>Ga0256404_1002509_pt1 | contig 40440 bp, 28 predicted proteins | sample RumenRJG_01DNA_FD_185990 | JGI IMG/M metagenome (GOLD analysis project Ga0256404, IMG submission 185990) | Bovine rumen microbial communities from Lethbridge, Alberta, Canada - RJG_01 | ecosystem: Host-associated > Mammals > Digestive system > Stomach > Rumen | place: Canada: Alberta | collected...
AAATCGGACTTGCTGAAGGTGTCGAAATCGACCTGATCCGCAAACAGCGGCTCGATCTTCACACCGGTAAAATCGATCTTTTCGTTCGGGGTAAAGAACCCGGACTGATCAGAAACAGCCTCGGAAGCCTTCTCTTCACCGGCCTTCTCGTCCGCATGTGCTTCATTGTTTTCAGACTTGAGGGTCTTCATTGTCGGGAAGAGCAGTACATCACGGATTGCCTGGCTGTTGGTCAGCAGCATGACCAGACGGTCGATGCCGTAACCGATACCGCCTGTCGGCGGCATACCGATCTCAAGAGCATTCAGGAAGTCCTCATCGGTATGCTGGGCTTCCTCGTCACCCTGTTCGCTCAATGCATCCTGAGCCTTGAAACGCTCACGCTGGTCGATCGGGTCATTGAGCTCAGAATAAGCGTTGCACATCTCACGTCCGTAAATATAGAGTTCAAAGCGCTCCACCTGATCCGGACGGCTCGGCTTTTTCTTGGTCAGCGGGCTGATCTCGATCGGATGATCCGTAATGAAGGTCGGCTGGATCATCTTCTCCTCGCAGTATTCATCAAAGAAGAGATTCAGGATGTCTCCCTTCTTGTGTCTGTCTTCAAACTCGATGCCGCGTTCCTTCGCTATTGCCTTTGCTTCCTCATCGCTGTGGATCTCATCGAAATCCACACCGGCATACTGCTTCACCGCCTCATTCATGGAAAGGCGGATGAAAGGCTTCGCCATATCAATAACGGTGCCGTTATACTCAATGACTGCACTGCCGCAGACCTTCTCGGCAAGATAACGGAACATGCTCTCTGTGAGCTCCATCATGCCGTTGTAATCGGTATATGCCTGATAAAGCTCCATGAGCGTAAACTCAGGATTGTGACGGGTGTCAAGACCTTCGTTGCGGAATACGCGTCCAATTTCGTAAACACGCTCTAATCCGCCTACAATCAGACGCTTTAAATAGAGCTCCAGGCTGATGCGGAGCTTCAGATCCTCATCAAGCGCATTGAAATGTGTCTCAAACGGACGCGCTGCCGCTCCGCCTGCATTGGAGACCAGCATCGGCGTCTCCACCTCGATGAAATCTCTTCCGTCCAGGAAGTTGCGGATCTCCTTGATGATCATGGAACGCTTGATGAAGGTGTCCTTGACCTCCGGGTTCATGATGAGATCAACATATCTCTGGCGGTATCTGGTATCCACATCGGTAATGCCGTGGAACTTCTCAGGAAGGATCTGCAGGGACTTGGACAGCAGCGTCACTGACTCGGCATGCAGAGAGATCTCACCGGTTTTAGTCCGGAAGAGATAACCCTTTACGCCGATGATATCTCCGATGTCCATCTTTTTGAAATCCGCATAGGGTTCTTCTCCGATGGAATCTCTTGCTACATAAACCTGGATCTTGCCGTCCCGGTCCTGAACATGACAGAAGGAAGCCTTGCCCATAACGCGCTTCAGCATGATACGTCCGGCGATGGATACATGGATCGGCGCAGCATCCATGATGGCTCTGCGCTCATTATAATCCGCATTCAGTAATTCTTTTGCAGCGGTCTCATCGAGTCCCGCGGTATCCGGCTGCGGGCGGTCGCCCAGAATGTCCTTCTCGTGAGCTTCGTAGAGAGCAGCTGCCTCGAGAGAATGATGAGTCTGGTCAAATGTGGTGATCACAAAGGGATCCTTACCTGCTGCCTGCAGCTCTGCAAGCTTCTCACGGCGCACCTGACGGACACGGTTCAGATCCATCTCCTGGTTCTGTCCGCCCTGCTTCAATTCCTTCTTTTCCTTATTCTCTGCCATTATTCAATCCTTTCACTCTTTGAAGTGCTCTCTCCAGGGAAAAAAATCGCTGATCAGATCAGCGGTTTTTTCAATACATACTCTTTTATCAGCCGGCCTTGCGGATGTCCAGTACCTTGTACTGAGCGATGCCGCCGCCAGGCAGCGATACATCAACTATATCACCGATCTGATGGCCCATCAGAGCAGATCCGACCGGCGACTCATTGCTTATCCTGCGCTTGAGGCTGTTTGCCTCGGAGGAGCCTACGATCTGATACTCGACTTCCTCTTCATACTCCATATCATAGAGCATGACCTCGCAGCCTACATTGACCTTGCCGGGATCAAACTCTTCATCTACTACGACTTCCGCGTTCTTGAGGATCGTCTCCAGCTCCACGATACGGCGCTCGATCTCGCTCTGCTCATCCTTTGCAGCATCATAGTCCGCATTCTCGGACAGATCGCCCTGCTCACGCGCAACCTTGATCTTTTCAGCAACCTCCTGCCGTCTGACGACCTTCAGCTCATGCAGCTCTTCCTCATACTTTTTAAGGCCGGCGTAGGTGATCATTGTCTTTGCTTCTTCTTTTGCCATGACTCTCTGTTCTCCTCCATGGTTTGCTTCATGCCGAATTCTGTTTTCTTTATAAGGCATAATCCTAATCGCAAATTATATCGATAGAGCGGTCGCATGTCAACAGACGGAAAAATTAAAAATACGTACGTTTTCCTAAACATACATCCGTGAACAGACTTACCGTTTCCTCATGGCTGCTGCAGCTCCTGAACAGGTGCTTACATTCTCTCTACAAATGCTTTCAGCTCATCGAGAGTACTGATGATATTCATTTCCGCACGAAGCTTCGCTGCTCCGGGAAGCCCCGTGGTATACCATGCAAGGTGCTTTCGCATTTCCGGGATCGCCAGCTTTTCTCCTTTATACTTCACAGCCAGCTCCGCATGGCGCACCGCCATAGCCTTCCGTTCATCAGGTGTCGGTTCAGGGAGCAGCTCACCCGTCTCAAGGTAATGCACAGTGCGTCGGATCAGCCATGGATTTCCCTTTGCCCCTCTCGCGATCGCCACACCGTCACAGCCGGTCTTATCGATCATCCTTTTGGCGTCCTCCGGAGTAAAGATGTCTCCGTTGCCGAATACAGGTATGCTGACAGCCTCTTTAACCTGCCGGATCATATCCCAGTCCGCCTGTCCGCTGTACATCTGCGCCCTGGTCCTTCCGTGCAGGGTAATGGCTGCCACGCCAGCCTGCTCAGCCATTTTCGCAAACTCAACGGCATTGACATGCTGATCATCAAAGCCTTTTCGGAACTTGACCGTGACCGGCATGGGGGAAAGCACCCGGACCATCATGTCGAGGATCTGAAACGCCAGTTCCGGCTTCTTCATGAGCGCGGAGCCCTCGCCGTTGTTGACGATCTTCGGGACGGGACAGCCCATATTGACATCGATCACGTCAAAATCCGAAGCAATTTTTTCCGCCATCCGCGCCATAATCATGGGATCGGAACCGAAGAGCTGTACTGCGATCGGATGTTCATCTTCTGCTGTCTGCAGGATCAGATGATTGTTTTTGTTATTATAAAAGATTCCCTTGGCGGAAACCATTTCCGTACTCACAAGCGCTACGCCCATTTCCTCGAGCAGCACCCGGTATGCGGTGTCCGTAATGCCGGCCATCGGAGCCATGATGACATTGTTTTTTAATATAATATTTCCGAGCTTGATCAAATTATTTCTCTTTTCTGCGAATTAATTGTTTATAACAGAATATTTATCCATTTTCGAGACGAAACAGAAGCAGAAAGCCTGTCCGTTTTTTTCAGCTGACCCGACAAGGCATAATGATGCTCTCAGGCACGAAACGCCCTCGAAAACGCTTCGAGCTGTTCAAAGAGTTCGGCATTCTTTTCCTGGATCTGCCGGACTTTAAGCTCCGCGCCGATTTCATCAATCGGGTCGATCGTCTGAATGTGAAGCTTATGGTCCTGATCGTAGGAGAGCGTGATCGCTCCACCGACATCAGAACAGTAGCTGACGCAAATGACCTTAAGCTCCCTTTTTACTTCCTCCGGCAGAATACCGAAATCGTCTTCATTAAAGTACCAGCGCATGCTCTGGGCATTTGCGCCGCATAATACTGTATCCATGTTCCTCCTTTTCCCGATCCGGAAAGCTCCCGCGGATCCGTCTGCATGATGCTGTTTCCGATCAGAGGCCAAGCACTCTGATCTTCACGTTATCGGGGCTGAGGATCTTCCCCAGCACAGTAAGCAGTTCTTCCCCCGCTGCCGCAGAGAGGTCTCTCGAAAGGCGTTTGATCGCCTTTTCCTTTCGAAGATATATCACAACCGGTGTATGGCCCTGATGCTCAAACAGGATGTCCTCCAGATGAGCGCTTTCCTTTTTATAGGATGCGAGATCATCAAAAGCGATCCAGAGTTCCCTGCGGATATTATCCACCGCGCGAAGGCTGTCTGCCAGAAGGCTGGCATTTTCATCTCTGCCTATGCTTACGCGTCCTGTTACAAAAATCCTGCTGTCAGGTTCTGTCAAGTCACGAAAGCGTTCGAGGGCATCCGGAAAAACCAGGACCTCGAACTGGCCGTATACGTCCTCCAGGGTGAGGAAGGCCATCTGCTTTTCCTTTTTTGTCACCTTCAGCTTGCGCTCAAGCACGATTCCCCCGCTGACAGCGGTGTCGCCCTCCTTCAGCCGGCACATACCGGTCGCTTCATCCGCACGGTAATCATATGACCAGGCCGTTACGATCTTCCGGAAGCTGTCCATGTAGGCTTCCATGGGATGGCCGCTTAAATAAATGCCTGCGGCCTCCTTCTCAAAGGCCAGAAGCTCATTGCGGTCAAACTCCGGGAGGTCCGGCATGGAATGCCGGAAGCTGTCCCTGCCCGTCTGGTCGGCAATGTCAAATAGCGTCAGCTGTCCGGCGATCTCGGACTTGCGCCGTGACGCTGCCTCGTCGACCAGTTCGTTCATCATATAAAGCTTCTGTCTGCGGTTTCCCGGCAGCGAATCAAAAGCGCCTGCCTTGATAAAGCCTTCGAGCGCCTTTCTGTTTACGGAAGCAGGCATTCTTTTGATAAAATCCTCGAGATCGTTAAATCGTCCGCTTTCTTCCCTGACTCTGACGATATCCTCGACCACTGTACGGCCTACTCCCTTAATGGCCGTAAGTCCGTAAAGGATCGTTCCGCGGCTGTTATCCCGATCAGTCAATCCCGCAGCCTTTTCACCGGTATTCCGGACAGCTGTAAACCCGTAATCTCCGGCATTGATATCCGGAGGCATCAGCTTCAGTCCGAGACCTTTGCATGCCTGTATATATTCCGAAGCCTTGGCCGTGTTGTCCATGACCGAGGTCATCAGAGCCGCCATGAATTCGGCAGGATAATAATATTTCAGCCACGCTGTCTGATAGGAAACGACCGCATATGCGGCAGCGTGGGATTTATTGAACGCGTAGGAGGCAAAATCCGTCATTTCATCGAAGATGTGATTTGCTGTCTGCTCGTCGATTCCGTTTGCGATGCAGCCGCGCACGCCCTCTTCTTCGCTGCCGTAGACAAAGTTCCGGCGTTCCTTCTGCATGACGCTGTGCTTCTTCTTTGACATTGCGCGCCGCACAAGGTCAGCGCGCCCAAGGGTATACCCCGCCAGCCGCTGCACGATCTGCATGACCTGCTCCTGATAAACGATGCAGCCGTAGGTCGTTGAAAGGATCGGCTCAAGCTCCGGCGTTTCATAGTGTACCGATTCCCTGTTTTCCTTTCCCCGGATATATCTCGGGATGAAATCCATGGGTCCCGGCCGGTACAGCGCAAGCCCCGCGATAATATCGTCAATACTCTCCGGCTTCAGTTCCTTCATAAAGGAGGTCATGCCGGCAGATTCAAGCTGGAAGACTCCGACTGTATCGCCCCGGGAGATCATTCGGAATACCTCCGGGTCCGTATAATCTATCGTGTCAATGTTGATGTCTTTTCCGTAGTTTCTCCTGATCTGATCGAGCGCGTGCCGGATCACGGTCAGCGTCCGAAGGCCCAGGAAATCCATTTTCAGTAGGCCCAGTTCCTCCAGTGTCGTCATCGTAAACTGAGTAACGATGGTGCCGTCCTGGTTTCGTGACAGGGGCACAAAGCGGTCTACGCGGTCCCTGGTGATCAGTACGCCGGCTGCATGCATGGAGGAATGCCGCGGGAGTCCCTCAAGGCGCTTTGACATGTCGATCAGATACCGGATCTGTCTTTCACTCTCATAGGCCTTCTTAAGCTCCGGGCTCTGGCTTAAAGCTTTGTCCAGTGTCATACCGAGCTCATTGGGAATCATTCTCGCGATCTGGTCGCACATGCTGTAGGGAAGATCCAGTGCCCGTCCCACATCCCTCACGACACCGCGCGCTGCCAGCGTCCCGAAGGTGATGATCTGTGCCACATTGTCCTTTCCATACTTGCCGATCACATAATCGATCACTTCCTGCCGCCGTTCATAGCAGAAATCCACATCAATATCAGGCATGGAAACCCGTTCAGGATTCAGGAAGCGCTCAAAAAGCAGATCAAATCGAATGGGATCGATATTGGTGATCTCCAGGGCATAAGCAACTACTGAGCCGGCGGCGGATCCTCTGCCGGGGCCCACCGGTATGCCGTGCCGCTTTGCATAGGCGATGAAGTCGGAAACGATCAGGAAATAGTCCACGAATCCCATCGTCTCTATGGTCTTAAGCTCGTACTCAAGGCGTTCCCTTAAGTTTGTCCCGTATGTTTTAGATCCGCCGTCCGCAGCCTGCATACATCCCGGATATCTTCGTTCGATCCCCTCGTAACACAGCTGTCTGAGATAATCGTCAGCTGTTTTTCCATCCGGTACAGCAAAGACGGGAAGCTTGTAGTTGCCGAACTCTATCTCAACATTACACCGCTCCGCGATCCTTGCGGTGTTTTCGAGCGCCTGCGGTGCGTAGCGGAAGAGCTCCCACATTTCTTCTTCTGATTTCAGGTAATACTGACCGCCTTCATAACGCATACGGTCTGTGTCAGAGACCTTCTTCCCGGTCTGTATACAGAGAAGAATGTCGTGCGGCTCCGCGTCCTCCGGATAAGTGTAATGCGTGTCGTTTGTCGCAATAAGCCCAATGCCGGTCTCCTGGGAAAGGCGCATCAGGCCTGCATTGACGGTGCGCTGCAGCTCGATCCCGTGGTCCTGCAGCTCGAGGAAAAAATTGTCATTTCCGAAAATATCACGGTACCGGATCGCGGCCTTTTTTGCCTCCTCATACAGGCCGCTTCCAAGATATCTTGCCACTTCTCCGGCAAGGCAGGCGGAGCTTGCGATAATGCCCTCGTGGTATGCCCGGAGGGTGTCCAGATCCACGCGGGGCTTATAGTAAAAGCCGTCCACAAAGCCCGTGGAGACGATCTTCATGAGATTGGCATACCCCAGGTCATTTTCAGCGAGCAGGATCAGATGGTAATACCGGCTGTCGTCCTCCCTGGCCTGTTTTTCAAAGCGTGAACCAGGCGCCACATAGACCTCACAGCCAAGGATCGGTTTGATCCCCTGTTTTCTGGCCTCTTTGTAAAAGTCGATCACTCCGTACATAACGCCGTGATCTGTAATGGCCAGCGCCGTCTGTCCGAGTTCTTTCGCACGTGAAATCAGCTCGCCGATCCTGGAGGAACCGTCGAGCAGGGAGTACTGGGTATGCACATGAAGATGCGTAAATGCCATAACTGTTTCAGTATATCATATATCTTCCGTGTCGGAATAGTTCTTTCATGGCAGTGACGCTTACGTCACTGAGCAGAAGAAAGCAGCAGGCGCGCCCTGCTGCTTTCTGAAGATTAGATGATTGTTTTTCTTTCTTACCCGGCAAAAAACGTTGAGATCGCCTCGACGGCTTCCTTTTCGTCACTGCCTTCCGCCGTAACTGTGATGGCATCCCCGCTGTAAGATACCAGCGTCATGACCCCCATAATACTTTTGGCATTGACCCGTTTGTTCTGATAGCTCAGATGGATCTTGGATGTGAACTCGCCTGCCAGGGAAACAAGTTCAGCCATTGCCCTCTCCGTATCATGGGTCAGATTAACTACCACATCGCGACTAATCATAATAGTCCTCCCATGAATCTGACCACGCGTTTACACCGAACTGCTTTTCCTCAGTTCATCTGCAATTTTTGCGATCTTCCGGAATCGGTGATTGATGCCTGAACGGCCTACCTCCGGTATCTTTTCGGACAGTTCCTGCAATGTCGCCTCGGGATAATCAAGCCTGAGCAGTGCGATCTCCCGCAGCTGTTCCGGAAGATCCGCAAAGCCGATCCTGTCACGGATCAGCTCGATATCCTCCACCTGCTTAAGCGACGCAGATACAGTCTTGTTGATGTTGGCCGTTTCAAAGTTGACCCGGCGCTGAACTGTTCCGCGAAGCTCCCGTTCGACCCGGACATTTTCATAGTGCAGGAGAGCGCTGTGCGCTCCCAGCAGTGCCAGCATATCCGTGATCGCCTCACTGTCCTTCAGATATACCACCGGACGGCCCTTCCGCTGCATTTTCTTTGCAGCGATCCCGAAGCTGCCGATGGCCTTAAGAGCTTCCTCTGCTTCCTCCGAAGAATCACATACAAAATCGAGGTGATAAAGCTTGTCCGGATCGCTTACAGAGCCGGACCTGATGAAAAGAGCCATCAAAAACTCTTTTTCTCCTATCATCTCCCTGTTTTCGGTTATTTTACTATGCCGGTTTTTGAATGTAAAGTATTTATTTTTTACTTCATCCCGGGCCTCGGAAGAAAAAGACATGTTTACTGGGTATTATCGGGCTTTTACAATTCTGTACATCTTATGCACGGAATTCCTTCCCGATGGCTTGATTTCAAAAGTATTATCTGCTGATACAGCTGTGCTCGATCTTCAGGCCGTAGTCCGCATCCTTTTTCAGATGTTCGTAAACAGCCTCGGCAACCGTCACGGACCGGTGCTTTCCGCCGGTACAGCCGAAAGCGATGATCAGCTGGTTTTTGCCTTCCTCTATAAAACGGGGGATCAGAAAGTCGAGCAGGCCGTTAAGACGGTGCATGAACTCGTGCGAATCCTCATTCTGCATCACATAGTCCCGGACCTCCTGCATCAGGCCCGTTTTGGAGCGCAGTTCCTCCACATAGTAGGGATTCGGAAGGAAACGCACATCAAATACCATATCCGCATCCTGAGGGATCCCGTATTTATAGCCAAAAGACAGGACTGTAACATAAAGATTCCGGAAGCTTTTATTTTCCGAAAAGATCTCCTCGAGCTGCTGCCTTAAGTCCCGGGTAAGCATCTTGGAGGTGTCGAGAACATAATCCGCCCTTTCCTTCAGCCAGGCAAGAGCCTCTCTTTCCTTTGCGATCCCGTCCTCCACATGGCCGTCTGCTGACAGAGGATGCGCTCTGCGGGTCTCCTTAAAACGCTTCACCAGCGTCCGGTCGGAAGCATCCAGGAACAGGATCTTCATCTCACTGTCATCCCGGCTCTCATCTTCCAGAAGCCTTCTTAAGACCGTGAGCTGATCCGCGTTGCGGATATCCACGACGATGGCCGCTTTTTTATGCCTTCCCTCCTGCAGGATCTCCATGAACTTCGGGATCAGCAGGACCGGCATGTTGTCGACGCAGTAATATCCCAGATCCTCCATGGTTTTCAAAGCAACTGTTTTTCCTGCGCCTGACATTCCAGTCATAATTACACACTGCATGACTATCTCCCGATATCACTTTCTGACTTTATATGCCGCCCTTCATCTCCGCATTGACCCGTTTGAAGAATTCCTCCGGCGCGCTGTAACCCATTTTCTTGGCACGGTTGTTGACCGCGGCGCTTTCAACGATGATGGCGATATTTCTTCCCGGGCGGATCGGAATATTGTGGTACCGGATCTTGTTTCCAAGGATCTCGGTATAATTATCCTCGAGGCCCAGCCTGTCAAACTTTTTATCTTTTTTGAATTCTTCCAGATTGATGACCATATCGATGTTCTGGCTCTGCTTTACCGCTTCAAAACCGAACATGGCGCGAACATTGATGATACCGATGCCGCGGAGCTCAATAAAGTCCTTTGTCATCTCCGGAGCCACGCCGACCAGGGTCTCATCCGAAACCTTCCGGATCTCGACAACGTCATCAGAGACAAGACGGTGTCCTCGTTTCACCAGTTCCAGGGCCGCTTCGGATTTGCCGATGCCGCTGTCTCCCATAATAAGGACTCCTTCGCCGTAAACATCGATCAGGACGCCGTGCAGGGTCGTACGCGGAGCCAGAACGACCCGCAGCCATCGAAGCATTTCACTTGTGGTCTCACCGGTGGAATACGGACTGATCAGGATCGGAATGCCATGTACACTGCAGATCTCCTGGATACCGTCACATGGAATGTAATCTCTGGTAAAGATGAAGCAGGGAATCCCTTCATAGGAAGCGATCCTGTCGATTCTCTGCCGGATCACAGGCTTTTCCAGTGTATCAAGGTACTGCTGTTCCGCCTTTCCGAAGATCATGACTCTGCCGCCGCCAAAATAATCGAAGAAACCCGTGAGCTGCAGGGCCGGCCTGGTCAGGTTGTAATTCAGGATCTTCCGGCTCTCAAGGTCGATCCCGGGCAGCAGGCTCTTCATATTCATACGTTCACAGAGTGTCTTGACGTTTGCTTCCTGATTTAAAATAGTGTTTGGCATGCTTTCCTCTCTTCACAGGTACCCGGACTATTACACAGTCTCATTAAAACGGAATATCGATTTCAAAGCTTCCCAGGAACCTGATCTCCGGTTCCAGGAGAACGCCGCTGTCTGCAAGGACCGTATCCTGCACATGGCGGATCAGGGACGCGATGTCTGATGCCGTTGCATGGTCACGGTTGATGATGAAGCCCGCATGCTTCTCGCTGACCTGTGCTCCGCCGATCCTGTGCCCCTTGAGTCCTGCATCCTGGATCAGCTTGCCCGCAAAGTAGCCCTCGGGACGTTTGAAGGTCGATCCTGCGGAAGGGTATTCAAGAGGCTGTTTTTCCTTCCTGAGGCCTGCGATCTCATCCGTACGTTTCTGGATCTCAGCCGGATCCCCTTTCTGAAGAACGATCTCAGCACGGCTGATGATATAGCCTTCATCCATCAGGCTTGAGCCCCGGTAACGGAATTCGATCTCATCTCTTCCGAGCTTTTTCACTTCTCCCTGACGGGTGATCACCTCGACTGAACGGACCACATCCTTCATTTCCCGTTCAAAAGCACCGGCATTCATGATGCAGGCACCGCCGATACATCCCGGGATCCCTGCAAGAGACTCAAAACCGGTCCCTCCGAACTTCACGGCAAAGCTGCCTATGGAAGCCATGGTGCAGCCGGCACCGGCATCCATGATGAGTTCATCGCCGATATACTCATATCCGAGCATCGTGAAAGCGGTTCCGTCATTCCTGCCGAGATCAATGATCACGCCGTGATAGCCATCGTCGGAGACAAGCATGTTGGAGCCGTTTCCGAGAATATAATACGGGATCCCGTTTCTTTCCAGATAACGGACCAGTGCCGCTGTTTCCCCGGCGTTTCTCGGAATGATGTAATAATCCGCCGGTCCGCCCACCCGGAAGGTGGTATGCAGCGCCATGGGCTCATTTTTCCGGATCACACCGCCTGTCAGTTTTCGAATGTTCTGGATGTTCATTTCTTTTTCAGTCGTATTCTTTTAATAATTCTTTTTCTTTTTCGATCTTGCCCGGATCCGAATTCATAAACAATACAGATCCTCGGCCTGTCTGATCATCTTTTTCGAAGGAGCATCCGTCCGCCTCCAGCAATGCCTTTGTCGCTTCCGCTACCTGGATCGCAGCATCATAAAAGCGGATCTTCTTATCAAAGCATGCCTGCAGCTCCTCCCGGACAAACGGAAAATGCGTGCAGCCGAGAACAATACAGTCCGTATCCTTCCGGAAGGGCCTAAGCACGTCTCTCAGATACTGCTCAAACTTTTCTCTGTCCGGATTCTGCCCTTCCACAAACGGAACGATTCCGGTTGCTGCAAGCAGAGAGATCTCTGCCCGGCCTTCCAGCTCTTCAAGCTGTGCTTTCAGCCGTTTGCCCCGGATCGTCGCTGTGGTCCCAAGCACCAGGATCTTTTTCCCCGGATTCTCGCGGACTGCCCAGCGTACGGCAGGCTCTATACCCACAAAACGCTGATCCGGAAATCTCTCCTCCAGCTTCTCAAGCGCCTCTGAGGTTGTCGTGTTGCATGCGATCACAAAACATTTGATCTTGTCTTTTTCCAGGATCCTTCTGCAGACCTCCGAAGTCAGTTCCAGGAGCTCCCCGGCAGATTTTTCGCCATATGGAGCGTTGGCGGAATCCCCGTAAAATATATATTTTTCATCCGGCATCAGCTTCTGAAGCTGCTTCAGGACTGTAAGTCCTCCGAAGCCGGAATCGAAAACTGCTATACTGCTCATTACATACCATTAAAGGATGTAGCATCATACATCCTTCTCATACCTTCCTTAAGCTCTCCGGGAGCATTCCCGGAGTATGTCTTCGTATCATAACACAAACCGGATGAATTGTATAGCTGAAGCATCTGCCAAAAAATTATCCTATTTCTTAAATAGAAACAGTTCATTCTTCCCCAACGTGCTATAATTATGCCAGTTGATTTATTTTCATAAACTATTTGTTATGGAGGATATTACTATGACCGATATGTTCGCACCGTTGATAGAGAAGCTTAAAAAAGAGCCGAAGACCATCGTCTTCACCGAGGGCAACGACCCCCGTATCCTTGAGGCTGCTGCCCGCCTCCTGAAGGATGATATCCTGAAGGTCGTTATGGTCGGCAACACTGCCGAGGTCAAAAAGGCGGCTGCAGAAGGCGGCTTCGATATCTCCAAGGCTGAGATCGCTGACCCCGATGCCTGCGATTACTTTGATGAGATGGTACAGAAGATGGTCGAGCTCCGCAAGGGCAAGATGACTGCTGAGGAGTGCGCTGCCACCCTGAAGAAGTCCAACTATTTCGGCACCATGCTGGTCAAGATGGGCAAGGCAGACTGCCTGCTTGGCGGCGCTACCTACTCCACCGCTGATACTGTCCGTCCGGCACTTCAGCTGATCAAGACCAAGCCCGGCGCTACCCTCGTAAGCTCCTGCATGATCATGGACCGTCAGGGCGGTGAGGAGCACCTGCAGAGAATTGCCTGCGGTGATGTCGCGATCAACATCGACTATACCGACACCATCGACAAGGCCACCGGCGAAGTCAAGCAGACTGCTGCCGAGAAGCTCGCAGAGGTCGTTGTTGCTACCGCTGAGACCGCTCAGATCTTCGGTATCGATCCGAAGGTTGCAGTTTTAAGCTTCTCCACCAAGGGTTCCGGCAAGGGCGGCACTGTCCAGCTCAGCCATGATGCCACCATCATCGCTCAGGAGAAGGCTCCGCAGTTCGATATCGACGGCGAGCTGCAGTTCGATGCTGCTGTTTCCATGGATGTTGCCAAGGTCAAGTGCAAGGATTCCAAGGTTGCAGGCCGCGCAAACGTCTTCATCTTCCCGAACCTCGAGTCCGCAAACATCGGTCATAAGATGGCACAGCGTGTCGGCGGCTATGATGCATACGGCCCGATCCTTCAGGGTCTGAACGCACCGATCAACGACCTTTCCCGCGGCTGCAATGCCGAGGAGGTCTACAAGCTCAGCCTGATCACTGCCTGCCAGAAGTAATATTTCTTTCACTGATCATACAGGGGATGCCGGAAACGGCATCCTCTTTTTGTTTTCCTTTCAACTGGTACTTTCTTCAGCTTATGTTAAAACAATCACAAAAAATCCAATTTTGTCGTTTCTCATTTCCAAATGTTGTGGTATAGTAGGCAATGGTGGATTTTGGCGTCAGTCCCTGAGGGCCTCTTAAGTTTCCATAATACAGGCCGTCCGGTGACCGGATCCCGGGACTTGCGCTGTAATGAAGTTTCCGCTTTCGGAAGCTCATACCGTAGCTGTAAATTTTTTCAAGGAGGATTTATAAATGAAAAAATACGTCTACCTTTTCAAAGAAGGCAATGCAGATATGCGCAACCTTCTCGGAGGTAAGGGTGCTAACCTTGCAGAGATGACCAATCTCGGCCTTCCGGTACCGCAGGGCTTTACTATTTCTACCGAAGCCTGCACGCAGTACTACGAGGACGGCCGTCAGATCAATGATGACATCATGCAGGAGATCATGGACAATGTCAAAAAGATGGAAGAGATCAACGGCAAGAAGTTCGGCGACAAGGTCAATCCGCTGCTTGTTTCCGTTCGTTCCGGTGCCCGTGCTTCCATGCCCGGCATGATGGATACCATCCTGAACCTTGGCCTTAATGACGAAGTTGTTGAGGCTATGATCAAGGGCAATCCCGATCCCAAGTTTGAGCGTTTCGTATATGACTCCTATCGCCGTTTCATCCAGATGTTCTCTGATGTCGTCATGGAAGTCGGCAAGAAATATTTTGAGCAGCTCATCGATGAGCTGAAGGCCGAAAAGGGCGTTGTTTATGACGTAGACCTGACCGCTGAGGATCTCAAGAACCTCGCAGCCAAGTTCAAGGCCGAATATAAGAAGCAGATCGGCGAGGACTTCCCGTCTGATCCGGTCGTACAGCTGAAGGAATCCATCAAGGCAGTCTTCCGTTCCTGGGACAACCCGAGAGCAAATGTTTACCGCCGCGACAATGATATCCCCTATTCCTGGGGCACTGCTGTCAACGTCATGCCGATGGTCTTCGGCAACCTGAATGAGAACTCCGGAACCGGCGTTGCATTCACCCGTGATCCCGCTACCGGCGAGAAGAAGCTGATGGGCGAGTTCCTGACCAACGCACAGGGCGAGGACGTCGTCGCCGGTATCCGTACCCCGATGCCGATCGCAGAGATGGCCAACAAGTTCCCGGCAGCTTATGAGCAGTTCCTTGAGGTCTGCAAGAACCTGGAGACCCATTACCGCGACATGCAGGATATGGAGTTCACCGTTGAGAACGGAAAGCTCTACATGCTGCAGACCAGAAGCGGCAAGAGAACCGCACAGGCAGCTCTGCAGATCGCCTGCGATCTGGTAGACGAAGGCCTTCGTACTCCGAAGGAAGCGGTTGCCATGATCGATCCGCGTAACCTTGACACCCTGCTTCATCCGCAGTTTGATCCGAAGGCTCTCGCTGCCGCAACTCCGGTCGCAAAGGCTCTCGCTGCATCACCGGGTGCTGCATGCGGTAAGATCGTCTTCTCTGCTGAGGATGCAAAGGCATGGAAGAAGAACGGCGAGAAGGTCGTTTTAGTCCGTCTTGAGACTTCCCCGGAGGATATCGAGGGTATGAAGGCATCCCAGGGTATCCTGACTGTCCGCGGCGGCATGACCAGCCACGCAGCTGTCGTTGCCCGCGGCATGGGCACCTGCTGCGTATCCGGCTGCTCTGAGATCGCCATGGATGAGGAAAACAAGAAGTTCGTTCTTGCCGGCAAGGAATATCATGAGGGTGACTGGATCTCCCTTGACGGTTCCACCGGTAAGATCTATGACGGTATTATTCCGACCGTTGACGCTTCCATCTCCGGTACCTTCGGCCGCATCATGGGCTGGGCTGATGAATTCCGTGCCCTGAAGGTCCGTACCAATGCCGACACGCCGCGTGATGCAAAGAACGCAAGGAACCTCGGTGCCGAGGGTATCGGCCTTTGCCGTACCGAGCACATGTTCTTCGATTCCGACCGTATCGGACCGTTCCGTGAGATGATCTGCGCAGATACTCTCGAGGAGCGCGTCAAGGCTCTTGCAAAGATCGAGAAGTTCCAGCAGGAAGACTTCGAGGGCATTTACGAGGCTATGGAGGGCACCCCGGTCACCATTCGTTTCCTGGATCCGCCGCTTCATGAGTTCGTTCCGACCGAAGAAGCCGACATCGAGGCTCTGGCAAATGCTCAGGGCAAGACTGTGGAGCAGATCAAGAACATCATCTCCGGTCTGCATGAGTTCAACCCGATGATGGGTCACCGCGGCTGCCGTCTGGCTGTCACCTATCCGGAGATTGCTGAGATGCAGACCCGTGCCGTCATCAAGGCTGCTCTTGCCGTCAACAAGCGCAAGGGCTGGAAGATGGTTCCCGAGATCATGATCCCGCTGGTCGGTGAGGTCAAGGAATTTAAGTATGTCAAGGATATCGTCATCAAGACCGCCGACAAGGTCATCAAGGAGTCCGGTGAGGAGCTCAAGTACATCGTCGGCACCATGATCGAGATCCCGAGAGCAGCTCTTACCGCTGACGCGATCGGCGCTGAAGCAGCATTCTTCTCCTTCGGTACCAATGACCTGACCCAGATGACCTTCGGCTTCAGCCGTGATGATGCCGGCAAGTTCCTCGGCGCATACTACGACAAGAAGATCTATGAGAACGATCCGTTCGCAAAGCTGGACCAGATCGGCGTAGGCAAGCTGGTTGATATGGCCTGCAAGCTTGGCCGCAGCGCAAATCCGGATCTCCATCTCGGTATCTGCGGCGAGCACGGCGGCGATCCGTCCTCTGTTGACTTCTTCCACAGAGTCGGTCTGGATTATGTATCCTGCAGCCCGTTCCGTGTTCCGATCGCACGCCTTGCAGCCGCACAGGCAGCGATTGCAAATCCGAGAGCATAAGCTTTCCGGTTTTTACGAAACGACCATGATAGTAATGCTCCCTTTCACGATAAGTGAAGGGGAGCATTTTTCATGTCCATTCATTCAGTTTACGCCGGAAAGGCACTGCTGATCAAAGCTCATGTTTTACAGCATACATATTTCTGAAATTCTGAATTCAGCTTTCGCTCCAGCACCAGCAGTAGGCCTGCGTGCGGGCGGCAAAGGCTTCCGTCTTCAGCAGTTCCCGTACCTCTTCTTTTGTGTACCATCCGGAAAGGATTTCTTCGTCAGAGAAGGGGCTCGGAGAAAACTCTCCCCTGGCTGTTCCCTTTAATACGACGCTTTTTTCATTCGTAAGGCCAATGGCGTTGTAGCTCGGCGCCAGTCTTCCGTCAATGCTGATAAGCGTAAGGCCGGTCTCCTCTTCCAGCTCTCTTGCTGCAGCAGTCTCCGGTGTTTCCCCCGGATCGATCAGACCGCCCGGAAAGTTATAGACCCAGCGGCCGACCGCCATCCTGAACTCCCGGTTTAAAAGGATCCTCTCTCCTCTCTCATCCGTCATGATCAGGACCACAGAATCCGTGATCTGATTCTGCAGATCCTCGATCGTATGCATCTCCTTGTCCCGGCTGAACATCTCATAGATCTTCTCGCCGCCGTCATTTGTCCTATAGACGATATCATAACGGGTAAGGTACTTTCCCTCATGAATTTTAATAATATCCTTCAGCTGCATGGCTCTGAATATCCCCCTTCTCCTTTGGTGTTTCTGCTATTGTATCCCCGAAGCGGCGCCGATGGCAAGAAAATTCCTGCAGCATGAACCGCCCTGCTGAAGACAGCAGAAAACTCCCGGCAGGTCATTGAATGTACACAGCTGAAAAAAGCCTCCCCGAAGGGAGGCAATAGCAAAAGGGAGTCAACTGTCAAATTTTCTCGAGTGCCTGTCTGAAGTCATCGATCAGATCCTCGGTGTCTTCAAGACCGACGGAAAGGCGTACCAGGCCTTCATCGATGCCTGCTTCCCTCAGTTCTTCCGCTGTGTAGGTGGAATGTGTCATGGACGCAGGATGCTCGATCAGAGTCTCGGCATCACCTAAAGAAACTGCCAAAGTGCAGAGCTCAAGACTGTCGCACAGCCTGGAAGCCGCCGCTCTTCCGCCCTTTACGATGAAGCTCAGCATGCCGCCGAAGTGATCCATCTGAGAGGCTGCCACTTCATGGCCCTCAAAGCTCTCAAGGCCGGGATAAAAGACCTTTTCGATCTTATCGCTGCTTTCCAAGAACTTTGCGATTTCCATTGCGCTCGCGCAGTGCTGGCGCATTCTGAGCGGCAGGGTCTTCAGTCCGCGGATCACAAGTGCGGCCTCATCGGCCTGCATCATTGCACCGGTCATATCTTTAATGCCCTTGACACGCATCTCATTGATCGTATCTGCATCGGTAATGATGAAGCCGGCAAGCAGATCTCCATGACCGTTGATATACTTTGTTGCGGAATGCACCACGATATCTGCTCCAAGCTCTAACGGGCGCTGTACAAAAGGAGAGCAGAAGGTATTGTCACAGATAACTTTGATCTCAGGCTTAAAGCCATGGACAATGCCGGCGACCTTTCGGATATCCGTGATCTTAAGGTTCGGGTTAGCCGGCGTCTCAAGATATACGATCCTGGTATTGTCGGTAAGTGCCGCCTTCAGCTGGGCCTCGTCAGAGCAGTCGATAAAGACCACGTCCACGCCCAACTGCGGAAGATGTCTGGAAAGAAACTCAAATGTGCATCCATACAGAGTCTGGTCTGCAACGATGCGGTCGCCTGCCTTGATCAGGGTCCAGATCGCCGCAGTGATCGCGCCCATGCCGGAGGCTGTTGCGATCGCCGCTTCTCCGCCTTCCAGGTTAGCAAGCTTAGCCTCGACCTCGGCCACGGTCGGATTGCCAGTCCTGGAATAGGCAAATCCAAGCTCCTTTCCTGCAAAAATGTCGGCGCCGTGCTGGCAGGACTTGAATTCAAATGTAGAAGTGCGGTATACCGGTGTACAGAGTGCGCCATAGGCATCCTTGTTGTGACCGGCATGAATGGATCTGGTACCAAAGCCGTAGGATTTGTTTGCGTTCATATGGGACCTCCTTAAGAAATACAGAATACATTTTCGAGTGCGAATACACGTTTTCTTCAGATTCACTATAACAGGATGAACCATGTCATTTTAGGACAATTGTCCTGAAAAACAAAAAAAATTAATGATATAGTAGTATCAGCATCGAGCGTAACGAGACAGAGAAAACCAACCCGCAGGCCGGGATCAGGTATTGCTCTGCCGCAGGAGGGACCCGTTATGTCCAGAAATCATGACCTGATCTATTGTTCGGAAGAATTGAAGAATGCAGCTGAAACAGTCATTATTGAAAAGGGTGACCGCGTTGTCGTATCCGGCACCTGGCCCCACTATGTCTATGTAGTTCTTCAGGGTATCGCAAGTGTTCAGTATACCTCCGGCAAAGGCCGCAGTGTGGAGGCGAGCCAGTTTCTGCAGGGCGATTTTATCGGGGAGATGAACGCCATCTGCTCCCAGCCTTTTATCTTTGACGCAGTTGCCTGCACAAGGATGAAGCTCTTAAAGATCCCCGCCGCGGAGTTCATCCGCGCCATGCGGGAGGATTTCCGGTTGGTGCAGAGCATGGTACAGAGTCAGAACAACCGGATCAATTATCTTGAAGCCTTCTGCATCATCAACAATACCTACACTCTCTATGAGAAAGTTGTCCTCTATCTCTGCTGCCGTTTTTCCTGGGAGGCTGAAGCCAGATCCTATACCAAAAGCTTCATGGCGGCGATGCTGGGCTGTGATCTCAGAAGTCTCAACAGGATACTGGCAGAGCTTCGCGCCAAAAAAATGATCCAGATCAACCGCGGACAGATCTGCGTCACCGATTACACTGCGCTCCGCAAAGAGGCCAAGGCACACGAGATCGACAGCCAGATCGACATTTTCTATGACTATATCGTAGACAGAAGCCGGCCGCTCGGGATTTAGCTCCTCGTTTTCGTCATTTCGCTTAATTTAAGCTCTTGTTTTTGATATTTTTTAACAAAAATGTGAGTTTTCGGACATTTGCCCTGTTATAATCTTTCAAGATGTTATAGGATATTATTATCAATATTTATATTCAATCGGATGAGCACAGCCAATTGAGGGGGAAGGCAAGCTGTTTCCGGTTGTCTTTGACAGCAACAGCAATTTTAGGATGATATGTGAAAGGGGTGTATGGATTTATGAGTAGTGAAACAAAGAAGGCCAATGGCCTGGCATTACTGCCGTTTGTTGTCTTCATCGTGCTGTTCATGGGATTCGGTATCTTTTACCTGGTGACCGGCGTAGACATGCCGTTCTATCAGTTCCCGACAGTTACCGCGATGTTCATCGCAGTCATCGTTGCTTTTGCTCTCAGCAAGGGCACCATTGATGAGAAGTTCGCCACCTTTGCAAAGGGTTCCGGCAACCTGGATGTCCTGACCATGCTGATCATCTACATCCTGGCCGGCGCTTTCGCAGGTGTCGCAGCTGCCATGGGCGGCCGTGACGCGACCGTCAACCTCGGTCTTTCCCTGGTTCCGGTTCAGTTCCTTTGCGCAGGTCTTTTCATCATCTCCGCATTCATGGGTACCGCGACCGGTACTTCCATGGGTACGATCTCCGCAGTCATCCCGATCGCTGCAGGCGTTGCCGCAAAGGGCAACTTAAGCCTTCCGATCACGGTTGCTGCAGTCGTCGGCGGCGCAATGTTCGGTGATAACCTCTCCATGATCTCCGATACCACCATCGCTGCTACGAGATCCCAGAAGTGCGAGATGAGAGATAAGTTCAGAGTCAACCTTCTGATCGCCCTTCCGGCAGCTATCCTCACCGTTATCATTCTTCTGATCGTCGGCCGTCCCGAGCAGGCAACTGACCTCGGTGACTTAAGCTTTAACTTCCTGAAGGTCGTTCCGTACCTTGTCGTTCTGATCCTTGCCCTGGTCGGCATGAACGTATTCCTTGTTCTGACCCTCGGCATCTTCATCGCAGGCATCATCGGCCTGATCACCGGCGACCTTACCATCGCTGCATGGGCACAGGCTATCTATGACGGCTTCTGCGGCATGAACGAAGTATTCTTCCTGACCCTTCTGTGCGGCGGTATGTCTGAGCTGATCGCCAAGGAAGGCGGTATTCAGTGGATCATCGAGAAGTTCCAGAAGGTCATGAAGGACAACAAGTCCGCACAGCTTGGTATCGCAGGTCTGGTCTCCGCATGTGACGTAGCAACTGCAAACAATACCGTTGCCATCATCGTTGCCGGCGGTATCGCAAACGATATCTCCAAGCAGTACAAGGTAGACCCGAGACGTACCGCATCTCTGCTGGATGTCTTCGCCTGCGTACTGCAGGGTGTCATCCCTTACGGTGCTCAGCTCCTGGTTGCTTCCTCCCTTACCAACGCTACCGTTGAGGGTGCCAACATGAGCGCGCCTGTTATCATGCCGTCCCTCTGGTACTGCTGGTTCCTGGCTGTCTTCGGAATCTTAAGCATCTTCATTCCGTTCGCTGATGGTGTCTGCCGTAAGGATCCGTGGAACTGGGAGTATGACTGCGCAGAGTCCAAGGTTGCCGAGAGAAAGGCACAGCTCGCAGCATCTGCTGAGTCACACATGAACTAAAGACTTAACTAGTCAGCGCCCTTGCCTGCATGACTGTACGGATCATGCTTGCATGAATCCGGACATGTCTGCAGGCAAAGGCTGATTAGCAGACGGCAAATACATGAGCAAGTCGCTCCGAGGGAGGGGCCCACGAAGTGGGACGGTTCCCTGGAGGCCAAGCGGCGAGCGTTTTCTCCGGATTGCGAATGTTTGCCGGGCGCTGACGCAGCGCCCTTGTCTGTAAGGCTGTATGGATCATGAACTTATGATTCCGGCATGTCAGAATGGCAGACGTTCAGAAAAGTTCAGTGACAGCTCTCACACAAAACAATACAGAAAACCCGGTGGTTCAGTACCGCCGGGTTTTTTGCATCTTAGATTGCAGTTATAAAATTCAAAAGAGAGGAGATCAGGGCTGTCGGTTCAGCGCTTCATTTGTAAGCTTTTCAGTATATGCGATCGATTCTACGATAGCCTGATCAAGATAGGAGATAAACTCCTGGGCCACTGTACTGACCCTTGTACCTTTAATATGGAGCCAGCCCAGGCGGATATCCGGAAGCCCCTCGATCGGAAGGCTGATCACGCCGGGAGTGGAGACTCCCTCCACAAGAAGGCCGGTACCGGTCGTGATCGCATCGCTTGATGCCACGATATCCGTTGCTGCCGAACGCGTATTGATCACAATGCGCTGGGAAGGCTTCTGGGCATTAAAGAACTGGCATTCCTCGGAAAAATCGATCGCAACGCCCTCGGATTGTTCAAAAGTCACATAAGGATAGGGCATCAGGTCAGATTCCGTGATATGATCCAGCTTCGTCAGAGGATGATCTTTGCGGACATAGACCTTCGGCGAGACTGCATGCAGCTTGTTAAACTCCAGATCCCGTGAGGAGAGAAGTCTCAGTATGATCTTATCCGTAAGATCGGAAAGGAAAATGACGCCTACATCCGAGCGTCTGTCATATACATCATCGATCACGCCGTCCATGCCGGTCTCTCTTAATTCCATCCGGTACATGGTTTGATCATGGCTGTGGATCAGCTTCATAAAAGCCGCTTCAACGAACGGATAGCGCTGGGAAGAGATGCTTACAAAAGTTGAAGCTGCCTCTCCGTGACCGCCTCCATACAGTTTTTCAAGCTGCTTCTTACTGTCTAGCAGAGAAACGGCATGGCTGAGGAACTCCCGGCCCTCAGGGGTAAAGGTCACGCCCCGGTTAGTGCGGATAAAAAACGTAATGCCCAGTTCTTCCTCAAGCTCCTTGATAGCAATGGAAATGCCGGACTGGGAAAGAAACAGTTTCTGGGCGGCTTTGTTGATCGAGCCGCACTTGGAGATCTCAACCAGATAATTCAGCTGCTGAAATGTCATAGCAATACCTCCCGGTAATAAGCAGACCTCTGTCTAAAAGGATCGGGACAGAAGATGAGCATCATAAATTTAATACGATTGGAAAATGATTGTCAACTTTGCACTACCGTATTTAGACATAGTATAGTACACAAAATCCGCCTCGTCAACAGCGTTATAAATAATATAATTAACTGATTAAAAAAAAGGTAAACTACTTATATTAACAGGAATATGTTATAGTGTAGGTGAAAAGAAACAACAGTGTGCAGGAAAGGTGAGATTTTTTATTCATGATTAACATCTTTTTTGCCCGCTCCGGCTTCTCTCACTCGTTTAGCAATTAATTCGCCGAGACAACTGTTGTTATCAAAAAAGCTTCTTGCAAACAAATTATTTTATATCGAAAGGACGGTTCTATCATGGATTGTAAGAATTTGGGTTTTGCAACTCGTCAGATTCACGCCGGTAAGGAAGCCAACTCCGCTGGTGCTCTGGTCACTCCGATCTACCAGACTTCTACCTTTGAGTTTGATTCTGTAGAGCAGGGCGGCAGAAGATTTGCTGGTCAGGAAGAGGGTTATATCTACTCCCGTCTTGGCAACCCGTCACTTACCCAGGTTGAGAAGAAGCTCGCTGACCTCGAGTGTGCAGAGGCATGTGCAGCTACCGCTTCCGGTATGGGCGCTATCTCCGCAGCTCTGTGGAGCGCTACCAAGGCCGGCGACGAAGTTGTTGCTTCCGATACTCTGTACGGCTGCACCTTCGCTCTTCTGAATCATGGCATGCCGAACTTCGGCGTCAGCACCAAGTTTGTTGACTTCGCTGACCTTGACGCTGTAAAGGCTGCTCTGACCGAGAAGACCACTGTTGTTTATCTCGAGACTCCGTGCAACCCGACCCTGAAGGTAGTTGATATCGCAGCTATCGCAAAGATCGCTCACGAGTACAACCCGAAGATCTGCGTTATCGTAGATAACACCTTCTGCTCACCCTACATCTCCAACCCGCTGACCCTTGGCGCTGATGTCGTAGTTCATTCCGCTACCAAGTACATCAACGGCCACGGCGATGTCATTGCCGGCTTCGTTATGTCCAACGCTGAGTTCATCAACAGAGTTAAGATGTTCGGTATCAAGGATATGACCGGCTGCGTTATGAGCCCGTTCAACGCATTCCTGATCGCAAGAGGCCTTAAGACCCTTGACATCCGTGTACAGCGTCACAGCGAGAACGCTATGAAGCTTGCCAGATTCCTTGAGTCTCATCCGGCAGTCGAGAAGGTTTACTATCCGGGTCTTGAGAGCTTCGAGGGTCACGAGATCGCTAAGAAGCAGATGAGAATGTACGGCGGCATGATGTCCGTAGAGCTGAAGGCTTCCAGAGAGAAGGTCGGCGCTGCTCTGAACAGCATGGAGCTTGCTACCATCGCAGTTTCCCTGGGTGATGCTGAGACTCTGATCGAGCATCCGGCTACCATGACTCACAGCACCTACACTCCGGAAGAACTGAAGGCATCCGGTATCTCTGAGGGTCTGGTACGTATCTCCGTAGGTCTTGAGGATGCTGATGATATCATCGCTGACTTCAAGAAGGCTCTGGATAAGCTGATCTAAGTTTATACGAAATCCAATTTACGGCGGAGCCTTAATGGCTCCGCTGTTTTCTTCAGAGATGTAAAAATCTGAAAAATGAGAAATATTTGTCTCAGGACGATAGGTAAATCGACGCCGGAATTGCGAGCATAGCTGGGGCCAGCCGGAGAACTGTTTGAGATGGTTCCGTTCAGGAACCATCGAGTTTCGCAGGCGGCCCCTCATAGGCGGCGCAGCAATTCCAAGGAGATACCGTGTCCTGAACAAATATTTCTCAGATATAATGTCTGTTTGTATTGATTTTGTTTATGGAGTACATCAAAATACAATATGTATTCATCTTTGTACAAAATTAACAATAATTAGCCTTTGCTAACACTCCAAACAGTCGTTATTATCAAAAAATGTACACTACATGAGGTTGTATTTAAACAAGCGAACGTGTACACTATAGAAAGATTATTTTTCATAATAATTTCTTTGAAAGGAGAGCAAACATGAAAGATATTGTTGAAATCCGTTGGCATGGACGCGGCGGCCAGGGTGCTAAGACAGCTTCCCTGCTTCTCGCAGATGCTGCATTCAACACTGGTAAGTACGTACAGGGCTTCCCTGAGTACGGCCCCGAGCGTATGGGCGCACCGATCACGGCTTATAACCGTATCAGCTCCGAGCGCTGCACCGTTCATTCCAACATTTATGATCCGGACTATGTCGTTGTCGTTGATGAGTCCCTGATCCATGCAGTTGATGTTACTGCTGGCCTGAAGGAGAACGGCGCGATCGTTATCAACTCCGGTGCTGATCCTGAGGAGCTCAGACCGCTTCTGAAGGGTTATAAGGGCAGAGTATGCACCATCGATGCCAATAAGATCTCCGAGGAAGAGCTTGGTAAGGTTTTCCCGAACACTCCGATGCTTGCTGCTATCGTTAAGGTCAGCGGCGTTGTCGAGCCCGACGAGTTCGTACAGGATATGGAAGCTTCCTTCAAGCACAAGTTTGCTTCCAAGCCCCAGGTTATCGACGGAAACATGAGAGCACTTAAGCGTTCTATGGAGGAGGTAAAGGGATGATGAGCAAGTACGAGAAGAATACCGCTCCTGATGTAAAGTGGCAGGATATCACACTGGCAGCTGATGTTTTCGAAGGCGGCACAGCAGCTGCTATCGAGACCGGTGACTGGAGAACCATCAAGCCGGTGATCGATTGGGACAAGTGTAAGCAGTGCCTGCTTTGCGCTCCGGTATGTCCGGATATGTCCATTCCCGTGACTGCAGACGGCAAGCGTGCTGATTTCGATTACTTCTTCTGCAAGGGTTGTGGCATCTGTGCGAACGCATGTCCGTTCGGCGCCATCACCATGGTGAAATAAGGAGGGAATGAGATATGGCAATCAGAGAAAGACTTTCCGGTAACGAAGCAATTGCTTTCGCAATGAAGCAGATCAACCCAGATGTTATGGGTGCATTCCCGATCACTCCTTCTACTGAGATTCCTCAGTACTTTGCTGCATATGTAGACAACGGCCAGGTCGACACCGAGTTCATCGCTGTTGAATCCGAGCATTCCGCTATGTCCACCTGTATCGGTGCACAGGCAGCCGGCGCTCGTGCGGTCTCCGCTACTTCTTCCTGCGGTCTCTGCTACATGACCGAGATGCTCTACATCGCAGCTTCTGATCGTCTCCCGATCACCCTGGCAGTTTCCTGCCGTGCGCTGAGCGGCCCGATCAACATCAACAACGACCATTCTGATGCTATGGGCGTCAGAGATGCAGGCTGGATCATGCTGTTCGCAGAGACCAACCAGGAAGCATATGATAACTTCCTTCAGGCTATGCGTATCGGCGAGGCAGTGAATCTGCCTGTCATGATCTGCCAGGATGGTTTCATTACCTCCCACGCAATCGAGAACATTGACCTCGTTGAGGATGACAAGGTCAAGGAGTTCGTCGGCGAGTGGCATCCGGAGCATTACCTTCTGAAGAAGGGCGAGTCCATGTCCATGGGCGCTTACGCTACTCCGGTATACTACATGGAGACCAAGCGTGCGCAGGCACAGGCTATGATTGACGCTAAGGATGTCATCAAGAAGGTCGGCGCAGAGTTCGGCAAGATGACCGGCCGTACCTATGGTCTGATCGAGAAGTACATGATGGATGATGCTGAGGAAGCAATCATCATCATGGGTTCTTCCGCCGGTACCGCTAAGGAAGCGATCAATGAGCTGAGAGCTCAGGGCAAGAAGGTCGGCCTGATCAAGGTTCGTTCTTTCCATCCGTTCCCGGCAGAAGAGATCGTAGACGCACTGAAGAATGTCAAGGCATTCGCAACCATGGATAAGGATGACAGCTACAACGGTCACTGCGGCCCGATGCATGCAGAAGTTACTGCATCCCTGATGGCAGCACGTGAGTTCGGACCGCTGGGCATCAACTACATCTATGGTCTTGGCGGACGTGACGTTAAGGTCGAGAGCATTGAGAAGGTATTCGCAGAGCTTGAGAAGATCGCTGCTACCGGCGAACTTGGCGAGACCTATCGTTATCTTGAAGTGCGTGAATAAGGAGGATCAGTCATGGCATACAATCTTAAAGAGAACTTAATGCAGGGTGACCGTCTGAGCGGCGGCCACAGATTCTGTGCAGGCTGCGGATCACCGATCGCGATCAGAACAGTCCTTCGCGCGCTGAACCCCGAGGATCAGGCAGTTATCTGCTCCGCGACCGGTTGTGCAGAGGTTTCCACTTTCATTTATCCGTATACCGCATGGAAAGACAGCTTCATTCATAACGCTTTCGAAAATGCCGGTGCTACCATGTCCGGTGTCGAGACCGCTTATCGTGCACTGAAGAAGCGCGGCAAGATCGACGAGACCTACAAGTTCATCGCATTCGGCGGTGACGGCGGTACCTATGATATCGGCTTCCAGTCCCTGTCCGGCGCTATGGAGCGTGGACATGACATGGTTTATGTCTGCTATGATAACGAAGCTTACATGAACACCGGTATCCAGAGATCTTCCTCCACCCCGATGTTCGCTGACACCACGACCACCCCGCAGGGCAAGGTCGTTCCGGGCAAGCAGCAGAACAAGAAGGACCTGACCAAGATCATGGTTGCTCATGGTATTCCGTATGTAGCTCAGTCTACCTTCATCGGCAACTTCAAGGATCTGAGTGAGAAGGCTCACAAGGCTATCTACACTCCGGGCCCTGCATTCCTGAATGTTATGGCTCCGTGTCCTCGTGGATGGAGATATCCGTCCGAGAAGATGATGGAAGTCACCAAGGCTGCAGTTGAGACCTGCGTATGGCCGCTTTATGAGGTCATCGAGGGCAAGTACACCATCAGCTATCGTCCGAAGGACAAGAAACCGGTTGAGGAGTACCTGAAGATGCAGGGTCGTTTCGCTCATATGTTCAAGCCGGGCAATGAGTGGATGATCGAGACCGTTCAGAAGCACATCGACGAGAAGTGGGAAGAGCTTCAGAACCTTGCCGAGATCAAGTAAATCTATCATACTTTCAAAGAAATCTCCGGAGTCCCCGTGTATCACGGGGGCTCCATTTTATATCTTGCGAAAATCTCAGTTTTTGATATAATAATCCGGCGAGCAGCGTAAACGGTCGCCGGCAGCTTTTTGCTGCGGGAGGAAAGTCCGGGCTTCACAGGGCAGGATGCCTGATAACGTCAGGTGGGCGCGAGCCTAAGGAAAGTGCAACAGAAAGTATACCGCCGTCTTCATGACGGTAAGGGTGAAATGGCAGTGTAAGAGACTACCGGTCCGCTGGTAACAGAGGGCGCATTGTAAACCCCATCCGAAGCAAGTCCGTGCAGGGACGATATGGCGGCCCGTCATGTCCCGGGTAGGACGCTTGAGGTCTGTGGCGACACAGATCCTAGATAGATGACCGTTCCAGACATAACCCGGCTTACAGCGCAGCTCGCATAACATATCTAAACGGCCGGCAGCAGAGTCTGCCGGCTGCACTGTTTTCTTCCGTGTTTTCTTTTTTTCTTTCACTTTCCCTGATTTTCGGTATTTCTTTTTGAACAAAGCGCTATGTTTTAGCGCCGGAGTATGATATAATTTAGTGTGTTGTGCGGATAGCACAGTTAATATGAATTATCTGCGTACCGGTGATCACAGCCGGTGGGGACCGCATGTCCCTTAAGACGGGCCCTGTCCTTACAGCGCATTTAATTTAGAGAGACTTTACGAAGGGAGTTATATCATGAAAGCGTATAACACGAAGGACATCAGAAACGTGGTATTACTTGGTCATGGAGGGGCCGGCAAGACGACTGTCGTCGAAGCATTGGCATATGTCCAGGGAATCATCACCCGCGTAGGCAAGGTGACCGATGGCAACACCATCAGCGACTTTGACAAGGAGGAGCAGAAGCGTAAGTTTTCGCTGTCCACCTCTGTTGTTCCTATCGAATTCAAGGGTGAAAAGGGCGATATCAAGATCAACCTTCTGGATACACCGGGCTACTTTGACTTTATTGGCGAGGTCGAAGAGGCTGTCAGTGTTGCCGATGCTGCGGTGATCGTCGTCAACTGCAAGTCCGGTATTGAGCCGGGTACCCGCAGAGCGTGGGAGCTTTGCGAAAAGTATCATCTGCCCCGCATCATTTTCGTTACCAACATGGATGATGACGATGCTTCCTTCCGTGAGCTGAGCATCAAGCTGAACGCTGAGTTCGGCAGCCGCATCAGCCCCCTGCAGATCCCGATCCGTGAAAACGGAAAGTTTATCGGTTATGTCAATGTTATCAAGCAGAAGGGCCGCAGATTCACTTCCGCTTCCAACAAGGAAGAGATCCCGATCCCCGAGTATGTTCAGAAGCAGTTGGATACCGCACGAGCTTCCCTGATGGAGGCTGTTGCAGAGACCAACGAAGAGCTGATGGAGCGTTATTTCGAGGGTGAGGAGTTCACTGCTGACGAGATCTATGATGCTCTGAAGGCCAATGTCCACGAGTGCAACCTTGTACCGGTCTGCATGGGCTCCGGTCTCAACTGCCAGGGCATGAACTACCTGATGCAGTGCATCGACAAGTACTTCCCGTCACCTGATCAGAGAGAGCAGGTCGGTAAGGATATGGCGACCGGTGAGAGATTTACCGCTACCGCAAATTCCGATGCCAACCTTTCCGCACTTGTCTGGAAGACGCTGGTCGATCCGTTTATCGGTAAGTACAGCTTCTTCAAGGTGGTCACCGGTGAGATGACCCCCAACGCTTCTCTTTATAATGTCAATAAGGAGCAGGACGAGAAGGTCGGCAAGATCTTTATCATGCGCGGCAAGGAAGCAATGGAAGTTGACAAGCTCTGCGCAGGTGATATCGGTGCCCTTTCCAAGCTCGATATGACCCAGACCGGTGATACTCTGGTAGCTGAGCGCAACGCTCCTGTCGAGTACAACATGGCTGAGATCGACACTCCGTATACCTACATGGCCTATAAGCCTGTCACCAAGGGTGACGACGATAAGGTTGCTGCCGGTATGTCCAAGCTCCTCGAGGAGGACAAGACCCTTCGCGTGGTCAACGATTCCGAAAACAGACAGTCTCTGCTCTACGGCATCGGCGAGCAGCAGCTCGATATCGTCAAGTCCAAGCTGGAGGACAGATACAAGGTCAAGATCGAGCTCGATAAGCCGAAGTTCGCATACAGAGAGACCCTCAAGAAGAAGGTCGAGGTCCGCGGAAAGCACAAGAAGCAGTCCGGCGGTCACGGACAGTACGGCGACGTTCTGATGGAGTTCGAGCCGTCCGGCGATCTGACTGTTCCGTATGTTTTCGAGGAGCGCATCTTCGGCGGATCCGTTCCGAAGAACTACTTCCCGGCTGTCGAGAAGGGCATCCAGGAATGCGTCCTCAAGGGACCGATGGCAGGCTATCCTGTCGTAGGCGTCAAGGCTACTCTGATCGATGGTTCCTATCATCCGGTAGACTCCTCGGAAATGGCATTCAAGATGGCTTCCACACTTGCATTCAAGGAAGGCTTCATGAAGGCAGGTCCGGTCATCTTAGAGCCGATCGCATCCCTCAAGGTCACCGTTCCGGATGCATTCACCGGTGATGTTATGGGCGATCTGAACCGCCGCAGAGGCCGTGTGCTCGGAATGAACTCCAACCACCACGGAAAGCAGACGATTGAGGCCGACATCCCGATGTCCGAGCTGTATGGCTACGGCACCGACCTTCGTTCCATGACCGGCGGTCTGGGTGACTTCGCATACGAGTTTGCACGTTATGAGCAGGCTCCGCTCGATGTTCAGAATGCTGTCATCGCAGCTGCAGCAACAGAGGAAGAATAACCGTTAATCGATTTGTAAGAACTGCGAAAGGGTTCGGCGATAGCGCCGGACCCTTTTCTATGCTATACTTGTTAGCGATGCGGAATCTGAAAGCAGTGAAACCAATAGCCTTTACTCTGGCTGCGCTTTTTGCGGCAGTCTGTTTTTTGTGTTCCTGCACTCAATTGCCGTTTTCAAAGGAAAACAGTGCCGCTTCCGAAACAGTGGCAGAGCTGCAGACAGATTCTGAAGTATTGGTAAAACCGGCGCCATCCGCCCATTTGGAAGAAGAGAAAGCCAATACAGCAAAGCCTGCGGACAGTGCTGTTTCTTCAGATAGGCCAGAGCCCGACGCTTCTGAAGCCACAGTTTCCGCAGCAGCAGACTATGAATTAACATCCCCGCAGGATCCCGGCACGGAAAACCAGTATGACAGCCTGGAAAGCGCGGTGGAAAACCGGACCGAGACCGTGTCGGAGGATGTGGATATCGGGATCGGTCCCGGGCCTGCAGCAGATGATAACGGAAATACCTGGTCTCCCGGAACGATCATTGCCCCCGGCGTTTCTCTTGAAGAAAGCGAAGATGAGACTGCCGGCAACTGGCTCACGGCAGAGTCTCCTTCGTCGGAGGTTTCAACCGGGATCAGCTATATTGATATCGGAGAAGGGCCTGAAGAAGCAGAGGTTCCTGTCGAAGGTGAGATCCCGACTGCTGCTTCCTTTACGATCTTTAATGAAGATCATTCGATCTCCTCTGTTGTTCCGGAACCGGCTTCTCCCTATGAGTACCTGCGCTGGGACAGCTGCCGGATCGAGGACGGCGAAGTCGTGCTGAGCGGCGCTCTCGAGGGCTCTATTACGCCCTCCAACACCAGAATGGGAGAGGATACCAACTTCTATCTGCTGGAGCTGGAGATCTGGGAGGACAGTATCGAGGGACATCGTTTCACAATGTCCATTCCGAAAAACGCCTCTGACTTAAGCTTCCGCCTTCCATTGGGACATGGTACGGAAAATGACCGTCTGTACCGCAAGTTTGTCGCCTGCATCTGGGCAGGAGACCACTATATTCCCGTTTCCGAGCAGATCTGTATCACCAACCCGGAGGATATTGCGGAGTACACGCTTCCTTATACAGAGCCCATGTCGAAGAAAGGGCTGCTGATCGAAAAGCCGCAGATCTCCGATGCCTTTGAACTCGGCGTCTGCAATGTCATCATCAACATTCCGTTCAATCATCTGCTCGGTGAAGGCATTGATTACGAGTATGACGGGCAGGTCTGGCACTTTAACCGCAACATCGTCGAGACCTACGACCGCACGATCTCTGCCTTTTCCAACAAAAGCATGAACGTGAGCGTCGTTCTTCTGAACGGGTTTAATCAGGATGCTCCCGACTTTTTCTATCCGGGAACACAGCCCAACAGCACCGCAAAGTACTATCAGTTCAACGCCTCCACGCGCGAGGGCTGCGACGCCATCAAGGCGGTTGCCTCCTTCCTTGCCATGCGGTACAGCGGGCTCGACCCGGACCACGGCAAGGTGCAGAACTGGATCATCGGAAATGAGATCAACAATCAGGAATGGAACTGGCTCGGACCGATGGCAATGCAGGATTATGTCCGGGAATATGAGCGAAGCTTCCGCCTTTTCTATAACGCGATCCGTTCCACCTGTTCCAATGACCGCGTATTCTTTTCGCTTGATCATAACTGGAACCGGGAAGCCAACGGGAAAACGAGATATCCTGCAAGGGACGTGCTGGAAGCCCTTTCGGCCCAGATCAGCCGCCGGGGAAATATAGACTGGGGGCTCGCATATCATCCGTACAGCGAACCCATGACTGAGCCGGAGTTCTGGGATGATTTCAACACGGGGCAGGTAACCTACTATGACGATTCGCCTGTGGTGAATTTTGCCAATATCTCCCTGCTCACGGATTATATGCAGCGCCCTGAAATGCGGGACCGTCAGGGACATGTGAGACATATCATATTGTCGGAGGAAGGCTTCACCTCGATGTCCGCAACGCGCGGAGAGGTACAGATGCTGCAGGCAGCGGCCTTTGCCTATGCTTATTACATCGCAGACTCCAATCTGTATATCGACTCCTTTATCCTGTCCCGGCAGGTGGATGCCCCCTCGGAGCTTCGTTCCTCGCTTGCCTTCGGGCTGTGGACAACAAGCAGCATTACGGATGCCAACATTCAGCCCTCGCAGAAAAAATATATCTGGGAAGTCTTTAAAAATATCGACCGGAGGTCGACCACGCTCGAGTACTCTGCTTTTGCCAAGGAGATCCTCGGGATCGAACGCTGGTCCGATGTGATTCCGGGATTTCGCTGGGCCAGATACGAAAAATAAACATATCAGACAAACGATCCTTTGGTTAAGCTCATGAAACGATCAAAACTGCTGAACAGAATCTGCATTTTCCTCCTGTCCATGCTGGCTGCCTCATTCCTTACGGGATGCCGCCGGTACGAACCGGTCGCTCTCGAACCGGGTTTCGACATGGAGATGATCCAGGAATCCTCGATCTCAGTCTCTCTTGAAGAGGAAACAGAAACGGAAGAGGAAACGGAACCCGAAAGCGAAAGTGAAACGGAGCCTCCGGAGGAGCCGGATCTTCGTGTTCCCACAAAGGTCAAGGGCATTTATCTTGCATCGAAGCCTCTCGCAAACAAGGAATTCATGTCCACCTTCTGGGATTATATGGACAGCACTGAACTGAACGCGGTCGTTATCGACATCAAGGACGACTACGGCAAGGTCACCTATGATATGCAGAATGTACCTGCACTCGTCGAACTCAAGTCGATTGAGGTCAGTATCGAGGACATGCCGGGACTGATGCAGAAGTTCAAGGAGCACGGCATCTATACGATCGCCCGGATCGTCAGCATGCGCGACCCTCATCTGGGGTATGTCAAGCCGGAATGGTGCCTGCAGCTTCCGGACGGCACCGTCTTCCGCGATAACAGCAATTATGCATGGCTCAATCCATATAAGACCGAATACTGGGACTATCTCCTGGACATCGGAAGGGAGTGCGCTCACATTGGTTTCGATGAGATCCAGTTTGACTATATCCGTTTCTGCACGGAGCGAGGTTCCTCGGAGTGTGTCTATGACGAAGAGGACGTGAAGGGCAGGGACAAGATCAGCATCATCACAGAATGTGTCACCTATCTTTCCGAGAACCTGAAAAAAGAAGGCGTATTCGTTTCCTGCGATGTATTCGGCACCATCATCCGAAGCCAGATCGACTCCAGGGCCGTCGGTCAGAGCTACTCTCAGATGGCCTCCGTGCTTGATTATATCTGCCCGATGGTCTATCCCTCTCACTACGCAAGCGGAAGCTTCGGGCTCGACGCACCGGACACGAACCCCTATGAAGCGATCCGCGGTGCTCTCGCAAGATCCCGCTCGGAGCTCAGCCGCGCCCAGGCGGAAAGCGCCGGCAGGCAGGCGGTCGTCCGTCCCTGGCTGCAGTCCTTTACGGCAACGTGGCTCGGAAGCGGCAACTACATGACCTATGACGCGAATGCGGTCCGCCAGGAGATTCAGGGCGTTTACGACGCCGGATATGATGAATGGATTCTCTGGTCCGCTTCCGTAAAATATTTCTTTGACGGGTTCCTGACGCCATCGGAGGCTGCCAAGGAGGAAGCCTATATCGCCGAATCCCGTGCGGCACTGCCTCCGGAGGAGGATCCCGCAAACGAGGAGGAGACCTTCCCGCCGGAGCTTGCGGAAGCTCTCGACGGTGATGAGCTTCGTCCTGAGGATGAGGAGATCCTGCTGCAGGACGGCCCGATCATCGTCACGGAATAAGTAGAAAACTATGGATCCAAGCGTATTTGATATTCAGGAAGAACTTAAGAAGCTCCCGACCAGACCGGGAGTCTATATCATGCACGGTCCCCGGGACGAGATCATCTATGTCGGGAAGGCCGTCAACCTGAAAAACCGCGTCAGGCAGTATTTTCAGTCAACAAAGGGCAAGACGGAGAAGATCAAAAGAATGATCTCCCTGATCCGCCGGTTCGAGTATATCGTGGTGGATTCGGAAATGGAGGCCCTGGTTCTTGAAAACAACCTGATCAAGGAAAACCGTCCCAAATACAACACCCTTCTGAAGGATGACAAGACCTACCCGTACATCAAGGTGACGGCGGAAGAGGATTTCCCCAGGATCTTCATGACCCGCAGGGTAAAAAAGGACCATGCAAAATACTTCGGGCCCTATACCTCGGGGACCGCAGTCAGGGACAGCATTGACCTTCTGCACAAGCTCTTCCGCATCCGCAGCTGCAGCAGACGGCTCCCGGAGGATATCGGGAAGGAGCGCCCGTGCCTCTATTATCATCTCGGGCAGTGCCTCGGCCCCTGCAATGCTTACGTCAGCAGCGAAGAATACCGCAGGCATATTGACAGGGCACTCGAGTTTCTCTCCGGAAAATATGATTATGTACGCGGATATCTGAAGGAGAAGATGCAGACAGCTTCCGATTCCATGGAGTTTGAGAAGGCCATCGAATACAGAGAGCTTCTTCAGGAGATCGAGACCCTTGCTTCGAGTCAGAAGGTGACCGCAACGGACATGGATGACCGGGATATCATCGGCATCAGCAAGCTGGAGCAGACTGCCGCGGCACAGGTCTTTTTCATCCGGGACGGCCGCATGATCGGCCGGGAAAATTTCCATCTGGACGTGGATGAAAATGAAGCCGCCGAAGATATCGTTCAGGCATTTCTGAATCAGTTTTATACAGGCACGCCTTATATCCCCCGTGAGATCTGGGTACAGACGGACTTGAAGGAACGCGAGCTTACCGAGCAGTGGCTTTCAAAGGCAAAGGGAAGCACGGTCAGGATCCTGACTCCGAAGAAAGGAAAAAAGGAAAAGCTCGTCGAAATGGCAGTCAGCAATGCCGAAAACCAGCTGGTAAAAGACATGGAGCGTCTGAAGCGGGAAGATCAGCGCACCAAAGGCGCGCAGGACGAGATCCTGGACCTTCTCGGCATGGATGCCCTGCACAGAATAGAGTCTTACGATATTTCCAACACAAACGGCTTTAATTCTGTCGGCTCCATGGTCGTCTTCGTGGACGGAAGGCCAAAGACCAGCGATTACCGGAAATTCCGGATCCGCACCGTTATCGGACCGGATGATTACGCTTCGATGCAGGAAGTTCTTACACGGCGTTTTACACACGGCCTGAAGGAGCAGGAGGAGGCGGTTGACGGCGGTACCCTGACTGCCTTCGGCACGCTGCCGGATCTGATCATGATGGACGGCGGAAGAGGCCAGGTGAATATCGCGGAAGGCGTCCTTAAGGAGCTCGGGCTCAGCATCCCTGTCTGCGGAATGGTCAAGGATGACTATCACCGGACCAGAGGTCTTTATTTTCATAATGAAGAGCTTCCCATAGATATAAGATCCGAAGGATTCAAGCTGATCACGCGGATCCAGGATGAAACGCACCGTTTCGCGATCGAATATCACAAAAGTCTTCGCACAAAGGCGCAGGTGCATTCGATCCTGGATGACATCCCCGGTATCGGTCCCAAAAGACGCCGTGCTCTCATGAAGCATTTTCAGGAGATCGACAAGCTCCGTGCCGCATCTGTGGAAGAGCTTATGGAAGCGGAGGGCATGAACAGATCATCCGCGGAAAGTGTCCACGCCTTTTTCCGTACTTCACCGAAAGCCGATGAGGCCGGTGGATCCGATCCTGTCTGATGCTGCGGCCGGCTAAAAACCATACGCTTCGATACCGTATAAAAAAAATCTTCAGGCAGTTGACTTAATGAATTGAATCATTTAAACTACTTCTTTAGTCATGGATTCGTGAAGGGCGCAAAAGCCTGCTTTTCTCCGGGTCCGTCAGACAGGTGCCTGCCAGCAGTCACCGTACATAAAAACATTCGTAAGCCTCAGGAGGCATGATATAAATGGCTAAATCTTCCGGTTCCAGAAGAAACAATTACAGCAGCGTAAGCTCCAGCACCCGCAGGAGCTATAACGGCAGATCCCGGCGCCGCAGAAACAACAATCCGGTCCCGCTGATCATCGGCGGCATCATTGTACTGATCCTTGCCGCGATCCTTGCTTTCATTACTTATATGAAAAAGTCGGGCGGATCCGATCCGGATGCGCATGATACGGAGACTACGGCTCTTGTCGAGAACATCAGCAAGGAGGAGATCGAACACAACGCTGTTATCGATCTTTCCGAGATCACCGGCAAAGAGACTCTGCTGAGCGTGCAGGGATTAAAGCCCTCCGAGATCAGTAAAAAGATCCAGGATGAGTATGACTGGAGCCTCTCCATTACCAATAAGGACGCGGAAGTCGGAAATGTTGTAAAGCCGACCGTTGATGCAAATCTCACCACAGAAGCCGCAACGATGGGCGACGCTGAAAATCCCGACCAGCTGGCGGAAGGTGAGACAGAGGCCAGTGCATCCATGGAAGAGATCACTGTCGCGGACAGGATCGATATCCCGGATTATATTGCAGCGCGTATCCCGGCCCTGATCGAAGAGATCGTAGAGGCTGAGGAGGCTTACAAGGAGAGCAAAAAGGAAGAGACCACCGCCGAGGAAGAAACGACCAAAAAGGGCCTGTTCCAAAGAGAGACGACCACGGAGGCTCCTGAGACCGAAAGCGAGACAGAGGCTCCCGTGACCTACGTCCTGACGCTGGACGGACTGGACGATGAGATCTCCAGGATGGCTTCCTATGCTGAACAGATGTGGTATGTCGAGCCCCGCGGAGGCAGCATCGGTTCCTATGACGCAGCCAATGACAAATTCGTTATGGAGGGTGCAAAGAACGGCTTCAAGGTCAATGAAGATGCCCTTCGCACCGAACTGCTCGATGCTGTTCATAATCATAAGTATGACGTGTCCGTACAGGTAAGCGGCGAGGTCCTGAGCGGCGAAGCAAAGACGAATGCCGACGAGTACAGAACCCTCGCAAGCTTTACGACCAATACAACGTCCAACAGCGTGCGAAACAAGAACATCTCGCTTGCCGCCCAGAAACTGAACGGTACGATCGTCCGTCCGGGAGAGGAATTCTCCTTCAACAATACCATCGGAGAACGGACCGAAGCCAAGGGCTTCGGCGCGGCCGCTGCCTATAACAACGGTGAGGTTGTGCAGGAGATCGGCGGCGGCGTCTGCCAGGTCTCTTCAACCCTGTACAATGCCGTCGTAAAAGCTGGCCTGAAGGTCACTTACCGTCAGGGCCACACCTTCCAGCCCACCTATGTAACGCCCGGACAGGACGCTACGGTCAGCTGGGGCGGACCGGATTTCCGTTTCGCGAACCTGCCCGCGATCCAGACCTATTCAAATGACAGTCAGTATGCCATCGGCATCCGTGCGAGCTATTATAATCAGCAGGTCACGGTTTCCATCTACGGCAGACCGGTCTTAAAGAGCGGATATACTTATTCCATGAGCTCCGAAAAGACCAGTGAAACGGAGATCGTTCGTAAGCTGATCGAGCCCGGCAGTGACAAAACGCCGACGACCGGCACCAAGGGCTCTGTCTGGGAGACGAAGCTGATCATCAAGAACGGAGATCAGGTCGTCAGCAACAGCCGGGATCATACAACGATCTATACCGGACATATCGAGTATTACACCGATCAGACCTCTCCTTCCGAGACACTTCCGGGAGAATCGGAATCCGTCATCGACGGAGAGCTGACCGATGAGCCTGCAGCGCCCGAAGGACCGGGCGGTCCGGGAGGCCCCGGAGGACCCGGTGGTCCGGTCAGCTCCGAGTATACTACCGTATCCGGCGGAAGCAGCAGTTCCACCGGTCCCGGACCGGGAGGTTCGGATAACAGCACTGCCGTAAGTCCGGCCACGGAGGCACCCACGACAGAAGCGGTGGTTGTCAGCGGAGGCGATTCTTCCTCCGGTCCCGGCAGCGGTCCGTCTTCTGATATTTCTGCAGGCGGTTCCGCTCCCGGAGATACCTCCGGCGGTTCTGTCAGCGACGGTCCCGGTGCTGCCAGCAGTTCCGGCGGAGGCTATGTGATCGAAGGAGGTCCCGGAAGCGTCAGCATTGACCAGGGAGCGGTCGGTCCGGGCGGCCCCGGCTGATCATAAAACCGGTATTATCATTTAAAAGATCAACCGGTGTACCGCGTTCGCAAAGATATCCATGCTCTGCGGACTCGGTACCGTATATAAAGGACTGACAGTTAAAACAGAAGTGTGCCGGTATCCTCTATGGAGCATGTCTGCAGACTTTCGACACCAATTTAAGGAAAAGGAAATAAGATGAAAGACCAGCTGAAAAAGATCACAGAAGAAGCGATCGAGCGTATTCGTCAGAGCAGCTCACTGGATGAGATCAATGATATCCGCGTCGAGTTTCTCGGAAAAAAGGGGCGGATCACTTCTATCATGAAAAACATGAAGGATATTGCACCCGAAGACCGTCCCGCCTTCGGTCAGCTTGTAAATGAAGCCAAGACAAAGGCTGAGGAAGCGCTTGAGAACGCCAGAAACGAGCTTCAGCAGAAGATGCTTGAGGCCAGACTTTCTGCCGAGTCGATCGATGTGACTCTGCCCGCGAAGAAGATGCGTACGGGTCACGGCCATCCCTGTCAGATCGCGCTAGACGAGGTTGAAAGGATCTTTGTCGGCATGGGCTATGAGGTCGTAGAAGGTCCCGAAGTCGAGTATCAGGAGTATAACTTCACAAAGCTGAATATCCCGGAGGGACATCCGGCCAGGGACGAGCAGGATACGTTTTATATCAATGACGAGATCCTTCTGCGCAGCCAGACCTCTCCGGTCCAGGCGCGTGTGATGGAGCAGGGCAAGCTTCCGATCCGTATGATCGCACCGGGAAGAGTATTCCGTTCTGACAGCATTGACGCGACGCACAGCCCTTCCTTCCATCAGATCGAAGGCCTGGTCGTGGATAAGCACATCACCATGACGGATCTAAAGGGAACACTGACACAGTTTGCAAGAGAAATGTTCGGGCCGGAGACCGAGACGCGCTTCCGTCCGCATCATTTCCCGTTTACCGAACCTTCCGCCGAGGTTGACGTCAGCTGCTTCAAGTGCGGCGGCAAGGGCTGCCGTTTCTGCAAGGGCGAGGGATGGATCGAGATCTTAGGCTGCGGTATGGTACATCCGCATGTTCTGGAGATGTGCGGCATCGATCCTGAGGAGTACACCGGCTTCGCCTTCGGCGTCGGTCTCGAGCGTATTGCCATCCTCAAATATGAGATCGATGACATGCGTCTTCTGTATGAAAATGACTATCGTTTCCTGAAACAGTTCTAAGGAGGGCGGAATATATGAATACACCACTTTCATGGATCAGAGATTATGTTCCGGCGCTGGACTGCACCGCAAAGGAATATGCTGATAAAATGACCCTTGCCGGCACCAAGGTCGAAAGCTTTGAGGTTCTGGACAAGAATCTTAAAAACATCGTTGTCGGCCGTCTTATGAAGGTCGAGCCGCATCCGGATGCCACCAAGCTGGTCGTCTGCCAGGTCAATGTCGGCGATGTCCGTGCCGACGGTGTGGATGACGAGGGCAATGTGCAGATCGTCACCGGCGCACCCAATATCACCCCGGAGGTCGTCGGCGCTCTGGTGCCTGTCGTTCTGGACGGCGGCAAGGTTGCCGGAGGACATGACGGCGGCGCACTTCCCGAGGACGGCATCGAGATCCATACCGGGTCTCTTCGCGGCGTGACCTCCTACGGCATGATGTGCTCTGTCGAGGAGCTCGGATCCGACCACAACGCCTATCCGCTGGCTCCCGAGAGCGGTATCTATATCTTTGACGATGCTCTGATCAGCGAGCTTTCCTTAAAGCCGGGCGACAGTGCGGTTCATGCCTTCGGTATGGATGATACCGTTGTCGAGTATGAGATCACCAGCAACCGTGTAGACTGTTATTCCGTCATCGGCATTGCCCGTGAGGCTGCAGCCGTATTTGACAAGCC
>Ga0256404_1002510_pt1 | contig 40418 bp, 49 predicted proteins | sample RumenRJG_01DNA_FD_185990 | JGI IMG/M metagenome (GOLD analysis project Ga0256404, IMG submission 185990) | Bovine rumen microbial communities from Lethbridge, Alberta, Canada - RJG_01 | ecosystem: Host-associated > Mammals > Digestive system > Stomach > Rumen | place: Canada: Alberta | collected...
GGCCGAAGTCTGCAAAAGCACTTGAAGCGGCATACGTCCAGCACAAGAACCGCAAATCTGTAGATACAATTGCCCGTGAGGTTATCGCAGGTAAGTGGGGAACCGGAAGAGAACGTATCGACAGGCTGGAAAAAGCAGGGTATGACGCGACGCAGATACAGCACCGTGTAAACGAACTGATTCGGAAATAAAACGCTGAATAGGCGCGTTTTTTGGCAAATTAGACAGTATACAAATAATAAACAAAAGTTTAAAAGGAGCAGACTATGCAGGTAAAAGGTACGGACGGCATGGGCGAAAGCATCCGAAATTCTGGAAGCACTTCCACAAAGAAGGGCGGAGGTGGAAAGAAGGGCGGAGGACGCAAAGGCGGAAGCGGCGGCGGTGGAGGCTCTGCGCCTTCTTATGACTGGGACTCTTGGTACAAAGGAAGAGCCAACAGTCTCAACGGTATTTACGGAAGTGCGCGCGGAGCATACGGAGACATTGAAGGTATTATCAATGGGCTGTATGGAACCGGAGAAAGCATCTACAACCAGAACAAAGGCCTTCTTAACGATTGGCTTGGAAAGGCGGAAGGACTCTACAAAGAGAACATAGGCCGTATCGACAATCTGAAAGGTGAAGGAACTGGGATTCGCGACAGGAACCTTAATAACCTTGAAGACTGGAAGAAGGTTGGAACCGAAACAAGGGATCGCAACCTCGGGGATATCAATAATCTCGAAAACGAAGGGCGGGGAAATTATCAGAATGCGTTCGACAAGCTTACAGATTATCTCAATCAGGGAAAATCTGCGGCTGCGGAGAACAAAGGCAATGTAAATAACGCTTATGACACGCAGAACGGACTTCTTCAAAAGATGTATCAGGCTTCTATTGCGAACCTTGAGCGTGTACTTAATGAGAACATTGACAAGACGAACAGAGAAGCAGAGACAGCACAGCGTCAAACGTATATTAACAACAAGCTTCAGGATAGAGCACTTGGGCAGCAGTTATCCGCTTCCGGCTTAACCGGCGGTATGTCGGAAACAGCGCGTGCAAGGCTCAACAATTCGTACAACACACAGCTTGGAAATATCCGGAGTACTGCGGCAGACAACGTTTCTAACCTTCGTTCCAACTATCTTACAAACCTTACGAATGCGGAAGTTGAGAAGAACAAAGAGGCGATTAATATGGAGCAGGCAAGAGCACAGCTTTTGAACTCCATTAATGACCGTCTTACAGATGTCACCGGAAATTATACGAACATGTATAACAATGTGAATGGGGATCTCACTAATTTCCTCACGAACATTACTGGTCTTCGCAACAACGTCCGCGACAATTACAACACGTTCTACGGGAATTATACGAATGCTAAGAATCAGGTCGAAGAGAACTATCGAAACTTCCTTACGAATGTGACAGGGCTGTATAACACTGCCAACGACAACTGGTCGCAGACCAACGGAAACTATGCTGCTCAGATGGCGGAAGTCAATAATAACTGGGCGAATTTTAATAGTAATATTGCGGATTCCAGAATCAGCAACAGGCAGTCTCTTGCATCGGCAGAGCAGGCATATTACAAGGCGGTTGACGAACTTAACAGTCAGCTGTTCAAGAACACCGGATACACGCCGAATTACGGAAGCATTTCATTTAATGGAAGCGCATACAAGCCAGGATACAAGGCGGCGGCAAGCCAGGACTGGTATTCTCCGCAAGGGTTTTCCTATAACAGCGTAAGTACGGACGGAGTAAGCACACCGGCATACGTCAATAATCCGGCAGCATATCAGCTTGTTGATACGTCAAAGGTCAGCCCTGCATACAACTTTGCCATTTCTCAGGCAGGTCAGGCGGCGTTGCAGAACATGAGCAATTACGGCGATATCAATACTATGAACGCGCAGTTCAATCCGACGTATGCACAAGCTGTTCAGAACGCAATCAACGCCGGTACGTATGCAAAACAAAGCATGCAGCAGGCGCAGGAGGCGAACAATGCTCAGAGGTATCAGCGGCTTCTGGCGCAGGCAGAAATGCAAAATAAGAATGGCGCGTCAGCACAGGACATTGTTAATACGCTTGTTAGTAACGGCATGACAGACGCGGCAACAATCAAGCAGATTATTGGTCAGCTCAAATAAGGAGACTGGAATAATGGCTTTTAATTTCAATGATGATGAATTGAACAAAATGATCCAGAACGCGATAAGCGCGCAGCAGGCACAGCCGGTGCAGGTACAACAGCCTACACCGGTTCAGACCGCCGCGCAGGCCGCACCTCAGCCACAGGCTCAAACGCAGGCTGTTCCTCAGCAGGTGCAGACGCAGAGCGTGCCTAGCGCGGCTCAGTCCTGGGACAATGCTGTACGGCAGTCGCAGGGCACGCAGAATTATTATTCTCAGCTTCTCGGAGACATCGCAGGAGAAATCAATACTGCAAACATGGTCAAATCCGGAAAAGCGCAGGATGAACAGACGCAGAAGAACAATATTGCGAAGATATCGACACAGCTTGCAAAAGATCCTTCTATGGCGCTTCAGGCCGCTTCAATGCTCGATCAGCGCAATCAGCAGTACAGGCAGATGACGAACGGCGCAACAGACTATGGTGCGGCAATTCAGCGAACCGTAAATCAGGCCACCGGACAGAATGTGTCCATTCCTTCGCTACAGGGCGCGCCTAGAACACCTCAGCCGCAGGATACAGGACACGACGTGTCCGCTCAACAGATTCAGCAGGGGACAGACCAGAACGGCATTAATCCGGAAATCCTACAGCTGGCAAAACAGGCAAACGATTATGCGCTTCAGATGTCAGGCGGGCAGCAGACGCAGGAGCAGGCAATGGCTAACATTGCTAAGATTGCGTCGCAGATGCAGACGGATCCAGACACGTACAACAGGGTAAAAAGTTTTTTCGGCGGGCTGACGGGACGTAGTAACACCAAAAGCGCCGCGCAGATTGCGCAGAACACGAATACTAATACAGCGCAGGGTTCTGCACAGTCTGTTCAGTCTGCAAGCGTAAACAAGCAGGCTGTCACGTCAGCTCAGAAAGCGGCGCAGCAGGCGCAGAACAATTACAACAGCTTGCAGAAGAAATATAAGGATCAGCAGAAAAAGCAGTCACAGCTGGAGCAGATGCAGACCGCGCTTGCACAGGCGAAGAAGTCCGGAGACCGCGAAGCCACAAAAGAAATCGTAGAGGAAATCCGGCAGTATCGGGCAGACAATGCGAATACCGTAACGAAAGAGCAGGTTGCGGCGGCACAGAAACGTTACGAACAGGCAAAAGCGGCAGAGCAGAAGGCGCTGGCGCAGAATCAGGCAACAATACAGCCGGCGAACGGGACTTTTGAAAAAGCTGAAGGAGCAACAGACGTAAAGAATCTGTCTCCGCAGAGCACGCTTGCGCAGGCGCAGGCTCTTGTTAATACATCGAAAGCGCAAAAGCTCACAAAAGATCAAAAATCAGAAGTTAAAGAGCTTTTAAAGCAGTATGACAGCCGCGCAAGGGCTGCGTCGCTTGGAAAAGGTGAGCCATTAACCGACGAAGAAAACGAAGCATACGCCGCGTTACAGAATACAAGGGCAGGCTCTGCGTTCATGAGCGGTATTCTCAGTGCGTTCCCGTTTACACAGCGTCTCGCGGAAAAGGCAGGAAATGCAGTCGGAAAGCTTACCGAAGAGAAGGACGCAGGGACAGAAGCGGCAAAACAGCTCGAAGATGTTAAGAGTCAGGCGCAGGATCAACATAAGATTGCATACGGCGCCGGAAATATGGCAGGCAATGCCGCAAAGTACAGCGGATACGGGAAGATCGCAGAAGCGGCGGGCGTTGTTCCGGCAATTACGAATACTGTATCCGGTGCGCTCGGTCTGAATAATCCGCTTGCCAACACAGCCAAAAACGCGGCGGCGAAGGAGTTTATTTCTCAGCTTGCTGATGTTGGCGCCGGGCAGGTCGCGGATACGCTTTTTGATACCATCCCAAGCATTGCGGACAATGCCGAAAGCGGAAAGTACAAAACCGCGGACGGAAAAACGGACAAAAAACAGATCCTTAATGACATTGCGGACAATCAGGCGAAGAACCTTTTGTTCAATATGGGAGGGAATATCACAGGGCAGATCTTCGGCGACTTGATTGACCGCGGCGCAAGAGCGGCGGCAGGATCAGCTGAAAATGTGAGCGTTCCTGGCATCGCAGACCGCGCAAACATGATTGCACGTAATGCAGATGAAACCGCAGGAAACGCGGCGGATGCTATTAAAGCACAGATCCCCGTGGAAGAGGCCGCAAAATCGGCTGAAACCGCGGCTCTTTCGCAGAATATGGCAAAGCCCGCACAAGAAACCGCGCAGAACGTAAATGGCTCTAAAATACCATCTATTGCCGATTCTGACGAGCTTGAGAAATACAAAAAGTTTGCGAACGCAAATTCTACGTCTGATATCGCAAAGCCTATTTCTGAAAGCGCGCAGGGAGATAATATTCTCGATCCGCTTGTCGGAACTTCTGACGGAAAAGTAAATGACGACAGTGATGATGCGTGGGATGAACTTGTAAATTACGTTCGTGAAAATGAAGCGGCACGGAAGAGAGCACAAGAAGCATACGATCCGCAGACAAGGACGTTCCATTACGCTCCGGAGCAGGATGATTTAGCCCTTGATAATGTTCAGAAGACAATGCAGGGAGCAGCAGAAGAAACCGCTCAAAGCGCGGAAAATATGCCATTTTCTGATGCTTCTGACAACATAAAACAGGGGACGCAGAATGCTTCCGGTTCACAGACTCGGAACTTGAATAGCAGCATGCGCGGTGGCAACAATTTTACAGCTGATTCCAAGAACGCGACAGCTGACGACTGGCTGGCGGAAAGCGGATTTTCACGCGGCATGAATGACGAAGCGGAAGGAGCAAGAAGGCTTTCCAAGGTTCGCGCAAATACCATGGAAAATGCCGGCATTTCTACGGATGAAGAACTGAATAACAATTTTTCCAAGTCGCTGTACACGTATCAGACAGAATCTGAAAAGAAATCACTTGATACCGCGGCAGATAGGCTGGCTTCCAACTTCAAGGAAGAAGAAAAGAGGCTGACTGCGGACACTTCCAGCATGTCGAAGGAAGACTTTAACGCCAAATACAAAGGCTCCGATGTCGATGAAATGATGATGCTGTATTCACATTACAGTAAAGCGGCACGGAATGCGGAAAATCCGGAAGAAAAAGCGTTCTACTATGCCAAGGCAAGAGCGGTTACGCAGAACATGCAGAAGGTCGGGACTGAAAGCGGCCAGACGATTCAGAAGTTCGCAAAATGGACGCAGACACCGGACGGCGTTGTAGCTGCGGCGCAGAGCATGCAGGAAAAGCAGATGCAGAAGGCGTTCAATACTCCGGGCGGGAAGCATCTGAAATACGAAGCGGATGAAGCGGCCAAGGAAATCAAGTCACAGCTGCGGCAGATGTTCGCGGAGGATCAGGTAAAAGCGGATGCTTTGCAGCAGGACCGTGAAAGCGTTCGGAAGGTTGTTGAGTCCACAATCGGAAAATATAATCGCTTGAAAGGAAAAGTAAGCGATAAAGGCATTGAAGACCTTACGAATTATATTTGTGATACAAAACAGTTTTCTGATATCACAAATACAATGGAGCTGTATGCCACAGGGCACGGAGTGCTTACGGATCAGGACTATGACCATATCATAGATATTTTTGATCGGGCGCAGATGATGCACTTCGGAAGCAAGGAACGCGCAGACCTTGAAAAAGAAGGATATGCCTATATTGCAAATAAGATCAATATCAATCAGAGCTTCAGGGATAAGGCAAGCGCCATGGCAAGCACCATGCGTTATTTCGGCATGCTCAGTGGTACAAAAACGAAAATCCGTAATAAAGTCGGGAACAGCATGTTCGGCGGCCTTACAAACACGACGGACAACTTTTCTGCGATCAACCAGAATATTATGGAGAAGCTTGGAAAGCTGTCAGGAGAACCGGATGCTTTGAGGTATAAGGCGGACCGCGCAACAATTTTCGGAAAGGCAGACCGCTTAAAATACGAGAATCCCGTAAAGGAAATCACGGATGATTACTTCGGACGATACCTGGATGTTGGCATGAAAGAGCCTATTGCGTCTTCTGAAATCATGAAGAACGGCGCGGCGTTCGGAAATGCTGATTATTCATTCAATTCCGGTGCAAAAGGCATCAAAGAGCAGGCCAAGGACTTCGCAAAGAATGTCAGCGCAGGCAAAAATATTATAGAAAAAGCAGGCAATGCGTACCAGTGGATGGCAGATCAGAACATGGAATCCCTGTCTGACTACGGCGCGATGAAGAACAAATTTGCATTTTCCGTTGCTCAGAGAATCAAAAAAGAGGGCATGGATGGTGCTATGTTCGCGGATTTCGTCAAGAAAATGGGCGTTCTTGACGACGAGTCGAAGTTTACGGTTGATGCGGCACAGAACGTATATTCCAAAATGCAGAAAGCAGGCGTTTCTATTGACGATGTTAAAGCCGCGCTGCGTGGAGACATTAAGGACATTTCTAACGCTGATAAGCTGACGGCAGCAGAAAAGATCATTCAGGATGCCAGAAACAGCCGTATGCTGAATGATGATAACATGGTTGAATTGCTGGAAAAAGTTAAGCAATACAACAGTGTTGGCCCTGAAATCAGGAACAAGATTAACAACATTGTGAATTCTTCCGTAGAAGATGCGAAATACGCCACATTCCATACGGATGACAGGATTGCCGCAAATATTGCGAACAAGATCAGCGATATTGAGAACTCCGGAGCAATCGGAAAAGTTCTTATTGGCGGAGGCCTTCCGTTTAAGCGGACACCTGCGAACATTGTTGAAGCCGGAACAGATTTTTCACCTATCGGAATTGCGCGCGCTCTTGCAGAATACCACACAGGGAAAATATCGAAGTCTCAAGCTATTGATGAAATGACACGCGGCATATCCGGAACAGGGCTGATTGCGCTTGGATCTTATCTTAACGCAAAGGGCATTCTGACAACGGATTTTGACACAAACTCTAAGTATTACAAGCAGTCCAAGGGCGAGCAGGAATGGGCGTTAAATATTCCTGGAACAGATGTATCCGTGTCTATGGACTGGGCTGTACCGCTGATGCTTCCGATATTTACCGGCGCGGCAATGAACGAAATGTTCACAAGTGAAGAGGCGGAGAAGGGAGATGATGAGAACGGTAAATGGTATGACCGCGCGTTAGATCGTACAGAGAATGCACTTACGGCAATGTCTAAAATTGCAAATCCGGTTGTTGAAACTACGATGCTTCAGGGCGTTGCTGACTTCCTTGACACAATGGCAGGAACAGATGATCGCGGCAATGAAGATACGACAATTGCGGAAAGAGCTGTCCGCGGCATAGGAAAGACTGCACTGAATTACGGCACGCAGATGATTCCTTCAATTCTGGGTGCTGCCGCCAGAACTGTAGATCCATACAGAAGAAATACGTCCGTCAATGAAAAGGCGGGGATTGCCAAGGATATTAAAAAGGTCGCCAAGCAGTCGCTGAACAAGATCCCGTTTGCGTCGGAGCAGAATGAAAATTACGTTGATCAGTACGGAAGGAAACACTTCAACACCGGAACAATCACAAATATCGGAACAGACCCGATTGATTATCTTGGGCGTGCAGTGCAAAACTTCCTTCTTCCGGCGTATGTTTCAAAGAGAGAATCTGAACCCGTTGATTATGAAATACAAAGGCTGTCCACAAAGCTTACTGATATAAAAGCAGTAAATAAGCTAATACCAGACACGTATCTTAATAAAAATCCGGTCAGCGGCAAACGATTGTCCAACAGTGATGTAACGAAGTATCAAGAAAACGCGGGAAGCCTTAAGCTCAGTATGGCGAACGCGCTTGTGCAGTCCAAACAGTACAATGAGCTGAAAACCGACGATGAAAAAGCGGAAGCACTTGGCGTTGCCTATAATCTGTCTGAAAAGCTGACACAGAACCAGATGTTTGGCAAGGACTTGGGCGACTATCAGAAATACGCAGATGTTTACAACGCCGGCAAGACGGACGAAGAAAAAGTCAAGAACGTCGTTAACTACCTGAATGTCAAAAACGAGATTGCAAGCAACGAAGAGAAGGGCAAAAAAGCCAAGATCGAAGCATTGTCAAAGCTCAGTGACAAGGACGTTACACCGGTTGCGAACGTAGTTCTGAATATCGGTTCAGAATCAGCAAGCAAAAATGACAACGCGATTGCCGAAAAATACGGCATACCGGCACTCATTGACTTCTATCAGAACGGTTATTCTGTTTCCGAAGAAGGCAAAATGCCGTCGTCACTGGAAGAAGATATCGCGGCGTCTAAGAAATTCCCTAAGAATCAACAGTTGGACATGTTGCAGCACTATCTGAAACAGGATACGACAGGGTTCAGCCGGTCACTATCGACACTGGACGCAATGAAGCTGTTACAGGATCATCCGAAAGAATCGAAGAAGATTCAGGAAATGATGAACGGCAGTGCCAAGGGTCAGATCAAGATGCAGAAGGGCAGTGCCGTGTATGTAGACGGCAAGGGCAAAACACACAGCTTGCAGGAGAAGCAAGCGCAGTATAATGCCAGGGCTGCCAAAAACGGCAAAGCTGTTCCAGAAAGCATGGAAGATCGGCTTGCGGCAATCAGGGCAAAGAAAGACGCGACAGTTAAGAACAATCTTTACTACGGAAACACGGAAGCATATCAGGATTCCAGTACAGGAGAAATTCCGTCATTGAAATTTAACGTTTCTACGTCAAAGAGCTATGAGCGGTATTCATCTTCAAAAATACCTGGACTTGATACCTCGACGGACGGTTATTCGCGGATGTTCGGAACAATCGACAGCGGATACGGCAACGGGAACGGGCGTATCTCAAAATCGGAGCTTCGGTCTTATCTCGATGCTTCCAATTACACGCAGGAGCAGAAGCGGCAGTTGTGGGACGTATACGCTTCCGGACAGTCTCGGAAGAAGAATCCGTACTAATTCCGTGTTGCATCTGTGTTGCATAGCTAAATAATTTACGTATAATTTGCGGTATTCACGCTATTTTGTGGATACCGCAAAAACGTTGATAAAACAGGGAAAAACGAAATAATACAGCAGATTCAACATGTGATAATACAGGATTATGTTTTCCAGTGATGAATACGCAATTAAACAAAAAATGCACTAAATATAAGCTTTTATTAGCTTCCTATTGGTTTCGTGTTGCATTTGTGTTGCATATGACGATATTTTTCATTTCATTTGTTGCCTTTTCTATGTATTGATCATTATATTCTTTCAGTACACGAGAATATAATGATCGGAACGACGAGCTTCCAGGTGTCCACCCGCCATATTTTTCTATATATATTTCCGGAATTCCCAAGGTTATCATTATTGATGCAGAATATGCTCTTAAATCATGAAAACGAAAATCTAAACCAAGCTTTTTTCTTATATATGCAAATTCCATTGTTAACGAATTGGGGCTTACATTAATAACAAAGTCTTCAGGGTTCCCGTGCGGTATTTGGGCAATAACTTCCGGAGAATAGGTGACGGTTCGTATGCTTGAATTATTTTTCGGGCGGTTCTTGTATACATATTTTCCGCTGTTTGTAATTACAATGTCTGCATGAATATTAATTGTATTTTTAACGCGATCAATATCACGTTGCTTGATTGCACATATTTCACCGCGGCGTAATGCACCATTTCCGCCAACGCATAGCAAAATAGCGAGCCGAAGTGTAGGATTTGCGTTTTCCATAAGTAATTTAATATCGCTGCTGCTGGGAGTGTGTTTTACTGGAATATTTTTCGGTGGAAACGTAATTTTAAATTTTAAATCCGGATCCTGCTGATGAACCGCAGTGATAAATGATCTATAAAATGCAATAATGGTGTTGTAACTATATTTTTCAGATAACTCTGATATCCATGCTTGAACTTTTAGCGTCGTCAGGTTGCAAATTTTTACATTTGCAATAGACGTTCGTTTTATTAATATAATAAGTTTGTTTCTGTTTCTTACTGTAGCAGGAGACAACAGGTTTTCTTTGCTTTTTACATATTCCTCCATTGCCTTAATTACGGTTATGTTTGAATTAGAGTTCCCTTTTCCATATTTCCAAGCATTCGCTATACGTTCCGCTTCGGATTTTGTATCGGCAGTGAATGATTTGTACTTCCGTTTTCCATCTATTCCGGTTTGGTCGTACATTAGAACGCGCCATTTTCCGGATGGTAGCTTTTTCGCTTTAGCCATGATATAATACTTTTAATCCTTTCTTTATAGGTTTTTGGCTTCTTTCTTTTTTACCGGACGCTCGAACGTCCGGTTTTTTAAACTCAAGCATTTTCGTGACATCGCGAAAATGGTTTTTAAATTTTCAGAGAAGGAATATAATATATTCAGACATATTATGTACCTCCGTAAATCCCGCTTAAAAAGCGGCCCCGCGTTCCAGCGCGGGGATTTTTTATTTATAGAAGTCCGGCAATAGACGAAATAGCGAAAAACAGGTCATAGGCAAGCCACATCCAGTAAGATGCTCCGGTAGCAAGCTGATATATGCTCGAAATGGCAAACAAAGCGATATATATGATCGCGATAACATTGAACGGAGTATCCAGGTCCCTGCCAAATATCTTTTTACAAATCGTTCCAGGAAGAAATCCCAAAAACGAAAAAACGGAAGTGCAAACAATAAATCTAACTCCCCAATAAACAGGCATAAGATAATCTAAGAATCTTCCGATCCTTCCGGAGCTTGCGTATATGTTATCCACTAGATCACGGATGAACACTGATGCCATGTGAAATCCGTTTGTCATCAGATACCAGAGCACTATAAGACCGATTTCAGCTAATATTGTTTTTACAGATACCTTTGTCTTCTTTTCCATTTTCACATTCCTTTCATTTTTCCCCGTATTTCTCGCACAACGCCCAAAATCGTAATAGGCTTTTCCATTACTTCTTCATTAGTGAATATCATTGGATCATACTTCGAGTTGAGAGATAAAAGGGCGATTGAGTCGTTGTATTTCATCAACCGCTTGCATGTTGCGTGGTCCCCGTTGATCGCCGCTATGACGTACTCTCCGGTTTCTGCATCATCCTGCTTCTCGACAATGACGACATCTCCGTCGTACATTCTTGGCTCCATCGAATCACCACGAATCCGCAGTGCGAAATATTTCTTTCCACCACGAAGCCAGTCTTTGGGGATTTCCTCCCAGTCAACGACATCTTCAATCTCTTCAATTGGTATTCCGGCAGCAACATATCCTAGAACAGGAATACGGACAATAGGGGCAGAACTGTTATCTGAATTGTAATCAGAAGTGTCCGTAAATCCCATGACGTAAGAAGGAGTTCTATCGAATAATTCTGCCATTTTCTGAATTGTGCTTCTTTTAATATTTTCAACTCTTCCGTTTTCATATTTTGCAATCGCAGATTTTTGCAAGCCGAGCTTTTCAGCAAGCTCTTCTTGTGTCATTCCTGCGTCAATTCTCATTTGTCTGATTCTGTCTCCCATCTTCATTTCAGATACCTCCGTGTCTTTGCTTTCACATTATATAATAAAAGTGTCTCAAAAATCAAATTTTAGTATTGACATGTAAAAAAAGTGGGGTACAATAGGGAGTGTCTTAAATAGACACATCAAACGAGAAAGGAGGGAAAAATGAATCTGCCTAAGTTAAAGTCGATAATGGCGTTGCACTCCGAAACGGTAAAGGATATAGCCGATTTAATTGGTATTTCTCCGTCGTCCGTTTATCGTAAACTTGAAGGAACACTCGGAGAATTTACACAGAGTGAGATCACAAAAATTAAGTGCCATTACCAGCTCACACCAGAAGAAGTAGACGAAATTTTTTTTACAAAAAATGTGTCTTAAAAAGACACAAACAAGCATCAAAAAGGCCGCCCAGAGTTCAGACCTCATAGGCGGCAGAAAGGAAATTACATGGAAAGTATAGCACAAGTTATCAGAGTAGACGAGAACAGCATGACGATCTCTGCAAGAGATCTGCATGAGGCGCTGGAAATCCAGAAGAGATTCAGTGCATGGTTCGAATCCAACGCAAAGGGATTCGTTGAAGGTGAGGATTTTACAAGTGTACCTACAAGTACGGTTGTAAATAACGGAGCATCCAGAGAACTTGAAGACTATCAGCTCACGGTCGATATGGCAAAGCATTTATGCCTGATGAGTCACACAGAAAAGGGCAAAGAGTGCAGACAGTACCTGATTGACCTTGAGAAGGCCTGGAATACGCCGGAGCAGATCATGGCAAGGGCACTCCGGATGGCAGACAAGACTATTGCCAGCCTACAGAATCAAGTGAAACAGTTCAGCATACAGAACAGTCAGCTTCTGGTCGATAAACAGGTCATGCAGCCAAAGGCCGATTACTTCGATGAACTGGTAGACCGGAATCTGCTTTCCAGCTTCACAGAAGTATCAAAGGAGCTGGGAATTAAGCGAAATACGCTCATTAAGTTCCTTTTAGATCATGGATACATCTACAGAGACAAGAAGGGGAATTTGCTTCCAAAGGCAAATAGTAAATCGGATGGTCTGTTCGAGGTGAAACAGTGCCGAAACAATAAAACGCAGTGGGCAGGAGCACAGACTTTGGTAACACCGAAGGGCGTTGAGACGTTCCGGCTACTGTGTCAGGGAATCTGAGAGGTGAGCGATGAGAAAAACACGTTCGCCGGATCGGAAGTCTACGCAGATCCTTAAATGCGCAAGAGCAGATGCCGGAATACCGACAGACAAAGAGTTTGCGAAGCACACCGGCATTGTCTACGACAACTATTTAAAGCATTTGCGGAAACCGGAGACTTTCTCCGCGTTGCAAATCGCCGTGATCGTCAGTGAAACGGACATGGACGACAAAACACTAGGAGATTTTTTCAGGGCAATTAACAAGGAAAGGAGGGAATGCAAATGATTAGAGATTATCTGCTAGGGGCCGCAATTGGGATTGCAGGAGTAGGCGGTCTGCTTGGAATGTTCGACGTCTGGATGATCGGCGCGGCGTTTCTGCTCGTTGCGGGCGTGCTGATGGCGGCATGTGCCGTAATTGAAATCGCCGCTCCGGTCGAAGAGTATTCAGACGATGAGTTTGAATACATTAAATAACCCGTCAGAAGATGAATCTGACGGGCAATCCGAAAGGAGGAAAACAAACACGGTCAGTACTTGTTTTCCCAATTATATCATTGAAAGGATTTTTTAAAAATGGAAAAGAATTACTGCGTAATCGATATCAAAGATTACGAAGAACACATCTGTAGATTCTACGAGCACATCAAGAGCCTTGAAAAGGATGCAGACCATTACAGGAATCTGTATCACATGCTGCACGATGCAGTCATAGAAACAATTGAATATATCAGCAGTGAAACAGAAGACGATAAACATTACGCCGTTATTGATACCAATAAGTTCCTTGCGAGGCTGGAAGCGGCAGCAGGATATAGGCCGATGCGGATGACGTTCGACGAGCCGGAAGCGGTAACTACGGAATCCAATTCGGAACCTCCGGAAGGGGGCAATGAATGAACGTTTATAACTGCGACGTTCCGGTCATTATCATGACACAAGTCGAAGCTGAAGACGAAAAACAAGCTAAACGGTTTGCGGAAGATATCGTATATGGCTTCCTGAATATGGCTGTAGCATATAAAAAATTAGCAAATAACCATTTCAGCGAGGTCATGGACTGGGATTGGGACTGGAAGAGAAACACGAAAGTAGATCTGTTTATGGAGAAATAAGGAAATGAAAGAGGAAAGCATTTTAATAAAATCCAGCGAGCTGAAATATGCGCTGCTGGATACCAAGAGAGAAGGGATTAGCAAGCTCTCCGGAAAATTACAGGAGATCGGATTTTTCGATGCTCCGGCAAGCGGTGGAAACCATGAGAACCGCAAGGGAGGGCTGTGCATACATTCCTTCAATGTTTACCGGAACGCGCACAGAATCGCACAGGCCCTTCTCTCTCCGAATGATTACGAAAACATGAAGGATTCTATAACAATCGTGAGTATCCTTCATGATGTTGGGAAGTGCGGGGACTACGGAAAGCCGCTGTATGTTCCAAAGATGATCAAAAACAAAAAGTATAAGAAGTCAGATCCGGATGCAGAACCCGAGTACATTCAGAGCGACGCAATGCCGTATCAGCATAATCCGGAGCTGACCAACATCCCGCACTCGTTCCGGTCTGTGAAAATCATCGAAAAATACATCAACCTGACAGAGGACGAGGAATACGCAATCCTCTATCACGATGGATTGTATGAACGCACAACGGGCGGTTTTTCGGTCATTCCAGGGCACGAAACGCCGCTTCTGATGATTACTCACTGGGCTGATTTATGGGCTAGTAAAATCGACGAAAAGAAAGAGAAAGGAGAAGAAGTTTAATGGCTGTTCCAGTGTTAATAATCGGTGCTTCGGGTTCCGGAAAAACGTATTCCCTTCGGAACTTCAAGGCCGGCGAGATCGGAGTCATGAGCGTCGAAAAGGGGCGTCTTCCGTTCCGGTCAGCTTTGAAGGCTATCAAGGTACCGACGTTTGAAGGAGATCCCCGTATTAAATCACCGGCGCAGATATCCGTTGCGCGGTATTCGTGGATAGAATCAGCAATCAAAAACGGGAAAACACTAAGCTATGCGATTGATGATTCGCAATATCTGCTTGTCGATGAGGTTTTTGACCGTATCAACGAAAAGAGCTATGACAAGTTTTCCGCAATGGCCCTCAATTTTAGAAACCTTATCCACAATATCAATAATTTGTCTGACGATAACAAGATCGTCTATTTCCTTCACCATAGCGAAATGGACGCGAACAATCGTTACAAGGCGAAGACGATCGGAAAGATGCTGGACAACGTTCTGACGGTAGAGGGGTGCTTCGACATAGTACTGTACTGTGAAGACTACAAGTTCTATACGCAGAACAATGCAGTCAGTACCGCAAAATCACCGGAGGGAATGTTTGAAACACTGGAAATTCCCAATGACTTGAAAGCAGTCGACACGGCAATCCGAAACTACTACGGATTGACAGAAAATAACAAGGAGGACAAGAAGTGAAGGTATTTATCAGTCAGCCGATGCGCGGATGGAAGCGCGAAGCTATCGAAGACATGAGAGAGAAAATCAAAAAGGCCGTCCAGAACGAATACGGTAAAGATGTTGATTTTTTAACGGTTTTTGGATGTGCTCCGGCGGATGATATCAAACCACTTACGGCACTGGGCGTATCAATTTCGGTAATGTCAACCGCTGATCTGGTTGTTTTTGCACCGAATTGGAGTGACGCAAGGGGGTGCATGATCGAACACGAATGCTGCCGTCTGTATGGCGTAGAAAGCATAGAAGCAGGATATACGGATGATGGAGAAATCAGAATCAATTACGAGGAGAAATAAGATATGAATATGCCGCAAGGATATGAACAGGCACAGGTACAGGGAGAGAGGGAGCTTCCGGAGCTGGGCGGGCATCACATGATCATTAAGAACGTGAAAGTGTCCGAAACCAAAACCGGAAAGAAGATGATTGTTGTCAGCTTCGATTTTGCTAGTAATGACCGTCAGCCCGAGTTTTTTATGAAAGCGTTCAAAGCGGACACGCGGGAAGACAAGAAATGGCCGCGCCGCGGAACGCAATACATCGTTGTTACTGGTAACGACGGATTAACGTCACGAGGATACAAGACGTTCTGCACATGTTACGAGAACAGTAACGGCGCAAAAGTGAAGTGGGTAGAGGATGACGAAGCGTGGTGCGCACAGTTCAAAAATAAAAAGATCGGCGGCGCGTTCGGCATCGTCCATGGACTTTGGGACAGTCCGGAAGGGTTAGTAGAAACTAAGAATCCGGAGCTTCGTTGGTTCGTATCGGAAGATAAAGTCGATCCCAACAATATCCCGAAAGAAAAGGATCTTTCAGCGGACGACAAGGCAAGATTAAATACTGCAAACGGGAACGGAAATGACATGGCTTCCATGTTCGCAAATATTCCGGCCGGCACAGACGAAGAGATCCCTTTTTGAGGTAATTCATGGAACTCATTGTGGATACGAGGGAGAAGCCGCAAGAACTGGTCCGCATTGAGCCGCAGCTGATTGCAGCAGGGGCAACAATAGCACATTCAAAACTATATTGCGGCGACTACATGTCGTTAGACAATGCGCGGCATGTAGTTGACCGCAAGAAGGATCTGAATGAGCTGTGCGGAAATGTCTGTCAACAGCACGAACGGTTTCGGGCAGAACTGGCAAGGGCGCAGGAAATGGGCATCAAAATAACCATTTTGTGCGAACACGGCGGAAATATCCGGTCACTGGAAGATGTCTATTTTTGGCAAAATCCGCGACGGAAGAAGTCACCGAAAGCGATGAACGGAGACCGGCTGTTCAAGGTGCTGTCAACCATGAAACGCAAGTACAACGTGGACTTTCAGTTCTGCGACAAGCGGCAGACGGGACGAAGAATAATGGAAATTTTAAGCGATGGAGAGAATTGAATGGAATGACAAAACCATAGAAGGCTTAACGGTTAAAGAGCTGTTATCCGCAGACCTGATCCGCCAATTGTACGAAGACTTTGAGGATGACCCGCTAGGGCGCGCAGAAATCACAGCAAAATTGACTTTACAGGCGCGGTCGGAACATTGCCGCGCCGAGTTTGAAAAACTGATTAAAGGCAAGGAAAAGGCCGAAAAGGAGCATAGCAAATCTACATCGGTTCTAAATAATCAGCAGGTTGCGCAGTTTAAGCTCCAAGATGGCAGCGAGCTGAAAGTAAATACCGGCAAGTGGTCAGTGAACCGCTACGGGGTCCGCACGGAAGGCTTCGCCGGTCCGCTGGTGGCATCAAATTATCCGATTATTATCACGCGGACAATGACGGACCTGATCACCGGAAAAGAGGACGTAGAGTTAACCTGGCGAAAAGATAACGTAGTCCGGAGCATGCAGGTCCCGAGATCGTTCATATCGTCAAACACTAAGATTGTACAGCTGTCGGATAACGGCGTTCCGGTTACGTCTTCCAGTGCGAACCTATTGATCAATTACCTTGCAGACTTCGAGGTGCTGAACCCTAACACAATTGAGCATCAGATGTCTACGCGGCGTTATGGATGGGTGACGCGGGAAGGCCACGAACGCGAGTTCCTGCCATATTCCGATAGCGATATCAAGCTGAATTATTCGTGGATGGATGAGCGGCTGGTAAAGGCTATTTCATCTTCCGGAAACATCAGCGACTGGCTAGACGTATACATGCCGCTTCGGTCATCCGGAAGGCAGGATTTCAACGTCGTGATTGCCGCTTCGCTGGCGTCAGTGCTGGTTGATATCGTCGGCATCAGCCCGTTTATCGTTAATCTTTACGGGCACTCCGGAGGCGGAAAAACGGTGACATTGCTCTTCGCGGCTTCGGTGTGGGGAAATCCGCAGGAATTGAAAATTGAATCGAACAGCACGGTTAACGCGCTGGTCCGTCAGCTGGGCACGCTGAACAACCTGCCGTTGTTAGTGGACGATATGTCAAAAATCAACGACAAAGGTGACGGCAGCAAATACACAGAATTTGTTTATACGCTGTGTGCCGGAAGAGAGAAAAGCAGACTGAGCAAGTCGTTAAGCATGCGCGATTCTGCGGTGTGGTCAAACGCAATCCTGACCAACATGGAACGGCCGCTGGCATCCGAAGACATGAACGGCGGTGCGCTGAACCGCGTACTGGATTTTGAAATGCAAGAAGGAAACATCTTCGAGGACGGCAACGGCACTGTAAAAGCTATCAGCAAAAACTACGGCCTTCTAGGTGAACTGTTCGTCAATTACGTCATTAAGAATTGCGACGAGGTTCAGGGCATCATGGATGAGTACGAGGCGAAAATCAGAGAAGAAGCAGACAAAAACGGAAAGGAGATGGAGCAAAAGCAAATTACGCCAATGGCATTGATCTTAACGGCGGATGAGTTTCTAGGGCGGATGCTTGGCGATGATACAAGACTGGATATTCCCTGGTGCGTTGGAAACTTGCGGAGTATTGACGAGGTGTCAGAACCAATACGGGCATGGAATTACATTTTAGATGCAGTCAATGTCAATTCCAACAAGTTCCATCCTAACGAATACGGAGAATTTTCTGCCGGCTGCTGGGGATACGAGAAGGAAGACGAGATCGACATTATCCCGTCTGTACTGGAAAAAATCGCGAAGGAACACAATTTCAGCCTGAAGCAGTTCATTAAGTGGGCAGACAACGAAGAAATACTGATCAGGGGAGAGGGGCACAACATAAAAAGACGTGTCCGGATACCTGGAGACCTCAATATTCGCTGCTATGCCTTCCGCAAAACGGGTGATTGTTCCGACTCTGTTCCGAGTTTTTCGTATCACGGGCCAAAAAAGCCGAGAAAAAAGCACGAAAATGAAGAAACAATTCAGACACAATTTAATGAATTGTCTGCACAAGAAGATGTTCCATTCTAGTATTGTCAGACAATTTAGCTAAAATAAAAGAATTTTCAGTCGCACGTTCCGATTGTTCCGACTGTTCCGACTTTTTTTGACACACACATATATATAAAAAAAAAATACGCGTTTTTTATACGTGAGGGAAGAGAGAAATAAAAAAATATTTTTCTACGCGCGTAGGTGCATTAAAAAAGTCGGAACAGTCGGAACAGACCCACAAAAAGAGCCGAAAAACGTTGATTTTATAGGCTTTTTTCGTGTTCCGACTTTAGTACGCGAAAGTCGGAACAAAGCGGTAAAAAGTCGGAACAAAGAGAGAAAAAAGTCGGAACACAATCATATTTAGAAGGAAGGAGAAATGGAAAAACATAAATATGATGAATTATTAGTTGTCTATAAGGTCATAAATACCTTCTGGAAGGCATTTAAGGAAGATGCTTCCAGCGTTGGAGCAGATGATGTTTGGGTTATGGACATGCTGACGCGATATGACCGGATCTGCAACGAATACTCCGAAGGACCTTTAAAAGAGTTCACACTGGATTTGAGCAAGGCATTTGTAAGAGAGCTGGAAAGGCTGTTTAAAGAGAAAAACGGCTATTAAGGCATAAACTAACGCTAAAAACATAATAGCGCGGAAATGACACGAAATTTTGCCATTTCTGGGCACTACAAGAGAGGTGGATAACATGGACGAACACATAAGGGATTGCATAGGGAAAGCCACGCTAAAGCTGAGAAATAAAGTATATGCACTGAACGGCCTGGCTGACATATTAAAGGCCACGAATGATTTTAATGACTGGGGCTATGTGCTAGGAGAAATCAGTGATGGAATGCTGGATCTGATTGAACAGATCAAAGGGGACGAAGGATGAGGATTGCATTAATCATTATTTTTGTGATCGCAGCAGGCGTGCTGATCACCGTCATTGCAGCGTCGGAAGCAATCAGTGTCGCAGCGGCGTTTATGGAAAACGATGTATGTTGCGGGAACTGTAAATATCACGTCCACGACGACAACGGCGACGGAATGTGCGTAAACGCAGAAAGCGATGCGTGCGCAGATTGGACGGATGACAGCGATATTTGCGGAAAATGGGCAGAAAGAGAGAATTAACGTGATAAATCTGAGCACATACCGGAAAGAATCCGAAACTGTGATTACGCACAGGCGCAATGGAAGCCGGAAAATAGAAGATATATTAGAACAGACAAAAGGTTCTCTGATCATTTCAGATGCCTTTACAAAAGCTGATTCAGTCCTGAATCACAAAGGGTATAAGAACATCGCCTGCTCTGTAAGCGGTGGAGCAGACAGCGATATTCTCATTGATATTTGCGAGAAGGTGAAACCGCACGGGGTACATTATGTGTGGTTTGACACAGGGATTGAATATCAAGCTACAAAAGAGCATCTGAAATATTTGGAAGAGCACTATGACATAGCCATAGAAAGAGAGAGAGCAGTTAATCCAGTTCCGGTATCAAACAAACTATACGGACAGCCGTTTCTCAGCAAGTATACTTCTCAAATGATTTACATACTTCAAAGACACAATTTTGACTGGAAAGACGAACCCTATGAGGTTGCATTGAAGAAATACCCAAATTGTAAGTGTGCTTTAAAGTGGTTTAACAACTTGCACGGGGACAAGAGGTTTTCGTATTCGATATTTAATATCAGCGGTCAAAAATATCTCAGGGAATTTTTAATTGCTCACCCTCCGGCATTTCCCGTTAGCGACAAGTGTTGTTCTGGTGCGAAGAAAGACGTATCTAAAAAGTACATTAAAGAACATGATATTGATCTAATGCTTGTCGGTATCCGCAAAGCAGAAGGAGGAGTAAGAGCAGGAGCGTATAAAAACTGCTTTTCAAATGAGGGTAAATATAAAACGACAAACCAATATAGACCGATATTTTGGTTTTCGGACGCAGACAGGAAGGAATATGAAAAACTTTTCAATGTCAAACACTCTAGGTGCTACACAGAATATGGATTTAAAAGAACAGGATGTGCTTGCTGTCCGTATGGTAGGGATTTTGACGATGAATTAAAGGTGCTAGAACAGCATGAACCGAACTTGTGCAAGGCTGTTAAGAATATTTTCCACGACAGTTATGAATACACGAGGCAGTACAGAGCGTTTAGGAAAGAGATGGAGGAATCCAACGAGGTGACGAAGCTGTGATTACGCACAGATGTGGTGGAAGCCTGAAAGCGAGTATATCTATCCGGTACGGGAAGGGCTGGTTTGAAGGAAACGCATGGCGGATGTGGAAGCCGATAACCGACAGTGAATGGGGCACAACGGTTTTAACACCAATAGCGGAAATTCGGTTTTGCCCGTTCTGTGGGCAGAAGCTGGAAGCGCCGGAACAAGCGATAAAGGGGAAAATAAGCGATGAGCGATAAAACAAGCGATAAATACAGGGAAGAAAGGACAGAAGAATGAGCGATACAATCAGCAGACAGGCGGCGATTGATGCGATAGGCAAAAAGTCTGACGAAATATACAAAACCAAGCAAAAGGGAGCAACATATCCGCACGATGATTTCTTTCAAGGGATGGCATATGCGGGAAACGTTGTGGAACAGATGCCATCCGCACAGGCAGACTCAAAAGAATTAAGTTTCACTCGTAATGCACTCGATACAATCAGCAGACAGGCGGCGATTGAAGCCCTTTATGATTGGGAATTATCGTACACATGGGATGAACATTGTAAAGAGGAATATGATTCGCCTTATATCATTTCTCCGAGTAAGGTCATCGATGGTTTGCCACCCGCACAGGCAGAAATCATAACTTGTATTGATTGCATTCATTACACACCGTTAGGAAAAGACAAAGCATGGGGAAGATGCTCCGTGCATAGTAGCCCTACAGAAAACCAGAGAATGTGCCAATCATGCGACTTTTGTTCATGGGCAGAAAGGAGAACCGATGGATGACCTAATCAGCAGACAGGCGGCGATTGATGCGTTGCATATGCACCTTATGTACCGCATGGGAACGGATAGCAATAAAAAGCGGCTTGATGATTGGATTAACGGTGTGCCATCCGCACAGCCAGAGTGGAACAACCACACAGTCGCTTGTCTACTCGCAGAACTTTTTGATGATACCTGCGCTTGCAACTATAACGGCATAGACGAATGGTTGCCGGAAAAATGCGAACTGTTGGACTCCTGCCCGAATCCTGTTGGTGTTGCTTGTTGGGAGCAGTATTTGAAGCACAGAGCAGAAAGGAGAACCGATGACTGAACAGGGAACAGACCGACACGGTGCAGAGTATAAACGAACTAATAATGATTTCCACGTCAGGTATCTTGAGCAGGACAATGGATTATGCTCCGTTTGTCATGGGACAGGAGCAAAGATAGAAATCCGATATGTTGTAAGAAATTATGAAAGCGCAAGGGTGAAAAAGAAGATATGCAAAAACCTGCAAGCACATGAACGTTCTCTTTGGATATGCCCGAAATGCATCGATAACTTTAAGCAGAAATTATCAGTGATAAATGAGCGAAACCTTACACAGCCGAAACCGTGCCCGTATTGCGGCGGAAATGCAATCAGGAAACAATGTCATTTCAAGGTCGGTGAAGGTGAGAACCGATACGAAAATGAACATCATGAAGACGGAAGCCTTAAGTGGACATGGCTTGAATGTGACGGGTGTGGCAGGGCAACACAAGCCTATTGCTACGAATACCAGTCAACGGATTACTGGAACAAGGGTAAGGCGGAAAGGAGAACCGATGGATGATTTAATCAGCAGACAGGCGGCGATTGATGCACTGTGGAAAGCGTTGTATGAATACGAGGACGTAACAGAGAAGCAATTTATTGAATCAGAAGAACTTGATGTTGGGGACTGGTTTCAGCACAGGATTTTCGTTCAGAACATGAGTGACATTGACAGACAGACTATTCTCGCATTGCCATCCGCACAGCCAGAACGAAAGACAGGACACTGGATAAAAACAGCAAGATGGGGCAGGGTTTATTACTGCGACCAGTGCCGAAACTACCTTGATTTTGACGGAGTTAATGTAGGACGAGGAAGTACAAACTTCTGCCCGAACTGCGGAGCGAAGATGGGCGAAAAGGAAAAAACAAATGAGACCGATTGATGCAGATGCGTTAGAGAAAACGCTAAGAGATTGGATCAGAGATCACTGGACAGAAGCTTTTACCGGAGACGATGCAGGATCAGAGTTTGCAGACATGATTGAACATGAAGAAACTATTGATGCCGTGCCGGTGGTGCATGGGGAGTGGATTGACGGAACCAAAAGACAAACGTGTTCGATATGCCGTTATAGAGGAGTGCGCTCATGGACTTACTGCCCTAACTGTGGGGCGAAGATGGACGAGGTAACGCTGCCATGAGAATGTACCCGATAATCGTCGGTAAGGGGTTTAACAAATATGTTGTTTGCGGCCGGCAAAGGGTAACAAACAACAAATGTTTATGTATCACACGTGAAAACGGGCACGTCGAGGTGTGCATTAATTTTTGCGATGATGATAGCATACGGCACATGATACATGCGCTGGAAGGGATGTTAGATGATTGATGTAATCAAAACGGTTTTAGCCATCATCGGCGGGCTGACAGTCGCGTCCGCGGTGGCAATGGCAATAATTATTTTTAAACGATAAACGATAATTTAATTTATGACTAATAATCAACTAGAAATTAAACTAAGTTGATTATTAGTCAAAAAATTAGTCTTTTAGTCAAAAAATTAGTCAAAGATTAGTCTAATAGGGGAATAGGTGAAAACGACAAGAGAAATACAGCAGGAAAAAATCAAAGAAGAACTAAAACCGTTACAGCACATGGAAAAGCTGGAAGAGGAACGGAAGAACGGAATAGTCCGCAGGGGCAGTTTTGTATGGGTTCCGGACCTCCGCACATCTAGCGGCGTAAGGTTTGGTTACTGGAAGAAGGACAAAACATGCAGGTAACGCAGAGAGCACGCCGGAAGGCGATGCAAAACATCGAGACCGAAGGAAGAAAAAGCATTGATATGATGCTGTGTTCTGCGCTGATCGCCCTGTATAGAAATTGGGGATATCGCAAATGGAGATTATCCAAGCTGATGCAGGAAACACAAAATGCCTGGAACGAATGCGCGGCGGATCCGAATACATCAATGCTGATGATGCTTGAACAGGAAACCGGCATAGAGCTTCGACTGGAAGGATGCCAAAAAAGTTATCACGATTTAATCTATCTGAACGGAACGGAAGCAGGGAATGTAAACCTGTCACCGGCGCAGTGGTATTACATGCGCGCGGAGCAATGCAAATGGATGGGTGTACAAGTCCTAGGCAGCATGTTTCTTTCGCTGCATCGTGTTTTTGGGTTCGGGGCGCAACGCCTAACAACAGTTCTAGGCCAGATCGACGGCATCAAGGCGGAATTCGGCAGGGACTCGCGGAAAATTAGAAAATATTGCGAGGAATTGACAGGTTTGGATTTGACCGCATATATTTCCATGCGATCTTAAAAACCTGCAAAAAGCGGCAAAATTTAAGCAAAAAAGAGGACAACAATGGAAATCAAAAAGGAAATCAAAGAAATACTGACAGACGATAACGGAAACGAAATCAAAAAAGGAATGACACTGCTGTATCGGCAGAAAACGACAGCTGATACCGTCGGCGTGTATGATCATCTGGAAGACGGATTGCTAATCATGAACAGCATAACCGAGGAAAAAGAGTACAAGCTCCGTCCGGCAAGCCTGACGGCGTGCAGAATCATTAAGAACATAGAATTTATTTAAGTGCTCCGCAAAGCAAAAAAGAAAAGCCCTTCCGGAAAATCCGGAGGGGCAATTTTGACGCTGTTCAAAGCAAGTCGATGAAGGCCATGGCTTAACGGCCAAGTCTCGCCTTATAGGACAGGTTTTTACGTCCGGAAGAGAAATCACTGATCCGCTCTTCCTCTTTCTCTTCTTTCTTTTGGTTCAGAACGGTTTGGCTTACTAGCTTGGCCGCAGGTCTCGCCTTATAGCGCATGTGAACGCGGCAAAGCCTTATCCAAAGTAGGTATCCGGAACCGGGTGCCAACACATCCCGAAAAACACTTCGGGTTTTATATAATGGGATTTCTCCCACTTATAGCCGGCATGATTGTTATCCTTGTCGGCAAGCTCAAAAAGGTCATAATATCCCTTTTCTTTCGGGGCCTTAATGGTCTTCCCGTTAGGGTCTCCGGTCCATACGCTTTTACTTTCCGGAATTCCTCTATACAACCAAATGCTTTTCATGATCCTTACTCTTTCTCCCCGCGCTGTGGGGTTTATGCTTTTGAAATCATGCCATCGATAACATCGCTCGCGCTGATGCCTGCCTGCGCCGCGAGGCGTTTGAGTTTTTCAGCTGATCCGGCCGTGAGGCGGATAGCAACGGTCCTCTTCTCGTCGCTTTCATCGACTGCGCCGAAGATTTTGTCGTACTCCTCACCAGAGAGATGCTCCTCCGCCCACTTCTGCGCCTCGGCGTAGGACAGAGGAGTGATGTGCTCTCCACCGGACCAGCTGTTCTGTCCGACCGCTACCGCGTAGGAAGTATGCGCTCCGCCCTCACCATGGATGAAGAACTCGCCGGTCTGTTTGCGGTACAGCTCCTCGGAGACGTAGTTTAAATCCCCCGGATATCCGTAACTGTGTTCTCCCATCAGCTGGGCGGTATCTGTGTTGTAACGCTTGCCGTTGATTACCTTATACATAGCTATCCTCCTTTTTTCTCCCCCGTCTTGCCGATAGGTCAGCCGCTCGTTTATCTATCGTACTCGGTCACCAGAAAATCATACTCATCGGGATCATAACCACAATCGCGGATGAAATCTCTTGCGATATCCTCAGCTTCTTCCTTGCTCTCAGCCTCGATATAAGGTTCTGAATAATACTCGTCTGACCATTCATCTTCTGTACTTCTTCTAACATTTACTGTATATCTTGTCATCTCTTTGTCCTCCTTTGTTTGTTGTTCCTCTCTCTTGGAACAACTATATAGTACCGCACATTTATATAAATGTACATTGACATATTGCACAAATATATAAATGTAATGCTGTGCAACATTTATATAAATGAAAATGCGGCAGCAGCAAAAATGCGGTTCTCGCAGATCTTCGGCGGGGGCCGTTTTTTATTGTCCGAAAAAATTCCATGCCAGCGCGCGCGAAGGAAGAATGGCAAAAACAGTCGGAACATGGTATCATTAGTCCGTAATAGTTAAGATTCGGAAAAGTCTGATAACCAAGGTAATCAGTATAGATATATAGATATTTATTATATTATTTATATATTTATCTATATATTCTATACTTATTATCATCTAAGACATGTTCCGGAAATGTTCCGACTGTTCCGACAATTTTCAAATTTTCCTATTTTTCTAAACATTTTGGCATTTTTCGGACCGGAACGAGCAGCAAGAAGAAGGATCGCAGACATGGAAGAAAAAAAGACGGACATTGTTAAAATGGACGTTTCCAAATACGAAAAAGACGAGAAGGGCAGGCCGATCATACCCGATGATGTTTTTGCTTCTTCTTTTCGCATGCTTCCAGATGGCTGCATTAATGCGTCCCGTAATATGGTGTCATCCAAAGGTGGTTATTTACGGCTGTTAATCAGCGGCGAGAAACGGTCCAGGGAAATTCAAACGATGGGAGCGGAGGCATTAAACGCAAAGTTTGCACAGAGAGAGCGCATAGCAGACACTATAGACAGGTGGCTGAAGCAGCCAAACAAGGACCATCCGGAAATGACAAATCAAGACGTCATGGTCGCGTCGATGATGCAGGCCGCACAGGACGGGAACGTCAGGGCGGCGGAATATGTTCGTGATACAGTAGGCGAAAAACCCGTTGACCGGTCCGAAACTGAAATCACAGGCGCGACACCTGCGCAAATGGCACTAATAACCAATGTCTACAACCGCTTGCAGGGTACAGAAAAGGGCGGCGACGCTTCCGATCGGCTCGATAAGGACGCAGGGCCGGCGCGGATCGCAGACGCAGACGGACCCGATGATCGACCGGAAAATGCATAATCATAATGCAGATATGCATATTTAACCGTAATCTATGCACTTGTTACCATAAAACACATAAAATAGGCATTTCAGGCCGAAAAACAGCTCTAACTGTTCGCTAAAGAATTGTTTTGCGAATAGTTGCGGTGCTTCGCTATCTGATGCCACATCGGGCCGCTGTTCCTTCCGTTATGGTAGTGCGGCGGCCTTCCTGCTGCCTTCTGCGTATCCTGCTGCCCGCTCCGGATCCTGGATCATGCCGGACCGATGATCTTCTACCTTCCTGCTATCCTTCATCAATACATATAGGTGTATTTTTTTCTTTTCTATCTTTTTCTGTATATATATCTATTCTTCTGTCTATATCTATATCTAATCTTATATATTAGTCTTATATATATATTTATATATATTAGTATCCACATACCCCCTATACCATAAGGCTTACGTCTCTACCCATACTATATTTGCCATACAAAATTTTATATTTTTTTCAACTCTATATAATATATCCATACCATATCACTTACTCATTTCAACACAGTATTCAAACCAGTAGTAATTAGTAGCTGAATATAGCTCCTAGTATCTACTCCGTATATAAGCAATTTACGTTTTGATACGATTTGATACGTATCACAAGGTTGCAAGTAAGTTGCAACTAGGTTGCAAAGTTCTCTAACTTGCCAAGTTAGCAATATGGAAATTTGGCAAAAAACCGTGTCATTTAGACACGATTCAATAGCGGGCGCACAAGTTACCGGTCACGCCAGAATATTACAGCGAAAGCCATTGCACGCACGCGCTCACAAGGATGGTGACACAGTGGACCTGCTGCCCGCGATGCCGGAACAGATATATTCTCGAAAGACAGATAAATACAACTAATATTGTGAATTATCAGAAAGAACATGCTATAATTTACGCATGGAAGCAAAGGAATGGGAAACAATCTATAAAGCGGAGCTGGACTATGTGCGAGACAATCCGGAATATTTTGTCCGGACGTATGGTCACATTGAAAACAAGGACAGTGACGAAGTAATTGTTCCGTTCAAATTGTGGAAGGCGCAGGCACAGGCATTGCAGGATTTCCGGAGCTATCGCCGGTGCATCGTGCTGAAAGCAAGACAGCTTGGTATTTCGTGGCTTGTGCTTCATTACGCGGCATGGAAGATGCTTCAGCCAGGGAAAACGATCATCGGCATGTCGCAAGCAGAGGATCAGGCCAAAGAGCTGATACGGCGTATGGCCTTCGTTATTCTGAAGTACATGCCGTCGCTTCTCCAGCAGAAAGGAAACCTTGAACCCGGATGGAAAGGAATCTGGTACGAGCAGACAGCACTGACCGTAACAATTCATTTTCCCGGCAATTATCCGGACTCAAAGATGGCGTGCTTCGCTTCTTCGGAGAACGCACCACGATCCTTTACAGCGGATCTTCTGATATTTGACGAGTGGGCTTTCCAGCAATTTGACCGTCAGATCTGGGCGGCTGCATATCCCACAATCAATAGAGCACACTCCGGACAGGTTATCGGAGTATCAACCATTAAGCGCGGTTCTCTGTTTGAGGAGCTTTGGACGAATCCTGCGAACTCTTTCCGGAAGATATTCATTCCTTGGTATGCGGATCCTTCCCGAGATCAGCATTGGTACGAGGAAACGAAAGCAAACCTTTCCGATCCTGCGCTTATGACGGCAGAATATCCCGCGTCGGAAGAGGAAGCACTAACAGTACCTGGTGGCGCGTTCTTTCCAGAGGTTACGGACGAATCAATTCTTAGTGATGAGCCGCTTCACGGCAGTCTCAACACTTATGTATCGTTCGATTATGGCCTTGATATGCTGGCGGCGTACTGGATACAGCGCGATGCATACGGGAACGCGCAGATTGTGCAGGAATATTGCAAGCCAAACCTGACGATCGGTGCGGCTGCACAGACGATACTTGACCTTAGTCGGGATTATGATGTCAGACAATTTCTTGCACCTCCGGATCTTTGGAACAGAGGGCAGGAATCCGGCAAATCGAGAGCAATTATCTTTCAGGAAAACGGGCTGAACCTGACAAAGGTCAACAATGATATCGCGGCAGGATGTTCTGCAATAAAGGAATATCTGAAGCATCCGGAAGGCGGAAAAGGCAGGCTGACGATCTATAAAAATTGTGCTCCGGAGCTTCTCCGGTGTTTAAAAAAGATACAGCGCGACGACAAAAAGCCGAACATTTACGCGAATAAGCCGCACGATCTGACGCATTCCGTTGACGGTCTTCGTTACTGGTGCGTTTACTGGACGCTTCCAGCAGAATCGGAGACAAACGCGAAACGCATTCACTGGCGTCCGGATATGTGGGAAGACTACGACAACGCGAACGCAGAAGAACAAGCAATGCTCATAGAGCGATGGGGCGAACCGGATTAATATGCCGAACGGATTTTGGAGAAAAATTAAGAATATGGCAGGAAGAACGGTAAGAAGCATAGCTGAACCGGAACCGGCAAAACTGAAAGAGTGGAAGCAGCGCATGGAAGACGCGCGGACCCTTTACGGGGATGAGCGCGCAAAAATGCGTCTTTTTACGGATTATTACAACGGTACAAGGGATGTGCAGGACAACCCGAATACGGGAGAGCCGGCATCAAAAAGATCAACTAATGTCCGCAACATTGTTTATGAGCTGATTGAGTCACAGGTTGATTCCAGCATTCCAATGCCAAAGGTTCACGCAATTCATCCGGAAGATGACGAACTGGCCCACAAGATTGAATATCTTCTTGAAAACAAGATCATGTCGTGCAATCTTGCCGCGATTAATGACATTGTGGAGCGGAATGTCCCGATGGTAGGTGGCGATTATCTGTATGTGCAGTGGGATCAGAACAAAGGAACGCACTCACAGATAGGAGACATCAAGGTTTCGGAGATCCATCCGAAGAAGCTGATACCGCAGCCGGGAGTCTCCGACTTCGACAACATGGATTACTTCTTTATCCAGCAGCTTCTCACGAAAAAAACGGTAAAGAAGATTTACGGCGTTGATGTGTCAGACGCGGAGAACGATGAGCAGGAGCTTACCGGAGAAGTGGCGGACGCGTCAACCAATAGCGACCTTGTTACGGTTTATACGGCATATTATCGCAATGATCATGGCGGCGTAGGCGTGTATATCTGGTGCGACAGATACGAACTTCTTGATATGGAAGACTACGAATCACGCTATCTTGACAGGTGTGCGAAGTGCGGATCCGTTATGCAGAACGGCAAGTGTCCGGTATGCGGAAGCACGAAGTCAAAGAAAGCTCCGGAAGAGTACGAAGAGCTTGTAGATGCAATTGAAGTCACAGATCTTCGCAAACCTTCCGGAGGCACATTCGGAAAGACAAGCGTTCCGCCAATGGAAGAAGAGGAAGTTCCGGATGTAGACGAAAACGGAAATCCCGTTATGAATTCGGACGGAACGCAGAAGATCACTGTACAGCATAAAAAGAAGAAGATCCCGTACTATAAGCCGAACGTTTACCCGATCGTGCTTCGGAAAAACATTACAGCCAACGACAAATTGCTTGGGGATTCCGACACAAAGGCAATCATTGATCAGCAGGACACCATTAAGAAACTGGGAACCAAAATCAATGAAAAGCTGATGAAGGGCGGCTCTTACGTTACACTCCCCCGTGGGAAAAAGGTGGAGCTTAACGATAAGGAGCTGAAGGTTATCCGCCTTGATAATGCCGCAGAAAAAGCATTGGTAGATGTCATAAACGTACAGCCCAACGTGCAGAACGATGAGAACTACCTTGAAATAAATTACAACTGGGCCAAATCGACGCTGGGCATTACAGACGCTTATCAGGGACAGTTCAAAGCTTCGGAGACTTCCGGAACGGCAAGACAGTACGCAATCAATCAGGCTGCGGGGCGTTTGGAATCGAAGAGAGTTCTCAAGAATGAAGCGTATGCGCATCTTTACGAGATTATGTTCAAGTTCTGGCTTGCATATGCAGACCAGACAACGGAAATCACGTCGCAGGACGCGGACGGCAATCAGACGTATGGAACGCTTGACCGGCACGAATTCCTTCGCATAGACAAAGCCGGAGAGTTTTACTGGGACGATGAATTCATTTTTGATACAGATCCCACATCAACATTGATGGCAAACCGCGAGGCAATGTGGAATCAGACCGATTTGAAGCTTCAATCCGGCGCGTTTGGTCCGCTTGGAGAACTGGACACATTGAGAACTTACTGGAGCTTCATGAAAGCGTCCGGATATCCGAATGCCGGCCTTGCTTTAAGTACCGTTGAACAGCGGATACAGAAGCAGGAAGAAATGCAGCAGAAGCAGGAAGAAATGATGCAGCAGATACAAGCCAACAATCAGACGGCGGAACAGATCGAAGGCGGAGGTGATCAGAATGAAATGCCCGGCATGCCAGGTTGAAGGGCGGATAACGTCCAATAAAATTGTGCGGCGCAAGGATGGCACGTTCGCCTACAAAATGGAAATTACCTGCCGCAATAAACAGTGTCCCGAATATGGGAAGGTGGTTGCCGTTAAATATAATCCGGTTGAGATTACAGACGACAACGAATAACCATTTTATTATATATCGCATAGAACAGCGCAAAAATCAGGGAGAGAACAGTTATGCATTTTACTCATCTTAAATTCTTCGGCGAAGGTGACGGTTTAACCGGTGGAACCGAGGAGACAAGCGAAAACATGTCGGGAGCCGCTGAACCGAACGAGGACGAGGGCGGAGAAGTAGTTTATACGTCCAAAGACCAGCTGGATGGAAATTCCGGTAACGAGGATGATTCTGAAGATAATCAGAGCGAAGAAGCTGAACCCGCGAATCAGCAGTCACCCGAAGACAACGCCCGATATGCGGCAATCAGGCGCAGAGCGGAAGCAGAAGCCGAGCGCAGATTTGCAGCACAGCAGGCAGCAATCGACGCCAAATACAAACAGATGTTTGGCAATTATAAAAACCCCGTCACAGGAAAGCCGATTGAAAGCGCGGCGGATTACGCCGAAGCTATGGCAGCACAGGCGAGGCAGCAACAGGAAGCACAGCTCAAGGAAGCAGGACTGGATCCGCAGATGATCAATCGCGCGGTTGAACAGGAAGTGCAGAACAGTCCCGTTATCCGTCAGGCGCAGGAAGTGCTTCAGGCACAGCAGCAGTCGGAAGCGAACCGTATGATTGCGGAAGACGTCGAGAATATCCACAAGATTGACCCGACAGTGAACGGACTTGAAGATTTAAAGGCACAGGACAATTTCCCTGATGTCATTCAGTACGTTCAGACGCATGCGGGCGTGAGACTGTCTGACGCGTACAAGCTCATTAATTTTGAGCGGTTATCGAAGCAGAAACAGCAGGCAGCACAGCAGAGCGCAATCAACCAGGCAAAATCCAAAGGACACTTAAACGCGGCCGCCGGGCTTGCCGGGAACGTGGAAGGTGTCGATATTCCGGAAAACGAACTGGCGCAGTGGCGCGAATGGTTCCCGGAGTATTCAGACAAGGATCTGCGGAAGCTGTATAACGCTTCAAGGAACAAAACGAAAAGATAAGGGAGTAAAAAATGGCTGTTACTATTCGTGATAATACAAAGAACGGTTCCCTTTGGAACGAGTGGGCAAAGTTTATCAACGCGGCAATTTTTGACGCGGATGCACAGCAGAACAAGTATGACGATCTTGTAAACGCACTGGCGAACGTAGAGAAGTCCAAGAGATTTGGAGAAAAAGCAACGACTATCGGCGGGCTTGGCGATTTCGCTGTAAAGGATGAAGGTACTAACGCCGCGGTTGATACCTTCGAGGAAGGATATAGCAAGCTGATTGAACATCTTGCATTTTCTAAGGACTTCACGATTTCCAAGGAAATGATGGACGACAATCAGATTGCGGAAGCGAAGATCAAAGCCGTCAACATGGTGCAGGCATACAAGAGAACAAGAGCAAAGTTCCTTACACAGGCACTTGTTTCTTCTGTAGATGCTACCAAGACAATGACCTTCGGCGGCAAGACCGGCATTGACATTTCTACGCCGGACGGACTGGCACTGTTCAACACAAAGCACACTTTAAAGAGCGTTTCCGGAACGACGGTTTCTAACCTTTATTCTGACGAGCTTGGCAACAACACAGCTGTACTGAACAAGCTTGCTAATAAGATGAGAAACTTCAAAGATGATAGAGGAGAGGTTCTTGGCTTCGATGCCGATACAATTATCATTCCTGGCGACGATCCCGAGTACGAGGATTTCGTAAAGCGTGTGATTGGTTCTGATGGTGAAGTCGGTTCTGACAAGAACGATATCAACACACAGAGAGGTAAGTGGAAACTGGTTGTTGATTATCTGTGGACCGGAAACACAGGGCACCCTGCAATTCTTATGTCCAGCAAGGCAAACAAGGCACTGCTTGCAACAAGACTGTATGATCGTACTCCGCTTGATGTAGCGAATGATACGGACGTACATTCTCGTAATATGACATACAACGGATTTGCAAGAATGTCCGTGGGCTTCACAAACTGGAGACACGTACTTATGTGCGGCGTTACAGGCGGCACGGCGCTTGGCGCATAACCTCCTTCTGAAATAGCTCCGAGGCGGATCTTGCCACCGCTTCGGGGCACTATTTTTAATAATTGAAAGGCAGAAAAAATGAAGCAGATAGGAGATATTTTTGAGCTGGACGGCAGACGCTACATTGTGACGTATGTAAGCGGAGAGAATTATTCTTATGCGCCGTATGAAGAGAAAAAAGAACCAGAACCGGCCAAAGAAGAACCGATAAAGGCAGAGAAGGAACCGGAAAAGAAAGCACCGGCGAGGGCTAAACGCGGCAGAAAGCAGGTGTAACATGCCAAGCGCGACAAAAGTAACATGGGGCGATATCAAACTAGCCACGTTGCAAAAGCTGTTCAGCGCGAACGGTCAGACAATCCAGGTCGATACATCGAACGCTGAATACATTAATGCAATGCCGCAGGCCGCAAACGAGGGCTTACAGCTTTTAAGCACTACCGGAAAGTATATCATCCGGAAATATACGTATGTGAACCGCCCGATATCACCGGTTTACGGGCTGATGGGGAGCGTAACCATTGCCGGCGACAAGTGGACGTGCCGCGGAACAAACGTAAAATCATACTGCTTTAAGTGCCGCGGAAAGATACATCTTGCTATTTCTGCTGGCGGAATCACGCTGTATGAAATGGATTTCGCAGACGAAGATTTTAATGTTCACAAGGGGCTTGTTTCCGGAGCAGAAGATGACGATACGGTCGTTTTTACGTTTTCCTCCAAGTATCCGTCTATTATCCGCAATATCGCGCTTTATGGCGCTGAATTTGAGCAGGAAGAAGACGTTCCGGAGTATGAGAAGTATATCCGCATAAACATGGACGACGCCGTTGACGACTTCTATCAGCTTGCGCCGAATGAAATCTACACGGAGACAGATGAAGATCCGTATTTTGTTTCCGCAGACCAGTATTTTCAGGAAGCCGGCAGATGTCTTGTTATTCCAAGAGATCAGGAAGGCGATTACACCATTTATTACAGGGCCTATCCGAAGCAGATCACATTCAAAACGGAAGATACTTACGTTCTGTCCATTGCTCCGGAAGTAGCCGCGCTTTTACCGTTGTATATGGCGTCGCAGCTTTACAAGGACGACGACAACGGCATTGCCACAACGTACCGAAACGAGTTCGAGGTTGGCAGGGAAGCACTGTCACAAATGGCAGACGTCGGATCAATAGAAGAGTTTTCATCAGTAACAGGATGGGTTTAAATGTCTGTACAATTTAATGTTCCGTCTAGTCCAAGCATTCACGTATATCAGGAAAACAATTTCCTTGGTTGTGATTTTACGTCAGACGCGTCAACAGTAGATGATACAAAGTCGCCGAACTGCATAAACATGATCCGATCCGTTCCCGGGAAAGTGCGTAAGCGCATGGGATACAAAATGGCGTATGACTACGGAGAATATATCTACGGCGTACACCATATAACCTCAACAGAGACCTGGCTTGTTCACGCCGGCACGAAGCTGTATAACATTACGGCTCCGGCAGGGCGGCTGTGGGTTGATAACAGCGGAAATTTTGTTGTAGACCATGACGGTCAGAGCATCATGCTGCTTACAGGGAATCCGGAAGATTCTCTTGTGTACGATAAGATGGCGGCGCACAGGTCAGTGTCGTTTGAACTGAATCAGAAACTGATTATTCTTGACGGATCACATGCGCATATTTATGACGCTTCAACCGGAAAGGTGTCATATCTGACAGACATGGCATTTATTCCGACACTGTATGTTGGTTTAAATCCGGATGGTTCTTCTCCGTCTTCAAGCAATGACGTTTACGAGTCTCTGAATCTTCTGTCACCGGCATGGATAGAACAGTTTACGGTTGATAATGATCATGCGGCCGAAACAAAGTTCCAGTTATCCCGCGATGGTCTTGACGAGACAAAAGTCAAAGCGTGGGTTTTGAACGATGATGGAGACTGGGTAGAGAAAACCGAAGGAACGGATTTCACTGTAGACAGAGAAAACGGCATTGTAACATTTGCAACTGCTCCTGGAAAATCGCCGGCACTTCCAAACGATAACGTCAAAATTCAGGCATATAAGACTGCATCAGGGTATCAGGATCAGATTAACCATTGCACAATCGGAACGCTTTTCGGAGTTGGCGGTGCGAATGACCGTCTGTTTATTTCCGGCAACGATGACAAGGGGAAAGACGAGGACGGGCATTATTACAACTACAGCAACAGGGACTGGCATTCAGAGTTGTATGACCCGACGTATTTTCCAGATGATGGATATTCAAGACTGGGATCTGACGCAACGCCGATCATGGGATATTCCATTATCAATAACTATCTTGCTGTTCACAAGGGCGGTTACGAGCAGGCACAGTCAATCCTTCTTCGCGAAGGTGATCTGGTTGATAATGTGCCAACATTCAAGCTTGTGAATACGCTTCAGGGAACAGGCGCAATATCAAGGTACGCATTCAGTTATCTTGAAACAGAACCGCTGTTCCTCACAAAGCTTGGAGTGTATGCTGTTACGGCGCAGGATATTACAGGAGAAAAGTATGCGCAGAACAGAAGCTATTACCTTGATGGAAAACTTTTGAAAGAGAAAGACCTGAAAAACGCTTTTGCCTACACGTACAAGGACTATTACTTACTTGCTGTAAACGATCATGTGTATATTCTGGACGGCTTGCAGCCGATCAGGACGGACAGAAGCCAGCCATACGCGACGAGGCAGTATGTCGGCTTTTACTGGGAAAATGTTCCGGCAACAACATTTTTCGAGATTAACGACCAGCTCTTTTTCGGTGGTTCTGATGGGAAAATCTACCAGTTTTATACGGATGAGAAAGAAATAGAATCCTATTCAGATAACGGCGCAGCAATTCGCGCAGAATGGGAAACAGCGGACATATCAGAACAGTATTTCTATAAAAACAAGACGTACCGCTATCTTGCTCTGAAATGTATGCCCGAAATTATGTCTTCAGTGCAGATATGGGCGCAAAGACACGGCATCTGGGACATGATCAAGGAAGATACCGTATCACTGAAATATTTTTCATTTTCGCATTTAATTTTTTCAAAAATGACATTTTCGACGGACATGACCGCGAAGCTGTCTACAACAAAAGTAAGGCTGAAAAAGCTTGACCATACACGGTTCCGGTTTATTAATGACAAACTGAATGAGCCGTTTGCTATCAATGATTTTGCGGTGGAATATACACAGAACGGAAATCATAAGGGGTAAATCATGGCACTTACACATATTACAGACGAAGCACGTACCGGAAAAGGAGTTACAGGGCTGTCAGACACACCTGGACTTACTACGGCGGCATTGCAGGAAAAATTTGATGAACTTGGAAATCTTGCCATTGATGGTACAAATAAGGCACTGGATGAGCTAGAAAGCAAATATGGTGCGTCCAATATTGGTGCAATCGTGCCTTCCGGTATTAGTGCCAGCGACAACGTGCAGGGAATACTAAATGCGATGGCGTTTACTGTAAACAGCATGAGCAGTAAATCACATCAGCACGCGAACAAAGCGGTTCTTGACGGCATTTCACAGGCGTTAAAAGACGGCTACGATAAAGTATCCAATACATTTTCCGGTGCAGATACATTCGATCAGACGGTAGAAGACAGTAAAACGTCTGTTCCATCCGGCGCGGCAGTTGTTAGTTATCTGAAAGGAATTGATGTTAAGAAAATTATCGTTGATATTGTTTATCCAGTCGGGTCTGTGTATATGTCCGCGATGAATATTTCGCCAAGCAGCGTTTTAGGCGGAACGTGGGAGACAATTAATCCAGGAATTGCTTCTGTATTTGCATGGAAGAGAACCAAATAATAGCGAGGTAGCAAAATGGCTGATGAACTGAAAACCATACTCATAAAGGACTTACAGGAAGCGGAGTCTGCGGCCGACACAGATTATATTGCTATTGATAACGGAACGGTCACAAAGAAGATCCGCGTTGATAATTATAATAAAACCGCAAACGGAACGGCAAAAAGCTATGCGGAGTCAGCAAAAGAAAGCGCAGACAAGGCGCAGAGAAATGCTGATTCTATATCTTCGACTATATCAGAGATTACAAACAATATCACGGCGGCACAGTCTGCCGCAATTCAAGCAGAGAAGAGCGCAGAAGCGGCAGAATCAGCTACATCAAATTTACAGACGTATGTTAATGCCGCGAAAGAATCTGCGGACAATGCCAAGGCAAGCGAAGAAAGCACAAAGAATGTTGCTGATAAAATTGCAGACAGCAACAAGATTGCGCAGTCTTATGCCGTGGGTGGAACTAATTACCGTATAGGCGAAGATACGGATAATGCAAGATATTATTACAGCGGAGCTAAGACAGCAGAAGCAAATTCCGAAACGTATAAATCCAGTGCGGCGGCAAGTGAAAGTGCGGCGGCTACATCGGAAATCAACGCAAAGACCAGTGAAACCAATGCGGCAAAATCTGCCACAAGTGCAAGCTCTTCCGCAGAATCCGCCACAGCTTCCAAGACCGCGGCAGCTACGTCAGAACAAAACGCTTCCAATTCTGCGAACTATGCGAGGGCAAACGCTACGCGCGCAGAATCCTATGCTATAGGCGGAACGTCCAGCCGAAGCGGCGAAGATACAGATAATGCAAAGTATTACGCACAGCAGGCGAAGAAAAGCGCAGAAACAGCCGCAGGCAGCATTACGGGCGTATCTTCGTTCAATGGCAGAACCGGAACGATCATGCCGGAAAACGGAGATTACAAGGCAGAGCAAATCACTTATGACAATTCGGCGTCTGGAGTTTCTGCCAATACGGTTCAGTCTGCAATAGATAAGGTCGCAGAGAGCGACGCAAAGAAGGCAATAAAGGCTGATGTTGACAGCGCGCTTAATCTGAAAGCGAATAAAGCGGACGTAGCTTCTTCGCTTTCCGGCAAGCAGGACAATCTAGGAATTAAATCCATCGGAAGCAATCTGACGCTTTCCGATGGGGTACTGGACGCAAAGAAACAGCTTACAGTTGATACTGCGCTTAGTACTACATCCACAAATCCTGTGCAGAATAAAGCGGTTGCGGCGGCGATAAATGCAAATACATCGAAGATTGCTGCGAACACATCAGCAATCGCAACAAAATCCGACTCAACTGTGACAGATAAGCTTGCCAAAAATACCGCGCAGATTGAGTCAGCCGGAATCGCAACAAACGCACACTCCGTCGGCGAGTACGTGATGATCAGCAACGCGCTGTACAAGGTCACAGCGTCAGTTGCGAAGGGCGATACGTGGACAATCGGGACAAATGTGACAGCGGCGAATATCGGAAGTGAGATCGGTTCGCTAAAGTCTGATTTAGCGAACCGCAAAGCGTACTACGCAGTAAATGCCGGTAGTGTCACGGTTGAGAATGTAGCAATAATTGATGGTGTTTCACTTGACCTGCCATCCGGGAACTACGTTATTTTTGTCGGCATGAACTATATCACGTTACAGGGATACCCTCGTATCGTCCTTTATTTTGACGGCACAGCAGATAATACAGCTCGCACATGGTTATCAAACACAGTAAATGAACAGAATCAGCTTCAAACGGCTTTCTATGTGTCAAAATCATCTGCATTTAAGGTGCAAGTCGGAAGTATCGGAACTGGTGCAAAATTTACTGCTTCCGAGTATATATACTTGATTGCGATAAAATTGTAAGATGATTAAATTGCAATGTCAGAAAATGATATAATATTACCATCAATTTAATTAATATTCAGACTACAAAGAAAAATATATGGAAGGAGAATATATGAAGAAACTGGTATTTAGAAGCGGAAATGAAGCCGAATTTACTGACGCTTCAACCATCAGCGCGATGGTGGCGGTAGTGGCTAAATTCGCAGATCTTGACGCAATCAAAGCAGAGTTTGAAACAGCTGATAATCTGATTGGCGGAACGTTCGACGGAAGCAGTATTGCACGGGTTGTTTATACCGGAGTTTCGGCATCCGCAGGTCCAAGCGGCAACATTACTGCCACGTTCAAGACGCGGGCATTTACACATGATGAAATTGTCGATTCTCGTCTTTCCGACCTCGAAGACGCAATCGCGGCAATCTAAGGAGGACAGAAATGAGCAAAGCAATGGCACGCATTATTGCGCGGTGCATCCATCGTGGGACAAAAGCAATCGAAGACGTACCGGAAGAGTATCAGGCACTGGTTCGGGAACAGTACATTCTTCTTTTCGGCGTGGAGCTGGCATAAGCCGGCGTGTGAGCAGTGAGAGAACCATACGTGCCGCGGCGCGAATGATTCTGATGGCCTCGGGCATGTATTTGCTCGGGGCCTCTTTACAAAAGGAAAAGGTATGAAGATTACATGACAGCATGGGACTTTTTGGACGACACGTTTAAGGGACTGATCAATGCGCCCGGATTTGCGGATGCGCTGCTCCGCTTACTGTTTATCGCTATCGCGGTCATGATCATGATTGAGATTTCGCCGGCAAAAGCGAAACCGCTATCAAACATGGCACGGAAGCTCGGCAGGGCCATCAATGCGGACATTAGCGACAGGATGGTTAAATTGGAGCACAAAGCGGTAAAGGAGGAAAAGGACAATGTGCGGCTGCAGCTGCTCGTTCTGTTTTCGGACTATCCCGAAAACGTGTCGGAAATACTGGAAGTAGCGCATCACTATTTCATTGATATACAGGGCGATTGGTATATGACGAACATGTTTAATAACTGGCTGACGAAAAACAACGTCGGGCAGCCGGAATGGTTTGACCCTACAAAATGAGCAAGAAAACAAAGAATTTGGACAAGTATGTTGTGGCGGCGATGATCTACATCGTGGCATGGAGCATCGCATTTTTCACAGCATGGATCGTGAAAGGCGAAGAGCCGTCTGTACTGGAAGGATGTATTTTATCGCCAGGAGTTGTGGAACTGGTTTGCGCAGCATGGATTAAGCGCGGAAAGGGAGCAGGAAATGAGTCATACAACGTATCAGATAGTGGAGTTACTGGTGAGACTTGGGACACTTTTGGTGATTGCGGTATTGATACCGGCAGTCCAGAAGTGGATGAAAAATAAGCAGATCGACAGTGCGGTGCAGAAAGCAGTATATGCCGCACAGCAGCTTTTATGGGCGCAGGATGGCAAGAGCAG
>Ga0256404_1002511_pt1 | contig 40410 bp, 31 predicted proteins | sample RumenRJG_01DNA_FD_185990 | JGI IMG/M metagenome (GOLD analysis project Ga0256404, IMG submission 185990) | Bovine rumen microbial communities from Lethbridge, Alberta, Canada - RJG_01 | ecosystem: Host-associated > Mammals > Digestive system > Stomach > Rumen | place: Canada: Alberta | collected...
TTTTCTCTCACAAGAAAGACTGTTTTTTCTAAAAAAACAGCCCTAAGTTGTATTTTTTTTAGAATTAGTATTGACAACTTGGGGCCTTATATGTGTTATATGCGAATGGAATATTTTTTGCCGTAATAACCGGGTTTTTAGAATATTTTTTGTAAATTTTTCCCTCACCAAATGCTATGCACTGATTTTGAATTTCAACATCGCCATCTTTAGAAACTCCTGTATACGCAAGAATTTGTTTGCCGTCTTCTGTTGAAATTGCGGTTCCTGAAAAACATCCGTTAAGGTCAGCGTTTGAATCTGGGGCTAGGGCGACTGGTTCTAGATTCCACGTGAGCATATCCTGGGAAGTAACGTGTCCCCAGTGCATTGGCCCCCATTGTGTTGAGTAAGGATGATATTGATAAAAAAGATGAACTTTTCCATTGAACTCTGAAAATCCATTAGGATCGTTGCACCAACCGCCTGGCGTAGCAAAATGAAAAAGCGGACGTTGAGCTAGAATTTCTTTTGAAGAATTTATTTTTTCAGAAAACTCTTTTTGCTTTTTTTGAGCATTTTCAAAAATTTCAGTCATAATATCATCCTTTTATAGCAGAAGAGGCAACTGATTCAACAAAGTAACGCTGGAAGAAAATGAACAATAAAAGAACTGGAAGCAACATTACAACGCTGGCTGCCATAAGCTGATCCCAATAAATATCTCCGCCTGTTCCTGTAAAAGAAGAAATTGCCACAGACATTGGGCGAACTTTTTCATCAGTTGTAACAAGAAGCGGCCACAGATATTGATTCCACATATCCATTCCCTGAAGAATACAAACTGTGATGATTGGACTTTTATTCAATGGAAGGTAAACATCTTTGTAAATCTGCCAGAATGATGCTCCTTCAAGTTCAGCATTTTCTGCAAGCGAAACTGGAACTTCCTTAAAATAATTGTAGAAAAGGAAGATATACAGCGGACTTGCTACGAACGGCAAAATTTGAACAGCATAAGTATCTGTAAGTCCGAGCGAGGAAACTTGATACATAAGCGGAAGCATTATTGATTCCATTGGAATTATGTAAAGCGAAAGCACTGCCAAAAAAATGTATTTTCGGCATTTTAGTTTTCCGCGTTGCAAAGCATATCCTGCCATTGAACAAACAATACTTGTAAGAATGACTGTTATAACTAAAACAATCATTGAATTTATAAATGCACGTCCGAAATTTTGAACTGATTCAAAAAGAATTTCCTTAAAATTGTGAAGCGTTGGATTCAGCACAACAAATGCTTTTAGGCTTCCCATATCTTTCATGATTTCGTAGCGGTCATCTTTTAAAGACGAAACGAACATAAGAAAAATTGGGGTAATAATTATAAGTCCAAGCACAAAAAGAAAGACTGTAAAAATAATATCTTTTGCTTTATTTCGTACCATAATTTCCTCCATAAAAAGTCAAGATTAAAACTTCAGTTTTAGGATTGACTTTTTAATGCAATTTCGCAACAAAGTGAGAAATTGCAGATGATAAAAAAGTTTGCAACGCAAACTTGAAAAGAAAAAAATTGACAGCATATTTGGCAATTTTTTTCTTACATCCTCCTAAAAAAATTAAATCGAAAATTAATCCCGGGATTTTTCTTCTTTTCCACGAAGAAGTTTATTTTGAACAAGAAAAATAACGAGTATTAAAAGGAACAGAATTACAGAAGCTGCTGAAGCATAGCCGATTTTCTGTCCGGCAAATCCATTTTGGTATATGTAATGAACAAGGGTATTGGTAGCTCCATTTGGACCGCCCTTTGTCATGATATTTACTTGAGTAAAAAGTTTTAAAGCCTGAATCGTTGTGATAATAAGCACAAGTGTATTGGTTTCTTTTAAGCTTGGCCAAGTTACATTCCAGAAAGTTTGAAAAGGAGTTGCTCCATCAATGTTTGCGGCTTCATACAAATAAGAAGGAATGCTCTGCAATGAACCAAGATAAATTATCATCTAAAAACCGAACGCTTGCCATGCGGAAAGAATTGTAATTGCAATCAATGCTGAATTTTTATTTCCAAGCCAGTCGATTGAATGAGCCTGACCAAAAGTAACAAGTTTTAGCGCAAGATTTGCAATTCCATCTGGATATTGATAAATAGATTTCCAAACTACAGCAACGATAACCATTGGAGTAATATATGGAAGAAAAAACATACTTCTTAAAAAGCCTTTTAAAAATCTGACTTTATTTAAAGCGTTTGCCATAAGAAGCGCAAATCCGCATTGTAACGGAATTACCATAATTGTAAAAAGAACAACATTTCTGAACGCTTGCCAAAAACTAGGGTCTTTGAAAATTTGAATATAATTTCTTAATCCTACAAATTTTGCAGGAACCATAGGATTTGGAATAAGTTTTTGATTTGTTAATGAAAGTGCGAATGCTGAAAAAAATGGAACGACCATAAAAAATATAAGCAAAACACACGCAGGAAGCAGCATATAAATTTCTTGTCGGATATTTTTTTCTTTTAAGGTTGTAATAAATGAATTTTTCATACTGTACCTCTGATTTAGGGTTTATCAAAACCCCAAAAACGGCTGAGTCAAGGTCTTGAGCGTAAGCGTACCTTGACCAGACGTATTTTTGTTGAATTAGTGGTCATTTCGTCAAGCTCAATGACCACTAAAAAGCTAATTTAATGACCACTAGGAAATTAACATAACTTATTTTCCGAACGGAGGATAACCATCGTTGTCTTTAATATCTTCATCAATTTTTTGAGCGGCTTTGTTAAGTTCTGCTCGTATGTCTGCGCCGTTCAAGATTGATTCAAAAGCGTCTGAAAATGCCAAAGTTATTGTTGGATAAGCTGGATGAATCGGACGGCTTACAGCAACATTTGACTGTTCATAAGCGATTGCCATTTTTGAACTGTCCATATAATCTTCACAGCGTGCTGCAAATTTATTCAATGCAGGATAAGAACCTGTAAGTTTTATTGCATCAAGGAATTCTGTGTCTGTAAGCATATAGTTCAAAAGTTGACCAGCTTTTTCTGGATTTTTTGAAGTTGCAGAAATACCCCAAATCCAAGTTGCGTTTGGTGAACGAGTTCCTTTTCCAAAGTTTGGAAGTGGAAGCGCGATTACGTCATCGCCCATTGCAGCCCGGCAAGTTGTAAAATTCCAGTTTCCGTTCCATGCAATTGCTGTTTGTCTTTTGTCGTTGTAAAGTGTGTTTTCGCCGGCAGATTTTGGAACAATCCAACCATTTGTTCCCCATTTCTGGAAATATCGCAAAACTTTTTCTGCTTCTGGGCTATTCAATGTTCCTTCTGCTGTCCAAGTTTCTCTATTTATAAGATCTGCGCCTCCAGAAACAAGTGTTTCATAAAAACCGTAAGTTCCCCATTCTGAGCCAGCAATGTTCCAAGCCCACATCAGGTCGAGCGGCCATTTTACTTCATCAAGGGCGGCAAGTTTTGTAAGAATTTCATCAAATTCATCTGCTGTCCAAGCGTCTGCAACATTTTTTGGGATTCTTGCGCCGATTTTTTCAAGATATTTTTTGTTGCAGTAAAGCAAAACTGTGGAATCCGCATAACTTATCGCATAAAGTTTATTGTCGATTGGATAAGTGCACTGGAGTACATTGGAAGGAGTCATATCGGCAATAATTTCAGAATCAATATAAGGTTCAACGCTCTGAATTACTCCAGACCAGGCAAGACTTGCGAGCATAGGACCGTCAATGCTGACAATATCAGGAACTTTTTTATTTTTGATAAAACTTGCTAATTTTGAAGTATAAGAATCGTGCGGAGTATACAAAAGTTCAACATTAATTCCAGTTTTTTCTGTGAAACGTTCTGTTGAAGCTTTTATTGCGGATTGTTCAGCATCTGAACCCTGAAACATTATGCTGATAGAATTTGATTGTGCTTTTTTTTGACAACCAGTAAATACAGAAACTGCAAGAATTGCTGCACCAATAATAAAACTGATTTTTTTCATATTTTCCCCCTATGAAAAATTTTTCTGCGTTTTGCAGATTTATGATTCTCTTTTTATTATGGAAGGCTCAAGTACAATTGTTTTTAGAGAAGTTTTGCCTTCTTTTTTTTCTTTTATTTTTTGACACAAAATTTCAAAGCTTTTTGCGGCAATTTTATCCAAAGGCTGATTTATTGAAGTCAATGTTGGAAAAGTCATGTCGCAAAGCATTGTGTTGTCAAAACCGACAATATTCATTTTTTCTGGAATGTTGATTTTATTTCGATTTGCTGCATTTATTGCTTGAGCTGCAAAAAGGTCATTTATGCAGAAAAGTCCGATTTTTTCAGATGATTTTTTTTGTTCATGCATAAAATTGTCCATCAATTCTGAAGCCTGAGCATAATTATTAAAATACCAGTCCTTGTCGCCAAATGTTTTGATTTTGCTTTCAGGAATTTTCATTTTTAATAATTCATTGTAAAATCCTGTAAATTTTTCATCATCTTTTAGGCCAAAGAAGAAAAATTGTTCACAGCGATTTTCAATCAAATAATCAGCAGCTAGTCGTCCTCCTTCAAGGTGATTGATTGCAACTGAATCCAAACCGTTGATATTTCTTGTCATTACAACAACAGGAAAATTCGCGGTTTTTAGAACAGGAATCATTTCTGATTTTACGCGGGTCATACAGATAAGCATTCCATCTGCCTGACGTGCCATCATTTTTGTTACAATTTCTTTTTCCTTTTTACTGTCTCCGTTTGAGTTGAAAAAAATCATTGTATAACCGTTTTTTACGCAGAGTTGTTCAACTTCTGAAAGCAAGCGCGAAAAATACGGATTTTCAATGTCCGGCAAAATTACAGCAATAAGATGAGAACTTCCTGCCGCCATTGTGCGTGCTGTTTCGTTTGGGAAAAAGCCTGACTGATGAACAAGTTCCATGACTTTTTCCTTTGTTTTTTCCGAAACTTTTGTGCTTCCGCTAAATACTCGTGAGACTGTTGCAATAGAAACTCCAGCAGCCTGGGCAAGTTCCTGCATTGTTGTTATTGATGTAAGCGTTTTCATTAATTAAATGATAACGCTTACATTTTAGTTGTCAAGTTTTTTTTTTAAAAAAAATGCCTTTTGACTACAAAGAATCAAAAGGCAACTGGTAAAGTTATGTTTTTTTCTAAAATTAACTCCATTCAGGAGTTTTCCAAAGATTCAGTCTTGTTCCGATTTTGTTTTTTATGGCGGTATCGTAGCAGAATCTTCCCCAGGCAACGTCTTCTGTTGGCATTCCGCCTACTGCGTACACGATTATTTGTTCATCGCTGTCGCGCCCTTGTTTTTTGTTGTTTACAATATCACCGATTTCTACTAATTCAGATTCTTGTACAAAACCTTCTTGAACTGCGTCGTAAAAAGCCATTCCAATTAGGGTTGAAACATTTTTTTGCGTTGGTGCGGGTTTTCCTTTTCCCCAGCCGACGTACATTTTGTAGTCATCGCTTACAAGTTTGAATTTTTTTGTATCTTTCCAGCCTTCATGGTTCATTAAAAGCGCGCTTGTGCTTATTACTAAAGCTCCAGGTTTTATCCATTCATCTTTTAGGAAAGGATTGTCTTCGTATTTTGCGGCGTTTGTTGTTCCAAAATAAATTATGTCGCTGTCTTTTGCTGCACTTTCTATTGAATCGCAAACAACAAAGTCTTTGAATGTTGGACAATATTCCTTGCAAAAATCTATGAATTCCTGAATTCCTTTTTGGGAACGTCCCTTTATTTTTATTGTTGAAACTGTAGGTTTTTCTGTTGCGATTGCTAAAGCCGCTGTTCGACCCATTACTCCTGGACCAACGATTGTTGCGACTTTTGGTTCTTTTATAGAAAGATAACGGATTCCAAGTCCTGGAACTGCGCCGGTTCTCATTGAGCTTATAAGATTTGCGGACATATATGCGTAAGGTGCGCCGGTTTCTGCATCAAGTAACTGAAGCATTAGAACAGAACGAGGTAATCCCTTTGAGCGGTTTGTCTGGTTTGAGCCGTATGTTTTTATTCCGCAAGTATGAAATTCACCGCCCAAATAAGCAGGCATTGCCATAAATCTGTAGTCAGGACCATTAAGCGGAAAATCTTTTATGGAAGAAGTTTCAGGAAACGACATTTTTAATCCGTGCTCATTTCCGTTTGCGCCGCCCATTCGGTAATCTCCGTTTCCGATTAACGAAAAATGTTTTTCCATTACATCGATGCAGTTTTTCATATTTTTTACACCGCATTCAATCAAATCTTTTTCGTTCAGAAACAGAATGTCAATATTAGGAAAAATGTTTTCATTCATATAAAACCTCCAGTGTGGTTCAGAAAAATATTTTTCAAAATCTTTATTCATTATATTTGCCGGAAAAGAATTTCCAATGCGAGTTTTTACAAGAAAAATAAAAATTTTAGTTTTACATTGTTGCAAAGTGAGGTTGAACATGGAACGTATAGCAGAACATCCTATTTTAGGAGTTCCAGAAAAAGGGGAACTCATAACATTTACATTAGACGGAAAAGAGATGCAAGGCTACGAAGGGGAACCTATTGCAATGGCCTTGCGTGCGGCAGGAATTTTAAAACACAGAGAGACTTCTAAACTGCATAAACCAAGAGGAATTTTTTGCGCCATTGGACGTTGTACTGACTGCGTAATGGTTGTTGATGGCGTTCCAAATACCAGAACTTGCATAACTCCTTTAAAGGCTGGAATGAAAGTTCAAACTCAATACGGTTGTTCAGCAGAAAAATCATGGTAAGGCGGAAACTAATATGGAAAGATATGACTTGATTGTAATTGGCGCAGGACCTGCTGGTCTTAGTGCTGGAATAGAAGCTGCTAAGCATGGAATGAAAGTTATGATTTTTGATGAAAACCATAAACCGGGCGGACAACTTTTTAAGCAGATTCATAAATTTTTTGGTTCAAAAGAACATAAGGCAAAAATCCGTGGATTTAATATTGGCACTGAGCTTTTAAAAGAGGCGGAAGAAGTTGGTGTTCAAGTAAAACTGGACGCAACTGTAACAGGAATTTTTGAAAATAAAGAAGTTACAGTGAACCACGATGGTGCGATTCATCATTATAAAGGCGGAAGCGTGATTATTGCCACTGGTGCGGCAGAAAATATGGTTCCTTTTGAAGGGTGGACTTTGCCGGGCGTTATTGGGGCTGGTGCGGCTCAAACAATGATGAATCTGCATGGAATAAAACCTGGAAAAAAGATTCTTATGCTTGGAAGTGGAAATGTTGGGCTTGTAGTAAGTTTTCAGTTGCTTCAGGCAGGTTGCGATGTTGTTGCGCTTGTTGATGCTGCTCCTAGAATTGGCGGATATGGCGTTCATGCGGCAAAAGTTGCCCGGACTGGAGTTCCATTTTTTCTTGGCTATACAATCAAAAAAGTTGAAGGAACGAAAAAAGTTGAAGGCGTAACGATTGGTAAAGTTGATGAGCATTTTAAGATTATTCCGGGAACAGAAATTCATTTTGATGTTGATACGATTTGTGTTGCGGTTGGATTGTCGCCAATGAGCCAGCTTTTGAAAATGTCTGGTTGTGCAATGGAAGATAACCCAAAGCGAGGCGGGCAAGTTCCAATTGTTGATGAATATGGGGAAACTTCTGTTCCTTGTCTTTTTGCGGCTGGTGATGTAAGCGGAATTGAAGAAGCAAGTTCCGCGATGATAAAAGGTCGAATGGCTGGCTTGCGTGCTGCTTACAAAACAGGATTTACAGAAGAAAATTTGATGGAACAAAATGAGTCTTTGTTTGAAAAAGATTTAAACAGTCTGCGACAGGGAATGTTTGCGCCTTGCAACCGTGGAAAATTAATTGAAAAAACTGATGAAGGAATTCCGGTTTCAAAGAATTTGCTTTCAAAAGGTTTTGTTTCAGATGAAGAAATTGAACGTTTTCCCGGAGTTACGCATCAAAAAGGAATTCATCCGGTAATTGAATGTACGCAGAATATTCCGTGCAATCCGTGCCAAGATGCGTGCCGAAAAAACTGCATAAAAATTGGTTCGTGCATAACAGCTTTGCCAGTGGTTGCACAAAACTGTGCTTGTTCTGGCTGTGGAATGTGCGTTGCAAGTTGTTCCGGGCAAGCGATTTTCCTTGTGAATGAAGATTTTAAGCCGGGCTACACGAGCATAACCATTCCATATGAATTTTTGCCAGTTCCAGAAAAAGGGACGTTGGGAAAGGCTTTAAGCCGAAGCGGAGAAATTCTTTGTGATTCTGAAGTTATTGGCGTAAGAACTGCGGCTGCTTTTGATCATACGTATTTGCTTACGGTGAAAGTTCCAAACGAATTTGGTTATAAAGCCCGATTTTGGAAAAAGATTTAGGCGGGGCGTTACGGGGTGTCCCCGTTAGAAGGGGTAGGTGGCAACAAAGTGCCACCGAGGGGAAGGCTTTCCCCGGCAGAAGTTTTGTATGCGGAGTTTTCAAAAGACTTTAGGCTTTTGAAAAGTAGTGAGGAACGGATGTTCCGAACGTTGGGAAGGCTTTCCCCAACAGATGATGGAGATTAAAAATTATGATGAATGATAGAGCAAAAGATATTGGTGAATTTGTTCCTGGCCCAGATGATGATTTGGTGATTTGCCGATGCGAAGAAATAACAAAGGGCGAAATCCGAAAAGCTGTTCACGATGGAATGTTCACAATGCAGGAAATAAGACGATATTTGCGTGCCGGAATGGGGCTTTGCCAAGGTCAAACCTGTTCAAAATTGGTAAAAGGAATTGTTGCGGCTGAACAAAAAGTAAGCCCTGCAGTTATAAATCCGGCTACAAGCAGAGGTCCGATTAGGCCGACAGAGATGAACACTTTAGCAAGCGAGGTATTGTAATATGAAAACAAAGGCTGATGTTATTGTAATTGGGGCTGGAATCGTGGGAAATGCCACGGCGTATTATCTTGCCAAAAAAGGAAAAAGTGTAATTGTTCTGGAAGCAAGCGACTATATTGGAAACGGAGGTTCTTCTAGAAATGGTGGTGGTGTGCGTCAGTCCGGGCGAAATATAAAAGAATTGCCACTCATGGTTTGGGGCGTAAAAAATATTTGGCCGGGATTAAGCGAAGAGCTCGGTGTTGACACGGAATACACTCAAGAAGGAAATTTGCGCCTTGGAAAAACGGAAGAACATTTAAAGATTTTGCAGAAACTTGCGGACAATGCGGTAAAATGCGGCGTTGATGTAAAAATGATTAATGCAGAGGAAGTTAAGAAAATTAATCCGTATATGAGCGATGCGGTTGTTGGTGCTTCGTGGTGTCCGACTGATGGTCATGCAAATCCGCTTACAACAACTTTGGGTTTTTATAAATGTGCAAGAAATCTTGGTGCTGATTTTATAACGGGTGCACCAGTTTCTAAAATTGTTTTAAAAGCTGGAAAAGTTTGCGGAGTTGAGGCTGAAGGGCAATTTTTTGAGGCTGAAAATGTTGTTGTTGCTGCAGGTTATGAAAGCAACCCAATTTTAAATACTGTAGGAATTACAATTCCTATGAAAAAAAAGCGGTTGCAGTGCCTTGTAACGGAAGCCCAGCCGCAGATGTTCAAGCAGATGCTGGGAACTGCAATGGCGGATTTTTATGGTCATCAGACAAAGCATGGTTCTTTTGTTTTTGGCGGACACGATGGCTATGAAGACTTTGCAAATCCTGATTTTGAAAGCAACGAATATCCGCCGAGTACTGCTGATTTTACAAGTGCCTGTGCAAGAGGAATTCTTGGATATTTTCCGCGCCTTGCAAATGCAAAAATTGTGCGTTCTTGGGCTGGTTATGAAGATTTGGCGAGCGATGGCGTTTGTACGGTAAGCAAAGTTGATGAAGTTCCTGGACTTTATGTTGAATGTAGTTTTTCCGGGCATGGATTTGGAATTGGTCCAAGCGCAGCTTTTAATATTTCTGAACTTATTTGCACTGGAACTTGCCCTGCGGACATAAGCACTTTGCGCTACAATAGATTTAAGCCTGCGTTGTGATTTTTGGTTGCAGTTGAAAATCGAGTTTTTAGAAAACTGAAAAAAGCGTAAGTGAAGCTGCAATTTGTGAAGATTTTCTTATTGAGAAAAATATTGACAAAAAAATATCCGTTCGCTAATGTTTTAACAGATATGGCAAAGACGTCAGGACTCTAATGTTTTGGCGTCTTTTTTTATTTTAAATCTGATTTTGGCGAGGCGAATTATGAAAGATGAAAAATTGCATATTCATACGATTCAGTCATATCTGGTTATGGAAACAGAAAAATTTTATCAGAAAATTGTGGCTGATTTTGGAATTTCTCATTTTTATAGTTTTCAGACTGATTCAGAACGAAAAGTTCCATTTTTGGAAGACAGTTGCTCCAACATTTTGTTTGAATATTCTGGAAACAATATGAATTCTTTTGTAATCGGAAATTCCGGGAAATTGCAGACTTTGGAGCTAAAGAAAAACTGTGATTATTTTGGAATTCGCTTTCAACCGGGTGCAAATCCATTTTTTGAAAATCAGGAAGTAAAAGATTTAGTTGGTCAAAGAATAGATTTGCGTAATTTTGATATTTTAACAAATCTTTCCGAAAAAATCTCCGAGCAACAGACTTTTACAAACCGAATGTGCACTTTTATGGAAGAATATCGAACGTGGCTAAAAACAACGCAAAGCGGGCAAAAGCATCTGTTTTTTCAGATGGTGGATTTGATTGTCAAAAAAGACGGGCTTTTAAAAATCAGCGAGTTGATTGACTACACAGGATATTCTTCGCGCTACATAAATCTTTTGTTTGAAACATTTTTGGGTTGCAGCGCAAAGCAATTCTGCAAAAACGTAAAAATGCACACAATCATAAATGAGCTGAACCGTTCCGATATTGATTCGTTTCCAAATTTTTCCAGCAAGTTCGACTTTTACGATCAAAGCCATTTTGTTCATTCTTTTAAGGAATTTACAGGAGTTGCGCCAAAAGAATATTTGAATCAGGTTAAAAAAAGTTCGTATAAGACAAAAGTCATTGATTTTAATTAAGAGTTTATTGCGATTTTTTACAATTCAAAAGAAAAAGAAATTATTATTATCAGTTTAACAAAGGCGTTAAAAGAATAAAAAGCAAATCGGGCTTTTTGAATTTTCTTTTGACGCTTTTTATTTTTCGTGAAAGCGAGGTGAACTATGAAAAAGACAGTTAAAAACTTTATTTTCGGTGTTGGACTTGTTTGTATGGCAGTTGCATTCAATTCATGCAGCAAGAAAAAAGCGGAAGTTAAATATGAATATACAGGAAAACCTGAATACGCGGAATTTGCAAATCAGGTGAAAGGTGTCTTAAAAGTTGGAATTGAATGTGCTTATGCGCCGTTCAACTGGACTCAGCCGACAAAAGAAATTCCTGGACATCCAGAACTGACTGCCGAGCCGATTTATGGTTCTGCGGATTACACTTACGGCTATGATGTGATTTTTTCAAAATTGCTTGCCGATGAGATGGGGCTTAAGCTTGAAATTCATAAAAATGACTGGGCTTCAATCTGGATGGGATTAAAAGCTGGTGATTACGATTTGGTTGAGTCAGGAAGCATTTATTCTGCGGAACGAGATACTTTTCTTGATTACATTGATCCTTATTACAACAGATACAATGTTATTGTCGTGAAAAAAGGAAGTCCTTATGAAAAATTCACAAGGCTTGAACAATTTAAAGGATTGAAATTTACAACGCAGATAAACACAAACTGGCCTGCATATATTGCGCAAGTTCCAGACCCGGTAGTTCTTCCGTATCCAGATACTTGCACAGAAGTAATTATGAAAGTTGCGATGGGTGATGTTGATTGCGGCGTAATGGACTGGCCTACAGCATATTCAGGATGTATTTCCAATCCAAATGTTGTTATCTGTCAGCTTGAAAAGGGCTACGATTTTGTAACACCAGATGGGGCTTCTGATGTCTGCACTCCTTCGGTAATTGAAAGAAATACAGTTGCGGTAGAGGCATTGAAAAAGGCAATGCATGCAATCGGCTGGAATCAGGAGCTTATGGATAAGTATATGAAGTTGGCTATTGAAACACAGCCATTGAGCAACTAAAAAATCCTGTGCTGCAAAATGAGGATGACTAATCTATTTTGCGGCACGAATTTGTTACTTGGAAAAAAGGAGTCTTTATGAACGATAAAGGACTTTTTTATTGGGTTTGGTTTATCTTTAAGAATTATTGGAGCTACTTTTTAAAAGGAACGGTTCTAACTCTTGAAATCGCGATTATTGGAACAATTCTTGGTTATATTTTGGGATTTGCAATTGGATTGGTTCAAGCAACGCCGGTTTCAAAAGGTGACAATCTGGTTCATAAAATAGGGTTTAGCGTGTTGAAACCTGTGTGTTCTGTTTTTGTCGCAATTTTCCGTGGAACTCCAATGATGGTTCAGGCAATGGTTTTTTACTATGGATTAAAAAATGCAGGAGTGGATGTTTCTCCATTTTTGGCTTCGTTAATCGTCCTAATGATGAATACCGGAGCTTACATGGCAGAAACTGTTCGTGGCGGAATTATTTCCATTGATAAAGGTCAGCTTGAAGGTGGCTTTGCATTAGGAATGAGCCACACAAAAACAATGTTTGCCGTAATTCTTCCGCAGGCTTTTAGAAATATTGTTCCAGAAATGGTCAATCAATTTTTGTCAAACTTAAAAATGACGTCAGTTTTAAACGTTATTGGCGTTTATGAACTTTATTTTGCAACAAAAAGTGCGGCAGGAATTTACTACCGTTACTTTGAATCTTATATAATTTGTGCAATTTTTTATTTTGTCATTTGTACAGTTTTTACAAAGATTTTGAAAGTTGTGGAAAAAAAGGCTTTTCAGCAAAAAGATTATGAGCTGGCTGTTGAATATATGAGCGGAACAGCTGAATAAACAGGAGCTTTTTTATGGAAGAAAAAGAAACCAAAAACTGTGAACCGATTTTAAGGGTCGAGCATCTTGTAAAAAAATTTGGAAATCACGAAGTTTTAAAAGATTTGGATTTTACCGTAAATAAAGGCGAGGTTGTCTGCATAATCGGTTCGTCTGGGTCAGGAAAATCAACAATACTTCGGTGCATAAATGGATTAGAAACAAAAACCAGCGGAAAAATCATTTTTAATGGAAAGGAAGTTGGTTCAAACTCAAAAGAACTTGCGAAATTCCGCACAAAAGTTGGAATGGTTTTTCAGTCATTCAATCTTTTTAACAATATGACGGTTTTGCAGAATTGCATGGCTGGAACAACAAAAGTTCTGAAAATGAAAAAAGACGAAGCTGAATTTCTTGCAATAAAGTATTTGCGAAAAGTTGGAATGGCTCCTTATATCAATGCGCATCCAGCTCAGCTTTCAGGTGGGCAGAAACAAAGAGTTGCAATTGCCAGAGCACTTACAATGCAGCCGGAAATGCTTTTGTTTGATGAACCGACCAGCGCGCTTGACCCGGAGATGGTTGGCGAAGTTCTGAACGTAATGAAAGGTTTGGCTCAAGAAGGATTGACAATGATGATTGTTACGCACGAAATGGCTTTTGCGAAAGATGTTTCAACGCGCACAATTTTTATGGATCAAGGTTTTATTGTGGAAAACGATTCACCGGATGTTATTTTTACAAATCCAAAAACACCGAGAATGAAAGAATTCTTAAAACGATATATGGAGGATTAAAATAAAAACAGCCAAAATGGTGTCTGTTTTTATTTTTATTAAGTTTGCGTTGCAAACTTATTTATAAACTGCAATTTCTCACTCTGTTGCGAAATTGCAATAAAAACTCAAATCGAAAGTTGAAACTTTCTCATTGATTTTTTATGGAGGAAATATGGGTACAGAAAATTATACAATCACAATTGCAAGAGGTTTTGGTTCAGGCGGAAAAGAAATTGCTTCAACAGTTGCAAAAGATTTGGGCATTCATTGTTACGAAAACCGTATTTTAACATTGGCTTCTCAGTTAAGTGGAATTGACCGTCAACTTTTTGAGGAAGTTAACGAAAAACTTCACCAAAAACAGTCTGGAATCACATCGCTTTTGCGCGGACTTCCAAGGCGGACTGTTGCAACTCCAGAAAAGAAAAAATTTGTCAGCGACGATCAGCTTTATGAATATGAAAAACAAATCATTGAAGAACTTGCAAATACTGAAAGTTGTGTAATTGTTGGAAAAGCTGCGGATTGGGTTTTAAAAGACCGGGAACGAGTTCTTAGCGTTTATATTGAAGCTCCGCGTTCTTTTTGCCGTCCAAGAATTATGAAGCAAATGGGTGTAAGTGCGGAAACAGCGGACATTTCGATTTCGGAAACGGATAAGTATCGCGCTGAATATTACGAGTATTACACCGGCGGAAATTATTGGACAAATCCGGTAAATTATGATTTAACGCTGAATACAGCTAGGCTTGGAATTGACGGTTGCGTTGATATGATAAAACACGCGCTGGTTACAAAATTTCCAGATTTGATTTCAGAATTAAATTCAAAAGCTCAGCCCAAAACTGAATAAAATGGAGGTGCTTTATGTTTACATATCATATTCCAACAAAAGTTTATTTTGGAAAAGGTCAGCTTGAAAATTTAGGAAATGTCGCCAAATCTTATGGAAAAAGAATTCTTTTGGTTTATGGCGGCGGTTCAATAAAAAAGACAGGCGTTTACAATTCAGTTTGTACTTGTCTTAAAAATTCTGGAATGGAAATTTTTGAATGTTCAGGGATTGAGCCAAATCCAAAAGTTGAATCGGTTCGCAAAGGAATAGAAATATGTAAACAGAATAAAATTGATGTTGTTCTAGCAGTTGGCGGTGGTTCCGTGATGGATGCTTCAAAATTTATTTCGATTGGAGCTTGTGTTGATTTCGATGTTTGGGATTTTATAGCAAAAAAACTTCCGGTTGAAAAATCCATTCCGCTGCTTTGCGTGCTCACAATTTCAGCAACCGGTTCAGAAATGGATAACACTGCGGTTCTAAGCAATTCTTTGACACAGGATAAACTGGCTTTGATGAACGATAAATTATTTCCGGCGGCATCGTTTTGCGATCCGACTTTAACATATTCAGTTGGAAAATATCAGACAGCTTGCGGCAGCGCAGACATTCTTAGCCATTTGTTTGAAGTTTATTTTAATTTTAATCAAGATTTGTATATGCTTGACACTCAGATGGAAGGAATGATGAAAACTGTCTTGAAATATGCACCGATTGCTTTAAAAGAACCGGAAAATTATGAAGCCAGGGCGAATCTTATGTGGACTTCAAGCTGGGCAATAAACGGATATATTTATGGTTGCAGCAAAAATCCGTGGAGCTGTCATGCAATGGAACATCAGTTGAGCGGAGTTTACGATATCACGCATGGATTGGGGCTTGCAATTCTAACGCCACATTGGATGGAATACGTTCTGGATGAACGAACCTTGCCAAAATTCTATGATTTTGCGGTGAATGTCTGTGGAATTCCTACGGATAAAGACAAAATGAAAGTTGCAAAAGAAGGAATTGAATATGTTAAGAATTTCTTTTTCAATCAGCTTGAATTAAAAAATTCCTTGTCTGCAATAGGAATTGATGACAAAAATTTTGAGATGATGGCGGAAAAAGCTTGCGGTGCAAATGGATTTATAAATGGCTGGAAGAAACTTTATCCAAAAGATGTATTCAACATTTACCAGGCGAGTTTGTAAAAACCTGATGTTGATGTCCTGATATTTTCATTTTCTTCTATATACTTTTTTTATAAAATTTATTATAATCCAAAAGATTATGGAAACTACAGCAGAAAAAATCTTGACATACATGGATTTTAATATTTTGCTTATAAAAAATTTCAAATGAGAACTCTTTTATGGGGTCTCATTTTTTTTGCATAAAAATACTTAATGAGGAATAAGAATAAAATGACTGAAGTAAAAAAAGAACGACGCGTTTTCCACGTAGATCCGACTTACAAAATGGTAGATACTTGTGCTGGCGAGTTTAATGCGGAAACTCCTTATTTTTATGCTGGCTATGATAAAGAAAATGAAGCTGCCGAATTTCTTAAGGAAATGGAATCAAATAAAAAGCGCAGTTCAAAAGGAACGATTATCGTTTTGGGTTCAGGTCCAATCAGAATTGGTCAAGGAATTGAATTCGATTATGCGTCTGTTCAGTGCGTTTGGTCATTGAAAAAACTTGGTTACGAAGTTGCAATCATCAATAATAACCCGGAAACTGTTTCAACCGATTTTGATACTGCTGACCGTTTGTATTTTGAACCGCTTACTCCAGAAGATGTAATGGGCGTTATCAATACAGAAAAACCGGTTGGCGTTGTAGTTGCTTTTGGTGGTGGAACTGCAATCAAACTTGCAAAATTTCTTGATAGTCAGGGAATTAAAATTCTTGGAACAAGTGCAGATGCTATCGACCTTGCGGAAGACCGCGAGCGTTTTGAAGAACTTTGTGCAAAGCTGAATATTAACCGTCCAAAAGGTCTTACTGTAATGAACGAAGCGGAGGCTCTTGAGGCAACTGCAAAGTTAGGCTATCCGGTTTTGTTGCGTCCGTCTTATGTTCTTGGCGGTCAGAATATGATTGTTGCCTTTAATGACGATGATGTAAAAGAATACATGAAAATCATTCTTGCCCAGGGAATTGAAAATCCGGTTCTTATTGACCAGTATATGCAGGGAATCGAGCTTGAAGTTGATGGTATTTGCGATGGCGAAGATGTTCTTATTCCTGGAATTATGGAGCACATTGAACGAACGGGAATCCATTCCGGCGACAGTATTGCGGTTTATCCAAGCTGGAACTTGAACGATGTTCTGCGTGAAAAAATTATTTCTCAGTCTAGAGATTTGGCAATTAAACTTGGAACAAAAGGTTTGGTAAATATTCAGTATCTTATTTACAACAATGATTTGTATATTATTGAAGTAAATCCGCGCTCTAGTCGAACTGTTCCGTATATTTCAAAAGTTACTGGCGTTCCGATGGTTGACTTAGCTGTTCGGGCGATGCTTGGAGAAAAGTTAAAAGATATGGGGTATGGAACTGGCTTGTACAGAATTCCGCCGTATTTTGCTGTAAAAGTTCCTGTTTTCAGTTTTGAAAAATTGATGGATGTTGATACTCATCTTGGTCCAGAAATGAAATCCACAGGTGAAGTTTTGGGAATCGCCTCTACAATGGAAGAAGCTTTGTTCAAGGGATTGGTCGGTGCAGGTTATACAATGAAGCGTTCTGGTGGAGTTTTATTCAGCGTTAGAAAGACTGACCGTTACGAAATTCCAGAATTGGCTAGAAAATTCTACGACATGGGATTTAAACTTTATGCAACAGAAGGAAACGCAAAAACTTTGCAGGATTTTGGAATGGAAGTTCAAGTTGTGAACAAAATCCACGAAAATCCAAACAATAATCTTCTTACTTTGCTTGATTCTGGAAAAATTGATTATGTTATTTCAACTTCAGCAAAAGGACGAAATCCGCATGCAGATTCAGTACGAATGCGCCGACATGCAGTTGAACGCGATATTCCTTGCTTGACCGCAATTGATACAGCAAATGCTTTGGCAAATTGTCTGATGAGCAATTATTCTCCAGAAAATGTGGAACTTGTTGACATCAATGATTTGAGAACTTCTAAAGAAACTGTAAAATTTACAAAAATGCAGTCAACTGGAAACGATTTTATTATCATCAATACTGATGAGCAGGTTATTAATAATCCTGGAGGATTAGCGGTTCGTTTGTGCAATCGTCGTTCTGGAATTGGAGCGGACTCAGTTGTTCTTGTATGTAAAGCGGAAAAAGCTGATGCAAAAGTAAGATTTTTTAATCTTGATGGTTCAGAAGGAATGATGGCAGGAAATGCATTGCGTGCCGTTGCAAAATATCTTTATGATAATGATATTTACGGAATTGCCGAAAAACACGAAAAGAAATCAGAACCGACCGCAAATATCAAGATTGAAACAGCCAGCGGTATAAAATCTTTGAAGATTTACAAGTTGAATGGAATCGTTTCTTCTGTAACTGTTGATATGGGAAAACCTGATTTTGCGCCAGAATCTCTTCCAACAAAACTAGAGGCTGTGCCTTTGAATGTTGAAGGATTGCCAGAAAAAGCGATTGTAAATCAGCCGCTTACAGTTGACGGAATTAATTACAATGTAACTTGCGTTAGCGTTGGAAATCCGCATTGTGTTGTTTTTGTTGGATTTGTTGACAAAGTTGATGTTAAAAAAATTGGTCCTATGTTTGAAAACCACGAAGATTTTCCAGACAGAACGAATACAGAATTTGTGCGCGTTGTTGGACCAAACGAACTTAAATTACGAACTTGGGAACGCGGAAATGGAGAAACTCCTGCCTGCGGAACTGGTGCGTGTGCCGCTGTAATTGCTGCTGTTTTGAACGGATATTGCAAAATGAATGAAAATGTTACAGTTGATGTCCGTGGTGGAAAACTGATTGTTAAGTATACTGGCGATACCGTTTATTTGACAGGAGCAACAGAATTCCTTTTTGATGGAAAAGTTGTAATTTAATAATAAATTTGAAAATTTTGCAGGGTCAACTATTGACAAAGTATATGAAAAAATAGTATAAAGACCCTACAACTTTTGTCTCCTTCGTCTAGTGGTTAGGACATCGGGTTTTCATCCCGACAACAGCAGTTCAATTCTGCTAGGAGATGTAAAAAAAGACGAGCATCTTTATTGGTCTTTTCTTAAAGAATATATTTTTATTGAATGAAAATGAGGTCATTTGGATTTAGCTTAATGACCTCATTTTTTTTTGTCTTTTAAAAAACAGAAGTTTTTATAATTTTTGCATGATTTATTCGGCTTACAGAAAAGATTTTCGTTTCTTCGGAATTGTTGAGCTGCATTTTTAGCATACTGTCTGTTGTTTGGCGAATAACTAAAAGCGGTTTTCCGAAAAATTTTTCCATTTTGCCAGAGTTGTTTTCTGCCGGAATTGTTATTTCCAGCATATCAGAATGATTTATTGCATTTTCAATCAAATGAACTTTGCCGGAAAAATTCATTCCATCTGCTTCTAGAATTTCAAGGCGAACAGTTTCTGGTTTTAGTTGCTCTTTTGTAATGATTATATTTTTTTGAATCCGGTTTGTAAGACATTCTTTTTGCTGCTTTGAAAGTTCAAGCGTTTCAAGGTAAGCAAGAAAATCTGTTTTTATTTTTTCGGAGTTTTTTGAATTTTCAAGATTTCTTAGATTTTGGTTTTCTTTTTTTTGAGGGAACTGATTTTTGCCAGGATTAATTATCGGAAAGGACATTGTTTCAGTTTCATTTTTTGAGGTTTTTACCGCGCTAAGAAGTTCAAGTCCGCTTTGTGCAATGAAATTTGCCGGTTCTTCATCCAATGGAATATTTAAAAGATAAATTCCTTCTGCAAGTTTTATGTTTATGAACGGTGTGATTTTTGGATTATTTTCTGTTATTCGCTGATTTTTTTCATCAACCTTTAAAATGTAGCCTTTGTAAAGAACTGCCGCTGAGTAAGAACTTTTCCATTCATCAATGTTCATAAGAAGACTTTGCGGAATTCTGTATGCGTTATATTCTGAAAGAAGTTCTGTTATTTTTTGAGCGGAAATTCCATTGTCTAAAGCACGGTAAACTGATTTTTTTGAAATTTCAAACTCGCAGACTGTGTTAAAGGAAACAATGTTTAAAAAAGTTGCAAGCGGTAAAAGTTCAGCAAGCGAAAGACCCGGAAGAATCGCAATGCTTGTTCCTGCGTTGATATTTAGAATTCCTTTTTTTTCTGCCGAAGGATTTTGTTTTTCTTTGAAAATTTCACCAGGTATTACAATTGGATTTTCAGATTCATCTTTTCCGACTTCCTGCAAAAGTCCAAGAGTAACAGCATTTTTGATGATGTCATAAATTATTTCTTCTGAAAGATTTTCTGCCGGCTGGATTTTGTGCGATTCCAGAAGTCTTGAAAATCGAGATTGGGTTGGTGATGAGGCAATATTATTTTTTTTGTATTTTATAAGAAATGCTGTTTGGAATACAGAATTTATTGAAAGCCCTGTTTCTGGAATAGAAGCAATTGTGTTCAATAAAAGCTGTGCCTGACTTTGCAGGGACTGACGGCCAAGTCGTGTGACAGAAGAAGCTGCAATGTATGCGTATTGTTTTGTTTCCTCAAGTTGTGCGAATTTTTCAAATTTTTTTATGTCTACGGAAATGTCTTTTTCACCAAATTTTATAAGTCCAAGATTAAAAAACGAAGTCAAAAGCAGTCGTGTGCATTCTGTATGATTTGCAAAAATTTCAGAAATCCGTTCAGCATCCCGTTTTTTTATTTCTGTGTTGTTTTTGCACATTGCTGGATTTTCTAGGATGTATGAATAAAATGCCGCTATAAAAGACGGAGAAATCGCAAAAGGAATATCGTAATTTCTTTCTATATAATTAGGTTCTGGAAAAAGGCTCTGTAAATCTGTAATAGCAAAAAGTGTTTCTTCAAGAATTGGATTCAGCGCGATAAAGTTTTCCTGGGTTTCAGAATCTTTGTACGAATAAATAAGAAGCCGTTCATTCAAGTTGATTAATTCTGAATAAATGTCGGAAAGAAAATATTCAGATTTAAAAAAATCTATTAATTTTTGCTGCGTGCATTTGTCAATAAATGAAATTGCCGTAATAATTTTTATATCAAAATCGGAAAGGAATGAGATGATTGTGTTTTTTGTCTCTTCTTTTCTGAAGATAGAGCTAAGCTGTTCAATGAGTTTGTCTTTGTTGTATGGCGTGTGGATTTCGCCAAGGTAAATCCGTATAATTTCAAAAAAACGCTCGTCGTCCATTGTGGATAAGGTTTCCCGCCAGCGGATTATGCGTTGAGCTTTTGGATTTAGTTCCTGTACATTCATAAAGACTCCGGAAGTTCGTTGCTAAGCTCGTCCAAGTCGCTTTCCTGCGTGTAACGGATTATTCTGTAGGCGTAACCTTGTTCTGCAAGAAATTTCTGACGGTTTGAACCAAATTCTTCTTCAGTAGTGTTTCTTGTGATTAAAGTAAAAAAGCGGCTGGTTCGTTCTTTTGGGCGGAGAATTCGTCCAAGTCGCTGAGCTTCTTCCTGCCGGCTTCCGAATGTTCCGCTGACTTGAATTGCAAGAGATGCGTCCGGAAGGTCAATTGCGAAGTTTGCAACTTTTGAAACAACAAGAACATGAAGTTTTCCTTCCCGGAAATCCTGATAGATTTTGTCTCGCTCACTGTTAGGAGTTTTTCCTGTGATAATCGGTGTTTTTAATTCCTTTGAAAGAATTTCCAGCTGCTCAAGGTATTGTCCGATTACAAGAATTTTGTCATCTGGAAAACGAGAGATGATTTGTTTTGTGACTTCTGTTTTTACAGGATTTTCGCTTGCAAGCCGATGCTTTGTGCGGGCAGGCGCAACTGCGTATTCAATTTCTTGGGATTCTGGAAGATCTAACCGAACTTCAATACATTCAGCTTTTGCAATCCAATGACTTTTTTCCAGTTCTTTCCAAGGAACATCGTAGCGTTTAGGTCCAACAAGGCTGAAAACATAACCTTCGCAGCCGTCTTCTCGGACTAGAGTTGCGGTAAGACCAATTCTGCGTACAGCCTGAAGTTCTGCAACAACACGAAAAACTGGAGCCGGAAGCATGTGGACTTCATCATAAATTATAAGTCCCCAGTTTCTTTGACGGAAAATTGAAAAATGCGGATAAGGTCCGTCTTTTTCTGGTCGCCAGGTAAGAATCTGGTAAGTTGCAACTGTTACCGGCGCAAGAGTTTTGTTTTCGCCTGTGTATTCTGCAATTTGGTCTGGAGAAAGATTTGATTTGTCCAAAAGTTCCTGAATCCATTGATGAACTGCAGAAATATTTGTAGTGATAATTAGAGTGCTGGTTTTCAGAAGGTTCATTACATTCATCCCAACGATTGTTTTTCCTGCGCCACAAGGAAGAACAACTGTTCCAAAACCAGTTCCAGGCCCGCGGTTTCCAACCAATGCGTTTGCGGCTTCATTCTGGTAACTTCTGATTTGAAAAGGTTTTCCGGAACGGGTTGTTTCAAGCAGCTGAAAGTCCAGAGGTTCGCCGTTTTTTAACTGAATTTCGTCTTTTATTGGCCACAAAGCTTTTAGCAAAACCTGTTTAATAGTTCCTCGGTCTGTAAGTTTTAGGCGGAAACAGTATTTTTTTTCTTCTTCTGAGATAGAAATATTTTCCGGTACAACAGATGAATCAAATTCGCAAGGTTCAAGAATTTTTTTTGCCTGCGGATTTGCAGAAATTTCAAGAAAAATCGGGCGAGAATTTGCAACAAGATAAAGATATTGCTCTTCCACAAGTTGGTTTTCTTTTTTTGCAGGTGAATCGTTTAGAATATCTGCGGTTTTTACAGGCACTTCGATTGTCGGGCCAGGAATAAGACGCAGTTTTCCAAAACGGCTTGCAGTTTCTTTTATCCAGATTTCAATTGACTGTGGAACATCGTAACGCGAATATTTTTTCAGAATTTCGATAGCGTTTTCCGCAGTAAAACCCGCGCTTGTAGCATTCCACAAAGAAAGAGGTGTAAGTCTGTAAGTATGAAGATGTTCCGGAGAACGTTCAAGCTCCGCAAAAGGTATAAGGTCATTCCGACATTCCTTGGCAAGAGGAGCATGTACATCAAGCAAAAGCGTTCTGTCGCCTTGAACAATCAAAGGATTTTCTAAATTCATAGCAGAATATTTTACAATATAGACGAAAAAGGCTCAATTATAAAAAGGTTAGAATTTAATAGTTTGAAAATATATTTTCAAAAATCAAGTTTTGTTATGAAAATCAAATTTTATGTTATACTTTAAATATGAAAGAAGTCATGCTATATCACGGAAGCGAAGAAGAACTTCCGTTTCCTGAAATTCGAAAATCAAAATATACAAAAGATTTTTCATGGGGATTTTATTGCACAAAAAGTTATGAACAGGCTGTTCGTTGGGCAAATAGAAAAATGTCTGTGGGAAAAATAAATGAATATTCATATACTGAAAATACAAATCTTAATATATTGAAATTTGAACAGATGTCTAATGAATGGTTGGATTTTATTGCAAAGTGTCGAAAAGGTTTTGTTCATAATTACGATATTGTTGAAGGTCCTATGGCGGATGATACAATTTGGAATTATGTGAACGATTTTTTTTTCGGGCAGAATTACAAGAAGTATGTTTTGGGAATTTGCAAAATTTAAGCATCCTACTCATCAGATAAGTTTTCATACTTTAAAAGCTCTTGATTGTTTAACTTTTGTAAAATGTGAGGTTGTGCATGGATAAAAAACTTTCAGAAAAGCAAGAAGATGATTTATTTTACGTTTGTTCTCTTATTGAATATATTGCCAGAGTAACGTTTAATTATAGAAAGGATATTATAAAGTTTTTTTCAAAAGAGGTTCTTGATTTTCAATTAAAATCTGCGGAAGCTAATCATTGTCTTTCATTTGAACAAGTCTCTGAGGAACTTATTGAAAAACTCAAAATAAAAAATGGAACTTTTGATAGTGTGAAATCTTGCAGGTATCAAGTTCCAAGTTATATGGATGTTGGAAAAGTTTTTCAGCGACTTATTTTGTCTGTTTATGAAAAAAATGAACAAAGTGATTTGTCGCAATGCATAATAGATGTTTTTTCTTCCTTTATAAGTGATGAAATTTCAAATTTTAATTCTTCTGTATATTATGCAAATCCAAGTTATCTTTTTTGTTCTTATGAAGAAGGAAAATTGAGTGCGTAGAATCTAAAAATTTCCTAGACTCTGTTGTCGCAGTTTTTTCTACCGATTGAAGAAAAAAATCTGTGGTCATTTCGAGTTTTCTCAATGACCACAGATATTTTTTAGTCTTTTTCTATATCGTAACAGTTGATGTGCAAATCTTTCAGCTGCTGCTCATCAACTGCACTTGGACATTCGTCCATCGGGCTGGCTGCCAAGTTGTTCTTCGGGAAGGCGATTACTTCGTGGATGCTTTCCTCGTGGCACATCAGCATGATAAGGCGGTCGAGTCCCGGGGCGATTCCTCCGTGCGGCGGCGCGCCGAATTTGAATGCCTGTACCAAAAATCCGAACGCTTTTTCTGCGCGCTCGCGGCTGTAGCCTACGATTTCAAAAATACGCTCCTGCAGCGCCGGGTCGTTGATACGCATTGAGCCTGAAGCAAGCTCGTATCCGTTCAAGACAAGGTCGTAAAGGTCGCCTTTTACTGCTCCCGGATTGCTTTCCAAAGTGTCCCAGTATTTTTTCTGCGGAAGAGTGAACATGTGGTGCTCTGTTTCCCAGTGGTTTTCTTCCTCGTTCCATGCAAAGTATGGGAAGTCGATAATCCATGCGAAGTGGAATTCGTCTTTAGGATTGTAAAGGTTCAGGTCTTTTCCAAGCTGCTTACGGACTGCACCAAGCGCAACGCACGCTGTCTGCCATTTTTCGTCGCTTACGAACAGAAGAAGGTCGTTCTTTTCAGCTCCGAGCTTTGAGCAGATTTCAGCTTCTTTTCCGGCAAAGAACTTTGAGATTCCGCCTTCAAAAGCAACATCTGTGGTGGTTGAGCCTGTCGAAACCACTTTCATCCATGCAAGACCTTTCGCGTGGTTGATTTTAGCGACTGCTTCAAGGGCTTCAATGTGCTTTCTCGAATATTTATCAGCAGCGTTCTTTACAACAAGAGCTTTAAGTCCGCTTCTCTTGTGGCGCTCAATGTTCTTGTCTGCGTTTGCGGCTCCTGCCTTGAATGCGTTGAAGTCGCTCAAATCCGCCATAAATGCCGCATCCTGCATTTTCATGTCAAAACGCAAATCCGGCTTGTCGCTTCCGTAAAGGTCAAATGCATCGTCCCAGCTGATTCTGTCAAAATGAACTGGAAGCTCGTAGTTCAGAGTCTTTTTGAAGATGTGGCGCATGAGCTCTTCTGTTGTGTCCAGAACTTCCTCGCGGTTTGTAAAACTCATTTCCATATCAATCTGGGTGAACTCAGGCTGGCGGTCTCCGCGTGCGTCCTCGTCACGGTAACAGCGCGCAATCTGAAAATACTTGTCGAATCCGGAAACCATCAAAAGCTGCTTGTAAAGCTGAGGCGACTGCGGCAAAGAATAGAATTTTCCAGGGTGAACGCGGCTTGGAACCAAATAGTCGCGCGCGCCTTCTGGCGTTGATTTAATAAAAGTAGGAGTTTCAATCTCCAAGAAACCTTTTGAAGTCAGGAATTCGCGTGTGGCAAAAGTTACCGCCGAGCGCAAAATGATGTTGTGCTGCATCGGTTCGCGGCGAAGGTCAAGGTAGCGGTATTTTAGGCGCAAATCCTCGTTTGGAAGAACAACTGTCCCATCCTTTTGGCGCACTTCCTCAATAGAAAATGGAAGCTCCTGCGAAGTTGTGAAGATTTCGATGTCGGTTGCTTCAACTTCGATTTCGCCGGTTGCCATTTCCTTGTTCACGTCTTTTTCCGCGCGGGCTGCAACAACGCCTTCAACAGCGATACAATATTCTGACTTTAAGGAAGCGGCGATTTTCTTAACTTCGTCCGAAGCATTGTCGCCGACCATCACCTGTGTGATTCCATAGCGGTCGCGCAAGCGGATAAAAACAAGTCCGCCCAAGTCGCGTGTGCGGCTGACCCAGCCGTTCAATACAACTTTCTTGCCGACGTCAGCTTTTGTAAGCTCGCCGCAAGTTACAGTTCTCTTAGAATTTTCCATTATATTTTCCATCCTGGTGGCGCAAGAGCCACAATTTTTGTTCAAAAACAACAAATTTCTTCTATTTTAATGAGATATTCTGTTTTGGGCAACAAAATCAATTTCCCCATCATCGACTTTACCAACAAAAACTTTATAACCACGACAAATTAATTCAAGATAAACCACATTTTCAATAATATGACCAACATCATTTTTTAAGTTCTAATTTTTTAACCATTTCGTCAACTGAAACATAAAATCTTCGTCAAATTTTACGAATATATTCTAGCAACCGCAGGTTGCGTGCGTTAGGCTATGGAGCTCCTGCGGAGCAGTCCACTGGAGCGAACGAAGTGAGTGAAGCGGATGAGCGGTGAGCGAAGGGCGGAACAGCCGACGGTTGCGGCGGTTGGGTTTTGCGTCCAGAGGCGCGAAACTCAACTGGAGCGGCCGGAACGCCATAATTAAAAAATTGACTTTTTAGCTCATAAAAAATTCGACAACCCGATATTGTGCCATTATACTAAACTTATGATAAGCAAATATATTTTTGGAAAACCTTTTAATACGGAATCTGTGGTTTGGCTTCCTAGTGAAGCAAAAATTTTTGTGGATGATGCTAGTTCTTTTAAATATGCGCAAATTTCGGTAAATAAAAAAGATGGATTTTCTTTTAAAATGCACGTTTCGTCAAAAACAATGATTTTCGGGCTTGGGCAATCTATGGGTGGAATTGACAAAAGGGGCAGGATTTACAACTGCTGGTGCACGGATGAATTTTCTCATACAGAGGAAAAAACTTCACTTTACGGTGCGCATAATTTTATGGTTTTCTACGAGCCGGATTCAAAAAATGCGTTCGGGCTTTTCTTTGATTATCCTGGATTGATTCAGATTGACGCAGGTTTTTCAAGTTTTGATACTGTCAGTGTAAAAATTGAAGACGTGCATTTAAATATGTATTGTATAGAAGGAAACAGCCTTTTGGACATTACAAATCAATTCAGAAAAATGATTGGTGCAAGTTATGTTCCGCCGCTTTGGTCGCTGGGTTTTATGCAGAGCCGTTGGGGATATGGTTCAGAAGAAGATTTGAAAAAAGTTTACAAGAACTATAAAGAAAAAAATATTCCGCTTGATGCGATTTTCTTGGACATTGATTACATGGATGGATTTAGAGATTTTTCTATTAATAAAGAAAACTTTGTGGACTTTTCAAAGACTGTTTCTGATTTTAAGAAAAAGAATGTTCACATCGTGCCGATAATTGATGCTGGCATAAAAGTTGAAGATGCGGTTTCAGATTCTCCAGATTCAGAAGGCGTTCAAAAAGATTATTTTTGCAAAAAAGCGGATGGTTCTCTTTTTGCGGCGGGCGTTTGGCCGGGACTTTCGCATTTTACAGATTTTTTAAATCCTGCGGCAAGAAAATGGTTTGGCACTCTTTACAAAAAACTTACAGACATGGGAATTGACGGTTTTTGGAACGATATGAATGAGCCCGCTCTTTTTTATTCTGAAGATGGACTAAAAAATGCTTATAAAGAAATTCTTTCTGTAATAGACAATAAAAATCCAGAAGTTTATGACACTTGGAAATTGAAAGATGCTGTGCTTGGTGTTCAAAATTCAATGGAAGACTACAAAAGTTTTTATCATAAAGTTCCTGCCGATATTGCCGGAGGGCTTGCGGAAAATGTTAAGGATGGAGTTGCGCAGGTTCAACATTCAAAAGTTCACAACATTTACGGTTATAACATGACTCGTGCGGCAAGCGAATTTTTTACTCAAAACTGCAAAAATGATGTGCTTATTTTTAGCCGGGCTTCTTATATCGGTGCCCATAGGTACGGCGGAATTTGGACTGGCGACAATGCGTCTTGGTGGAATCATATTGAACTTTTGATTCATCAGCTTCCGGGATTGAACATGTGCGGCTTTTTGTACACAGGATGTGATTTGGGTGGATTTGGCGGAAATACGAGCCGCGAACTTTTGCTTCGTTTTTTAGGTGTTGGAATATGGACTCCGCTGATGAGAAATCATTCTGCGCTGGGAACTCGCGAGCAGGAATGTTATCAATTTGAAAATACGGAAGATTTTAGAGGAATTATAAGTTTTAGGTACAGAATTCTTCCATATCTTTATGAAAAATTAAAAAAGGCGAGCACTGAAAATTCTCTTTTCTTTAAGCCCCTTGCATTTGAATTTGCAGATGATGAAATTGCCCTTCAGACAGAAGATCAACTTTTGCTCGATGATGACATAATGATTGCCCCAGTTTATAGACAAAATGCCACAGGAAGAAACGTTTATTTACCAGAAGATATGAAAATGGTTCGCTGCACATTGGGTACAGGTTTAGACAAAGGTATGCCTCAAATTACACAGCTTTCAAAAGGAATGCACTTTGTAAAATACGCACAAAACGAAGTTGTATTTTTCCTGCGAAAAGGAAAATCTATTTGGGTTGTAGATTCAGCACAAACAACAGCAGAACTTGATTTGGCGACAAGAGTGGTTTGGGAGTAGGATTTTAGATTGGAAATTTGAAAAACTCGTGTAATACATTTTTCTAAATGATCTTTATTAGCAGATTTTTAGAAAAAGTGGTATATTTACAATATATTAATGGAGGTGAAAATATGTGAGAACAATTATTAACCTTATATAATTCTTTAACCTTAGAAGCTAAAAAACAGCTGTATGACTTTGCCTTCTACCTTGCTACAAAAACTTCAAATGTAAAAACAAAAGAAAAAGTTTCTGATGGTTCTGATTTTTTTGGTGCGTTGCATAAATACGCAAATCCAGAATTAATTTCAAAGGAGAAAAATGCTTGGTTAGAAGCTGCCACTGATAAACATCGGAGTTCAAATGATAATTGATGCAAATATAATCCTCCGTAGTATTTTAAATGACAATGAACAATTGGCTAATCAAGCTAGAGATATTATAGAGAACAATACTTGTTTTGCACCAATTGAAGTAATTGCTGAGGTCGTTTTTGTATTACAAAAAGTTTATAACGTTCCGAGGATAGAAATTCAGGAATTAATTTCAACGGCATTCAAGTATATCTCTATTTCAAAAGAAGAACTTTTGAAACAAGCTCTTCTTTTTTATGGCAAGACAAAACTTGATTTTGTAGACTGTATTTCAGCTGCTTATTATTATGTTGAGAACGAAGAAGTTGTAACATTTGATAAGAAATTGAATAATTTCATATCAAGACTTGAAAGAAAATAAATCAGATAAGATATTTTATATTGTTTGTGGAGAAAGTTGATGAAAAAAATCTTCTTTGTGTTTTTTGCTGTTGCTGCATTATTTTTTGGTTGTAAAAATGAAGTTTCTGATTCGAGCAACGAACTTCAGATGACGTTGATGCAGAGGATTGTTCTTGCGGAAAATGGTGATGAAATTGATTTGGAAAAAGAAGATTTGCTAATCAGGAAGAATACGCCTTATGTGATTTCAAAGTCGATAACAATAAAAAATGGCGACGTGAAAAATGCAAAGTTTATTGTAAAAAGTTCAGGAGTTGTATTAAAAAATCTTGAAAGAATAAAAACTGTCATTGTTGATGAAAATGTTGGTGATGGAAATTTTACTTTTGAAAACTGTGAGCCTGTGGAAGAACTTTTTGTTAATGGTGGCGGAGAGGCGATATATATTGATTCGACTGCGATTTTAAAACTTGTTTTAAAAAAAGTTGGAGTTCATATTGTTTTTAGAGGTTCTGTTCCTGTAACCAAGGCATTTATTTTTAGCGATTGCAAACTAGAGTCTGAAAGTTCAGATGTTTCAATTGAAAATATTATTGTTTCGGAATCAGTAAAAAATCTTGAGTTTGTGGGTGTGATAAAAATTGGAAGGATAATTTCAGAGGATGAAGCAACTGTTTCGATTAAAGTTGATGTGAATGTAACAATTTCTTCTGCAGATGAAAGTATTCAGGATTCAATAAAAAATAATCCGGAAAATTCTAGTTACAACGAAAAATCAGAAGAAATAAAAGATTCTGAACTAACCGAAGACGACAAAAAAGACATTGAGCAAGTAAAAGAAGAGCTTAAAGAAATTGAAATGTCGGCTTGGGATTTTTATTTGTGGGAACAGAATCTGATAACAGAAGAAACTAGAACTACAAGACCAAACGTTTTTGATTGTGAATATGTAAAAAGCATAGAAAATATTTTTATTGAAAAAACGGATTCGGAGTACATCTTTGAAAACAAAGAACCACATTTGTTTAGAGTTTGGAAATATTTTATTCAACCAACTGTTTTGCCAGAAGTAAAAGCCGGCAAAAATTATAAAATCAGTTTTGACCTAAAATCTGATAAAAATGGTTATGTAAAATTGCAGGCAAAAGATGGAAAAATTGCATTTGAAGGAAATGCTACAGATTGTAATGTTACTACAGAATACCAAACTTTTTCTGTTACAACAGGTACTGCAAAATATGATTGGTCTGACAGTACAGTTTTTATTGCTTGCGGAACTGTTTCAAAGCTATACATAAAAAATTATACAATAGAAGAAATTCCAGATGTTCAATATTTTGGAACTAATATTTATGTTGGTTCGGAAGGTAATTCTCCAGAAGATATTGTTGCGACTTTTACAGAAGATACTGTTGATGTTTCATTCAAAAAAGAATGTCCGAATACTGGAGTTAATATTATTCTTCTGAATAATCCGATTCCTGTTGGAAAAATTTCTAAACTCACTTTTGATATTACAAGCGATACAGATTTATCAGGTGGTTATGAAAAAGATAATGAATGGAGCGAAGGCGAATTTAGTGTTTGGGCACATTCTTATCATAATCAAAAAGATACATCTGGTTTTAGTAAGCACTCAATAACTAAAGGTGTATCAAAAAAAGTAACAATGTATCTTGTAGGAATTCAATATAATGGAGAAAAAATCCGTATTCCTACTATTTGGATTTCATGTGGCAAACCTTGTAATTTGAAGATAGAAAATATTGAAATAGAAGAAACGAACATTCCTGAGATTTTAAACGAAAATCCAGATTTAGGATTATATTTTGCTGGTACGCTAGAAGGAAATTGGCATTTTATTCCTTATGGAAAATCGATTGCAATTCCTGCAGGAAAGTTTATTTATGGTCAATTTGTTTTAAGTGATGAAGATGAATGGCATTCTCAAAAAAATTCAGTAACAAGTTTTAGAGTTATGTCAGAAAATGTAGTTCCGGGGATAAAAGTTGAAAAAAGATTGTATGAAAGGTATGGAACTGATGACACATATTTTGTGAACACAACAGATAAAACCGTCTTTGTAAAATTTTCTCTTGATGACAAGTTCAAAATGAGCGTTGAGCAGGGTTCTATTGATGATTGCGAGGGAATGTTTGGGGATACTGCGTATTTTCCAAATGAAGAATCAGAGAATTGGCAAGCTTATGGATTTGATCATAGAAATGACCTTGAATTTGGAAAATGGTACAAGACAACATACGATATTGATTATGTAAAAAAACGTACTGATTCTATGGATTCTTATAGAGTGGTGCTTTTAAGGGGTCTATGGTTAGTTGATAATAATATTAAAGATTCAGGTTCCTATACAGAAATTGCATCATCATGGTTAGAATTATCTGAAAACTCGAAAACTGTAACTCAATATTTTTATTTGCCAAATCAACAGAATGAGAATGTATATCATTCTTGTTTTGGAAATATTGCTGGTTATAATGCTATTGTAAAATTTTCAGGCTGGAATACGGAAGAACTTCCAGATGTTGGTTCTTGGTATTATTACGATATTGATAAAACAGATTTGATGGAAGAATCTTTCGGTATCATTTTTAATAATGGTTCTGAAACTCAAACTGTTGATATTGAGCCTTTAAGCGTGGATAACTCTGTCTATTGGTATGATTTCTTTGAGCCTAAGTTTGATGTTTCTGGTCATTATTATTGTGTTCAATCTGCACGTTCTGATAATCCGGCTGAAATTCCTGCAGAAGGTTTTATACGCATTTATTTTTATTCAAAATTTGGTGATTCTGTGTTACCGTATCTGCATTATTGGGATGCTTCAAAATATGGTTTTGCAACAGTTTGGCCGGGGCAAAAGATGATAAAATATTAATGGAAAGATTTTTCGCCTGATGGATTTATTTTTCTATTCTTGAATAAAAATTCTTTCTGCAAATTATTGTTTTCTGTGGTATAATTTTACTAAATGTCTGCACGTAAATTAGTTATTGTTGGGGCGGGAGTTGCAGGGCTTTCAGCTGGGGTTTATGCTCAGCGGTCTGGATTTGAAACTGTTATTTTAGAAAAACATATTATTCCTGGTGGGCTTAGTACAAGCTGGACAAGAAAAGGTTATCTTTTTGAAGGCGGAATGCATTGGCTTACAGGTTCTTCTGAGAAATTAACTTTAAACAGAATCTGGCATGAAGTTGGTGCTTTAAAAGAGAATAATCCGGTTTTTTATAGAGATCCGATTTACACGCTTGTTTCAAAAGATGGAAAGCAGCTTCGGCTTTTTCGTGATCTAAAAAAACTTAAAAATGAATTCCTTTGTTATGCGCCGGAAGACAAAAAGATGATAAATCGTTTGTGTTCGGATATAAAACTTTTTATCAATGTTCACATGCTTGTTGCAGATATTTCTTGCTTAAAGGCTAAATGTCCGACGCACCCAAAACTTTTTGAATATTTGGCGATGACTCCGGCTGGTGGTAGGCTTTTTCAGCTTTTAAAAATGTCTTACACAGATTATGTGTTAAAGTTCAAGAATAGAGATTTGCGCGAACTTTTGTTTTCTGTTATTGGGCAAAGATACAATGCGCTTTCCTTTATTTACACTCTGGCTTCTTTTGCCAGTGGCGATTGTGGTTATCCAAAAGGTGGTTCTTTGCGGCTTACAAGAAATATGGCTGACACGTTTGAATCACTTGGTGGAAAAATTGAATACCGACAGACTGTGGAAAAAGTCATTATTGAAAATGGGAAAGTTACAGGCGTTATTTCAAATGGCGTAGAAATTCCTGCGGATGCAGTCATTGTGACACAAGATACACGAAAAACCGTTGAGGATTTGTTTGAAATTCCATTGAACGAGCGTTGGATTTCAAAAATGAAAAATAATGTTATTTCTGAACAAAATATGTACATTGCACTTGGAATTAAATGTGAATTAAGTAATTATCCTCAGTGTGCAGTTTTTCCTTTGGAAAAGCCATTTTTGGCTGGTGGAGTTGAATTTAGTCATTTTAGAATCAATAATTATTCTCTTTATGAAAATTATGCGCCACAAGGTTGCTCAACTTTGACTTGTCTTTTGCTTGGAAGTTGCTACGATTATTGGAAAAATGCAAAGGCAGATGGCACTTACAAGGCAAAAAAACAAGATTTGGCAGAAAGATTTATTGCGGAGTTAGAAAAATTCATTCCGGAAATAAAAGGAAATGTTGAAGTTTACGATGTTGCAACGCCATTAACTTACGAACGTTATTGCAATACTTTTGAAGGCAGCTGGATGAGTGTCTGGAAGCCGGGCACAACAGGTTTTATGTTGCCGCAGAAGTCAAAAACGGTAAAAGGGCTTTATTTTGCGGGGCAACGTTCGATGATGCCGGGCGGTCTGCCGATTACTGTTTGTTCAGGGCGAAAAGCAGTTCAGTATCTTTGCCGTGATACAAAAACTTTATTTGTTTAAAAATATTTTCAATAAACAGGAAAATGCGTAAAAATCTGATTCAAAGCGGTATTTTTTTATTATATTTATTATAATGATTTTAACGTTGAATTAAATTTAGAGGCAAAAATGAAATATAAAGCTGTGATTTTTGATATGGATGGAACAATTTTAAATACTTTGGAAGATTTAAAAAATGCCACAAATTATTCATTAAAACAGTTTGGAATGCCGGAACGTTCTTTTGAGGAAGTAAGAATGTTTGTTGGAAACGGAATAAGAAAACTGGTGGAACGTGCGGTGCCGGAAGGAACTTCTGCTCAAAAAATTGATGAGGTTTTGGATGTTTTTCTGAAATATTATGCGATTCACAGTGCGGACAATACTTCTTCGTATCCGGGAATTCACGAGCTTGTTGAAAATTTAAAAAAAGCCGGAATAAAAACAGCGGTTAGCACAAATAAGGCAGATGCGCCAGCGCAGGAACTTGGAAAAGAATATTTTAACGGAATTTTTGATCTTATTGTTGGGCAACGAGAAGGTCTTAGAACAAAGCCAGCCCCAGATTCTGTTAATGAAATTTTAAGGATTTTGGATATTCAAAAAAAAGATGCGGTTTATATTGGCGACAGCGATGTTGATATTCAGACTGCAAAAAATTCTGGTTTGGATTTTATTGGAGTAAGCTGGGGATTCCGGGGAAGAGAATTTCTTGAAAAAAATGGCGCAAAAAATATTGTTGACAACGCAAATGAAATCTTGGATTTGGTAAAATAAAAAAATTGAAAATATTTGGAGATAAAAATGGCAAGAACAAAAAAAACTGCGGAACTTGGAGAAAATCTTGTTGAAAACTACAAGAATTTCTTGAACAATGGAAAAACAGAACGCGAATGTGTTGTTCAGATTATTCAGGCGGCACGCGAAAATGGTTACAAAGAAATTACTGAATATTCTAGCTTAAAGGAAGGTGATAAAGTTTATGTTCAAAAAATGAACAAGGCGATTGCACTTTTTCAAATCGGTTCAGAAAATATTGAAAACGGAATGAATATTCTTGGTGCGCACATTGATTCTCCTCGTCTTGATGCAAAGCAAAAACCTGTTTACGAAAATAATTTTATAACATATTTGAATACGCATTATTACGGTGGAATAAAAAAATATCAGTGGGTAACGCTTCCGTTGGCAATTCACGGTGTAATCTGCAAGACTGATGGAAAAACTATCAACGTAAATATTGGTGAAAATCCAGATGACCCGGTTTTCTGCATTTCTGATATTCTTCCTCATTTGGCGCAGGAACAGATGAAACGCAATGCTTCAGAAATTGTTAAAGGTGAAGATTTGGACGTAATTCTTGGTTCTTATTATTTTAAGAAAGAAGACAAAGACGAAAAAGATAAGAAAAAGAAAAAAGAAGAAAAAATCACGAGCAAAAAAATCATTGTAAAACTTTTAAAAGACACTTATGGAATAGAAGAAAAGGATCTTGAATCTGCGGAACTTGAAATTGTTCCTGCCGGAAACGCCCGTGATTGTGGTTTGGATCGCTCATTGATTATGGGGTATGGCCAAGATGACCGTTCTTGTGCATTTACTTCTTTTGCGGCTCTTATGGATTCAAAACCGACAAAAAGAACGAGTTGCTGTCTTTGCGTTGATAAAGAAGAAATTGGTAGCGTTGGTGCAACTGGAATGGATTCCCATATGTTTGAGAATTCTGTTGCGGAAATTATTGCTCGTTTGCCGGGTGGCTACAGTGATTTAACATTGCGCCGATGTCTTGCAAATTGCAATATGCTTTCAAGTGATGTTAACGCTGCGTTTGATCCGCTAAATGCAAGTCTTTTTGACAAGGATAATACTTCTTTCCTTGGCGGTGGGCTTGTGTTCAACAAATATACAGGAAGCCGTGGAAAAAGCGGTGCGAGCGATTGTAATGCTGAATTTATTGCGAAAGTCCGTGGAACAATGGAAAAAGCTGAAGTAAAATATCAAATGGCGGAACTTGGAAAAGTTGATCAGGGTGGCGGTGGAACAATTGCGTATCTTGCGGCAAAATATGGAATGAATGTTCTTGATGCAGGCGTTTCTGTTTTGAGTATGCATGCACCTTGGGAAATTACTGCCCGCGAAGATATTGTTCAGGCTTATAACGGTTACAAGGCTTTTCTTCAGATTGACTAAATTGAACTGAAAAATTTTTTCTAAAAAGAAAAGTTGCTTCCGATTCCGGCGGAGAATATGAATCTTTTCTGATTCTCTGCCGGAAAAAATCTATATTTTGCATTTCCTGTAACAGTGAACATAAAACTGTTTCTGGCTAATCCGCCGATGTTTGGTGTGAACGAAAAGGAACAGTTTAGGGCCAGTTCATCCGTGTAATCAGTTTTACCAGATTTTATGTGCTCAAAATAACTGGAAATTTCTTTTATTGCCCAGGAATCGATTTTGTCTTCAATTTTTCCAACATAATAAGTGCTTAAAGTCAGGCGGTTTGCATAAAAAAGAGGTAAAAAGTCTGTTGATTTTTGAATTTCCCAGTTGAAAAGCACGATTTTTGCCATTGCCGCGGCTATGTAATCTTCTGATGGGAATAAAGCGGCTTCTAGAGTTATTGGGAGCAGCGCGGAATTTTTCAGCAAAACGTTGAATGAAATATTGTTGAATCGCCTGTAAATATTTAAATTGTCCGCAAAAGAAAGAAAATCGTTTTCAATTGTTGTGCCAATTTGAACTCCGCTGTAGTCAAAATATTTAAAACCTGACTTGTGTATATTTCCAAATGCAAAAGATGCGGAATTGCTAAGATATAAAAAATCATCTTCTGAGGCTTTTAAAATTTTAAAATAGTCAGAAAGATTTTTCGGATTTTTGTCTTTTGAAATTGAAAATTCGCTTTGTCTGCCTTCTAAAATTGTTCCTGAATCAGAAAGTTTTATGTAGGAAGTTCCAAAAACTGGGATTTTGCTGTTAAAAATCAGGTTTCCAAATGTCTGTTTGTAGCCTTTGTCGTCAAATTCTATTTGTGCAGAGCCTGAATAAGAAAAAAGCTCTGTAAGCGAATTTCCTGTGATTGAAAATCGAAACGCTTCGGAATTTGTAAGAAAATTATAACCGGTTGAAACATACCAGATTGGATTAGTCCATGGCGTTGAAGAAACGTAAGTTATTCCGAATGGAAGCCAGACGGAATTTAATGTTGAAAGATTTTTGTTTGTGTATGTGCTTGTAATGGCGAGCGGTACAAAAGTTCCGTGCGGACCGGAAAAATTATATTTTAATGATGAAAACTTTTTGCTGGCGGCAGAAAATTCAGTTAAGTCTTCGTTTTTTGTTGTGGAAACCGTTTTTTCTACAGATTCTGTTTGTGCGGAAAAATCCTTGAACTCAAGTTTTGAAAGTTCCGCGGAAAAAAGTTTTGAGCCTTTGTAAAAATTCGCGGAAAAAATAGCTTTTTCTTCTGAAAAAATTACAGGATTGAAAAATCCGCCCGAAATATCTTGCGAAAGCAGCTTAAAAGTTGGCGTTTTGTCAAACAAAAGAAGTCCAAGCCGAGGAAGTTCTCCTTTTCTTGTGAACGAAAATGCTAGAAGTTGATTTTTTTCATTTTCAAAATAATTTAATCCTTGAAAAACAATTCCTTTTTGCGGAGATTTAAAGATTTTTTCAGTTTTTGTTGAAAAATCAAACTCGTTTATTGAAAATTCAAGTTTATTTTTTAAAATATAAAAAAGTTTGCCGGCGGAATTTCCTTCCAAGCTAAAAATCTGCTGTTCAATTGGAAATTCTTTTTGAAAAACAAGTTCAGCTCCGCTGATTTTATCTTTTTTGAATTTCAATTCGTAGATTTTCAATGTTGAAAATGCTGAGGAAGTTTTTACCGCGCACAAAAAATATTTTCCGTCTGCAAAAAGAATCGTGGCATCTCTAAGGCTTTTTTCTGGCACATTAAAAAATGATTTTTTTTGCGTGTCATAAATTTTGATTTTGTTTTTTGGAACGGAATAAAGAGATGAAGAATAAGATTCCACTAAAAATCTTCCGTCTTTTGAAACATTTAGGCGGGAAATATCTGGAATTTTATGCAAAACTTTTGATTTTTCAGAATTGGCTTGGTTCACTGTTTTTTTATATTTGTCGTAATAAAAAAAATCTTTTCCGTTGCCGGTAATTGTTGGATATGAGGAAATCTGATTTTCAAAAGGAATATTTTTTATATATGGATTTTCTGTTGGATTTGCAGGAATTTCTGGAACTTCAAGTTCGTTGCAAAATTCTTTCCAGGCATTTTTTATTGAAATTCCGTAAACTTTTTTGAAGCAAGAAAAATATGTCAAGCTTTTTAAATTTACTGAACGGTACCAGAATTCTGCGTATTTTTCCATTCCGAACTTTTTTTGAAGCCAACCGCAAAAAGCTCCGCCGAACATATAACTTGCATTTCCAGCTGGAAAAACGTCCATTGCGCCTTGAATTTCCGAATATTTTGGGAATTTTCCTTCAATTTTTGCCTGTTTTAAAATCTGGAGCGCATATTCACTGTTCAATCTGCCTTCGTTCTTGTCGCTTTCAATTGAAACAGTCGCGCCTTCAGCCCAAGCTTGAGTTATTGTTAGCAAAGCTGGATTATAAACATCGCCTAGAATTTTATCAAAGTTGAACCAAAAATCATTTCTAAGATTGTAAGTTATTGCGTGGATTAATTCGTGTCGGAATGTGTTCAGCGTTTCTTCTGAAAAAACTGCAAGAGTTGTGGTGCAGACTGTGTCAAAAATTACAATGTGATTAAATGGTCCGCACGAAAAGTATGCGTAAAAATCATCTTGGGCGGAAGAAATTACAACTGGCAACCGGAATTTGTTTTTCAGGCTGAATTTTTCTGCAAGTTCTTCATAAATTGAATCAGCTTTATCGTAAAGAATTTTTGCTGTTTGAACAGAATTTTCTGAATAAATTATGTCGAAATATTTTGTTCTGTTGATTTTTATATTTTTTTCGCCGCTCATTATTCCAGTGTGGCAAAAAATGTTAAAACAGATTAGAAAAAACGAAATTGCAAGGAATATTTTTTTCATTTTATTTACGCGCTAAAAATAAGTTCACTTTTTATGTTAAGAATATCAATTATTTTTACGGAATAATTTTTTTTCGTTCCAGATTGTGATTCAACAATAATTTTTAGGGTTGCCGCTGAAAGTTCATCTGCAAGTTCCTGACCGTAGACTTCTGAAACAAGTTCAATGTATTCTTCGTTTGTCATTTCTTCGCCGGTAAAAGTTGGAGACATAAATAAATCTAGGGAAGTCTGTAAATCTTCCGGCAGATTGTTGTAAAATTCAAGAAGATTTGTTTTGTTCAGGCTGATTGAAAGTCTTTTTTGAGCCAAAGAAATCATTCCTGATTTTGAAAAAGGATCTTGCGCATTTTGAGAAAGTTTTCCGCCTACAAAAAGATTTTTTCCGTCAGATTCTGCGTTGATGTCTTCAAAATTGGCTTGTGTAAAAAGATTTGAAATAATTTCCGCGTCAAGAATTGTATTTGGTTCATCAGAGTTTGAGATTGCTGAAAAAAAGTTTAAAAATGTTTCGCTTGAATTTATTTTGTAATTAAAACTGATTCCTGAATCATTTGCGCAGATTTTAACTTCATTCTCGCACGATGCAAAAAGCAAAATTGCTAAAACTGAAGCGAATGTTGAAACGATTTTTTTTGTGGAAACTCTCATTTTTTTGAACCTTCTGTTTCTTTTTATTTCTTAAAAAAAACTGACATCGGGAAAGTTACACGAACGCCAGTGCAGAATTCAAGTCCTGCCGCCACAGATTTTAACGGTGACAATGCGGCGTTTGAAGTATTATTAAAAACAGTATAGCAAATATCTTGTATAATCTGTACTTTAAATTTTCCTTTTGAAAGTGATGGAGTATTAAAAGTTACGCCAAGAATTCCAGGAAAAATAGAAGGCTCGATTTCTTTGCTTGAGCCTGGCAATGTGCAAGTTCCCAAAGTAAAAACCGGGCCTGCGTAAACGCGGACATAATTTCCAAAAAACAAAGAAAAAACAAGAGGAACTTGAAATGCGCCAACGCCGTAATTCCAGCGGAGCATAATTCCAGCGCCAGGAGAAAGAATATTGCCTCTGTAAACAATATCAGCTTCGTTTGATAATCCACGGAAATTAGGCATAAATTGGTCTTGCGTAACCAGCGACCAGTCTCCGGTAAAAGTTCCCATAAGAGAAAGTCTGTCTGTAAAAGAACCAAAGCCCTTTGCCTCATCTGCTTCTTTTTTTGCTAAATCGGTTTCAATTGTTTCATAATTTGCAGAGCTTAAAAATTTTCCAGAAGAAACGTAATGGTTTTTCCAGTAATTTTCTCTAAGTGAAGAAACTATTACGCCTGTGTTTGGTCCGTCGCTTACGGCAGAAATAAATTGCCCTTTTCCAATGTATAATCCAACATGGCTTATTGTTCCGTCTCCGGTAGTTTTGAAGAAAACTAAATCACCGATTTCGCGCTGGTTATCTGGAACAATTTTTACGTAGCTGTACATTGCCTTTACAGTTCTTGGAAGTTGATAGTGAATTGATTCCCGCGCAATTGTGTAAATTAAACCTGAACAATCAAATGAATCTGGACCAGTTGCTCCACGAACATAAGGCGCGCCCACATATTTTTTTGCTTCAGCAACAAGTTTTTCGCGGTAAACTCGTGATTCTGATTCGCTTAATTCTGTCTGAGAAAAACATTTTACCGGCAAAAAGCACATCATAAAAAGTGCAATGGCAGTTACCAGAAAAAATTTTATTTTTAAACCAAATTCACTCATATCTTATTTTTCGGATTTTTTTGCTCTTTTCTTAGATAATGATAGTGTACAATAAAGTTCGCAATTTGGGGTAGAAAAAAGCCATTGAAAATTCCAAAATGTTGGTGACCAAACTAACAAAAGGAAAAGACAATGGCCAAGAAGA
>Ga0256404_1002512_pt1 | contig 40404 bp, 43 predicted proteins | sample RumenRJG_01DNA_FD_185990 | JGI IMG/M metagenome (GOLD analysis project Ga0256404, IMG submission 185990) | Bovine rumen microbial communities from Lethbridge, Alberta, Canada - RJG_01 | ecosystem: Host-associated > Mammals > Digestive system > Stomach > Rumen | place: Canada: Alberta | collected...
GATTCATGTGTGGGTCATTTCCCACAAAGATACAAATTCAAATCCGTTCTCTCGAAAAACCTCTGCAATTAATTAACTCACAATAATTTCAAAGAACTTTCACTGATTTTTAGTGGACAGCAATGTTATCTTTTGACATTGAACAGAGTGACTTACAGCGAATTTCATAGCGAAACATACCGAAGTGCCACTCCAGTAATGAATTTGCAAATATAAGATTTTTTTTGAAATCATTAAAAAATAGCACCACAACAAAATAATTTTTGCCACATGACGTTTTTTGAGTAATTTTGCACCGCAAATTATAATTTCAACAGATGAAAAAGACGATAGCAATATTCGGCCTGACACTATTCATTGTCAGCCTATTGAATGCACAAGACTATATTGTACCCGAGGAGACGTGGTACCACACCGAAGTGCTCGGAAGCAACTATCACGGCTATGTCTTCAACAAGGAATGGAACGTGGACATCATGGTCGAGAACCAGGACGGACGCTTCACGCCCGAAGACATCGACATCGCCAAGGCCGAGAAACTGATGCAGAAAAAGCTCGCTTTCCTCAACCGCAACCACGAGAACCAGGAAGGCATGTGCCCCATCATCGATGAGCACATCCGCAAATACACACGCCAGTATGTGGGATTCACCGACATCAACGGTGCCAAAATCATCTGGATCAACGCCGTATGGGACGACAATATGGCCAAACAGCTCTCGCAGGACATCGTGCGCACCGAAGGTGGCTGTGGACGCTACTGGAGCATCAAGGTGAACCTCGACACCGAAAAGGTCTACGGCTTGGAAGTCAACGAATCGGGCGACGTCAAATACATACCTCGCGTCAAGAAGCCCGGCCCGCGCATCAGCAAACCACGCAACGAACACAAGGTGCAGCGCATACGCAAAACCGGTATCATGCACAACCCTGCCGAAGTGACTTTCTGACTTCGTCCTGAGACGTAACCTTGTACGAAAACGAAGTCCTGCCTTCGTAGCCAAGGCTTGCACCTTTGCGGCCTCAAGCCTGCAGAACAAACAGAAAGTTAAAGGCGATCACGGCAATTCGAGTAATTCGCGTTTTCGCATGCAAAACAATTAAAAGTAAAAATATTATTCGCCCAATTCGCTTAATTCGCCGTTAAAAAAAGTCATTCGCGTTTTCGCTTGCAAACAGTTAAAAATAAATAATGTTCGCCCAGTTCCTTGAAAAAGCCTTCATCCTGAAATTCCTGAAATTCTGCGTCGTTGGAGTTTCGGGAACCGTCATAGATTTTGGACTCACATGGCTTTGCAAAGAGATTTTCAAAATCCCCAAGTTCCTTGCCAACGCCATAGGATTTGTTGTAGCAGCTACAAACAACTACATCCTCAACCGCATCTGGACTTGGGGCAGCACCAACGAACAAATCGGCATCGAATACACAAAGTTTTTTTTCGTCTCGCTTATAGGACTGGGCCTCAACACACTGATTCTATACATCTTCAACGAGAAGATAAAGATGAACTTCTATGTCTCTAAAGTAATCGCCACCGGATTTGTGATGCTCTGGAACTTCTTCGCCAACAACTATTTCACTTTTGCAGTATGAACCTCAAAAACATCTCTTTAGCATTACTGCTAATCCTATTCTCCTCCACAGCCTTCACACAAGAAAAACCTCTCAAAGTCCGCCCCGACGCATTCCCGCCCGTCGAGGAATACGGCGACACCAAGGCCCTGCAGATGGCCAACACCGTCGACGAGATGGCCAACTGGGACCGCTACCCCACCTACGAGACTTACCTGCAGATGATGCAACAATGGACCGAGAAATTCCCTACGCTGTGCCACGTCGACACCATTGGCACAAGTGTTCAGGGACGACTGATACTCAGCATGTACATACAGGTCCAAACCTTCGACGAGATGTACCGCCCCGAGTTTTTCTACACCTCCACCATGCACGGCGACGAAATCACCGGATTCGTCATGATGCTTCGGCTTATCGACACCCTGCTCAACGGATACGGCAACAACCAACAATACACCGACCTCATTAACCGCACGCGCATCAGCATCAACCCGCTCTCCAACCCCGACGGCACCTACCGCTCGGGCAACAACACCGTGCAGGGCTCGGTCCGCTACAATGCCAACAACGTAGACCTCAACCGCAACTTCCCCGACCCCTTCGGCACAGCGCCTATCAACCCGCAGCAGGTGGAAACCGCCGCAATGATCGAATATGCACAAAACCACAATTTCCGGCTCAGCGCCAACCTGCATGGCGGCAGCGAAGTGATGAACTATCCCTGGGACAGCTACACCTCTGCCGAGCAGCCACACCCGCACCGCGACTGGTGGATTGAGGTCTGCAAACGCTTCGTCGACACCAGCCGCAACTACAGCAACAGCCACTTCCGCGACGTCTCCAACTCAGGCTACATCGCCGGTGGCGACTGGTACGTAATCCCCAACGGCCGGCAGGACTACATGAACTACTACCACAACTGCCTGGAGATGACCATGGAAGTTTCTACATTAAAGAAACTCAGCAGCAACCAGCTTCCCGAATATTGGCGTTTCTTGCAGCACTCGCTGGTCAACTATATCGGGGAGATCCACTCTCTTCCCAACGGCACCAACGCCATCAGCGACATCGTCAAGCCGACGCTCCGCGTCGTTCCAAACCCGACACGCGACAGAATCCTCATCGACAGCGAGACCTCCGAACCCGTGCTGATTTTCGACATGCGCGGACACTGCGTAATCGAAAGACCTGCCGGAACACGACTCATCGACCTGCAATCACTGCCCTGCGGCATCTACATCCTGCGCTGCGGCACCAGCACCGCCAAAGTGGTCAGACAATGAGGTACCGACACGTCTCCGTAGCCATACCCGTATTGGCGGAATACAAAAACCTGCCTCGGCTTGTCGAAGCTCTCCTCTCCCAAAGTTTCAAGAACTTCGACATCTATATTTGCGTCAACAACCGCGAAGGGTGGGCCGACGACGGCGACGGACAGCACAGTGCCATGTACCACGACAACCAGAAGGCACTGCAATACCTGCAAAGCCTCGACGTCGGACAGCCTCTCACCGTCATCGACCGCAGCAGCCCCACCAAAGGGTGGCAAGGCAAACAACACGGCGTCGGCTGGGCCCGCAAAACGCTCTACGATGCCATTGCCGCCACGCACGACAACGACGAACTGATTGTCAGTCTCGATGCCGACACCGAATTCTCCGCATCATACTTGGAAACAGTCTGTTCGGCCATGAACAGCGCCCCGCACCATAGCGCCCTGTGCCTACCCTACTACCACCTCCTCAGTGGCGACGACACCCTCGACCGCCCCATGCTGCGCTATGAAATCTACATGCGTCACTATCTGCTCAATCTCCTGACAATAAGCAGCCCATACGCCTTCACTGCACTCGGCAGCGCAATGGCATTCCCCCTTTGGGCCTACAAGCGGGTGGGTGGCATCACTCCCCTGCAAGGCGGCGAGGACTTCTACCTGATGCAGAAATTCGCAAAAACCGGACGTGTGTTATTATCTTGCAACGAGGTTGTTAGACCGCAAGGACGCCCCTCGCTGCGTGTACCCTTCGGAACAGGCCCAGCCATCGCCAAAGGGCTTAATTCCATGGATGTTACTTATCCATTGTATCCCGTCGAGGGATTTCAGGCCGTTGCCGACACCTATGCCCTGTTCGACAAGTTGTACGACGAAGACGTAGAGACGCCTATGAGCGATTTCCTTCGTCAGCAACTCAAGACAGGCAACCTCTGGCAGCCCCTGCGCAAAAACTTCAAAACAAGGGATTTATTCATACATGCCTGTCAGGAGCGTGTCGACGGGCTGCGCATTCTTCAATTCCTGAAAACATTCCCGGTGCGCAGGGCTGAAGCGGAGCTCGAAACACTATGCAAACTCCATGGAATCAGCATGCCAACCGACTTTAATTTCCGTTCCTCATCCGTCGCCGACATCGACAAAGTGCGTAACGGACTGTTCCATTTGGAACAAAAGATGCGTTTTGAAAAAAACAACACAATAAAATAGTCTTTTCGACGTTGAAAAGAATTATTCAGATTGTTTCATCACTTAAACAGATATACAATATGACGACACTCGACGCCACAACCCTGGCAAACGTAAAAACATGGCTCGAAGGAGCATACGACGAAGATACCAAAGCCGCCATCCGCAAGATGCAGGCCGAGAACCCCGAGGAACTCAACGAGAGTTTCTACCGCAGCCTCGAATTCGGCACGGGCGGTCTTCGCGGCATCATGGGCGTTGGCACCAACCGCATGAACCGCTACACCGTCGGCATGGCCACACAGGGCCTCGCCAACTACGTGAAAAAATGCTTCCCCGGCGAAGAGCTGAAAGCAGCCATCTCGCACGACAGCCGCAACCACAGCCGCGAATTTGCCGAAATCACCGCCAACGTTTTGGCAGCCAACGGCTTCACCGTCTATCTGTTCGACGACATGCGTCCGACACCGGAGCTCTCATACGCTGTCCGCTATTTCAAATGCCAGACGGGTGTGATGCTCACCGCCTCCCACAACCCCAAGGAATACAACGGCTACAAAGCATACTGGAACGACGGATGCCAGCTGGTTCCGCCTCACGACACCAGCGTCATCGACGAAGTGGAGAAAATCAAGTCGCTCGACGATGTGAAATGGACTGGTGGCGAAACCCGCATCAAGACCATCGGAGCCGAAGTGGACGAAGCCTTCATGCAACAAATCGAGAAGAACGTGATCCACCCCGAGTGCATCCGCGCCAACCACGACATCAAAATCGTCTACACCCCGCTCCACGGCACCGGAATCAAGCTGATACCCACCATGCTCGAGCGGCTCGGATTCACCAATGTCAACGTCGTCAAGGCACAGGCCATCCCCGACGGCAACTTCCCGACGACCCCATCGCCCAACCCCGAGGAGCATGCAGCCATGAAGATGGCCGTCGACCTGGCCAAAGAAATCGATGCCGACATCGTCTTCGCCAGCGACCCCGATGCCGACCGCGTGGGCGTTGCCGTCAAGAAACCCGACGGCCAGTGGATGCTCCTCAACGGCAACCAGACCATGTCGGTTCTCATCTACTACCTGCTCAAAGAGTGGAAAGACCAAGGCAAGCTGACCGGCAAGGAATACATCATCAAGACCATCGTCACCAGCGAGCTGCCTGCCGACATCGCCCACCGCTATGGCGTCAAAGTCTACGACGTGCTGACCGGATTCAAATGGATCGGCGCAAAAATCCTCGAACTCGAAGGCAAAGAGACCTTCATCGGTGGCGGCGAGGAGAGCTATGGCTACATGATTGGCGACTTTGTGCGCGACAAGGATGCCGTGGGAGCATGCTCCATGATTGCAGAAATCGCAGCATGGGCCAAAACAAACGGGAAGACCTTCTTCGACGTGCTCGTCGACCTCTACAAGGAATTCGGCTTCTACAAAGAAGGACTCCTCAGCGTTGTCCGCAAAGGCAAGAGCGGTGCCGAAGAGATACAACAGATGATGAAGGACTACCGCACCAACCCGCCCAAGCAGATCGACGGCAGCCCTGTGGTCCGCATACGCGACATCAAGACCCTCGAAGACAAAGACTTGACGACAGGAAAAGTTGAAAAGATCAACCTCCCGTCGAGCAACGTGCTGCAGTTCTTCACGGCCGACGGCAACAAGGTCACGGTACGCCCCAGCGGCACAGAGCCCAAAATCAAATTCTACTTCGGAGTGAAAGAAAATCTCAGCAAGAAGGAATATTTCGACCAGACCAACGCCAACCTCGACGCCAAGATTGAAGCCATCAAGAAATCGATGGGGCTGGTGTAAGTTGTTTTGTTAGGCATTTTAGGCTGGATTAGGCTGAATTAGGCTGAATTAAGCATATTAGGCTGGATTAGGCATATTAGGCAGTCTAAAATGCCTAAATTGCCTAAATTGCCTAAACTGCCTAAATTGCCCAATCAGCCTAATCGACCTAATCAGCCTAATCGACCCAATCAGCCTAATCGACCTAAAAACATCCAACCGACAAATACAACAAGACGATGGACAATTCCTTCCTGCCTCAAAACAAGAATTACCGTTCGTTGATTGCTTTCCAAAAGGCTGAGTGCATATACGACATCACCTACTATTTTGCCCACAAATATTTGAAGGTTGGCGACAGGACAATCGACCAGATGGTTATGGCGGCACGGTCGGGCAAGCAGAATCTGGCGGAAGGCAATATCGATGGTGTGACTTCGAAGGAAATGGAAATCAAACTGACCAACGTCAATAGGGCATCATTGCACGAACTTTTGTTGGACTATGAGGATTATCTTCGAGTCAGGGGACTGGCGCAGTGGGGGAAAGATGACCCCCGCTCAATACAAACGCGTCGTTTCTGTGCCAAGCATAACGACTCTGAGACTTATAGAAAGAAAATACAAGATCGCAGCGACGAGGTTATTGCCAATATAGCTATTACATTGATTCATCAGGCCGACACTTTGATTGTCGGCCTGATTGAATGGCTGAAGCGCAACTTTAAGGAAAACGGCGGAATAAAAGAAGAAATGTACCGAGCCCGCAAGGATTGGCAACGGCGGAATGGATGAGGGGGAGATTAGGCATTGAAGGCTAATTGGGCAAGTTATACGTTTTAGGCTAATTAGGCATACTAAGCCGCCTAACCTGCCTAACCTGCCTAAATTGCCTAACCTGCCTAACTCGCCTAAAAAAGAACGCACCATAACAGCAACCCGAAAGCCACGTTATGCAGAATGTTATATTTTTACTAACTTTGCAATCATATATCCTATGCTTGTAATCAACACAATTCTATGAAAAACAAATCGTTTTCCAAACGACTAAGCGGAAGGGTCATCCTGATTGTGGCTATAATTTTCGTCGTAGGCCTTGTAGTGGTTGGTATCACCTCCAACAATCTTATAGCCGAAGAAGCCGAAAACTCCACACGTGCCATCCTTCACGGCACAATCAGCGATTTCGAGATGCCGCTGACCGAAGTAGAGATATCGACACGCACCGTGGCAGCACTCATGGTCACGACCACAGAGGTGGATATTGCCGAGCAGATCATTCAGCAGACCGTGGCCCTCGACTCGCTGATCTGTGCCGGCGCGGTAATGGTACCCACCGCCGAAGGCCCTGCCGTGCTCTACAGCTACGAGGACAGCAACGGCACAGTAAGGAGTTTCAGACAAAAAGGAGGCTGGGCTGACGACTCATGGGCAAGCCGCTGCATGGCGGCAGCACAGAAATACCGCCGCCCCTTCTGGGCACCACCCTACATGGCTGAAGGCGACCGGCGAATGCTTGTCACCTCCTATTGTCTCCCCGTGTTCCGCAACGAGGGGGGCGACAGCACGCTGATTGGCATAGTGACCTCCGAACTGCCCATCGAATGGATGGAGACGCGCTGCGAGAACCTCAAGCCCTACAACAACTCGATGACCACGGTGGTCTGTGGCGACAAGTTAGTCGGCATTACAGATACCAACATCATTGCACAAATCAAACAGGCCATCGCACAGAACGAAGACCTCCGCGCCTTGGAAGAGGACCTGAAGAAGGGCAAAGACAGCATCCGCCGCTTCTGGTCGGGCACGAAGCTCAACTTCGTCGTTTTCGGTCCGCTGCACAACGGCTGGATGGTCTCAATCACATGCCCCTACAAAGAGGTGCTCATGCGCTCCAGCAAGATGCACGTGAACCTGATAATTATCGGCATACTGGGAATAGTGCTGCTCTACTTCGTCTGCCGCCGTACCATAAAGCGCATGACGCGCCCCATCACCGAACTCTCCGATGCCGCGCTCCAGATGGCGCAAGGCGACTTCAAAGCCTCGCTGCCCGAAATCAAAAGCCAGGACGAAATGAAACACCTGCGCGACTCTTTCATCTTCATGCAGAACTCCATAACCGACTACATCAACGAGCTGAAAACCACCACCGCCGCCAACGAGCGCATGGAGTCGGAACTCAACGTTGCACGCAACATACAAATGGGTATGCTCAACCGCAACTACCCCGACAACCTCCACGCCATGCTTGTCCCTGCCAAAGAGGTCGGAGGCGACCTCTACGACTTCGTCCTTCGCGACAGATCCCTCTACTTCGCCGTGGGCGACGTGTCGGGCAAAGGCGTCCCCGCCTCGCTCATGATGGCCATCACACGTGCAGCCCTCCGCTTCGTCGCCAGCATCGACCAACCTATCAACACCATCGTCAGCCGCATCAACAACAGCGTCACCGACTCCAACAGCAACAACATGTTTGTCACACTCTTCGTCGGTCGCATCAACCTCGACAACGGACACATGGAGTACTGCAACGCCGGCCACAACCCCATCATCATCATCCCACCCCACGCCGGCCCCTACTTCCTCAAAGCCAAGGCCAACCTGGCAATAGGCATCTTCGAAGACTTCCCTTACGAAGCCGAAACCATCGACATCGCTCCCGGCACTCGCATCATTGCCTACACCGACGGCATCAACGAAGCCGAACGTGCCGACAAATCGCTCTTCGGCAACCAACGCCTCCTCTATTGGGCCTCCACACCCAAGGCCCGCGACCGCTCCCTCTCCGAAAAAGACATTGTCGAAGACCTCTACGCCACCGTGAAAGAATTTGTCGGCGACAACCCCCAAAACGACGACATAACCATCCTGAGCTTTAGTCTTTAAACCTTTAACCTTAATTTCAGATACAAAACCATTGTCCCTTTCACTCCCCCTTCACTCCCCCTTCACTCCCCTTTCACTCCCCCTTCACTCCCCTTAACCCTTTAAACTTCAACCTTTATATGAAAAAACGTTTCAACCCCATAAAGGACAAAAGCAGCGAAATCATCGAGTTCCTCATGTCCTCGCCCGACATGCCCGACGACGAGGCGCTGCGCTTCAAGCTCCGGCTCTCCATCGAAGAGGCCGTCGAGAACGTGGTCCGCTACGCCTACGACGGCGGCATCGGATGGCTCGAGGCAGGCACAAGCCTCGACCACGACAGCCTCGTCCTCACCATCGAACTGCGCGATGCCGGCATACCCTTCAACCCCCTCGAAAAAGAAGACCCCGACATCACCCTCGGCGCCAACGAGCGAGAAATCGGCGGGCTCGGCATCTTCCTCTGCAAGAAGATGATGGACTCCATCAGCTATCGCTACGAGAACGGGAACAATGTGCTCACCATGAGCAAAAAAATCTGATTGTAACGCTCCCAATATTCAGACCGCTGATATGCGGAAGTTTCCACTAAGGGAGACACCTGTAAATCGCCTGCATTTTTAATAGTTCAGCATCATTATCCATCTACAAACCAATACGTTTAGAACAGCTCTGACAATTACAGGAAATCTCTAATAGTTGAACAATGTTTTCATTTATCGCCTTCGGCGAGAAATTATACAAATTGAATAATTAAAATTTTGCAGATTTTGTTATTAATTTGTCCGATTTCTGCTCGAAGAGCATTTGAAGAAGGTGTTCGGAATGCTTGAGACATTTTGGTCGCTTCGCTCAAAATATTTCAAAAATCAGCTTCAAAATAAAAAAAGTCGTAACTTTGCACTCGCAAAACCAAGAAAACGAAAACATTGATTTTTATTATGAAAACAGCAACAAAACATCTTCACATCATTTTAATAGGCTTAAGCATGATTCTATTTGCATCATGCCATGAGGAAGAAACCTACGAACCCGAAATCAAGATTTACAGGTTCGGAAACACAAGCGGACATAAGGTAAAAATCGAATATCCAAACATAACAATTGATGTTCCATTGCATCAATTTGTCGACATAAACTCTGACGATATTAACACCTCTTCCGGTTGGGCCAATCTCATATTCGACGACACACTGACCATCAGACATTTTGTTTACGAAGTCATTGACTCTACACAAGAAAGCTTCTATGGAGGACCAGCCCATGTCGCCATGTTATATCCTCCAAACCACAACGTCATAATCTGCTATTTCCGTCCAGACTACCACGAAGGCAATAAAGCAATCCGCGAATATGTAGTCACTCCTTTAGACTATCAGATCGCCATACAGTATCACGATTCAATACCACCAACAACAAACATAAAAGCATTATGAAGTGCATAGCTGCACCTCGATCAATCATATATCCCCACAGGCAACTATATCATTCGCACACAGACCTCCGACGGCAAGACCCACATCGGCCGATTCGCAAAGAAATGACCGCCCCGTCGAAATTCGTTTCTCTTTTCTCCCGATTTGTAAAACGCAATATGGTACGCAAGCATCCCTGCTTGCGAAAAACACATTTCCCTTTGTCAATTGAAAAAAATGTCGTAACTTTGCACTCGAAAAACCACTAAAAACCACCATCATGAAAAAAACAGCCATCACTTTTTCCGTATTTACGGCTATCGCCGTATTATCCTATTGCCAGGACAACGCCCTGCCAAGATGAAACTGGATAATCCAAATTAGAGGTACAGCTGGTACATTGTATTGATTTAGATATGCAAAATGTCAAAAATAGCTTTCATTTCTTTGATCAGGAATTGCCAGATATTGGCCAGGAATTAACCAGAAATTATTTTTATTGAACGTGAATGTCCGTGAATTACCATAAATGTCAAATGAATCGGACTAAATACATACAATTCTAATCTACAATAATATGGAAATGTCATTTTTCCCCAAAAAAATCAGGACTATATTTATTATCGCTTTATGTTGGTGTTTTTTTTCGTGTCAACCTGATTATGAGGAATGGTATACACCTGCATATCTAATTGTTCAATTTAAGGAAGGAATGGAGCATTATTCCGATAATGCTTGGGTGTGGAAGCCTGACTGGAGTAAGCCTTATTATGGGAAGGATTGGTTGCAGCCTCTGTATCCATTGGGTAACGGCTATTATATAAGTATCTATCCTGATTTTTATCCTGATCTTGCAGAGTCGGACAGTACTGTTTTTCTATCAACAACTCGAGAGGAATGGAACGCCGGCAACAAAGAGATTAGCAACAGTCTTATGTTGAATAGACTTTATGATGCTTTATATGACAATCATATTTGGATATCCATAGAGGAAAGGGAACACCTCTGGTCTTATTTAACAATAGAGAAAGACACACTTAATCATAGATATATTGCCTGGGCTGATACTGCTTGGTTCCGTTTGAATGTATTGAATATGCCTATAGACCAAGGGCATTTTGTTCATTTTTAATAATTTTGCCTGATATAAAAAAAAACATAATAGTAGTTCTTTTTCGGCCGATTCGCAAAGAAATGACCGCCCCGTCGAAATTCGTTTCTCTTTTCTCCCGATTTGTAAAACGCAATATGGTACGCAAGCATCCCTGCTTGCGAAATAAACATTTCCCTTTGTCAATTGAAAAAAATGTCGTAACTTTGCACTCGCAAAACCATAAAAACCACCATCATGAAAAAAACAGCCATCACTTTTTCCGTATTTACGGCTATCGCCTTCTACATCATCGACCTACAAAAACAAATCAACGAATTGAAAAAACAACAAAAATAAACAACTATGAAAACCAAGGCAATTATAGTATTTTTTTTACTGAGTATTATCTTCACCGGATGCAGAAAACCAACAGAGTGTAAAACGTCACATTGGCCAGACCCCGGCGTGACAATCTCATGGGATGGGTGTAATGATGTCAAGACTTTGAAAGCGTATTTTGATTGTCACGACAGCGCAATCATAATTAATAAATATAGAAATATAGAGGTGTGTGGCTATATAAAAAAGGACCGCCTAACACATATGTTGGCAATATGTTCTGATGCACTAATGACGCCGGAAAATAACATACCAATCTACTTCCCAGATGGTGCACCATGGCCATCGTATGACACTACCTGTATGTCAAAAGTGACAGCCTATATATCCGCGCCCATCGATTGGAATGAGGTATGTTGCAATTGTAAATTGCTTTTAGATATTATAAAGATTGAGAAGTTATGAAATGCACACTATTACATCGCACGTCACCGCCACCTGCCCGACATCCCCTCGGCAGCGGAGGTGGAACAGCAAGGCGTCGACCTTGGCCAGATGAATGCCCTGCTGCTGCAGAAAGTCGAGGAACTGACACTCTATATCATCGACCTTCAGAAACAAATCAACGAACTGAAACAACAAAAATAAAAGAATATGAAAACCAAGGCAATTATAGTATTTTTTTTACTGAGTATTATCTTCACCGGATGCAGAAAACACGAATGCAATGCGCTCTCGTGGACAGACTACAATACTGTCGAGGATGTATGGTGTAATTTTAAGTATTTTGAAGAAGAGAACAAAACACATATTGGTGATACTCTGAAAGTATACGGGTGGCTTGTCGACAGCAATAAGTATTGGTATATGACTATGACATCTGTGAAAGAACTACAATTTTCCCACGAAGGTGATGTAATATACAGTAATCCATGGGTCAATCTTTATATACGATACCCCGAGTCACAACTATCATCAATCCATTACGATTCTACAATATATGTTTTAGGCACAATCTTCTATAATAAAGATATTGAAGTACTTAGCATAAATGTTGCAGGTCAGATAACGAATAAGCCATGAAGAAAATTGCATTCTTGTTTTTCTTGGTGAGTTTTTGCCATATTAAACCAAACTGTCAGCAAGTAACATATCAAGAAGCAATAGCTGTTGCCAAATCCGAACTCCGTTACACAAAAGGTCTTTTCGTAGAGATAACAGATGTACATACTTTTGACAGTAATGGTCACACTTTACTTTATGAAGTCGTCATCGACCTTCAGAAACAAATCAACGAACTGAACCGACAAAAATAAACAACTATGAAAACCAAGGCAATTATATTAATGATCTGCTGTTTTTTCCTGTATAACTGCGGCTCAAAATGCGATGGGTACGCTCCTGAAAACGTCAAGATTTCATGGACGGAATATAACACAGAACGAGCTGTAAACAAATATTTCAAATATCCTAAAACAGCGGCACTTCACAAAAACGATACCGTTTTGATTTGCGGATATATTTTGGGGGAAGACGACACTGGATACTATCGCTCTTTATATGAGAAGCCAGTTAGATTTTTAAATGATGACGGTGAGGAAATGTGCATTGTAGTGGTTGATATAACGGACGACCCGGATGACCGTTTTGACGGAAGAGCCCACCCCGGAAGACATTACAGTCCAATATTCGGTTCGTTGGAACAAATGGAATGGCTAAAAAACTATAAAGCGGGCACGAAAATATTCGCAAAAGTATTCTGTGCAGCATCCGACCCTATGGATGACAGCGGATGTACTTGGATCGTTAAAATGCACGCTATAAGTTTTTCAACAGAAATATGATAAGCTATGAAAAAAACTATAATCATACTCGACCTACAAAAACAAATCAACGAATTGAAACAACAAAAATGAGAAGAATTATTATATTTATTGTTATTTGTTCTTTTGCCACATATAGTTGCAAAGATTCAGAAACAAATGTGCCAACATTTCTTTTCGAAATTGTGGAAGAACAAGAATCTGATATTGTTGACGTTTCATCGTATAACTATCATGGCGAAACCGTATTTCTGCTGTCTGTAAAGGACCAATTCAGTTCCGACTACGGTATTGCTAAAGCATTATACAACAAAAAAGGATACTTGATAGGACTGGCCTACTTTTCAATGTCAACACATCTGAACTGGTCTCCTGGATTGGAAGATTTTGAGACTGCCGCCGAGTTCACAGCTCTGCTTTGGCGTAATGGAGTATGGTATATTTAAGCGACACACAACAAAAATCATCAAAAAGTCAGGCAAAACGACATCCCTAAAATTTGAGAAACAATGAGCACAAAACGTTGTTATCCTTTTCTGATTCTATGCTTGTTCTTGTCTTTTCGGACATTTGCACAAGACAGCTCCCCCTTGTCACATGGATATAGCTTCGGTCTAATGGCTGGTGTGAACTCTTACGACAGGTGGCATCTTTTTTTTCCAAGTTTTCTTATTGCTGACGCTTCGTCTCCGTCTAAGGGATATTCGTCGGTATTCGAAGTGGATATATGCGTTTTCAAAGATATATCGAATTATTGGAGATTGACAGGCGGTTTGTCGTTCCAGCATTCAAACACGTTCAAGCAAAACGACAATATATGGCTGTATGGTGGACAGTTCCACCAAAACTATTTGGCTATTCCAGTCAGTATCGAACATTGCAAACATAATTTATATTTTGGGGCTGGTATGGAATTGGCATACGAGATGTATCGTAGCAGCACATCGCATTATCCTGTTGGCGTTGTGAGAGCCTCTCATTTTTTTCTGGCCCCTATTGTCGATATCGGATGGAACTTCCCGTTGCCAAACGGAAAAGACCTACAAATAGGTTTCCGGACCTCATGTGGAATTCTCAGATATTACAATTATAATGAGCAGTGTGATTTAATGCCAGAGGAGAGACACTACAATAGATATCATGCGATGCCAACTATGCTTCTGTATTCTAAGCTAAATTTCAAAACACGTTAACTGCTGGCGGCCGAGCCGTCAGCGGTGCATGCATATATTGGCAGCATATTCTGAATTGCGTTATAGCGACTGCGTGCTCGGTCGGCTTAGGAACTGACAGGATAGTCAAGAAGAATACTTTCGTAGCATTCGCACATACGAACAGAAATAAAAAAGTCGTAACTTTGCACTCGCAAAACCACTAAAAACCACCATCATGAAAAAAACAGCCATCATTTTTCCGTATTTACGGCTATCGCCTTCCACATCATCGACCTGCAAAATCAACAAACTGAAAAACAATAAAATAGAAGTTATGAGAACTATTATCTTGACAATGACTATTGTTTTACTATTAGCTGGTTGTAAGAAAAACGACTGTGTTTCTTGGGAAAACCCAGAATATGGAAACATTGTTATTGACACTTCAGAATATATAGATGCCTCAGATTTGGCAAAGAAATATAATATTATTTATAGCGAGAACAACTGTGATGACACAAGGCTTAGGGAGTTGCTAAACATTAACGGTAAAAAAATAAAACTATGTGGATGTCTAAGGTATAATATTTTATGGAGCAGTAATGCTCTTTACACCATAGGTGAAATGCACGACATCCCATTAAATGGTCATCTGATGGATGACCTCCCGCACGACAGCACATTATATTATGTTACGGGTGTCGTAGATGTCACGAGTCTTTCGACCAATATGTACTTCAAAAAGAACAATAAGAATTCCTATTACGAAAATACTGTCCTAATTACCATTTCTCCAGTTAGTTATTATATAAAATAACCAGTGCTATGAAAAAGACAGTCCTAATATTATTGCTTACATGCCTTTTTTTCAGCATTAGTGCACAACAGTTAACTCGTTCAGAAGTTATTGCTGTTGCAAAGACGGAGATGCTATACACCAAGGGCGTCAACACTGAAGTCTCAAGCATTTATTCTTTCGATAGCAATGGATACAAATTGCTATATGAGAATGTAAGCGACAATTTTTCACCAGAGAAAAACCAAGGTTTTTCTTCTACACGATACTACAAAAACAACCATTCCTGTTTTTGGGCAAAAACCTTAGCCGTCATATCTGGAGTATCGTTTGTCACTGGAACTTGTTTCATCGCGTGGGCCAGAGGCTATGATTATAACAAAGACCATTACAGAACAGATGGAGAGGGTCCAGTTGATCTGACAGTGCCATTCAATACAGCCATAGGGCTTTTGTTTTACACCGTTTCTGTCGGGACTGCCATCCCCGCAATCGTGCTTTTCAAAAAAACCGGGAAAAACACGGAATCCGCCGTGCAACTATCCCAAGACGGAGGTCATTTGTTTGCCAACGGATACGAATGCAAATTAGGTGTATATCCTGGCGGATTAGGAATTAATTTTGTATTTTGATTATTATTTATGAAAAAACACAAATACTTCTCATAATTCCTCCCCACAATAAATACATAAAATGGGCAGACACGGCGTGGTTTCGCAAAAATATTCTGGAAATATATGTAAGCAAACCCAATCATAGTATTGATTTAGACATGTAACATCCAAAATAATGATATTTTTATGTCCTCTAAATCATTTTTTTCGTATATTTGCAATTTCAAATCTAACGGTAAAACCATAGCCGAAAGACATATTAACCTGTTGTATAACTTTAACTTCATATACAAAATCTTGTTGTCGGCCGAGCCGACGGCACACCACGAAAACGAAGACGAAAATGAATATAAAAATTAATACTGCTGACTCCAAGACAATGGTGACCCTCGACGGTCGTCTCGACACCTCCAATGCCGACCAGTTCCAACAAGACATCGCCCCTCTTATGCAAGGCGACAAACCAGACATCGACATCGACTGCACTGGCATGACCTACACCTCGTCGCAAGGCCTGCGCCTTTTCCTCACCCTACAGAAAAGTGTGATGGCCCGTGGCGGCAAAATGGTCATGCGCAATATGAACCCGCAAGTCAAAGAAGTGTTCGACATCACCGGGTTCTCGAACATCATCACCATCGTCTGACGGCTTACGCGAGTTTTAAATCCTATCTTTGGACAGAAAGTGAAATTCCACACAATTTGTTAGATTTCTGCTCGAAGAGCATTATGATTATTTCGAGTCTGACCATCGTTAGCTAACAACACAAAAAACAGCAACGCCAATGAAGCTGGACATGCACGGCGAAATGATACTCGACCAGTATCGCGACAATCTCCCAGTCTACAACAGAATCAAGGACATCGCCCTTGATTCCATTCAAAAATGCCTGGCCGACAACGGCATCATCGTCACAGGCCTCGAAGGACGCATAAAGACCGAAAAAAGTCTCACTGGCAAACTCGAACTCAAAGGCTACAAATACCGCACCGTCGAAGACATCACCGACATCGTCGGCCTTCGTATCATAACCTTTTTCAGCGACGAAGTCGACATAATCTCTGCCCTTGCCGAAAAACTGTTCGACATCGACTGGGAAAACTCCGTCGACAAACGCAAGATGCTCGAAATCGACCGCTTCGGCTACATGTCGCTCCACTACATCTGCCGTCTGCCCAAAAGCATCTGCGACGACCCCTCGACGCCACAGCTAAACACCCTGCGCTTCGAACTGCAGATGCGTACCGCCCTCCAGCACGTATGGGCCAACATGCAGCACGACACCGGCTACAAGAGCGATGTCGAAATCCCCATCCATTACCAGCGCAGCCTCAACCGCCTCGCCGGCATCCTCGAACTCGCCGACGAACAGTTCAGCCGCATACGCAAGGAAATCAACGACTACCGCCGCAACGTGCAGTCGCTCGTCGCCAGCGGCAACTTCGACGAAGTGCCCCTCAACGGCGACACCTTCCGCTCCTACAGCGAACTCCAGCCCTTCAAACGGCTCGTCGACAAGATTGCCACCATCAACCAGGCCGAGATATACGACGACAGCATCATGCCATACTATAAAGTGCTCCTCCAAATGGGGATGAAGACCATTGGCGACATCGAACGCATGCGCATAGAGAACAGCGACAGCGCCTACCAGCTCGCCCTCATCCAACTCGCCGGAACGGGACTCGACATCATCGCCTACTCCGTCGCCCTGCAGAACATCTGCATCGTCCATATCCTCAAGCAAGGCTTTGGCGAAGCGGGACTCGTTCGCATGTTCGACTCCCTCTATGGCGAATCGGACTACAACATCCAGCGCGCCGCACGCATCTACCAGCAAGCCCAAAAAACAAACTTTTTCGTTAAGTCGAACGCAGACAAGCTTGCTTGTATGCTGAGGCGAGAAAAAGGCCCCTTGAAAAGGAACATACTATGAACAACCCCTTAGACACCAGCCTCTTCGACCGCGCTGCACAATTTGCCATCCAAGCCCATAGCGGCACCGAACGTCGTGCAAAGGGATTCCCATACATCGTCCACCCCATGGAAGCCGTCACCATTGTCGCTTCCATAACCAACGACCCCGAGTTGCTTGCCGCAGCCATACTTCACGACACCGTTGAGGACACCGATACCACCATCGAACAGATCGAAACCCTCTTCGGCCCACGCGTGGCGCGACTGGTGCTTCACGACACAGGCACCAAAGACCACAGCCTCTCCTGGCATCAACGCAAACAATTGCAAATCGACAAGATAGCCAGCAGCGACCGCGACGGCATGATTGTCGCTCTTGGCGACAAGCTCTCGAACATGCGCACCATCGCGGCCGACTACCATACCATTGGCGACGACCTCTGGAGCCGCTTCCACACCCCAGGCGGCAAAAGCGACATCCACTGGTACTACCGCAACCTGGCCGAAGCCCTCTCCCCGCTGTCCGACACCCTCCCCTACCAAGAATTCACACGCCTTATCGACAGCACTTTCGGCAAAAAATCATAAATATTTCAAGTACCATGTCAGATACGAGGTCAAAAGTGTGTATATTATAAGTAATGCTTCACCCAACACAGATGACCGACCGCGAGACTCTATTCACATCCCTACTTAGCCGTCACCGCCCTATGCTGTGGCGTATGTGTTGGCGTCGCTCTGGCAGGGACACCGAGTGCTGCAAAGACCTTATGCAAGAGGTATCCATCGACCTGTGGAACCATCTCGACAAGCTGCGCCCCGAAGCATCGCCCCAGCAGGAACGAGCCTGGGTCGGCTGGAGGGCCCGATCCACATTTTTCCGCATCGGACGGTCAAAGCGCCCCCCGACAGAACCTCTTACCGACCACATAGCCAACAGCCTGAAGGACGACTCGCAAAGCCATGCCAACATTATCGACAGCTACATTGCCTCTCTCAGCGACAACGACCAGCAGCTGATGAAACTCTACCTTGAGGGCTACAACGCCGACGAGATTGGACAGAAAATAGGCACCAGCCGCGATGCCGTCTATCAGCGCATGCACAGGGCCATCAAAAAGATGCGGTACACGGTACTTATCCTTGTCCTTCTGATTACGGCCGGAGCCACCGCCATCGCTGTCGTCCCACAGTGGGACATGATTTTCAGCAACAAATGGGGAGGCCTATGGCACGGAAACGAAAACAAAGACGAAGACGAGGACGAAAAGGCCTGCGGCACGAAAACGAAAACGGGAACAACTTTGGACGAAAACGATGACAAAAACGAAAACGAGCCGCCGACTTCCGTCACAAACGCCAAAATCACCTCGATTGAACGCCTCCCTGTTATCGACATCTCGCAACTGTTGCCATCTTCCGACACGATATACGTACCCGCTGCCGACAGCAAACTTGCCCTATCCATCAATGGCGACAATATCATCATCACCGGCAATACGGGCGAGACAGTCAGAATCTACGACATGAGCGGAAACCTTGTGGCAAGTGGTGTCGCCGACGGGCTGTGCATCCTCGACCCCTTCCCCAAACACAGCCTTGTGCTACATCTGACGGACTACTACTTCCGCCTTCAGATAGGCAATCGCGAAGAAATTCTCTTAGTGCTTTAGCGGCTTCTCCTCCCCGCGCTTTGCCCGTTTCCCGAGAAAAAACGTTCCATTTCATGAGTCATTTTCTCGCCATGCCAAAGTGAGCAAGCTCCCTTTGGTCATTTGGCTTAACGAAAACGTTAAAAAAGAACGTAACCGTATTGAATTTAATTTTTTTATGTATCTTTGCAATGTTTTTGATAAGCCGAGAGTAGAAGGAGCCTGCTCACTATCCCGAGGTGAGAATGCTGAGACTGCAAGTACCTATTACGAAACGACATAAACTAAAAATACAAATTTGTCTTAATTGTAAGACAACTTTCAACAACCATCTCCACACCCTTAGAGAATGCCATACAAGAAGTGTCTGGAGACATTTTAAGAATAATACCATAACTTTATATCCCTATGAAACAACGCTGGTTTGAACAAGATACTTGGAACGAAGAAATAGAAGATTTCTTTTTTTTGAAAATATCTAGATCCCAAAAAGAACTCGCATCACAATATATTCGGGTTCAAGCCATAAAATTTTTATCAATGCCCAATGAGAAATTAAACAATGTAGCACATCGGTTAATTCAAATATTATTTGATTCATATCCAGAAAGGTATATGGATATTATGTTCTGCCACGAAGCTTTAGCAGATTTTTATTATTCAAAAGAAGAATATGAAAATTCCTTCTCTCATTATGAAACAATACGGAATTATAATAGTTCAAGCCAAAACGCACGATATTGTACCATCACATCTGAACTTGGTATGTTGAAATGTTTACTAAAAATAAAGCATTCCTCAAAAAAACAACTTGTTAAAGAACTAATAAATGAAATGTTACCATACTTGAACAATAACTTTCAATTTTTTGACAATATTAGAAAAGATTTTATAACCGTGTGCAGGCAGATTAATCAATTATTAAAAGATGATGAAATTGAGAATATTATAAAATTCATAGAAGGTAAATGACAGATATTTCCTCCTTCTGAAACAATGCAATAGTTCGGAAATAAAAATTTAACAAATTAGGCGACTTCGAGACCAGTCCTGTTAGAGTATTTGAAAAAAATCACTATATACCCGTCCGAATTCCCTAATTACCTTTTTTGGATTTTCTTTAAACTATGAAATATGAAAAAGGAACTATTAACAATATTCATCTTGCTCTTTTTTAGCGAACTGGCATTCTCACAAAAACCACATGGTATGTATACCGCATGTGGCAGACAAAGCATATCTGTTTACGACGACACAATATTGTGTTTAAGTAAAACGATACATGATGAAAACAGAGAGCATCACTGTTTGGATCAACGAAGTTGTTTTATCGGCAGTTATCATATAGACAAAAATAACATATACCTTGATAAAAACAAATTCTACGAATACGCCCTTGACATAGATTCAACAGTTTTACACAATGAAGACATTGAAATAGACATAATATGTGACAATTATGACGAGCAATTTTTCTTTACGCTGTCCAAACTTGAAGGGCGAAAGGAAAAAAGAATCACAGTATACAACAAAAACCATAATTCAATATTGATAACAAAATCCAAATACGCATACATCTTCAAACATGATAAAAACAAATACAAAAGAAAAAAAATCAATGGTAAAACTCTAACAAAATGGATTGGAATACCAATCTCACTTGAAATTAAATCTTTTTATTTAAAACTCACTACACCCATCATATTACAATATGGGAAAAAATACACAATCCATTATAAATATCCGGTCGACATGGCAAAAGAAGCAATGCCTGACAACATTAAGATTGAATATAACGAAACGTCAGATACATTGATTCTTAAATCAGGCAACAATGAAGAAGTTTTTATCAAGAGAACAAACAATCTTGAATATGATTTAAATAAACAATTATTATATATGCTCCGCAATTAGCGATAAGAAATGTCGAAACAATTAACTTTATCCAATAATTTAATCCGCAACCGTGCCACCTCGACAGCACAGGACGGATGGCAGCTTGACATAGCCTACAGCGACGGGCTGCAGAGAGAAATGAGTACGCTGTCGCATAACGGAGTCACTAAACGGGCCTCCTACCATGTCGGCAGAGACTGCGAAATGGAGGTGACAGCGGCAGGCACACGACACATTGACGCCATCCGAGCCGACGGACGCATGGTGGCACTGCATGGTACAACTATTTACTTCCTGGGGATATACTATTTACAGGCTTAATAAATTGGCTTTCATTAGAAAAATATGAAGATTAAAATAAAAAACATGAAAAATAAATTTTTAATTATCGTAAGTTTATTGTCATTAACTGCCTTTACATGCACACGGGAGTCTGATGACAAACATCATTTCATTCATTTCTACAATAGTGCTGATTATGATATATTTGTTCATCAAAGCTATGATTATCCCGACACATCTTCGTATGGTGGAGATGTCACGACGCCTGGCTGGAATTTAAAAGTCGAATCACACCATTCCAACAACGATGCAATTTGGAGTAGAGGTACATATGAAAGCCAATTACGTGAAGATACTCTTATTATATTCGTGTTTAACGCAGATACATTATCGACTTATGGATGGAACTATGTAAAAGATCACAACATGGTAACGCAGCGTTACTACCTAAGCTTGTCTGATTTATATAATCTCAAATGGTGCCTTTCTTTTCCACCAACTGAAGATATGCGCGACATAAAGATGTGGCCTCCATACGGAACATATGGCCATAATGGATATAGAATAAATTAACGGCCCGGGGCTGCCACGCTCAAGGCTCCTCCCCGTGCTTTGCGTGTTTACCAGTCCCGCCAAAGGTCGTATTGTTTTTCGTCTCCATTACCGAATCCGTCGTCGTTTCCGTTCTCAACTGGTCAAACGGCACATCCAACCACGCCGGCCTATGGCTGGCAAGACCAGACAACGTAGGGCCGCCGCTCAGGTCTTTGCTTGCGGGACCCGACAGCATCAGAGCCTCCACACTGTTAAGGTTCCAGAGGCGCGGATCGTCGGGCGAGACTATCGGTTTGTAAACCGCTTTGGGGTTGGGTCGTTCGGCATTGACAACCGCCGGCTTCAGGGTTTTGTACTTCAGCGAGTCCATAGCCAGGGCAATATTGACCAATGAGCTTTGCGCAAGCTGCAGTTCCGCATAATGGAGCGACTTGCCTTCCGCCACGACAGAGATGCTGTAGAGCCCCACAGGCATCATTCCAACGCTGTAAAAACCCTTGTCGTCGCAGAACACGATGGCTTTGGCCTCGCCATCCTGCATAAACTGCACCTCGCACAGGGTTATGGGATTCTTGGTGGCAACATCCACAACAAATCCTTCAACCCAAACGCTGTCGACATCGGTGTCTGGTTGTTGCGCCACAACAGCAAGTGGCAGCAGCCAGCACAGCAAAAACAGTATATTCAGTTTCGTCCTCATTTTATGTTTAGTGTTAGTGGGGATTTTTGCAAACTAATCATGATCACTTACCGACACCTCTAATAATTATTTTTATAACGGCTAATTTTACAAATTTAGCGAATTAATTTGTTGACAATAAAAATTTGTTTAGCAAGCAAAACGCTAATTAAACGATTTTTTTGAGGTTGCCTTACTATATTTTTGTTTCAGCAGCTGCAGTGGCAGCGAGTCGATGGGTATCGTGTTGTATCGTCCCCAGAAATCCTTGTCGTAGCTGCTGATTCCAAATGCACTGGGCAGCAACTGTGGATATACGGGCACCTGCCTATCGTCGTTTTCGCCATTGTTCCCATTGGCATCAATCATGTCAAAGTCGGTAAGTACCCACTCGTGACACTGCATCCAATGCTGCTTGTCCCCGTCATGTCCGTTGCGGCTCGACTCCAGCCTCGACGACGTTGCATTGTAGTAATGCGTCAGCGTGTAGTGTCCGTTGCGCACTGCGTATGTCCATACCGATGAGTCGGTCTCGTCTATCATCGTGTTGTAGTACCAGTTGACCCAGGGGTCGGTCGGTGCACGGTGGCGGAAGGTCTGTTTCGAAGACACCAGGCGCACCAGTGCCAAGTCGCGCCGTCGGATTGTGTATTCATAGTTGGTGCGGGCCTTGGGAGTGCGGCAAGGGCCCACCGATCGGAGCAGATAATACACCTCGCCGTCATCGACAAACGTACGTATCGGTTCGAAGCGGTGCTGCCGCAGAATGCGTTCAGCAAGGGCATAGCTGGCCTGGGGAGTGGCCACGGGGTCGAAAAAGTCCACATTGTCCGAATAGGCGAGCATCTGATCGCATCCGCGTCCTCGCACAATCTTGTTTTCGAGCAATTTACGGTCGTAGACCAATAGCCTGTGCCGCAGGATGGTTTTGATGTTGCTCTCCATTTCACGCTGCGAAGGGTCCAGCAGATAACCGCGTTTGTCGGCATATTGCGAATAGGGACATCGCTGGACGCACATCACCGCCTCGTCAAAGAGGAACAACTCGCCGTCGACAGCGCGCCAATCGCGGTAGAAGAATGTCGACCAGGCCGTTTGTTGGTGATAATTCTGTTTTATACCTTCCACCGCAGCAAGAAGCAACTGGTATGCAGTGCCGTAATCGGAAACAGTAACCGTTTTCAGCTCAATAGCCCGAGCCTTAAGGCGCACATCACCGTTCTTCAACAGCTTGCCGACAGGCACTTTCCGCCCTTCGTACCCTAACGAGCGGACCGTCACGGTATCATGTTCCCGGCCCTGAGGAATCTTGAGCAGATACTCGCCAGCATCGTTACAGTGCACCCCTATTGACGAGCCTTGCAGTTGAAGCGCGGCGTACGGCACAGGGCGTCCCGAGCAGAGCACCCTGCCGCTCAGCACCAACAGCGAGTCCTGCTGACAGTGAATCTCAGCAGCAGACATCATCATCAAAAGCAGTATAGTCAATTTCGGCCACATTTTTATGGTAACTTCTGGTTACAAATATATAATACACAGTTTCAATCCCAAATCTGACATTCCATGTTTTATAAATCTGGTACGCAAGCATCCCTGCTTGCGAAAAACTCATATTTACGAAAAAGGCTTCGACCCACGTCGAAGCCTTTCTTTATTTCACTACAACACATTTCCTGCTTCGGCCGTCGGCGGTACGGACGATGTATATCCCCGTCGACGGGACCTTGACTTCTATCCTGTCCGACACTACAATACCACCTCCAACTCTACGTCCCTGAATGTCGTAGATTTCGACGGTGGTGCCGTTGCATCCCGCCACTACAATGCTCCCTTCGCGCGTATATACCACAATCGGCGCGACAACGGGGGGCTCATCTATTGCATTGAGCGATTTGAACATGGCCACAAGTTCAACGGTTCCGCCATCGTTGAGGCGGACTGTGTACGGGTTCTGCGTCGAGCCATCGCTCCAACGGTCAAACGCATAGCCGACAAGCGGGAATGCCTCCACCGTGGCGTATGGATTGTCGCATGTGGGCTGTTGCGTCGTCTGTGCAATGCCTTTCTTTTCATCCTCCGAGACGGCCCGTACCGAGAACGGAGCACTACCAAAGGAATCGAACATGGTCCATGCTTCCGAATAGTCATCCTCGGCACCACAGGGCACGGTAACCTCCACATCGGCGGGGCAACCTTGAAAAGCCCTATTGCTGCCACTGCCTACGGCAGGCGGCACCGGGGCCATGCATGTAACCTTTTCGATATTGGGGCACATCTTGAATGCCCCACCAATCGACACGACGCTTTTTGGCAACACCACTTCTCTGATGCTGTCGCAGCCACCGAAGCAGCCGGCTCCTATAGTCTTTAGCTTTCCCCCAAGGTATACATCCCGCAGACTCGTGCATCCGGAAAAACAGACGTCGTCCATCACGATTAGTCCATTGTCTATATACACCCTTCTCAATCCGCTGCATCCGGCAAAGGATTCGGGATGTATCCTTATGATGTTGCCTGGTATGTATACCTCTCGCAGCGAGGGGCAGTCCTTGCACACCGAAAGAGGCAAATAGTCAATGGTACTGCCGATGTTGAATTCCCTCAATTGCGGGCAGCTGGCAAAAACATCATGAACCGCCCAAACGAGGGAATTCATATCAAAGTATACGACTTTTAGGTTTAGGCATCTCTTGAACGAGAAGGCATCGCTCATCGGGTGCTCCGAGTCTACATACACCGTATCGACCATGGTTCCGTTGAATGCAGTGTATAAGGCATACTCCACACCGCTCGGAAGCATATATTTCGTCACTCTCCTATCGGCATGAATCAGAAACCTTCGCGTACTGTCTTCGTAGCACCACCCATCCTCCTCGAATGCATTCATGTACATTGCACCCCAGTATTCATCGGCCTCCTCTGCACTGCCGTGATAATCCACGTTGGGGACACTCTTGAATGCGCCGTTCCCTATCGACAGCACGGAGGATGGGACATGGATTGTCCCCAACGAGCAGCAGTATCCGAAAGCCTCTTGCCCTATTTCCTTGACGCTCTGAGGAATCACAACGTCAGCCAACTCGTAGTCATTTAAGAAAGCGCTGTCGCCTATAATCCTTACGGGCATTGGTGTCCCATTGTAGGTTATATGGTACGGTATGACTAAATTGATGTAAGGATTTGCACTCGTGACGGAATGGCTCCTGCCCGTCAGCGTAGCATAACCGTTCGCGATGGTGTAATAAAGCAGGTCGCCCGACGGCGACACTTCGGAATAGGTCTGAGCGTTAGCCACCGTATGGACTCCAAAAAGCTGTACAAGAAAAAAAACTATGTACAAAAACGAAAATCTGGTACGATTCCACATTTGGAACGCAAGCATCCTTGCTTGCGAAAAGAAAGGAGCCCTTTGCATTTTGCGAATGTTTTTCATCGTCATGGCACACTGCCTCCTCAAAACATTAATTTTCATATTAGAGTAATTTGCCTGTAATCAATTCCCGCGTAGCTTTCGAGTAATTCGAGAAATTCGCCGTTTAAAAAATATCAGAATATTTCGCCGTTTAGTAATTCATTAGAGTAATTCGCCTGTATTCAAGTCCCGCGTAGCTTTCGAGTAATTCGAATAATTCGCCGTTTGAAAAATATCAGAATATTTCGCCGTTTAGTAATTCATTAGAGTAATTCGCCTGTATTCAATTCCTGCGTAGCTTTCGAGTAATTCGAGAAATTCGCCGTAAAAAAATACCAGAGTATTTAGCCATTTAATAATTCATTAGAGTAATTCGCCTGTAATCAATTCCTGCGTAGCTTTCGAGTAATTCGAGAAATTCGCCGTTAAAAAAGTAATCAATTCCCTGTCACTTTTTCACAAAACTCTTCACCCCCATCTTCCCGTTTGCAGACACACGCAGATAGTATATACCACTGCTTATCGAGGATATGTCCACCTCCGAGTTTGGGCCTTCTATTGTTGTCGACAAAACCTTGCTCCCCTTGTCGTCAAAAATATCAACCTCATAGTGTCCATTCTCCATATCACTTCCCACAACAACGCCGATGCTGTTCGTTGCCGGGTTAGGAGCTATGCTGAAATGCAATACGTATGGACTCTCAATGCCGTCTAACGACATAAAGAAAGCCTTGAATGACGTGTCTTGCGAGACGACCACGCTGCGAGGGTTACTCCAGTCGCCATCGTTCCACGAGTCGAAAAGCGTATACCCTATCGGTGTGGCCGATATCACTGCCGTGTCGCCATGATAGTATATGCCACTTCCGTCGACAGTGCCCAAGTCCTCATTGTCCGAAGTGACAGTCAGCATATACAACGGTTCAGTGAAATGAGCCGTAAAGAGAGTGTCGCTACTGGCATATACAATCCTCGGATTGTCAGTATTTCCATCGTTCCAATGTGAGAACAAGTGCCTCGGTGTCGGTGTAGCTTCAATTGTAGCCGGTTGCTGCTCATAGTAGCACCCACCACCACTCACGGAGCCCCAAGCCTCGTTGTCCGAAAGCACTTGAATATCATGACAACTCGTTGAGACAAAACATGCCGAAAACGAAGTGTCTCCATTGGGATGTACAATTCGTGGATTGTCCGTACAGCCATCGTTCCACCCATCAAAGGCGTATCCATAATTAGGCACAGCCACCAGCGTATCGTACCATCCGACGGGATACCGCCCTCCACCGCGCACGCTTCCACGTGCCGTGTCGCATACACCCACCTCTATGTTCAGTTGGTCCACAATGGGCAGAAACATACCTATATAGCTGACTGGCCATGGGCAGTGCCATCCATAATTCCCAACTTGATCATACATAGCCACATGCCCATCCATGACCGACCATATAGGGTCCTCGGTCCTCCAACTGGGACATTCCTCATCCCAAAAACCCTTTTTCGGAACATTTGTCCTCCCAATAGCCACATACCATGTCGGGATTGTATAAGCCACATGCTCGTATGTCATACCCCAAATAGTATCATGATAAGGCACATTGTTATTATAAGTCCCATCAATATAGAAATCCGAATCCACCCATATAGGCGTATCGAAATAGCATTCGTATGCATAAATATACTTCACAATATTGTGGATACCACCCTGTTCGATAGGCATCCAATGCGGTTTGACCGTGTCCCAACGGAGAGAGTCCAACAACTGCAGATCGATATTCATTGCCCATGGCGTTGGCATGCCATTCCACGACGAGTCCTTCATCGTCAACTGATACAGACGCGTATATTCCGGCAGCTTCACATCTTCCAAGTACGGTTGTCCACAGGATGTAGGATCCACCAAAGCCACCAACCCTTTGACCTGCATCGGCTGTTTCGCATAGTGCCACACTGCAAGTGTAAGATCCATGTAATCAGCGTAAAAACTATCCGTATAACAACTGTCCGTAGCGCCATACAACGGCAACTCGTCGTACCATTGGGTATAATAGTATTTATCGTAGCGCGAGGGAATAGTATCACAGTCGGAGCATAACAATGCCGGATAAACTCTATGTGTTATTGGTATTTGGCAAAAGGACGCCTCATTTGATAAAAGAACTAACGATAAAATAAATATTTTCAAAAAGAATCCGACCTTAACTTCTGTTTTCATAACAATATATTTATTTAAATTCATAACAAAAATCAACGTTTTCGATAAGCCGTAAGTTGCCAAAGCTGAGCGAAGAACAAGCTTGCTTGTATTTCTGAAGCCAGGCAACGTAGACGAAGTCAATGCAGACATGCTTGCTTGTCTGCTGAGGCGAGAAAACGACTAATGAAATAGAACGTTTTCGATAAGCCGAATGCAGACAAGCTTGCTTGTCTGCTGAGGCGAGAAAACGGCACCTCAAAAAGGAACGATAAAGAAGATCCGTAAATTATCATAAATGTCAAATCAAATCGACTAATCACCTGTAAAAAATATATCCGAATCGCATTCCCACCTTACGTTGCGTCTTTAACTATATAGTCCCGGAAAACGTCAAATTTGCTGCGTCACAACTCCATTTTTTTTGGTGGGTTCTATTTATTCACTTTTTGGTCATCCAAACAGACAGAACCCGTTAATCTGCCAGACAACCGTGATTTGACATTCGATTTACGAGTGCAAAGTTACAACTATTTTACCATTCAATGTTTTATTTTTGTTTTTTCGCCACGATTCAAAAAAAACACGTATCTTTGCAACTCCAAACAAAGACTATGAACAACATCGACATAAACGCCCGTTTACTTTTCTTAAACATCAAGAAAAGAGACGTTTATTGTCTTTTTTAGAGACGCTGCAAGTCACGTCTCACCACTTCGACATACGAGCAATTGTATGCCGATTTTTGTGTTTTGTCAGTTTGGAAATCCAAAAATCTATAAATAATTAACAAAATTTAATATTATGGAACTCCCATTTGCAGAAGCGTGGAAAATCAAGATGGTTGAACCCATCAAGAAGTCCACTCGCGAACAACGCGAAAAATGGCTCAACGAAGCCCATCAGAATGTATTCATGCTCAAGAGCGACTACGTCTACATCGACCTCCTCACCGACAGCGGCACCGGCGCCATGAGCGACCGTCAGTGGGCTGCCATGATGATGGGCGACGAAAGCTACGGCGGAGCCCGTTCCTTCTACCACATGAAGGACACCATCACCGAGCTCACCGGCTTCGAGTACGTCATCCCCACCCACCAGGGACGCGCAGCCGAGAACGTGCTCTTCAGCTACCTGGTAAAACCGGGCAACATCATCCCCGGCAACGCCCACTTCGACACCACCAAGGGCCACATCGAGAGCCGCAAGGCTTTCGCCATCGACGTCACCGTACGTGAGGCTTACGACACCCAGCTCGAAGTCCCCTTCAAAGGCAACGTCGACCTCGAAAAACTCGAAAAAATCCTCCAGGAGAACAAGGGCAACGTACCCTTCATGGTCCTCACCGTCACCAACAACACCGTAGGCGGACAGCCCGTCTCGATGCAGAACATCCGCGAGACCTGCGAACTCTGCCACAAATACGGCGTGCCCGTCAACGTCGACAGCGCCCGCTTCATCGAGAATGCCTACTTCATCAAGACCCGCGAGAAAGGCTACGAGAACAAGACCCTCCGCGAAATAGCCCTCGAGATGTTCAGCTACGCCGACTCCATGACCATGAGCGCCAAGAAGGACGGTCTCGTCAACATGGGCGGCTTCATCGCCACCAACAAGAAAGATTGGTACGAAGGTGCCAAGATGTACTGCATCCCCTTCGAAGGCTTCCTCACCTATGGCGGTATGAACGGCCGTGATATGGACGCCCTCGCCGTCGGTCTGAAAGAGAACATCGAGTTCGAGATGGTCGAGACCCGCATCAAGCAGGTCCACTACCTGGCCCAGAAACTCGACGAATACGGCATCCCCTACCAGCGCCCCGCCGGTGGCCACGCAATCTTCGTCGACGCCGACAAGGTACTGACCAACATCCCTAAAGAGGAATTCCCCGCACAGACACTGACCTGCGAGCTCTACCTCGAGGCCGGCATCCGCGCCTGCGAAATCGGCTACGTCCTCGCCGACCGCGACCCCGTAACCCGCGAGAACCGCTTCGGTGGCAACGACTTCGTACGCCTCTGCATCCCGCGCCGCGTCTACACCAACAACCACATGGATGTCATCGCCGCCGCCCTCAAGAACGTCTTCGACCGTCGCGACACTATCAAACGCGGTCTGGAGATCACCTGGGAAGCCGAACTCATGCGCCACTTCACATGCCAGTTCAAGCGCCTCGGCTAATCGACTTCGTTGTCGGCCGAGCCGACGGCAAACCACGAAAACGAAAAAGCCTACGGCACGAAAACGATAACGAAAACGAAAAGGCCTACGGCACGAAAATGAAAACCAAACGGAAAAGGCTTCGACCTGCGTCGAAGCCTTTTTCATTTGACAACCACACACTTCCTGCTTCTGCCGTCGGCAAAACGGACTATATATATCCCTGTCGAGGGAACCTTCGACTTCTATCATTATCACCAACATAGAATTTTGCGAAAGTTGAGATTTACAAGATCTCTGCCGCGGCAGTGGCAAGGAGAAAAAGACTCAACGGGATTTTGCTTATTTGGAACAAAATTCTAAACACTGGTTAAACGAAACGAGGGTGTCCCTGACTCTTGGGGCACCCTCGTTTACAGATCAATAAGCAATCCTATTATTCGACGATGGTCATCTCGTCAATAAGATTCTTGGCGCCGGCATATTTGTCGATGACCCACAGCATATAGCGCGTGTCGAGACAGATGCAGCGTTGCAGGCGTTCCTCGAAGTCGATATCGCCCGACATCGACTCGCTGTTGCCGTCGAAGGCCAGACCGATAAGGTTGCCCTCGCCGTCGATGACAGGGCTGCCACTGTTGCCACCGGTAATGTCGTTGGTGGTCACAAAGCAGGCGTGCAGCTTGCCGTCTTTGTCGGCATAGCGGCCGAAGTCGCGAAGCGTGACGAGTTCCCTCAGTCGGGCCGGAACTTCAAACTCGCCACCGGCAGGGCCTTCCTTTTCGAGCACTCCATCTATGGTGGTATAGTAGCTGTAAGCGACAGCATCGCGCGGCTCGTATGCCTTCACGTTGCCATAGCTGAGACGGATGGTGCTGTTGGCATCGGGGCTCATAAGTTTGTGTCCTTCATTGATTTGCATCACACCGTCGGTGAAGTTGCGGATGCCGCGTTCCAGGCCTTCGCTCGACTCCTTCGGGACCATACTGCTGAGCTCCACATATTTGGCATAGATCTCGCCACCAACGAGATACACAGGGTCTTTATGCAACTTTTTCATATCCGGCTTGGCGAGAAATTTTTCCAGACTTTCACGGCTGGCGAAGATGGACTTCTTGTGCAGGTCGGCCACATATTTGACGAAGTCGCCTTTGTACTTTTTCGCAGCCTGCTTGAGGAACTCGGGCTGATACTGCACGTCGAGGTGCTGGGCCACATACTTGAACATCTCGGCCTCCAGCCGCTGCTCGAGCTTGGCATCATAATCTTTATAGAAATTCTGGACGTAACCATTCACCGACTGGACAACGGCATCGCGGAACATCTCGTACTTCGGGTCGTCGAGCACCTCGATACCTTTAGCCATCTGGAAGGCCTGCCACGGGAGCTCGGGGCCGATGAGGAGTCCTTCGACAATATAGGTGCGGGCAGCGCTGAAGGCCTCGCGGTCTTTGTAACCTTTCTCTATCAGCGACAGCGCCTCGCCATACTTGGCGGCCTTGCCCGATGCCCACTGGCGATACTGGTTCTCAATCTGGCGTTTCACGTTCATCGTTCCCAACTGCTTGAGGGCTTTGTTCTGTTCGTCGCTGTACTTCCAATAGTTGGAGCATTCGGCATACTTCGAGTCGTACTTGATGCGCACAGCCTGATCCTTGGCCATCTCCTCGCGCATGACATTGATTTTCACCGAACGGATATCGAAACGCAACTGGTTCTCGCGTTCGGTCTCGACAAGGCCGTAACTGGTGAGGAAACGGTCGGTCGTGCCGGGGAATCCCATCGTCATGGCATAGTCGCCCTCTTTGAGTTCGCGATTGCTGACGGGAAGGTAGTGCTTGGGGTTGAGGGGAATATTGACGTCCGAATATTCTGCCGGGCTGCCGTCGGGAGCAGTGTAGATGCGGAACATCGAGAAGTCGCACGTGTGGCGCGGCCACATCCAGTTGTCGGTGTCGCCACCGAACTTGCCCATCGACGACGGCGGGGCACCCACAAGGCGCACATCCTTGTAGATGATATGCACAAAGAGGAAGAACTGGTTGCCGTTGAACATAGGCTCGACATGGGCATCGTAGATGGTGCCCTCGGAAGCCTGGCGCTCAATCTGTTTCGACACCTCAGCAATAGCCTTCTCGCGCTCGGTCTCACTCATCTCGTCGCTCAGTGCGGCCTTCACGCGGTCGGTCACATCCTCCATGCGGACAAGTATCGAAGCCGTCAAGCCCGGATTGGGCAGCTCCTGATCCTTGCTGTAGGCCCAGAAGCCGTCGCGCAGATAGTCGTGTTCGACTGTCGAATGCTGCTGCAGCTTCTCGAAACCGCAGTGATGGTTGGTGGTCATAAGACCTTGTGGCGACACAATCTCGCCGGTGCAGAAGTGGTTGAAGGGCTGACCAGCCTCGCCGAGACCGACAACGGCATCCTTCAGGCAGCTTTGGTTTACATTGTAGATGTCTTCAGGGGTTAGTTTGAAGCCGGCTTTTTGCATGTCGGCATAGTTCTTGCCGATTAAAGACAGGAGCCACATGCCTTCGTCGGCATGAGCCTGCTGAATCGGAAACTGGAAGCTGAAAAATGCTATTAGTGTAGCAATCAAAAATGTTTTTTTCATCGTATAAAATTTAAAATTCTTTTAATTGTAAAACGATTTTCGCGCACGAAATATTACACATAGCCAAAAATATTTTCAGCCTGCATACTTTTTCACTCTCTTTGACGTTAATCAGAACAACAAATCAAAATTAATAAATCATGAAAAAATTAGTTCTTTTTGCCGCCACAATGCTTCTCTGCGCAGGCATCTCTTTCGCTCAATCTCCCGTCAAGGGAAAAAGCACACAGTCCAAAACCACCGAGGCTAAGATGGTTCAGACAAATCCTGCCGCCAAAACCGACAACAGCACTCCCGCTGCCAAGCCCGCTTGCGGCAAATGCCCGCACCATCAGCAATGCGGCAAGAAAGCCGACGTGAAAGCTCAACCGAAAAGCGAAGTCGCTGCCGAAAAGAAATGCTGCAACAAGGACAGCATGAAACCCGCAGCAAAAAAAACTGACGAGCCAAAGACTGCAGTCAAGAAATAACAAATGAAGAATATCCGCAACTTCTGTATCATCGCCCACATCGACCACGGCAAAAGCACGCTGGCCGACCGCTTGCTGGAGGTGACCAACACCGTGTCGCAGCGCGACATGCAGGACCAGGTGCTCGATGATATGGACCTTGAGAAAGAGCGCGGCATCACCATCAAGAGCCACGCCATACAGATGAACTACCAGCGCGGCGGCGAGGCCTACGTGCTCAACCTCATCGACACCCCAGGCCACGTGGACTTCAGCTACGAGGTCAGCCGCTCCATTGCCGCCTGCGAAGGGGCCCTGCTCGTGGTCGACGCCACTCAGGGCATACAGGCACAGACCATCTCGAACCTGTACCTGGCCTTGGAGAACGACCTGGAAATCATCCCCGTGATGAACAAGATAGACCTCGACAGCGCCATGCCCGAAGAGGTGGCCGACGAGATTATCGACCTGCTGGGCTGCCAGCGCGAGGACATCCTGTCGTGCAGCGCCAAGACGGGTGTCGGTGTGCCCGAAATCCTCGACGCCATCGTGGACCGCATCCCCTGCCCCAAGGGTGACGAAAATGCTCCGCTGCAGGCCCTGGTCTTCGACTCAGTCTTCAACCCCTTCCGCGGCATCATCAGCTATTTCCGCATCATGAACGGCACGCTGCGCACTGGCGACCACGTCAAGTTTGTCAGCACCGAGAAGGACTACCACGCCGACGAAATCGGTGTGCTGCGTCTCAATATGGAGCCGCGCAAAGAGCTGAAAGCCGGCGATGTAGGCTACATCATCAGTGGCATCAAGACCAGCCGCGAGGTGCGCGTAGGCGACACCATCACCCACGTCGAGCAACCCTGCGACAAGGCCATCGACGGCTTTGAGGCGGTCAAACCCATGGTCTTCGCCGGCGTCTACCCTGTCGACACCGACGACTACGAGGAGTTGCGCGCCAGCATCGAAAAGCTGCAGCTCAACGATGCGTCGCTGACCTTCGAGCCCGAATCGTCGCTGGCCCTGGGCTTCGGCTTCCGCTGCGGATTCCTCGGCCTGCTGCACATGGAGATTGTGCAGGAACGCCTGACGCGCGAGTTCAATATGGATGTCATCACCACCGTGCCCAACGTGCAGTACAAGGTGAAGCTGACCAACGGCACCGAAATCGATGTCTACAACCCCTCGGGAATGCCCGAACCCAACAACATCAGCGAGGTCTACGAGCCTTACATCCACGCACAGATCATCACCAAGGCCGACTACATAGGCCCGGTCATCAAGCTCTGTATGGACAAGCGCGGCATACTGAAGAACCAGAACTACCTCACCACCGACCGCATCGAGATAACCTTCGACCTGCCGCTGGGCGAGGTGGTCTTCGACTTCTACGACAAGCTGAAGAGCATCTCGAAGGGCTACGCCTCGTTCGACTACTACCTCAACGGATTCAAACCCAGCAAGCTGGTGAAGCTCGAGATACTGCTCAACGGTGACCCCGTCGACGCCCTGTCGACACTGACCTACGTCGACAACGCCTACCCCATCGGACGCAAGATGTGCGAGAAACTGAAAGACCTCATCCCGCGCCAGCAGTTCGACGTGGCAATACAGGCTGCCATCGGCAGCAAGATCATCGCCCGCGAGACGGTGCGCCAGGTGCGCAAAGACGTCACCGCCAAGTGCTACGGCGGCGACATCACCCGCAAACGCAAACTGCTCGAGAAACAGAAAGAGGGCAAGAAGCGTATGCGCCAGGTGGGCAACGTCGAAGTGCCGCAAAGCGCCTTCCTCGCCGTGCTGAAACTGGATTAATTTGTAAAGGTTAAAGGTTAGAGGTTAAAGGTTAAAGATTAAAGGTTAAAGGTTAAAGAATCTCCGTTCTCAATCACTAATCACTAATCACCAATCACTCATCACCAATCACTCATCACCAATCACCAATCACTCATCACTCATCACCAATCACTCATCACTAATCACTAATCACTCATCACCAATCACTCATCACCAATCACCGTTCACCCACCCATGTCCACAACTGCAATAGCAATCATCATCGTCCTCACGGCCCTGCTCAGCGTCGGCGTGACGGGACTTATATTCTACAAGGTCGCCCAGACCTATTTCGACAACCAGCAGAAGACGCAGATGCTGCAGATGAAGATCGACGAGCACAAGGAGTCGCTCAAGGTCGTCACCCCCATCCGCCTGCAGGCCTACGAGCGTATGGCCCTCTATCTGGAACGCATCTCGCCCAACAGCCTTATCCTCCGCACCTTCCGCCCCGGAATGGACATCAAGGCACTGCAAGTGGCAATGACCAAGAGCATCCGCGACGAGTGGGAACATAACCTCAGCCAGCAGGTGTACCTCAGCGCCGAGAGCTGGAACCGCATCCGCGAGGCCAAGGAGGAGATGATCAACCTCATCAACGGCAGCGCCGTCAAGTTGCCTGCCGACGCCGACCCCACCAGCCTGGCCGGCGCCATCTTCGAAAGCTGCGCCAAGAGCAAGATTCCCACCGACGAAGCTATCGAATTCATGAAGAACGAGATACAGGAGAGATTCGCATAACGAAGTTCAATCCAAATTTTCGCAAGCAGGGATGCTTGCGTACCAAAACGACAAGCGGGCACTTCTGCCCGTTTTTTTTTATTCGCAACGACCGTCGGGAGTGCAGACCTGAGGGATATACCGAAGGGTATCGACGACTGTGTAGTCGAGGTCGGTCACAGGAACTGTGACGTCACGTATGTCGGTAGGTTCAAATGTGGCGTTGCCGTTTGCGTCGACGACATAGGTGCATTTCATGCGGTTTTGCGGGTCTAAGAGCATTGTGGTCGGTGTACCGTTAGGGCCTGTGATGGTCTGCGCCTGCGGAGCAATGTCGTTGACGATGTTGTTCATCCGGTTGTCGGCCACGTCCCATCCCAGTTCTTCGTAGCTGGCACCGCGATGTCGCATTACGTTCCACAACAGTGTCCTCTTTTTTTTCACCATCAGGGGCCGATACTGCGGCAGGGTGTCGTTGATCCAGTAGCGGGGTGCGTCGATGTGGTAGTTGGCGAACACTTTGTCCATATACTGCGCCGTGCTATAGCGCTCTTCGATGAAATACCAGCGCACGCGGTTGCTGTCGCATTCAGCCATCTTGCGCGGGTATACATCGCGCATGCTGATGTGGCAAGGCCCACAGCACGAGCTGGTCAGCACCACTACCTTGTAGTGCGTCGTGTCGTCAGCTATCATCTGCTTCAGTTGCGCCACGGTAATTGGGGTGAGTTCCTCCATCTGCAATACCTTGCGGTAGTTCCTCGCCGTGGGCTTTTCCATCATGCAGCCCGCAAACAGCACAGCCGCAAACACGACTATCGTCAATCTTTTCATTTTATTTACAATATTTAAATGATTATCTGCATTTCATTTATTCTTACGACCGCAGAATGCGGTCGCCTCCTTGTCCTGCATATATAGACGAACAAGGATGCAAATTCTTGCAAAAATTATAGAAAAACGATTTATCCGTTGTGTCGGATTTGCAATCCGACACAATTTAATATAAGGATTTGCAATCCGATGCGATTAAAAATATGCGGTGGTTCCGTTGTGTCGGATTTGTAATCCGACACAATTTAATATAAGGATTTGCAATCCGATGCGATTAAAAATATGCGGTGGTTTACAAACCCGCCGCAACGGGAATATTCCCGAGTTTCAACTGCTGCCGCGCGACGTGCAAGATATGGCCGTCAGATCAATCCTTGATGCCGGTACCTCGGTCCGACAGGCTGTGAGCCACACAGGACTAACCACAAAACAAATCCGAACGCGTTATGACAAATAGTTTAAGTTCACCCCTTTCAGAAAGGGCAAAAATGACTTGTCCCCTTTTGCCCCTTTTTCAGCGACGGCGGTAGGTGGTTGTGTAGACACTCGAAGTACCCGACTCCGGTCCTGCTTGGAATGTCGCATATCGAACGACCAACTGCGTATTTGTGAGTTCCAAAATCTCCCATACGTAGTTTCCAAAGTCTGGATCCGGGTTGCTTAAAAAGACTGTATCAGAGTTACCAGACATTGACCATTCGAATTCGGAGTTAAAATAATGAGGAGGGTAAACTGTATATCCTGATTCCAACTCCAGCGTTGCATGGTTGCCTGCTTCGAACAAGACATCGCGCACTGGTGGGTATATTTGGTCAAGAATAGTGTCGCCAGGAGTTGGCCAACTATAATAGTAGTGCTCTTGGCAACTTTGATACTCCCAGGAACCAACGATTGACGCTTCGGTGTCGTCATTGTCCCACCCGCTGCCGCACTGGAATGCCGTCAGCAGCAGGAATGCGCTCATTGCGCCGAATAAAAAGGTTTTCTTCATAATTGTTATCGTTTTTGATGATGATTAATTGCCAAAGATGTCCGATTGTTTCAGCAGCCTCACCGTGTGCTGGCGGCCGTCGGAGGTGGTTAATGTCAACAGGTAGGTGGCTTGGGGGCGGGAGGTGAGGTCAAGGGAGTACTGCCCGGGGCCGTCGGGGGTGAGACGCACTTCCTCGCGGCGGCCGGTGAGGTCGGTGAGCCACGCGGTGGCAACCCCGTTTTCAACTTTCAACTCTCCACTTTCAACTCTTATCTTCACGCTCTGCCGGAAGGGGTTGGGGTAGGCCACGAAAGCGTTTCCACCCTCCACCAGCGTGATGCGCACCTCGCCGCCACCGCCGTGGTTTGTGGAGTCATCGGGTTCGACATAGACATACGGAGTAGCGAAGAAAGTGTCAACGTATTTCAACACATACGCACGGTCTTCCCCAGCGGGAAGCGTGTAATTGCCGAAGGTGCCGCCGCCGTTCATTCTTCCCGACAGGTAAAGTATGCTGTCGCGAAAGATGGTTCCACGCGGGTCATTAGTTGGGCTTGGAGAGTTGTAGTCGATGAATTGTACTTCGTGGCCGTCTTTGTCCCACACAAATAAACCTGTCGACATTGGTCTTGTTATAACGCTGTCTCGAATGTAAATATTATGCTCATACAAAAGCTGCACAATAACAAAGTTGTTATGGGTTGCAATTTCTATGTGTTCTAATAGTTGCGGCACCGTTGTACGGGATGACCGTACTTCGCCAATGGCTAAAGCCTGTCCTGTATTTTTGTCTAATCGTGCAAAAAAGATACCATTTCGCACATTGATGTTAAACGTATCAGCCCTATAGATTTGTTCTTGATGAAGCGACCAAATGCGTCCGAGGCAGTACACATCTCCGTTTTCGTCTATACTTAGTGCATTAAGCAGATAATTATTCCACCAATCATGATTGTTGCTATTGTTTTCATAATCCAGCTGGAATAGCCATAGAGGATTCAGCACGCTGTCATATTTTAGTATGACTGAATATTCGAGACTGTTTTCTGTCTGGATGTGTATATCCGGCATTCCTGTGATTTTGAAATCGACAGAGTCTAAAACGGCAACCGAACCTGCATGCATACTCAACAAAAGGTATATTGAGTTCTCTTTGCCGGGTGACATCAAAGAAGTGATATAAGTGTTAACCCCGTTAAGATTCGGTATGTTGGGCTCGAAAAGAAGTTGTTGGTGCAGGATATTTGTGAAACGAGGAGAAAACTTAATAATCTGATAGTTATTATACGACGTAAAGGCGGGTACATGGACATCAAAATGCCTCTCGCCTCCGTTAATCAAGAGCCGATATCCCCAAAACGTACTGTCGTCAAACAGATTGGTTCCAGATATTACAGGATGAGCCATAATGATATTGCCATCATCATCTACCGAAAATGCATCGCAATTAAAACCCATATCTCTGTAATGGCATGAGTCTTTCATCATAATTGTTCCGTCGGAATTGATGCATGCCGCAGACAGGAAGTGTTTGTCTTTCAAATGGCCATCCAAACTGAACTCCAAGTATGCAAGGAACCATGCGCCATTGACACTGTCTGTGGGGAAGGCGAAATTGTTGGTTTCGAGAAAGAGCGTGTCTAAAAAGAATGTGTAATTTTGATTCCTAACACCAGGGCGCGAAAGCATAACCATGCAGACGATGGATGTATCGCCTACAAGTTGTATGCCTATGCCGTTTGTGGGAGAACCATAGTTAGTGTGGATTGGCTTGTGCCACATCAGCTGTCCTGCTGGACTCAGTTTGGCAATGACAACACTCTTTGTCTTATTGTCTTTGCCGTATGGACTAAAAGGCAGGAGATCAGTGCTGTCTATCTGTGCCCCTTTTGTAAACTCGCCCAAGATGTATAAGTTGCCTTCATTGTCGACCGCGCTTCCTATTATTGTGTTTAGGTCGGTCAGTCCGTTATTGTCGCTTTCTCCAATGTAGGATTTCACCCAGTCGAAGTGTTGGGCGTGGGCGGTGATTGCCAGCAGCGCGAGGAGCGCAAAGGTGAGGGTCTTTCTTGTCATAGTAGTGTTGTTTTTTGCATTTATAAATCCGTTTTATTAACCGAGCCCATTGGGGACTCCTAAGACAAGGAACGCTGAAAAACTTTTCTTGTCACCCCTATAAGTAACGGTTAAAAAATAAAGTAAAAGGATCAGGCATGATTAATGAGGTAATTCCATCTATGGAGTTTGGAGTCAAATACAACGCGACGTGCGAGAGTCTCCCGATACCCGTCGGAGACTTTCC
>Ga0256404_1002513_pt1 | contig 40402 bp, 39 predicted proteins | sample RumenRJG_01DNA_FD_185990 | JGI IMG/M metagenome (GOLD analysis project Ga0256404, IMG submission 185990) | Bovine rumen microbial communities from Lethbridge, Alberta, Canada - RJG_01 | ecosystem: Host-associated > Mammals > Digestive system > Stomach > Rumen | place: Canada: Alberta | collected...
CCAGGGCAGTCCATGTATCTACCTCGTTACGGATATATTGCTCCTTTGTTACGTCACCTTTGGTCAGCAGCCGCATCTGCGCCCTCATGCTGGCAATCAGCGACTCTCTGGTGATGGAGCCCGCAGCGGTGCTTGCCGGCTTCAGGAAGTTCGGGAACTCACGGCTCAGCAGCTGCTTGACAGCGCCATACCATAGGAACACCCCCATCAGGATTTCGTCTTTCAGTTCTTCTGCATCGTCGTCTTCCGGCACTCGATAGAGGATGCGTGCCATGCCTTGCAGGCAGTCGTTGTTTCTGCTGAGCAGGTAGGACTGGTAGAAACCCTCCAGCTCAAGGTACTTTCCAAAGGGCAACTCCTGCAGCTCGAAGTCAACGGCATCAAGCCCGTCTATCTCTATCCTGTCCGTCATCTGCTCCACCTGGCAGACAAAGCCGACACTCTGGACGCAGGCCGGCAGCAAGTCCGGAGCGAAAAGGAAGGTCTTTCCTGATGTCTGCTCACGGCATAGCCATCCTTCCGGCAGGCGCTTTGCAACTTCCAGCCGTGCGAAGTATAGGAAAGCTGCCGTACTCACCCTGTTCTCCCAGTCGGGAGTCTCGGCATACAGCCATATCAGCCTGACCACATGGCGCAGCTGCTCCTGGTTGAGTTGGGACCATTCCGTCGGCAAGTTGAAAGACATCTCCTTACATAAAGAAGAAGGTGGAGTCTTCTTTTTTGTTCTGGTATCTTTGTGCATGGCGTGTAGCGTGTAATCTTGATGCAGTATATGTGGGGTAGTCGTCAGGATAATTCTCCAGGGATTCCACCATGAGTGACAGCATCTGCGTGTTATACTTCTGCCCTTCCTGCAGGGAGACAAAATGTCCGATGAAGTCACGACACTTACTCATTATAGCATTGTCCCAGTTTGTCATGGCGACTCCCCTTTCCTTCGACAGCAGTTCTTCCATATATTCCACGCTGATTTCCCTGCGGAGAATAGCATCAGCAGCAACAGCACGGGAACGTGCCGATACGAAGTTGGCAGCCGTTTTCTGGAGTGTGGTCAGCCGCTCGAAGTCCGACCACCGCCAGAACAGCGTCGGAATCTGCAGGCTGGCGGCATGAGTGCCGCTCCATCCTTCCACTTTCTTCATGATGTCGACCATCTGTTCATTGGTCTTGGCAAGTTCAATGCTCAGCTCGTCGATAAGGGCATCGACGCGCGCCTTGCTCGCCGGTGCCGTACTCTCTGTAGAGACAATGCCGAAGCCTGTTGCCGTCAATACGAGGTCCAGCGAACGGCAGGTATGGATAAAGGCATCCAGGCAGACAAAACGGATGCAAGCCTTTTGCAAGGTCTCGTCTTCCATGATTTTTCCTTCGTAAGGCTCACCGACGATGCTGAACACCATCGTTCTATAGGCAATAGAGAACATCTTTTCCAGACGGCTGAAGACGCTGGTATTTCTTTCCGGCATCCGTGCCGCCGGCACGTTGGCTTCGAATACCGCCTTGGTGATAAGGGGTAGGAAATCACTTTTCATTTTGTGAGCTATTATTGTTGGTTGATACTTCTTTGGCATCCGTATTCTTGTCGAGAGTTGTCAGCAGGATCATGGGCACGTCCGGATAGACCTTGTCCTGCCAGCCGTTGTAGAAGATGACGGAGTTGTGCACAGTCATCATCATATCGTGCGGCAACGTCTCGAGCGCCTGTTTCATTGTGAAGAGCTCGCGCTTGTCAGAGCCGGAGTTGTTCATCTGCGACTTGCCTGGTGTTGCTCCGGCAAGATTAGGATGAACGTTGTCGGAGTAGGCGAGGACGTTGCTGGCTTCTGCCACGTCGTCGTTGTATTCGTTGCCGGCTTTCGACGTGTCCACCACGTTGATCTTGACGTAGTGCTGTTCATCGCCGGTGGGCAGCAGCGTTTCAAATTCACTCCAGAACATCTTGTCGGAATTATCTGAACCGCCTAGATACTTTTTCAGTTCCTCGATATACGTAGTCTTCATTTCAACAAAGTCAGGCGTGCCGGGTGAAAGTCCATTCTGCTGGGCGCGTGCCTCCCAGAACTTGGTGTTGATTTCTACATGATAGCGGATGTTGTTGCCATTCTTCAGCTTTGCTTTCTTTGCCTTCGTCAGCAGGCTGTAGATTTCGTACCATCCGTCACGGAGCGTTGCACTCCAGTAGGGGACAGGATAATACTGACACCCTACTGTAGGTATGCGGCAGACGATGGCGAACTTGGTATGTGACAGGGGGGACCTCTTGAAAACGCCAAGCACATCTTTCTCTTTCCCCGTACGTGCCAGCAGGTCACCCAGAGGGTCGTATTCGTCGAGCAAGGGGATGACTTCCACGTCTTTCGGCTGGTCGTTGGCCTCCCAGTCGGCAAATAAGACGTGCTTGATACGCCCCATATCGTCTGCTTTCTCGAAGCGGATGTTGCAGGCATCCTTGTGCACCAGGCGCACAATCTTAGAGCGGTCACGTGACAAGATGACCACACAGACGCTGAAGAAGTAATACTTCAGGTCGGTGATCTGCTCTGCGAAGAAGCGCTTCAGGTTGTTGCGCATGAAGAATTTCCTGATGTCAGTGTCTGCTGTAGGCAGGGGTTTTTTCTCATTCCTCGTGGCGATGTCTATATACTCCAGCCCTCTGCCATAGCAGGTCAGCAGGTTGAAGAACTTATCCTGACTCAGAACGGAGTTCTTTTCTACCATCTCTCGCAGTTCATACGGCAGCTGGTTTTCGGCTCCCCATGGGATGACGTCATAGGAGTTGCCGTCATCAGCCTTCACCGGCATAGGCTCATTGTTGAGCGACGAGTAGATACTCGTGACGGTAGAGTCACTTTTAGCGAGATCAAAATAAAATGATTCAATCATAGATATACTGGGTGTCCGTTGATTTCAAAGATTAACACGTCCCTCACCTTGCGCTTCTCCCCGTTCTTGGGGTTGAGCAGGTCGTGGGTACCACGCCGCCACCAGGACGAGATCACCTGCCAGCCATCATAGCGGCAGATGTCTCCGGTCTGCTTCAGCGCGACAAGCCATACTAGCTCGTGTGTCCGCAGGCATTCGTCCAAGAATAGCTGTGCCTCCTTCAGGTGTATGGCGCTCTTTACTTTCATTTTAGTTATAGATTTCTTCAAATTGCTCACTGAAGAGCCTTGCTGCCTTGCGCTTGTGCATGATGTTCTGGGTGCGCTGCGCATAGGTGTAGGTGATTTCATATTCCGGCATATAGTCGTCATCGCTCTCACACTCGTTCTTCGAGTCGGTGATGACAATATGCTTGCCGCGGCCCTCCTTGCTCCACAGGCAGACCTCCATGGAGCGCAGCAGGTCAGTCACCCACTCCGCCATGGCATCGTTGAGCCAGCCGGTGTTAGCCGTGAACAGCCTTTCTTCCGTAATTTGATATGCTCGAAGTCTGCCGCGGATGCGGGCTGACTGCCGGTCGAACTTCGACGACTGCTTCAGCGTACCTGTGCAATGGACGAGTTCCTCGCAGCCGAAGCTGTTGACGAAGAGGAAGGAAGGCTCCGGCGGCACCTGCTCCACGATGCAGCGGAACAGCTGCTTGCGCTGCCCTGCCGTGACGGTGTAGTAAAGGAGGCGCGCGCCAGTAGTGTCAAGGAGTTCCAGGATCTTCCGCGGAGAGACGTCAAACTGCGAGATGTCGTCTTCCGTTGCCACTGCCTGCAGCTCTGCTGTCAGCGTGTCAAAGCTCCCATCAGGCAGACGCACGTCTGCAGATACGGTTGCTTCGTCTTCGTCGTAGGCATAGAGACGTTCTTCGCGTGACAGCGACGTAATCTTCTCTCCGTCCAGGACAGTCAGAAAATGCGTCGAGACGAAATCCTGTGCCGTCATACCCACATCGACAGCACCGACGAGTATCGTCACCGGCGAAATCGATGCCGTGCCAGCCGTGTCTGTGAAGGTGGCTTCCATCGTCACCCTGCCATACGCCTGTATGTAGGGTTCTACGAGTGCCGGCAGCTCGCCTACGGTGATAGTGCCGTCGGCAGAGGCATAGAACGTCTCCTCCAGCAGGTTGGCACGCTCGGTGCTGATGACCAGGTCGAGCACGAATAAGCCACTCCCCGCCTCCGTGCTGATGATGATATCGGTCAGCATAGCAGAGAAGCTGAGAGTGGCAGGTTGAGAGACTATCTGTGGTAGAGCCATGCGTGTTTCTTTTGTACGGCAAAGATAAGAAAGAACATGCCTGTATGAAAATACAGGGGCGACACCGGCATCTAAGCACGGCATCGCCCCCTCTCGGACAATATATTTCCTTCCTACGCTACAAACTCGTCCAGACGAGCCTGTCGTCCTGACGCTGCAGGATATATCCACGCTGCATCAGATATTCCGTCACCTCGTCAGGAGTCAGTGACACCATGTCGCGCACGTTGTCGCAGATGTCCTGTGAGGTGAACCTTCCCATGTCTTTCCGGTCCTGGAAATACACGTTAAGGACTGATTTCTTGTAATCATCCATTTTCTACCCTTTCTATTTTCATATCCTTAAGTGTCTGATAGTCCCTCTTCACCTCCGTCAGCGTCCTGAGGTTGTCGAAGATTTCCGTTCCCAGACCGCAAAAATCGTCGGTCAGCTCGAAGAGTTTGTCCTGCAGCTCCGTGATGTCAGCAATAATCCTGGGTGCCGACTCGCAGATGCCCTGCAGCTTCTCCCAATTGCTTTCGCTAATGCCGAAATTACTCATGACTCGCCTCCTTCCTTAAGCTGCTCTCCTCCACATAGGAGGGGGTAATTCCGTGCTCCTCACGCCATTGATTCACCACTCGGGCGTGCTCGAGGTGAAGGCGCATACGCTCGGCCTTCCACTTGTCGCTGATAGCCTTCGCCTTGTCGCGCTGAATTCCAATCAGCGACGACTGCTCTTCCAGATAGCGGCGTTTGGCATCAGCCATGCGAGCGTTTATCTCCGCCTGTAGCCGCTGCTGCTCTTCTCCCTGCTGGCGGCGTGTTTCCCTCATCGCCTCGATATTGACGATGATGCTGTTCTGGTACTCCTCGTAAGTCATCATAGCGCACCTCCTTCCAGCCATTCAGCCACTCCACAAGCCACAATGAGCAGCACACAAGCTGCATGGGCTAACAACACTTCCTTGTGGGTGAACTCCTCACCACACAGGGCTGAGAAGGTTTCTGACTTGGCATTGAGCCACGCTTTGCAGTTCTTTACAGCTGCTTCCGCCTGCGGAAGCACTGAGGGCTGAACCTGCCCAATCTGAATTGTTTGTTGCATATTGCTCTGTCTGTTAAGCAGCCGGTGAACCTCGCCGGCACGGAGATACAGAGAAACGGCTGCACATCCCGTTGCTTAACAGACAGTGACTCACCCAGAGGGCAGTTCAATCTTACGAGATTGCAGCCGTCGTTATCATTCGGACTGGATGTTAGGAGTACTCCCTCAGGCCTATGCCCTTTTACATCTTCCTGTGACTTCTTGGCAATAAAAATGCCCGGCTGATAATGCTGAGCGTCTGACGTGCGCCCTGCCGAGTGGTCTACCACTGTCTGTTAAGCGATGGCAAAGATAAAAAGAAAATCCCGAAACCTGCAAGAGATTTCGGGAAATTCTTTCATTTTGCAACGAAATTCACGAAAAAGCCCCGATACTCACGTACCAGGGCGTTAAAGAGTCTTTTTTATCATGAAAACATGCCAAACACCTAACGGAAGGTTGCGGCACTTAGTTCTTTTGTTATGTTTTTCTCCATCATGCTGCAAAGATACAAAAAAACCGGAACATTTCTGCTCCGGCAACGCTGGTGTAATAGTTTGTTGTCAAACAGTAACTATACAACAGACATCAGTTCGCGTCCGATTTTATGGATGCCTTCCACAATGCGCTTGCGCTGTTCCGCACGTGGTTTTTTAATCCGTGTGGCGTAGTGGCTCAGTTGGTGTTGGTTAATACCAGTGGCACGGCTGATGGCTGCCAGTGACACAAAAGGCTCGTATGCTCTGAGCACAGTGGCTACATCAACCAAGTTATACTCCAGTTCATAGTCACCTTCCACAAGCCACTGAGGCACATCGTCACCATCCTCAACCATACCCTCGATATGGAAGCGCAGCGTCTCAGGCACATCGTGAAGCAACTTCTCGTAGGTATCAGCCGTGAGCACAACGGCACCAGGCACATTCTCGCTAAGCGAAGCTCCAAAATTTCTGTCGCACCATGCGACATCTACTCTTATTTTCTCCATAATTTTAATGTTTTAGATTGATCTACTTTATTTTGAAAGGCTGGGTGGTTATTTCCACCCCGCCTGTTTCCAGATGCTGTTCAGTAGGAATTGGCTCAAGACCTCGTTCTTATGACCTCTTACTGTTACCTTTCCAGGTTTTGTAGGGTGCTTGAACTGGCGGTGGTCAGTAGCCTTGCTTTTCATTTCTATCCAGCCGTCAGCCTGCAGCAACCTGATAACTTCAATGACTTTGTACCTTTTCATCTGATGTATGTTTAACTGTTTGACATTGCAAAGGTAATAAAAATAATACTCCCAACCAAATATTTTCCAAGAAAAGAGTAGTAAAAATAATACTTTTAACAGTACAACAAAAATCCCGAAACCTGCAAAAGATTTCGGGATTTTTTCAAGCATCAATAAAATCAGGTCCGAACGTAAAGGAAAACTCCAGGTGTTCAGGGTGTCGATTCAGAGAGAAGTTTCCCCTGCTGATGATATCCATCCCCAATATCACATCGACGTCTCTGTGCATGTCGTCAAGGACAGCCACCGACAGCGGAACGTACTTCCTCACGTTGCCTGGAAAGACCAGCACAACACCTATCTTCACTTCCTTCTCTTCCGTCAGGTCGTGGACGGAACCTTTCAGCAGGAAGTCTTTAAGCCGGCAAGCCTCTGCAACACATCTGGATATGACACTGACCTCGGCACCCGTGTCCCACAGCGCCTTGCCGTCGAAACTGTATGTCGACCCGATATCGGAGACATGGACTGGAGATATCAGCCTCGCAGTCCACAGAGGCAGCTGCTGTCTATATACATTATTCTTCATAATCATTCTACTCAACGTTGCAAAGATAAATAAAAAAAATCCCAAGCCATAAAGGCCTGGGATAAATAATTGCGCCGCCAGCCCTGAGCGGCGACTTTTGTTCAATTAAATCAAGCATGAAACACAGATGCCGGGGCTTTGATATTCTCTGCAGCCTTGCGCAGACGGTCGGCGAGGTCGTTGAGTGCACCATACAGCGTTTCCGCTTCCTCCGGTGTGAACCCGCCAACACCACCATTTCCATCGATGCCGTCCAGCTTATGGTAGAACCACGACGACGACTTTTTAAAATAGGTGTTGGCTATCTCGCGCCATGAGACGCTCAGACTGACATCCCTTACCCGCTGCCGCATATCCGTGATGACGAGCTGCTGTTTTTTAGCTGTAATTTCCATATATAATGTCCTTTCCTTTTTTTTAAGGCTCTCCAGCCCGTTTAAGCACTTTCAGGAACACCATCACTCTCAGAGGGGTTCGTTATCACGCTGCAAAGTTACAAAAAATGCGGGAACCATCTAATGTTCCGGCATTTTTTGAGTAAAAACAACCTATCAGGCGGTTGCGAAAAAGTTGTGAACACCATTTTTTCGTAACTGCCTGATAACCAAAACAAAAATCTTCGCTTCCTTGGATTTGCAAGGAAGTCAGACGAAATCCACCCCCGCACCGCCCTGTGCCCCCGATGTAATTACACTCCAAACGCACAGGCGGAATATTTGAGAGGGTATGACGTTTGCGGTCGTGTGGCACCCCATGCTTTCCGGGCATGGTTGGCGGTCGAGAAGCATGATGACCGTATAGTGCAGCGTGGCAGCGACATGGGTGTGTGTCTGACGTGTAGCGCCTGTGGTGCCTGGCACGTAGCGATGTGTGCGTGTACTCTTCGCGTAGAGCAAGCGCCACACGTCATAAGACTCATGCCCATGTCCCTGCAAGAGAAACGAAACAGTCATCATGCTGGCAGACCGCTGGAGTAGCCTTACTCCGGTGCCACACGAATAATAGTGCGCTCCATGGAGTGCACGCCCAGCATCCGTCCACTCTCGGACGGATATATATAGAGCATATATATAAGGTATGCCCGTCATCTTATCGCCTTCGATAAGATAATGTCTTGGCGAGGAACATCGCCAGGGGCTGAAGACGGGTACCACGAATCAGAAGGATGCCACCGTAGGAGAGCATCAACCGCCGAGACGGCAATGGAAGGCGACATCACTACCAGTGGACCGGCAGCAAAGCGCTCACCATAAATCAAAAACATACATGAAGACGAGACAAACAAGCAAGCAAAGAAGGCTGACAAGGTACATCGCTCCCTCTTCGCCATGATGACAGAGAAGTACCGTCCGGCATGACCGGAGGAGACCGAACGGAAAGCAGGCAGACGCTCACGCGCCCACCTGCGGACAATTGAATGATGACACAGAAAAAAAAGTTTGCGATGATACTGCGAAGAGGAAAGCTACACGATGCCGCTTCCGCCACCACCGCCATAGAACGTCGGAGTTCCTGTCTCTACGCCGATGCAGAGCGTGTCGAAAGCATCCGAGCCGTCGGTACGACTCTGTAAGGGGTCCTCCTCCGTCTCTGGGAGTTTCTCACCAGACTTATCCTTTTGATTAGTGCCATTCACGGTCATGGCTGAGTCGATGGAGACCAAGAGGTCAGGATTATTCTCCTCATTGATGAGCAGGGTATAAGTGCGCTGTCCGAGGAACATGCCGTTGATGAGCTGCTGCTTGACGGGATGGCTCCACGGACGACCAATATAGATTTCCCTGACAATCCACCCATGCTTGATGAAGCAATCTTTGACGACTGTCCTGAAGTCGACCTTGCTGACACCGTAGTTGTTGCCAACGAAAGTAGCATCATAGACAAAGATAATCTCCTTATGTTTGAGAGGAGAGTAATACAGGCAGATGTCATCTACCAGTTCCGGCAGGCGTCGCTCATATTTTACATAGAAGCTCTTCAGGATGCGCAGCTTCATGTCGGCTCCAGGTTGTCCGATTACCGCCCAGTTGATGTTGGCGTTAGCGTCCATCGCCACCCAGAGAGGTGCCCCCTGCTCGATATCTCCGTCCATACGGCAGTCAACGTGGCGCAGCTTACTCATGTCGTAGCCCAGCGAGTCAAGGTAGGTCTTGTTGACCTTCGTATAGAGGTTCCTGTCCGTCTTCGACGAATAAAACGAGTCTTCCGAATGTTCCACCCTCCGGCACATGATGGTTGTGCGGAAGGTAGCCGGCGGCATATCGCGGTGACATTGCGCAACGAAGTCTTCACCGAGTATCTCCAGATTCTCTATCGAAGAGAATTCCTTATACAGATAAGTGTCAGCACGCAGCTGGTTGACAGCCCGTGACAGCTTCCTCAGATAGTGCAACTCAGCCGGTGACGGCTTCTGATGGTTGGCGACTTTATCGGCGACAATATTCCTGATGCGGACAAGCTCCGCTATCAGTCCTTCCAGGAGTTGTACCTTCTGCAGGTCGCATCTCTCACGGTCATGAAGAAACCACGATCCTTTTTTCGTCGTCGGCATATCCGAGAACTTGGCTATGCCATGGTGATAGTAGAGATGCCCGAACACATTTCCGTTGCCACGGTTAGCTGGAATGGTCTCGTCCTTCAGCTGCTCGAAGTCGATGAACTTTGCCTCGTCGATCAGGATGAAGTCAAAGCTCTGGGAATTCGACGTTCCCTTACGGTCCTGACTGATGACCGTAGCATAAGAGCCGTTGTAAAATGACAAGGTATTCTCCCAGTTCATGGGCTTGATGATAGGATCCTTCCACCCCCATGCCTTTGCCGGCTTCTTACCCCAGGCGTAGTGGACGTTTTCCACGAACCCCCACCTGCGGAGGTGGGTATCCCATGAGGGGATGATATTGGTCCACATTCTTTTCGAGTTAGGACCTACCAAAGCTGTGTTAGATCCTGGCATACCCTCTGCATTACGGCGCAACAGAGAAGCGGCAATCAAGCCCTTACCGATGCCACGACCGCCTACCATGGTCATGTTCTTGGTCATCAGCGCAAGCATGTATGCCTGCGCCTGATTGAGATATTGGTCAAGCGTTGTCATGTTTTTCAATCTGCTTTTTCACTTCCAGCTCTTTAGCGGTCACGGCATCGACCATCTCCACGATCTCTGCATCCTCGTCGATGTCCTGCAGTTTAGAATGTGAATAGTGAGCAATCAGCTCATCTATCACCTTGCGGACGTTAGGAATAGGCTTGAAGCCAAGGACAGAAACATCGAAGGTAAAGGAGATGCGCGGTATCTCCGAGTAGCCCTTATCATGCTCGTCATCCTTGTCGAGCTTGTTGTATTTACCATATTGCTGTGCCAGCTTAGCGATGGCTGCTGCATCCTCTTTCCGGAGGGCTATTGCATAGCCTTCCATGATCATATTATTGAATCTCCAGCGGTGCCATTCCTTGGTGCACTGCTGCAGGTTCCCGATGATGGCGTGCAATATCTCGATGTCCTCATAAGCCTTGCGCTTGGACAGCGGCTTGCCGTCTTCCTGGTAGTTGGCTTGGATATAGTCGATGTATTCGCGGTCCTTCTTCAGGGGATTGCGCAGCATCCAGTTATAGATGTCGCGCAACCTGAGGACACGCGTGATGACCTGTTCACTGACTCGGTTAGCACGCATCTCCTCGACTGGCAGCATGAGGTTGTCCGAATATATGTCGATGTTGAATCTCATTCTATACTGATGTTGGCTGTCTGCAGCCAGTTGTTGGCTGACTCAATGGCAGAAGGCGAACCGATGTCCGCCAGTTTCAGTGTTTTCTCGTGCAGGTCCCTGGCACGTTCAGCCAGGACACGACGGTACATCTTACCGGCATCCTTCCACGGATTAGAAAATTCCGCGACATCATCATGGCTCAGCCCCAAAAGGACGCCAATCTGGGAAGGTGTCAGCAGGAGTCTTGCCAGAGGCTCCGCCTTCTGTAACAATTCCTTTTCCATTTTGAAGGTCTATTTCAGCAGCATCATTGCTGCAAATATCTACATATTGATGCATCAGGACACGAAAAACCTCTCTGTCCGTGCTGATGATGGTACTTTCGGCTCTTGCGCCGTAAGTCTGATTCTGCGAGGTGATGACAGACACGTCTATATCCTCGCCATGAACCAGCAGCAGCTTAGAGTGGTTTTGTCCCAAGAAGACTGTATCGAAGGTGGCGGCAAGCAGACGCTCCAGATGCAGTGTCTTGCGTGCTGCCCTTTGATCGAGAAGAATGGTAGAATGACCTATCAGGTCTTTCTGCCGTAGCAGGAAGAATCCGTTTAAGAACGGTTCGCTGGTGGAGTAGCTGCTTACCCACACGTCGGACTTCCCGGTTTGCGGCAGCAGCCATCCGAGAAGTCCCAACGTGTGCAGCCCTTGTCCGAAGTAGGCTTGCAGAGAAGTTTCACGGACTGGGCGTAAAAGCGAGCGTATATCCTTGCCTGCCGGCATAAGCTATTTCCGAGGAATGGTTATACCGATGGCAGCCAGTTTTTCCACCGTTGCCGGCTTCAGCTTCTGCTTCAAGGCAACAAGAGCCTTTACGGCGTTCTCCAGCTTTTCGAAGGACTCTTTGGTATGAGGTGTCTTACGGGCAATCCCGCGTGATACGGCAGCTCTTGCTGTCTGTATCGTCTTTACATTGTCCGTGAACACATCGACGCGATCAGCGGAGGCAGAAGGTTTTTTGTCGTCAATGACAAAACTGTCATAGGCTTCATAGTCATTACGGAGCGCTGTGTCCAACTGTCGGAGTTGATAGCAGATTTCGTTGCCGTCACATGCTGCATAGCCTGGACGAGCAATCATCTGCGCCAGTTGCGTATGCAACTTGCGCATAGACTTCCAACGTTCGGTATTCCGAGAGAAGAGTGCCTGGATATTCTCAGGCAGTTGGTCATGGTCTGGACGCAATCCACGGATGCCCAGCTGTGGGATGAGAGGAGTTTCGCCGCTGTCTTGCTCTACAGTCACTGGGACATTGGACAGCGTCTGCTTGACAGCAGCAATCGTTTCCTGGTTGAATTTCTCCACCTGCGGCGTCGTCAGCCCTCTTTGCCGGATGCCGAGATATTTCTTCAGGTCCGCCTTTATCCATGGCAACATACTCTTAGGACGAGTCATGGCACTGTTGTAGATGGCGCGTTCGCGCTGCGGGTTACAGCGCAACAAGAGAGTTGCCCCTTCACGGATTTGTTCTTCCGTTGGCTTCCCCAACTGGAGGAATTGCTGAATCTGAGTTGTTAAGATATTATCCATATCGTTGTGTTTTAAGTAAAAAGGTGGAGAGAGGCTTGTGCCTTCCCTCCACCTCGACATAATATATTAACCGGATCAGAATTTAGCCACCTTGAACTGTCTTGATTTCGCCGTCAGCGCAGTCGATATACTGCGTAGCTGAGATCATCAGCTTACCGGTATAGGTCGGCACGGGGCATACATCGTAGCACTGGATGGCGAAGGTAGAAGAGCAGGCGCCTGTAGGCTCAGCCGAGGTGTCGCCGCTCGCCTTCGTATCGGTGTGATACATTTCATTTCCGATGACACAGAACTTGCCGGCTTTGTCCTGATAGACATAGACGAGGTCATCATTGATCACCTGACGAGCGAAAGCCTTTACTTTGTCGGGCATTCCGACGACGATGGCATTGGCCTGGTTGTTGAAAATCTGTGTCCCGATTTCACCGACGGTCTCGAAGGTGACGTTGGACGCTTCATCCTTCAGGTCGATGAAGTTGAAGAACTTGTCAGCAGCCAAGGTGAAATCACCTACGAGTTGTGCAAATGCCGACATATCTTCAATCTTATCGTCGTCTGTGTCAGGCAACTTTGGGAAAGCTGCTATCCAAGATTTCGGCGCGTAGTAAAGACGGCGACGAATGCCAGGATTGTTCTTACTTCCTGGGCAAGATTCTATGCTCTGATAGAGCGATTTAGTTGTGCAAGACATATTCCTTTATTTATTGAGTTAGAAAATAGAGGTAGGCGGTTTTACCCACCTACCCTTATCATTATCCCTGTGCAGAGACAGTGAGCGCGTAGCTAGCAGAAGCAGCATTGTGCGTGGTGTCACCGGCATAGGAAGCAGTAATCAGCGTGGTACCGGCACCGACAAGTGTCAGGGCACCTGTCTGGGCATCAACGGTAGCGACGCTCTCGTCAGAGGATGAATAGGTCACGGCAACAGATGGCTCCGTTGTCGCAGTCTGCGACGTAGGCTCTTCGCCCATGGTAGCTGTTACTACCGCGTTGTCGAAGCTTACAGCAACATCAGTCTTGACAACGATGGTCTCTCCGCCGTCGTCTGGGTCTGAGTCTGGTTCATCACTTTCAAGTGAGAACTCACCTACCTTCAGCAGCTCCTTGTTGATGCAACGGATCTGCTCGCCATAGACGCCGGCATACTCAAATGTACATACCCACGACGAATATTTGCCGACGTTGGCTTTGTTCTGCTGGTTCATAATATCGGTACCAAGCAGGAAGTTCGGCTTCGTCGATATCTTAAGGAATTTAGAACCTGACATATTGTCGAGCACTGCGAGTTGGCACTTGCCACGAGATCCTTCAAGGAACTCCTTGTCGAAAGACGTATTGTACTGAAGGCTTCCATGACGTGCCTGATAGTCGTCAACATAGCAGTCATAGACTTCCTGCGACATATACATGAACGTCTTCTGTTTCTTGAGTTCAGGATCGCAAGAGCGATAGTACTCCTTCAGGACTTCCGTCGCGTTCGTCTTATCAATCTTGCCGAGATTGATATAGTTGTTTTTCGCAGCAACAATATTGCCCTCGGTAATCTCCTTGCCGATGATAGTATCGAAGGAATCGAATAGATCCTTAGTACGCTTGCCTTGGACATTACGTACGCCACCGACGAAAACTACATCGTTGATATGCTTGCCTATCTTGGCAGCGAAAAGGACCAGCAGCTTCCGGGCAATCTGATGCTTGGTCAGAGCCTGACCGAGAGCCAGCGACTCTCCATAGATGGAGTGGAACAGCGGCATAGGATCAAAATCCTTCGCACAGTTGCCTGGGAAGACTTCCAGGATACGTCCTGTGATCTTATAGTCTGCTGTGTCGTGGTTATTGATGCTATATGGTGCCAACTCAGCGTCACCATCCAGCTCATTGAACATCACCTGATTGCGGACACCAGGCAGTACGGTTACAAACTTTGCCGTCTGGTCTTGGAAGACCTGAAACGGCATGGTCAGCAATTCTCTACGGATTTGCTGGGCACTCTCTCGAAGAAGTTCCGGGGTGATGACTTCCGCCATCTCATCCGGAGTAAGAAATTCTACTCTAGCCATGATTATAATAGACCTTTAATGTCGTTATACATCTCCTTGGCGGTCATTATGGAAGTATTACCCTCCTCATTCACCTTGGATTTGGTGTCATCTCCGGCTTCCGCCTTGAAGTCATCAAACTCTTTCTGAAGCTTGGCAAGTTTGCCTTCAGCGTCAGCTTTTGCATCTTCAGCATCCTTCTTGGCTGTTTCAAGATTCTCTTTCTCTGTGACGAGAGTCTTCTTCTCATTCTGTAGAGAAGCAATCATGTCATCTTTCTCTTTCAGTGCACCTTCGATGCTGTTGAGCTGTTCCTCGGTGAGTGTGGTTGTACCATCCTCACCCATGACGAAGTTCTCGACAGCTAGCAATGCGCACACGATTTTCAATACTAACTTTTTCATGCTTTTATGGTTGTTGGTTGATAATGAGTGGTCTTCTTCTGCTGATTCTTCAACAACACCACGGAAGTCATTGAAGATATTCTTCAGTTTAGCCATGATGCCTTTCGGCACCTTGGGCTCAGGCTTGTCGAAGGTAGGCAGTGTCGGCAAGCCGAAGTGCTCTTCTATACCATTGTACCCGGCATACACGTTGTTGATTGCCTTAGCCTGAGTGTTTGAGTCATCATCTTCCAGAATGGCATCGACGATGCCGAAATCAACAGCTTCCTGTGCGGTCATCCATTTCTCTTGATCCATCATAGCACAGTTGTCTTCGATAGACTTGCCATTGCGGTAGCTATAGAAGTCTGCCAATGCTTTGTCTATAGTGTCCAGTTCAGACCTGGTCTTTTGAAGAGATGCGATAAAAGCATCTATTTTTTTCTTGTTAGAGAAACCGTTACCATAGATGTATTGAGACGAGTTGTGGATTAGCATTAGTGAGCCTCGTGCTATCTTCACAGACTTAGCCTTCATGCAGAGAATGGTGGCTGCAGAGGCGGTCATGCCGATGATGACCATATTACATTTTCCATGATCAGCAATCAGCTCGGCGATGGTGATACCCTCGTCGATATACCCGCCTGGCGAACTGACAGCAATGGTCACTTCCTTATCTTTATTCTCCTTCAGGAAATTCTTGACCTGGGCAGATGTAGTGCCAGGCTGACCGGTCCACCAGTCAAATTGCTCACCGATTGTTCCGGTGATATAAAAATCGTACTTCATATCTCGGAAAAATTGTTTCCGCAAAGATATGAAGCGCGACTTTTTATAGAAAATACCTAATAATAGTAGGTGCGCAGCATGGGACACATGGATTTCCATGTGATGGTAAACTGCTTCAGCGATGAGTCAGGCACTTTTTCGGGGTAATTCTGAACCTCTTTAATAATAGGGAACGGGCGCGAATTGGTGCCTACCATATACTGGTCACCGTTGACATCAGTCAGCCGGAAAGCCATGCGGCTTAAGGCAAGCAGCTTCCGACATGGCGTCTTGAATGTAACGGTCGTAGTATATTTACGCTGAGCATTCTCGTAAGAATCTTCTACTGTCACTCCAACAAGGTCTTGAATGTCAAGATCTGTAAAGAGGAGTGATTGTTTCATCCGACATTCATACTTTGATATCAATCGAAGAGAATTGAGGTCTTCAATTCTTATCATTTCGATTTTGTTGATGTGTACGTGGTTGAACATAGTTGAACAGTGTTGAACGGGGTTGAAAAAATAATTAAAATTAGTGGACTTATTTTCCGCGTTAAAAAATATTAAGTGGTATCATGCTTATATCCTCTGGATATATTGATACCGTTCTTGTTTTTATAGGCGTCCTTGATACGCTGGAATTTCATTCTCAGGTTCTCATAGTTATTGCCGTTCATTGATATGCCGTTTTTCTCCATCCAGTCCATCACCAGTTTTGAGAGCTGCACAGACCGGCAGCCTACGTCGGTCAGATCTTCCCACATATGCATGGTGAAGATGTCGTCTATGGCTTCGGCGATGGCAGCCTTGCCATGTCTTGAGATATAGTTGTATAGCTCCGGCTTCTTTGACTTGCTGCCCATCAGGCAGATGGCAAGCTCTCCTTCTTGCTGTACCTCCGGCAGTACACCTGATGGACGAAGGCGGCTGAAGTGCCTGATGATATTGTTGAGATTGGTCTTCGCGGGAAATTCGCAAGGGCTGCCGAAATGGTGTTCACACCACTCTCTTTCGTAAAGTGGAAGCTTTACATATATCAGGATATTGCTCATAGATTGTTTGGTTTTAACGACGCAAAGATAGTGGTTTTTGCGAATATTACTACATTTTAATGAAGTAGATTCGCGCACGCATACGTATAGTATTTTGACTGCACACGCTGCACACAACTGCACACACATTACTAACTTGTTGATTTATAGATTATTACGTCTATATTGTTTGTGTGCAAATACTAAAAAAGTGTGTGCAAAATGGTTGATTTGTGTGCAAAAAGCGCATTTGTGTGCAGCTTGTGTGCAAAAGTGTGCAAGGTGTGTGCAGTCATTTTTGTTTGTGTGCTATTTGTATTTTATTGATTTTCACTGTATTAAATAATTGTGTGCAGTCGTGTGCACTTGTGTGCAGCGTTTTTCTCGCGCGCGCGTGCGCGAAAGAACAGAAATAAAAAAAAAGAAGCCCGACACCTCACGTGCAGGGCTCCCTCAAAGAAAGCTAAATCAAGCTAAGTAACATATACAATCAATCAAACATATCTGGTTCATTCTTCTTTTTGAAGTATTCATCAACCGCGGCAGCATCGGCAGCTTCTTTACTGTCAGCAAGCTCGGCACTAACAGACTCCAGGTTTAAATCAAACTTCTCCTTTAGTGATAGGTAGTCGAAGCACATACACCGGTCGAACTTGCAGATCTCGACACTGCGCTGACTTCCTCCTTCCACATCTCTCATCTCTGTCAGCGGCTTGCCGTCCTGATAGACCTTCCATCGCTCTGACGCTTTGACGCCTAGATATGCGCCACTGGTCGTCAGGTAATACCGGATAGAATCTTTACTCATGACATTCTCTCCCTGTTGCTTCGCCATACGCTTATACTGACCTATGAAGTGATTCAGCCGTAACATCAATACCGGCTTCTCTGTCTTATACTCACGTTCAGTACGGTCGGTCTTCAGTTTCTTGACATACTTGATCTTGAAGTCGGCATCAGAGAATATCATACCTTCTTCGTATAGATAGGTCATGGCATTCCACAGGTTGCCGAGTTCGTTGTTGCTGATAATCTCTGAGTTCTGCCGCTTGATGCCCTTCACGCATAATTTCAACAATTCTTCATAAGCGAACGGCAGGTCTAGCTTGACATATAAAGTCTTGTAAGTAGCCAGGAGCATCACCCAGTTACGCCATAGTCGGTCTTCCACCTGTGCGCCGTCGATCAGGTCATAGACTTCATTTGTACATTCATTGTACGTCTCGTAGAATGTTGACTCGAATAGAGCACGGTGTGATAATATCTGTTGTGTCAGGTGCTGCAGTCCTAGTTTCCGGATATCTGCCAGGTGGTTGAACTTGTCTTTCGCTTCCCGGTCATGTACGGTGGTGTCATGTGTCAGGTATATCATCCTGGAGAACATGGCAATATCCAATGTCGGCATCTCCTGCCCACTGACGATGACACCGCAATCCACTGGAGTCTTTTCTATCTGCTTGCCTCTGTCCATGTCCATACGCGACCGGCCAACACCGTCGTATGCACCTTTGATGATTTCAATGATCCTCATGTCGAGGGAGTTCTTGTATTCATCGAGGTGCACCATGCCATTGCATGACAGGGCAAGTGCTTGAGACAAGCCTGGCGCTGTGGTATTACGGAGGTTGATGGGTCTGTCACCGACGGTAAAGAAGCGCATCAGGGTGATGCCGAGCTCGCTCTTTCCGGATCCTTTCGGTCCGAACAGGTTCAACAAAGGAAAGTTCGTCGTATATCCGGTTATGATGTCTCTATATATCGTGGCCAGCAGGTAGCAGATAGCAATTTTGGCATTATCACCGAAGACTCCAGCCATCATCTTGGCGAAGTCGTGAAGGGAAATCGACGAATGACCTTCCGGCATTATAAACTGTCGTTCGAAGGTGAAGTAGCTGGTGTCGTCGGCATAGAGGTCTGACGCTCCCTGCAGATAGTAGTTGTCCATATCCTTGTCAACATCATGCAGGTGCACTATACCCATGTGGTCAGCGTGATAGAATATGTTGTCGAATATGCAGCCGTTACCGAATGCCCAGAATCCTTTCTTTTGCCATCCGTATTGCCGGACGCGGACGGCGGTGCCGGTGATGTCGAAAAGGTATTTCTTTAGTTTCTTCAGTTCTTCGCTACCGGCTAGCCAGAGGAAGTTGCCGACACTCTCTACCTTGATCATGAATTTGGGAAGAGAGACAAGTTCCTCCGCTGTAAGCTCTAGTGTTCTTGTCGTATTGTCGCAATTGGTTATCTCATAGAGGCGCTTAGAGTCATCTACGCCCATGATGTGATAAAGGGGCTTCATCTTGAAGTTCGACCATTGCTTCTCACCATTGTCCTCGTTGCTCCAGTACGAGTTGTGTTCCTCGAAGAAGCCATATTTCCGCAAGTCGATACCAGAGAGTTTCGAGCTTTTCTTGGCTTTCTCTTCATTCCGGATTCGCTTGGCATCGTTCACGGCATTCTTCCAAAGGCTTTTGTGGCCATACTCCTGTGCCAGAGCGTCGAGCAGTCCTTCCCTGGTATAGTCATCCTTTTCCAGGATGAGTACTGAACATATTTGGCGTATGCTGTCAGACTTGGCTGTATCTGTCTGATCAGCGTTGTATATCTTTCGCGCAAGCCAGATGACGAAATCTTCTGATTTGATTTCTTCTACCTGGTTTTTCTTTTGGAAATAAGAGTCGGCATCCTGCTTATGTTCTATTCCATCTTCATCGACGTATGGAGGTATCTCCTTCACTGACACCCGGAAGCCGGCTTCCATAGCCAACCGACCATTTTTCTTCACTGCTTCAATTCCTGGAACATCTTGGTCCGGAATAAAACACAAGGAGCAGTGATAACGTTTCAACAGCTGCAGCTGCTCTTTGGTGAAGGCGGTTCCCAGGGGTGCTATGGTGTTGGCGACTCCTATCTCTTGCATCTTGATGACGTCAGGAGCTCCTTCCACGACATAGAACAATTCTTGTTTTGCTCCCTCTTTCTGTGCTGTGTCAAGCCCAAAGAGGTGATAGCCTTTAGAAAAGAAGAAAGATTCGGCTCCATTCATATACTTGCTGCCTTTCTCCTTGTGCTCGTCCATGGTACGGGCGGTATAGCTGATGATGCGACCGTATTTATCCCGGATAGGTATCATGAGCCGGTCATTGTAGAAGCCGTAGTCGTTGCCTTTCTCGGAGGTGCTAATCAGGTGCAGTTCCTTCATCAGCGGTATCGACAGCCCTTCCTTCTTGGCAAAGTCAATGATATCTTTCCAGTCTTTCGGTGCATAGCCGATGCCGAGCTCTTCTACCTCCTGCGCTCCCCACCTGCTAACGGCATAGCTATAGGCAGCCTTAGCTTCAGGAGTATCTTGGTGGAGGCAGCTCACAAAATGCTGTTGCACATGCTCGTAGATGATGAAGGAACTTTCCTTTTTCTGTCGCAGCTCCAGTTCTTCCTTTGTCGGTTTGCGGTCCTCTTCCTCTTCCACCTTAATGTGGTATTTGTCTCCCAGAATCTTACAGGCTTCAATGAAGCTGCAGTTTTCCTTCTTCATAATGAAGGAGATAGGGTTTCCGCCTTCACCGCAAGAAAAACAGTGGCAGATATTCTTAGCCGGGGACACGACGAAGCTTGGTGTCGTATCATTATGGAAAGGGCAGAGACCTTTCCAGTTGACACCGGTCTTCTTTAATTCGACATAGTCACCAACAACATCCTGGATGTCTAACGCTAAGAGTTTCTCAATGATTTTGTCTGATATCATATAGCTTTCTTTTTAAACACCGCAAAAATAATCGGATATAGGTATATATTAAAATACTTAGTTATCTTCAAAAAACCGCTTGAGATAGAGACCTTCCAGCCTTTCTTTTTTCAGCCGGCTATAGGCGGGCTTCCCTCTTTTGAGCAAAGCTCTTGACTGAGCCCTCTTGATTATCATTTCAGCTTTCCACTCCGCCATGGGTTGTGAAATGATTTCGCGCTCTTGCGTCAACTTATTGACACCAGTGATAACATATTTAATCATACACGTAATGTTATATGTGTTAAAATACCATCATTTGTCCTTTATTTTGGAAAGCCATACATTTTCGCTTTTGTAGTAAAATCGGACTCCTTTATATCGGTGGTCAGTATTGGCTGTTTTTCCCCCGTTGAGTCTGCAGCAGCGGCAGACGTTTTCTCTTTTTCCGCTTACGTATTCAGCAGCAGCAAGGATAAATGGGAATACCCGGAACGAACCATCGTCCATGACTGCCACCACCTGCCTGCGACGACGGCCTGCATTGACAGATCTGCCGTTTTTATTACGATACAAGTCGAGATTCTTCCATCCTTTGGCACAACGTCGCTGAGTTCTCTTTGACAAGTACTCGCTCCATTTTTTCCCTTTGTTTGCAGGGATGTGCCCTTTCATATATCTCCCAGTTTTCAAATTCCTGCCTTCATATACTGGTGGCATAAAGAGTTCTCCGTACATACTATATCTCTTTAATTTTATTTTTTATTACTTGAACATTTAGGGCAATAATGTGTGTGAATCCCATCCCCATAAGTCCATCCTTTTGGTAATGGCTCATCACGATCCATAACTTCTGTTAATTCTCCACAATTATCACAAGAATACTGAACTAAAGGATAATCCATAACTTTATTCTTTAATATCGTTATTTTTTTAGGTCGACTAATATCTTGAGATGATATCAGTTGATGAGTTTAATTCCGTATTTCTCCATGAATAGCTTACGTGCCCATTCAGGTGTCTTGTTCTGGAATACTGCACCGCTCTCGTTGAGGTCGTTGTCGTGCTCGTCGCGGTATTGCTCCAGTTCGCTGACATACTGCTTGATGAGCATCACCAAGTCAGCGTCGGGCGATTCGCCGCCTTCCACATGGTACATCTTTTCGATGTGGTGGACGTCCTGAAGATACTTGTTGTTATAGACAAGTGCCTCGTTGTTGCCGTGAACGTAGGTAACGGCAAGGATGCGGGCTGCTGTGTCGCGCCCGATGGCTGGTGTACCGATGGCGGCAAAGGCTCCCAACCAGTCACGATATAGTTCTGATGCCTGTTCCATATCAGTATTTCTTTTTCCTCACTTTCTTCTGTCCGTGCTGTCGATACAATTTATTATATTCCGCATCACAGCTGAACGTGTCATATATTTGGTCGTAGGTGAATTGTGGCAGTCTTTCATGTATTTGTGGAATTGTCAGGTCTTGCTTAATCAGTTGCAATACTTCTTCTCGCGGAAGTTCAACAACACAAAGTGTCCCGTTGAGGACTTCTTGTTCTCGTTTCCATTTATTCCTTGCCGCGCTTTCCCTTTTTCTAAACTCTTCATAGCCGTTATCATCGCACTTCACACGCCAACGCATCAGCGAACGGTAGAGAGTATTTCTGTCAACTCCTATCTTCTTTGCTATCATGCGCATTGGCGCACCCCATTCCATTGCCTTCAGAATATCATCCTTGTATGGTTCGCATTTGAATTTATCGTCGCTTTTTTGCACAAGAGGACTACGCCCAAGCAAAACGCCCATCTTCCTCCTTAACATCAAGCCTTCACGTGTACGCTGCCGTATCATCTGACGTTCGATTTCAGCAGCCAGTCCGAAGGCGAAAGCCAGCACCTTCGACTGAATGTTGTCGTCGAGGGCGAAGTTGTCTTTGACGGTGTAAATCTTGCATCCCGTCTTCATGCAGAAGTGCAGAATATCCATCACCATGTAGAGGTCACGTCCCAGTCGGCTAATCTCAGCCGCTATCACGATGTCGCCTTTCTGCAACTTCTTCAGCAGTGGGCCGAGGTTACGCTTGTCGGGGTCTTTGCCACCGCTCACCCCCTCGTCGGTGATGTATTCGTCAATCTTCCATTCGCGGGCTTCGGCAAACTTCACCACGCCCTGTTTCTGTGAGTTTACGTCCTGCTCGTCGGACGATACCCGTAAATAACCGTAAATCATATTGCTACTACTTTTTTAACTTGTTCCAAGTATTGACGAAAGCCACGAGACATTTACCCCTTCCATATATTTAATTGCATCTCCTTTCCTTACCATTCTTGACAATATCTTCCTTGCTAATCTCTGCTTCATAGTCTCATTCAAAATTAATATCATACTTATGTTCTGGGTAATAGAAGCTCTCAGTCACTCTTTCATGTGTCTCATGATCTATCTCTTCAGGTTCCCGGACGGTATCTAAACGACATGTGTAGCCTTTCCCCTTTTCATCCCACATAATCAGTGTAGTACCAATGTGACCATGAAAACGGCGAACATGGCCTTTGTTCAGTTTCACTTCGTCTAGAACAATACGTGAGTCCATCTTTATGATGGCATCTTCAAAATCTGTAGTTTTCATAATCATTCAAAATTGATTGTATCTCATTACTTTTATTATCTCCCTGCAGTTCTTCACACATAGCTTATTCTTTATATTGTGAAGCTGCACCTTAACGGTTGATGGTGCTTTCTTCAATTCCTTTGCGATTTCGTCAAAAGTGTAACCATAAAGATAGAGTATTGCTACTTCTTTTTCTGCAGGAGAAAGCCTTACTAAACTCTGCGGTTTACATATGATGTTTTCATCTGGGCATAACCCGCCGCGTAATGGACAGCGCACTTCTTCGAAGTGTAGAATCTTATGTTCTATATCTGGAGTCAGTAGGTCGTGTTCTCCGAAATTGCAACGGATAAAGCGATCGATAATCTTAAAGAACTGTTTGTCTTTTTCAGCCGATGTTTTTTCCTTTTCCGGATACAAAGATCTAAGCCTTGCCCATGCACCAGGGAAACGGCTCTCGATGATATCTGCCACTTCAAGACAGACGACCTTCTCGAAACGTGTCAACCGCTTTTCTTCTTTGTTTCCTTCCTTGAAGTAAACATTTCCATCTGGTGATATTCTGAATTCTATTCCTTCCATAAGCCTTCCTCGATTGTGTGAATAATGTTTTCTCTCTCATCTCTCCTGAGGTCGCTGACAGGATTCTCTCTCAACTTGCCGGACATCGTTGCCGATGGATAGTCATACCTTTGGGAGAGGTATCGAAGGAAGCGACTCTTCTCTTTTTTTGTAAGACTCTGATAGTAATCCTTTGGGTCTAAGTTCTGTGGTTTTGCCATACTTTCCTTGTTTTAATTGATTTTTAATATTAAATTTGTCGGCAAAGATATAATAAAATTTAGTAGTACAAAATTAAAATGTAGTGTTTAGTTAGTTTTAATGTAGTTTTTAATATTATTTAAGATGAAGTACACCGGATTACGCCTTGCGAGCTATTTATCAGAAGAGAGAGGGCGTTACGCTCGCCTAGCTGACGCCATGGCCAAGTATCGAGGAGATCGGAAAAATGCCAGTGATAAAAAATACAATTTGGCACCCCTCTTACATGATGGCCACAACATCACCATCAAGATATTAGATGGTCTGATGAAAGAGACTGGAAAGCCACTAGAATTTTTCATTGATTTTGAGGACGGCAGCGAAATCATAGAAAAAGAACCTGCATCACAAGTTCAACGAACGGAGATACAGCACCTGCGAGAAGTGATTGAACTGAAAAATGAAATCCTACGCGCCAAAGATAGTGTTATTGCGTCCATGTCATCCGAGATTGAACAACTAAAAAAACTTCTTCTTATTGCGGAAGGTCGGACACAACTCGGACACAAAACAACATTATAACTAAGTAAAAACAACTAATAACTAAGCGTTTTGGTTGGCAATTATTGAGTCCTTAAATTCAGACAAAACTCGGATGCCTTTAACACTTTAAATATGAAATTGTCCTTCGGAAAGCCCGTAAATAAGGGAGTTTGGGAACTTTTGGCGGTTCCTGCCTCCGCAACTAAAAAAGCCGCAAGCGCCTGTTTATAGGACTTGCGGTTTTTTAGCCACGATTACTCGGACACAATTCGGACAATATTCATATACGTTGCTGGCTATCCGCAAACAACGTAAAAAAAATGTTTCCTTCAACAAAACTAAGTGATTCTCCCTTAAAAAGAAGTCAAATCATAGACTTCATCCCTCCCCGGAGACATGATGGTCGCCAGTCTTATATATGGTTTTCTCAAGTAGATCCGGCGACGGGCAAGCTCCGGCGCAAGAAATACATGCTCGACAGATATAAGCCAGGCAAGGAAAGGGATCTTGTCGCTAATCGTATCATCGCTAATATATATAATAAGGTATTGTCTGGCTGGAACGTATGGGCGCCAATTAATACTTCCAGAAGTGACACTCCTGTTAAGGATGTCCTGACTCGTTATCGCGCGTACCTTCTCAATATATATAATAAGAACGTGATGAAGCAGAAGACCTTCTATGACTATTCATCCAGGCTGCGCATACTAGAAGAGTATATCCATGAACAGCTTCTGCCTGTCCGGATGTGCTATCAGCTGGACCAGACTTTCTGGACAGACTTTCTTGATTATCTTCTTATCGACCGTGACTTGTCTGCTAAGACCAGGAACAATTACCGGACATGGTCTTCTACTCTATGTACATGGTTGGTCGAACATAATTACCTTCTCGAAAATCCTATTCAGTATATCCATCAGTTGCCTGAGCATGGAAAGTTCCGGCAACCTCTGGAGCCTGATGACTTGCGAAAGCTGAGCAAATGGTTATTTGAACACAACAAGTCTTTCTTGTTAGCGGTGATGATGGAATATTACACAGCCATCAGACCAACCGAACTGTCCTTCATCAAGTTGAAGGACATCAGCATACAGGAGGGCAGCGTCTATGTCAGCAGTCAGATTAGCAAGAACAGACGCGACGGCAAGATAAAACTTCCCAACAAGGCAATTAAACTGATGATTGATTTGGGTGTCTTCGACCATCCGAACGAAAGCTATTTGTTCGGCAGAGATTTCGTGCCCTCTCTTATAAGAGCCGACGCGAGATTCTTTACCAAAGAATTTAACCGGGTTCGGGAAATTCTGAAATTCCCTGCATATTATCAATTCTACAGTCTGAAGGATTCCGGATTGCGCGACATCTCCAATGCCGTAGGTGTGGAGGTCGCTCAAAAGCAAGCCCGTCACAGTAGCATCCAGACTACGAACTTATATCTGCAGGGACGCTCTATGAAGGTGTATGATGTGCTTGCTGACTTTGAAGGCTATCTGTAGTGCACACACTGCACACGGCTGCACACACCGCATAAACAGGAGTAGTCTTCTCTTTGTGTGTGTGCAGCAGGTGTGCAATTATGGATTTTTGTGTGCGTCATCCCATTTCATACACATAAATTGTTTTAACCGGCTCAATACCATTGCTGCCGACTTCCATCTCTACTTTCTGGCAGATGAATTTCTTGTTTCTGAACACATATATGTTCGTCGGGTCGGGGATATCGTCAGTGACAATATTGACAGTGATTAAGTTGTGTGCATCGACGGGGATTTTGTCATGGAAGTCTGCTATAGAATGGATATGTTGACCTTGGTAATCTCCTTCATCGTGTAATGACATCGAAGCAAGTTCATTCCTTGTCGTAATTTCCAGTTCGTCTGCCCCCGTATGGCATTGCGGATATCGGTATTGTCTGTATGGACTATCTACAGATGAATCTGGATCAATTTCTGTCACAGGGGCGTGTGTATTATAGAGTTTTTTCATTTGGAACATTACCTCCATTTTCTCGTCTGTATTCTCTTCCTTGCTCTCTATCAGGCTCTCTTCTTCAATAGCGTCCTGAACGGTCACATAGTATTCGTCATCTTCTTCTCCTTCTACCAATCCTGCATCAGCTTCTTTCTCGTTGGCGATAGATGGAAGCTGGACTCCTACATCATATTGTGTCTGTTCATTGCCGATTGTCATATCAGCATATAAGTTGCCAAGCGAGTCTTGATATGTTGCTACTGGTACAATGGAGAATTCTTCATAATCATCATTATCCGTTTCTCTCCTCAGCGGCGTGAAGAAGCCAACCCTTGTAAGGTTAATGACTGTCTGCGAGTCCATCTCTCTGGTGATACCGATGTAGTGTTTTTGATTACATTGATATATGGTGGTCAGTTGTTCTTTTTTCGTTGCATTATTGAATGACCGGTACATTTCTGTACTCGAATCGAACGAAAGGCAACGGAATTTTTTCAGGACTGTCTGCGGAATGACCTCGTGCATATTCCTATTGACTGAGTCCGGAAGATCGTACTTCAGGTTACTTACAATGATATTTTTCAGTCCTTCTTCATCAAATTCCGCTGAGAAGTCATCAACAGTCTCATAGGTAGCGGTAGCATTGGTCGTCAGCTCGTGCGACAGAATGATGTCCACGGTCTTGTTCACTTCGTTGAAGATGAACGATGCATTGAAGAGCTTACGTACCTCTTCGATGAATGTATAGACTGACCAATGCGGCAGTGCCAGGCGGATGTCAGTCCCTTGCCTGGCAGAACAGATGACGAGCCGGTTCCAAGGCTCGATGTCGAGGTCATTGCGTCTTACGGAGAATCCTTCGTAAGCAAGAACCTTACGAAGTACATACATTAAGTATGGCTGGACGGCTGGTCTGAATAGGTATGCTGTATCTTTGAGGATAACGATTCTGTTGGCAACGATGTCGTTCGTTTCATCCCATGTCGGATTGAAGGCGCACATAGGACCATGCTCGTCTTCCTTACCGATATAGGTCTTGCCTATCAATTCAGAATCTATGTCGGTGCCAATTCTATGTAAAGAGAGATTTCCAAACGTCCATCCTTCTGGGCCCTTTACCATCACGATGAAGCTCTGGAACACCAAGTTAACGTCATCATAAGCGTCTATCTCGTCAATGAAGTGCTTGGAAAAGTTGGCATTGTATTTGAGCCTGCTTTTGCCGCCGACTATCTGCAGCTTGACGCTATCTTGTGTGATGCTGGTGACAGTACCCTTGCCGGATATGACGAGCCTGTTGTTGACATAGAGCTGGCATTCCTCATAGTCAGGAAGTCTTTTCTTGACGTCGAAACGTGACACATTCCGAAAGAGTTTCCTGTTAGCCAGGATGCTCATCGGGAACGTTATCTGATAAGTATAGTTTCCACTATCCTGCACATACTGGTTGGCGTATGTCACTTTTATTTTTTGTTTCTGATCCGGAAAGCCTTCCGAACCATCAATGATGCATTTTATCATATCTATGTATTGTTTTTAAGTTTCTCCCATCTCTTCCATTCTTTATCCAGTTGCTCCATGGACACCACAGCCGGCTTCGGGTCATCGAGATAGTCATTAAGACGATCGACGGTGTCATTCATCTCACCCAGAGACTTGCGCAGCTCGTTATTGTCAACTTGCACGTTGACGATTGGAGCGATGACAGATGCCGCTGCGGGTCCTCCCATGACGTTCGTCACGTCTCTTCCGGTCAGCGAACCGACAGAATTGGTGCGCTGCGCTTGATCCAGGAGCGTGAACAACGGCTGCAGATTGCGGTTGTTCACTGCCTCATGGTTGGCTACGAACTCTCCCTGATGGACGACACCGGCTTCTTTCCTGTAATCTTTACCTCCGGTGAAACCGCCTTTGTAATATCCGGCTTCCTCTGCCTGGTGCTGCTTCTTTATAGCAGCAATCTGTATCATACCCGCTGCCGTTGCCATGGCTGCAGCTATAGGACCGAGCACCCAGCTCACCTTCGAAGCCGAGGCATAGGCGTTGATGGCAGCCATGGCTGTGCTGGCAAAGGCTTGTGCAATCTCGATCTTCATCTGCTTCTTGTTGTACTTCGACTTGATGGCAGCCATTTCCTTCTGCTTCTTCTCCTCCAGTTTCTTGCGTTTCTTTTCGTTTTTTCCTGCCTTCTCTATCTCCTTGTCATACTTAGCCGCCGTGACGTTCTGCTCATATTGCGACTGAGCGGCATAGTAGGACGATGCCGCCTGCATGATCTGGTTGACAGAGTCGTAGGCAACCTGCACCCCAGCCACCATTTTCTCCAGGAACTCCGCCGTCACCTCTGCCTTGGCCTGTTGGTACTCTTGATGGTTCAGTTTGTCCTGCTCACGCATCTGCTTCAGCTGTGCCATCGTGCTTTGATACTGCTTTATTTCTCCTACGAACGGGTTATTGGTCAACGACAACCCCTGCGTTTTGTCATATCCGCCCGTAGCGTTAGCTTTCGCTGCAGAAACAGCATCTCTGACTTTGTTGTCAAATTCTTCATTTTTCTTATCTGTAGGATTCTTAGCATAGCGTGCCTGGATTGCAAGTCTCATCCGCTGATATTCCTCCTCTTTGACGAGTCCTCTGGCATGGAGATCGTCGAGACCTTGCAGGGCAATTTTCAACTGCTGCTCATTACCCATTTGGCTGAACTGCTCACGCAATTGCTGAAGTCTCTCTTGATAGCGTTCTTCCTGCTGCAGCTGATGCTCTTCTTCCTTGATTTTCATCTGCCATTCCGTAGCTTCTCTTTCTTCAGATCCTCTCCGCTGCAGTTCTGCCTTCTTCCGGAGGTATTCCATTTCGGCGATAAAGAGAGCTTCTTCTATTTCATCTTGGTTGCCAATCTCTGCATTATATCTTTTCTTGATATTGATTTTTTCAAGTTGGTATAACTTGTCAAGATCCTTCATCTTGAATTTTGCTATATCGTCATCTTTTTCCATGACAGCCTTGGCACGCTCGTCTTCCAGCTGCTTCCCTGTTTTTCCATATTTCTTATAGATGGCAATCAGAGCGTCGTATCCCTCAATGGTCTGCTTGTGTCTGTTTGTGATGTATTCCCGGTATGTGATTTCACCACGGTTGTAGCGGTCCATTTCCATTGCAAGGAGGCCATCATTAATGGCTTTCTGGTCCTCCAGTTCTTTTCGCATTTTCCTATTCTGCTCCGTTTCAGCTTTGTTGGTCGTTCGAGTCCCTTTATTGGTTCCCTTGCCGCTGCTACCGGTGTAAGAACCTCCTCCACCTCCACCTCCAGTCGTAGCTGTCGGTGTTGCCAGCAGGTCGCCACCTCCATTCAATTTGACTTGCTGTTCCAAGAATTCCGTGTTTTTTTGATTGATTTTGAGCACGGCCTGCTCTTGCTCGATACGCTTATTGTTGTATTTTTCCAAATCTTGCAGATGCTCAATCTGCTTACCTTCTTCTCGAGTAATACTTCTGACAAGTTTCCCATCACGGTTGACGATGGAATACGTTCCACCGTAGCTATTGTATTGAAGTCGGTTTCCATCAACCAAACCTTTCTGCACAAGTTGCTGATTCACCCACTTCTGATTGTCTCGTCGTCCTTGCAACAGTTGCTCATGACCGAGAGAACTTTCCTGGATTTGTGTCATTTTATTGAAAGCCGCACGCGCTCTTGCGGCGCGGATTAGGTTGTTGATGTAACCGTTGAGAGCAACAGTATTGCTGTTGATCAATCTGTTTTCAGCTGTCAGCTGTCCGTGATACTCAGGTACAAGCTTCTTTATTTCGGCAAGAGCCTTTCTTCGGTCCTCCAACTTAGCCTTATTGTCTTCCAGGGTTTTTCGTAGCTGCTTGAATCTGGTTAATTCTTCTGCAATGCTATTGTTGGCTTCCTCGTTCACACTCTTCATCACGTTTTGCTGACGCACGAAGTCGTTGGTAGCATCCTTAGCTATCTGCGCAGCTTTGGCATTCTCTTTCATTCTTGATGTTACTTCGTAAATTGCCACACCTACAGTCAGCAGTACTGTTGCAAGTGCCGTCCAAGGATTGGTAAGGCTTGCCATCTTAGCCGCTCTCAATGCGACCGTATATGCCTGCACTCCTTTAGTGAGAAGTATCCATGTTAATTGCAGTGCCAGTAGTACATTACGGGTGAACATGGCAGCAGCAGCCATAGCCTTTTCCATGGCAAGAGCTCCTTTTTGCACCGCTGTACGTGCGGCAAGCATTGCCGTTTCTGCTTTGAGAGCTATAGTCTGGGCTTTCCATATCGCTGTCAACATGGCGATATAGGCTGCATATCTTAACACTTCTTGCCCGTTTTGTCTGAGGAATGTTGTTATCGCCAAGAGAGTCTTTACCAGGAGACCTCCGGCTGTGATGGTATAGGTTACGACTGGCTTCAGACGTTCACCTAACTCTACCGACAACTCATGGAAGGCATTTCTCGCTTTGTCCAGCTCTGCCTGGGCAGTGTTGTTCATGACGTTGTATTCTTCCGTCACGCTCTTAGCCTCTCTGTAGGCTTGTGTTGCCAGCTGCTGACGTGCTCGGACATCGTCAATCTTATCGGCAAGGGTGGAGAGGACTCCTACGGCGCGGCTGCCATCCAGTCCCATGTCGTCGAGCATCTTCATCATCGTCTGCGGGTCGGCACGTTTCAGGCTGTCAGCCAGTGCGAGGACGGCACCGTTGGCATCATTCTTCAGCAGGTCAGCGAACTTCCTGACATCCATGCCGGCTATCTTTGCGAATTTGGCCGTATCCGTCTGCATTTTTGTAAGCATATTGCCAAAGGCCGTAGCAGCCATTTCGTCTTGCAAGAGGTTCTCGTCCATGACGGCACCGTAGCCCATTATCTGTGCCTGCGTCAGTCCCATCTGCTTTCCGAAGCCGGCAACGCGGGCTGTGAAGTCAACCAGGTAGCCAGCTTTGGCACTGGAGTTCTGCGCCAGTTCGTTGACGGCAGAACCTGTTGCCAGCATGGCACCGCGCAGTCCCATCTTGTCATCCTCGCCGAAAGCCATAGCCAGTTTACCGATGCTGTCAATGGCACCTTCGCCGAGGTCATCGCCCAGGGCCACCTTAATCATGTTACCGGCTTCGACGAATTCCAGGATATCTTTCTTGGAGGTCTTGCCCAGACGACCTGCGGCGCCAGCTAACTCGTTAAGTTCCTCTCGGCTGGTGCGGGTATCCATTTTCTTCAGTTCCTCATTGAGGTCTCTGACGGCAGCTTCAGTCAGGCCGGTATATTTCCGCGTGTCCGCCATTGCCTCTTCCATCTTGGCGTACTCAGCAACGGAGTCGCGGACGGTCTGGCTGATACCCGTGATGGATTGGAACACGATCAAGACACTTCCCCAAGCATCGTTCAGGAACTTAAAGAATCGCGAAAATATACTCTTAGACTGCGCTGTTGCCGCAGTATATTCGTTGATTGCCCTCTTGGCAGCCTTTATCCGTTCGGCAAGAGCGTTCCATTCTTTTGAATTCTTTGTTACGGTTCCATCCCGCATCAGGCGGTTAAGACTTCTTACTTCTGCCTGAAGTTCCTTGTAGTTTTTTTTGGATAGGTCGTCCATGGCTTTAGACAACCCTTTGACGTGTTTTTCTTCTTTTTTCAAGGCGTCAGTCACTACTTTCAGCTTGCGTTCAGCAGCGGCAATTTGTTCCTTAGTTGCACCTGAGTCTTTCTTCTTTAGTTTGATGACTTCTTCTGTGGCAGCCTTGACTTCACGTTCAAGTTGCTTAACGCTGGCTTCTGCTTTTTGTTTATTGACTTCAATGACAGCCTGGAATCTCTCTGTATTTGCCATAACAGTATATTTGATTTTTGCAAAAATACCGTTTAAGGATTCCTTTTGAAAATACAGGCTTTTTGTAGTCCTACTGTAGTACTACACCTCCACTACACTGTTTCAAGGTCAAGGGGGGCCTTTAGGGTGCCTTTAACAAATCAAGGGGGTGCCTTTAACAAAAAAAAGCCCCGATGCTCACGCATCAGGACTTCATAATCCAATAACTAACAAAATGACTGTCTACTTTCAGCCAGGGCGTCGTCGCCGGATCCAGAGGATGATTATGGCAGTCACTGCTATTACGGCGGCTATCGTAGCACCAATCATTATTTTACCGTAATCACAGCAGAACTGCTGCCATCTACTCAATGGCTCCTTCACCGGATATGGTACGGGGATGGAGTCCCCTTTGATATATTCAATGGATGTTATTTTCTCACCTTGTGACTTCTCCTTCTTTTGTTTGTCGCGCTCTATGAGCCATGCTTTCTCCTGCTGCAGGTTTTTAATTTTGATGCCGAGGGCAGCCAGTTCCGTGCTATCTACCTCACGGATGACTGTCGATACCTCATTCCAAACGGAATCAACCTGACGAATGGTATCATGGATATTTTTAATTTCCGTGTGAGTCTCCCTGATGGGGACATACTCAGTATGCTTGCATGAGCACATGACGCATAGCAATCCTAACAATGCCAGCAAGTAAAGTCCTATCAGCCTGTATCCGTTCTTCATACCTTGTACTTTCTGGTAATGTCAATGTAGATGTTACTTTTTGCGCCGTGCATCAGGTTGTACAACTTCTCGAAGGCAGCCTGGCTGTTCGTCACTCTGCCCTTGATGGTGTTGTAGCCTACAATAAGACAACCGGCACTGCTCTTCTCCGTGGTGCCGATGTGGATAAGGATACCTTCGTAGGCAGGGACGTCAAGCAGGCGTGGCACTCGTCCTCCGCAGAACCTCATGTAGTAGGGTTTCAACGAAAACTTCGGGCTGACAACGCCTAACGTCACCTTGTAGATGCCGGTAGGGATGGCGGTCTGCGACTTCACTTTACGCTTCTGCAGCTCTGCCAGCGGCATGTTCTTATCCAATCCTCGGTCTGTGTCCTCTATGGTGTCGCAGACATACTTGCCATCGACATACAGATGTCCGATGCAATAGGTGGCGCAGTTATAACTGCGCTTCAATTCTATCTTCATTGTTCACTCCTCCATTCTTTTTCTTGCTGATTCTATCTGTTCGTCAGTTACTTTTCCTCCGTCCACGTTGTCAAGGTCTACATCGAAGTGGCGTTCAGTCTTGTCTATAAGGATTTTCCTGAGTATCCTCCAGAAGCGGCTCTCACTTTCTTCCCGGCATGAGCTTTCGTTTTCCAGGATAGACAAACCTTGTTCAAAGCAAATGGCGCCTGTGACAATATACGAAAGAGGTATCTCTACGTGTATGAAAACCCAATGTTCGGCAAGGAAAGCCAGGATTATCAGAGACAGGCGACGAGGGATGGTCGACCGTATCACCTTGCCAAACGCAAAGCTTGTGAATTTCACCTTGTGCCTTTGTGTCTTTTCCGGATAAGCTTCGTGTACTCGTTTATCCAGCTGGAACGCTGTCCATGCGTCGTATAATATGAAGGCGACAGCTACGATGATAAGCGGAAAGGTGGGGTGGAACTCGCCGACAAACCACCCGAAGCCACTACCAATGGTACAAAATATCACTTTGCTGTTCATTCTTCCGCCTCCTTCATTATTTCTTCATAGCACGACCAGTCAACGGAAGCCTTCTCCTGGCGTCCGTCTTCAATGCATCTCTCGATATGTTCCTGAACGAGGATGGCGAATGCTATAACCTCCTCAGCATTATCAAATGTATATAGGATGTAATCATTGTCTGTGCCCAGCTTTAGTGTCGGCGGTGTTGTCAGGTCTCCACCTTTTGCCAGAGCATAGGCAAAAGCGATGTTACGCTGGTTCTCTGCTGAAAGCCACACGAGCCGCTCTTGATATTCCAACCCTGTCAAGATGCGCTCCCGAACAATAGTGTTGATCTGTGTCAGAATCAACTCCTTGATTTCGGCAAGAGACGGTTTATGTTCCAATGTCTGGCGATACTGGTAAGCGGTATCGCCCTCTGTGCCGTAACCATAGAAAATCTCCCAACGACGACGTCCTATCTGCTGGATGCCGTCGTAACGTTCCGTTGCACCGTAAATCTTTTCCATCGCAGTAATATTAGTACTGCAAAGATATGAAGGGCAACGGCTTCGTGAAAATACAGGTTTAAGTGAACTTGTACTTTACCTTACAGTTATCGAACAGTTCACTTTCAATGACTGTCTCAAAAGGAAAGCCGTCTTCGATGTCGCTTATCTGGTCAAGGATGCTTTTCATTTCCTCACTGGCAGTAAAGAACTTGCCCCACTCTTTCGCTTGCGGGTCGTAGAAGCTCACGATGTACCTGTCCTCACCTTGGCTGGTGCTGATGCCGCTCTCGTAGTCGTGCACCTCGATAGTCTTGTTGCAGATGGCACCCAGCCGTATCATCTTGCCGGGAAAGCGTTTCTTTCCGTCTGCAGGTGTGTAGCTCACACCCATTTCTTTGAACTTTTTCATTTTCTTTCCTGTTAGTTTATAGAATAAATGCTTGCAGTCGGCATGGCAAGCCATACCGTTGAATGAACCTATAACCTGCTGCCGACGCTTGCGCGACTTCACCTTTGCCAGTTTCCGAGCTGCCGTCTTCTTGATACGCTTGCGCAATAGGGAGTGTGTGCCGTAGTGGACATAGCCAAGGAAGTCCAGACCGTCGGTCAGCGGGCGCACAGCTTCATTGGATTTTATGCTCAGTCCAATCTGAGATAAGGCATTCTTGTGAATGTCCCGGAGTCTCCATAATTCTTTCTTGTCTTCGGCAAGCATCACTGTATCGTCACAATAGCGGTAATATAGATATCGCGTTTCGCTGTCGATGGTGTAACGTTTTACCTGTTCCAGCATATAGTGATCCACCTCGTTAAGATACAAGTTGGCAAAACACTGTGAAGAACGCAGTCCCTTCGACAAACCTTGTGGCATAAGAGTGATAAAGTTATCAAGGATAGGTAGCAGGACGGGGTCGCTGACATACTTCCTTATCATCTGCATCATTCTCTCTTGATTGATGCTTTCGTAATAATGATGTATGTCGTTCTGATAATAGTAACGTGTTTTGTCAGGGACGTTCGCAAGGTCATCTTCTATGATATGGTGCAGCCAGTGCATACCACGTCCCTTGATGCTTGCTGCCGTATTCTTGATAAGCGTAGAATATGTGTACTTCTCTATCACGACCATGATAGCATGAGCTCCTACGCGTTTTTCAATCGTAGGAGCCTGCACGTCACGCTCCTTGTAGCCCTCATTGACATGAAGGTCACGTACATCGCTACGCATAATACGAAAAGAACCTGCACCGATTTCTCGCCGTAGGCTCTCTATCACTTTCAGACGCTTCGGTCTGTACGCTTCCCTTTGCCTCTGGTGTTCAAGGTGACTGATCACATAGTCAAAACTCTCGCCCATATTCTCCTCGCTGATGATCTCAGGGATAAGATTGTGAAGCGGAAATCTCATTTCGCCCATTGCCTTCAGGACACTTATTTATGTTCCGGCTTTCCATCTTTGATGCTGTTGCCGAGGCTCAGACCTTTCGCCCGTGCGGTCGATGTTCACGACATCGGTGTATAGGAGCGATTGTCAGTTGTTACTGTTGCAACCCTGTATCTTGTTGGTAAGGCGCGCGCCGTAGTTCGAGTTCGAGGTCGCAGCATCGTTATTCGCGTTGACGTTCACGAGACCGTTGTTCGCATTCGCAGTGTTGCCAGAGCGAGCGACGACACGCCACGAGGGTCTTCCGCCTGCACTATTGCGCTGCAAAGGTATATATTTTCTCCGTTTTTTCAATATCTGTGTGAAAAAAAAACAAGCCGCTGACGCGGCTTTAGCGGAGAGTGAGCAGCCTTTACAGGCTCTCACTCTGACGCTTTTCCGCTTTACGATTGTTGCTCAACGAACTCGACTTCGCCCCTGAAGGCAAGGCGCGCGCCGCAGCCCGAGCCCGAGGTCGCAGCATCGTCATGCGCGCCGACGCCCACGAGACCGTTGGACGCATTCGCAGTGACGCCAGAGCGAGCGACGACACGCCCTGTCCGGCTGTTATTAGTTGTTCCGCTGTCACAATAGAACGTGTTATAATTGCCGTTGCTGATATAGCGGCTGGGGATAACATCACAGTATCGTCCGTGGCGGACACGCTGTATCTCGGCTTCGCCGCCGTTTGCGGCTTGTACCGAACGTTCACTGCCGTCGCGCATCCTGATACGGAAGATCCAGTCTACTGCGCTGCCGGCAGGCGCAACATTACCGCCACGGTAGTATTCGGCATAGCTCTTGACATTCATGGCTACGTTGTCTACCCATTCCGTCGCGCATCCCCACCAGTCTTCCAATCCGAATATCTTGGAGCGTCCGCTCACGCTCTCACCGCTGACACCGATGCTGTCGGTAGTTCCTGTGGTTGTATAACCGGAGCCGCTTCCACTTACCGCCTGGGAGTTCCTTCTACCGTGGACAGCCATCCATAGATTGGCGATGTCCTTGTGCATCTCGTAGTCCAAAACCTGGTAGCCTTCTCCTCTACACTTGGCAAGGTTCATGAAGTCCTTGCAGGTGTAGTTGAAGGTTGTGCCGCTCGGCGGTAATCCAACGGTGAGGTCGCCGTTTGCATCATACTGCCAGTATGAGCTTGTTGTACTCCTGTTGTTGCCTACTGTCGGATTCTGACCGCTGATGCTTCGCAGGCGGAGAAAGTTGTCGACGCTGCCTTTATAGCATCCTATCAACTCAAATCCGTGTTCTACCCAGTCTGGTTCTATTGCTTCAATAGAGCTGCTGTCAACGGCAATGCACTCCTGGCTGTCAAAACCTCTCGGACTGGTGAAGACAAACCATTTGGCACCTGCGGGAACGCCTGTGAAGACATATTCACCTTGGATAAAGTCGCTCTGGGCATGTGTAATGTAGCAGTTGGCAATATCGATGACGGTGCCGTTGCTGTCAAGGAACAGGCAGCCGATAGTGTTACTGTTCACGCAGACCCAACGCACCTGCTTCATACCTTCAACGTCCATCTTATAGACGTTGTTGTTGCTGTCGCTCGAAAGACTTTCCTCTGTAAAGGTGTCGCCGGCAGCATAATTCCCTGTCAAGAGGCTCATGTTGGAACTCAGAAGCAACGAGCTCATGATACTGCGTTTTACAACTGTCGAAGTACTACGCGGCTCTGTCACCTGACTTGAGAAACAGATGTATTTCTTCTGATGCATGTGGTCGTTGATGCCTTTATACCAGTAGTGAGGAAGGCCTAAGAAGAGGTCGTAGCCGGTACCGGACATGTCTGTCAAGTCCAGCTCGTCTCCGTTTGCCTTGTATCGCATGTCGCTGTCCAAAAGTTGCTCCAGCTGCATCTTCCTCGTGTTGCTGTCATACGTACCTTTGTATACATGCATCATGTTCCTGATCTTCATGACATGACCGCTGGCTACGTAGCCGTCACCTTCACCGTCCTTCGTGTTATTCTCCAAGTTGCGGATATTGCCGTCGTAGCCGTTTGTCTCGGCATCGTCGAACTCTATCATCGTATACTGTGCGTTGTAGAGTGTGAGGTTCGGGAAGTATGCTGTCAGCGCGGCAAATGCCGTGTCGCCTATCATGTTGCTGAGTGTCCATGTACCACGCAATCCTTCACATACGCCTGTTACGTCGGAAGACTGGTCTATACCACGTGTACCAAGTTCGCGGAGGGTTTCCAGGATACTGCTTGCTCCGCTCATGCTGCCGCTTTCTATTTCCACCTCGGTCAGGCTTGCACCGCTCTCTACAATTTCTTTCAGAAGATGCTCGGAGGCTATACCCGGACAGCCGGTGATGCGGAGGCGACTGATGTTCGTGAATCCTGCAACGGTCATGTTGCCTACTGGATAACCCAGCAGTGGGAGGTTGACCAGTGACAGCCCTGTCATTGTTGCCGGCAATGTGAGGGTCGAAAGCGGAGCTGACTGTGCTGGTGTAAAGGTGTGCAGAAGACTGCCTGTGGCTTTCACGGTCTGCAGACGTGGGCAGCCTGTGGCGTTCAATGTCAGTATCTTGGTGTTCCTAATGTCTATCTCCTCCAAGAATGGCATTTGACCAAGGCTCAACGCTGACAGAATATCGTCTGTGTACGATGGCGTATAACTCTCTCCACCGATGATGAGTTTCCGCAATAGCGTACAGTCGGCTATAACCCAGTTGCTGTTTTTCGGTGTACAGCCGCTTAAATCAAGTTCGCTCAGTTTATCAGCACCGAAGATATAGATAAGTTTACCACCGACACCTGCAGCAGCCTCAGTAAAGGTGTGGCTCTCACCTGCGCGCAGATAACATGAGTATTTCGCGCTGCTGGTGCTGTCAACGCCCATGCCAAAGTAGCCGTCCTGTGCTGCGGTAATCTTCACCGTGATGGCTCCCATCACACGTGCTTGGAAGAAATGCTTGAACAGGTCGCCTGTCTGATAGTAGCCGTCGCGGTAGGCGAAACGCTTGCGCTGGAATGCTGGCAGACTTTCAAGACGCAAACCGTGCAGTGCCGGATAGTGGTTGTCTGCTGCCGTCGCGGTCTCGATATACTTGCGTTGACCATCAAAACTGCTCACGACCTTTGGCCATTTCAAGATGCGGTTAGTCATCCAGTAACGGTAGCTGCCTGCTGCACTGAATATCTCCAGTCCTGCGCCTGTCTTGGCAGAACGCATGGCGGCGGCGGTATCATGCAAGGTCAGCTGTGTGCCGTTATCATCAATCCAAACGCCCTCGCCTCTTTCAAACAGGGCAAACGACTGGCGGAACATCACACCGTCCCAACCTTGGTACAGGTGGCTGTTCGCTCCGTCCATATCCCAAGGGATAGTCAGATAACAGTCGTTGTCGGCCTCGTCAACACTATCACCATCATACCAGTGGTTGAAGTAGTAGCGCATGTTGCCGTCAGTCTCTTTATAGACTGCTATCATCATGTTCTTGGCTCGCTGGTCAACGGTAGCCTTATAATCCGATGCCACAATATAGTGGTTCGTGCTGTAAGGGTTGAAGTAGCGGTGCATCTCATGCTGCCACTTCAACAGACGGTTGGCCTTGGTTCCTGCTACGGTGTTGCCGTCAAGGGTGATAGTGAGTGATGCACCGTCGCCGTTGAATATCTTTTCGCTGCCGTCGGGGTTCAGTGCGGCATTCTCATCGTGGTCGTCCGTAAGGTTTTGGTTACACTGCTGGCAGAAAGCCAATTCTCTGAACAACTGATATGGCACTTTCTTCCCTTGTGCATACAAGTCGTTCAAATCGTCGTCGTCGGGGTAACGGCTCTCATAGTACGTTGACCATATAGGCACGTCACCATCATCTGTATGCAAGGTTTTAAGCATATCATCAACGCTGTTAACACCCTGCTGCCAACAGAACTCTTGATACTGGCGGTACTCGTAACATTCGACAGGGTTCAGCACTCTGCCTACAATCACCCACTTGCCTGTGCTGCTGTCATAGGTCATGCTACCTGTCGTGTCGCGCCATGTGCCACCAGTATATTTATAATACTTGCCGTCACTACTGCGATAGACTGTTGCCCAGTCGTAATCGTTTACATCGCCTGCGGCAATCTCTGCGCCTGTCTTATCGACCTCCACGAACTCAGCCACGGCATCGGTCTCTGTCATGGCTCCTGTGCCGTCGTTCTCGATGAAGCGCGTCTCGGGTCCACAGAACTCACTTATCATGTAAAGAGTACCGGGGATAAGCGATGCTGAACCAGCAAGCACCGTTGCCTTGTAAGCGTCAATGTTGGTGCCTCGCGGTGTAACAATCTCCTTGAAATCGCCATAGTTCACACAGCCCTTGTTGTAGCCAGGCACATCTTCGAAGCCGAAGAAATGGGGGTTGCCCTTGTCGGCATTGAAGTTAGCCTTGCTGTGGAAGTAGGCGTTTTCGGGAAGCGTAGCGGCCTCGGAACCTTTCTCCTGTCCGATGCGGTAGTCCGTACGGAACAATGCACAGGTAACACCATCAATGGAGGTGTGCAGCTCCTCGCTGCTGTCAGTGTTGAATATCTGTGCAGGGGTCATGTAGTTTCTACCCAAAGCCAACTGCACGTCGTTCATCTGCTCCATCAGTGCACAGTTGTTAGCACCTGCGCTGTCCGAATAGTCCACCTTGATAGTGATGGTGCTGATAGGGGTGCTGCCGTCCTTGATGCGTATCTTCTTCTTTGCAGCGAGTTTCACTGCCTCGTCGTACTTGGCAAGAATGGTTTCGTCGCCG
>Ga0256404_1002517_pt1 | contig 40368 bp, 33 predicted proteins | sample RumenRJG_01DNA_FD_185990 | JGI IMG/M metagenome (GOLD analysis project Ga0256404, IMG submission 185990) | Bovine rumen microbial communities from Lethbridge, Alberta, Canada - RJG_01 | ecosystem: Host-associated > Mammals > Digestive system > Stomach > Rumen | place: Canada: Alberta | collected...
GAAGTTGTAAACTACTGATGTAGACATCTTTCGTCATGGATTTCTTGTGGCTGTATTCGAGCAGGAGCGTCTGTCCAAGCTTCTGGTCTTCCTTGTCGTGCCGGGCAAGCAGCGTCGTTGCGATATGATAGAGGTTCGTGGCTTTAAGATTCTTGTACGTGTGTGTGAATCGTTGGACAATCTTGTTCTTGTTCTTCTGGGCGATCTCCTTCTCGCGCATCGCACGGTTGCGTTCAGATATTGCAAGCATAAGCTTTGAAAAACTTTTTCTGCCCCAATCAACTCGACACGGAATATGAAGGAACGTAAGACGTTGCATGCGGCCAGAATCATCGCGGAAGTCCGCCCAGCTGATGGGGGTATCTTCATCCGTTTCTTCGTCATCATTCGGATTTTCCATCCATTCCATTTCCGCCATGCATTCTCGAATGGAGTGTTGTGCAGTTTCGATTCTGTAGGAATCTGGTTTTGAAATATTTTCCATGTCGATAGAATCAGCGTGATCCCCCACATCCAAAAGCATTTTGAAGTTCATATAGAATTTTTCAGCGAGGCTGGCTTTGAATTGCTCGTCACTATCGCCAAAAATTGCATAAGGAAGCGGGTTTTCGTCAATCTGCGCATTTGGTTTCAATGCGGGACTCATTCCGAGACAATATTCTCGGAGCCCCCTGTTCATAGATGACAATCCCTTGATCATGCATGTTTCAAGATGCTGTTCCCGCTCTGGATCCGTTTCATCTCCATATTCCATGGCGAGACGAAGAAAGACGTAGAGATTTGGCAAGGAATATGCCTCACGGTTTGCTGCCTCGAAAAATGTATTTGTACCATCGTAGATACCAGCATAGATGCCTTGCAGGAGCATGAGCAAATACTGTTGCAGATTTTTATCTGAAATTTCATCGAACAAGGTCGAGATGCCGAAGTCCCTTTCCTGTGGCAACGCTTTGTGGAGGTTCCAGCGGATATAATCGTTGCAGTATACACCAAAGAGCGTGATGAAATCGTCCATGCCCTCATAGGTGTGGTGGTACGCGCGGTAAAATGTACGCAGGACGTTGAGCATTTTTTTGCGATCTTTGATTGCCCGTCCTATTGGTATCCCGTCATCTGCATCGTCATTGTCATCTGGATGAGCGCTTTGGTATTTATTTTCTTCTATGACTTCATCCAAGGGAGTCTTGTACGCATATGCTTTTCCCGCAGCTTTCTGGATTTCTGCGAGTGCTTCGATTGCCTTGATGAGTGCTTCATTCATTCGGTGGCTCCTCCTCTCTTGCACCCGCCGCGAGGATGTGCGGCAGGTACAGTTGGACGTGGAAGGTCTTGTCTTCCTCAGAAAGTTCGATGTGCGGTTGCGGAGCGGCTGGCGGGTCGTTCCAGAGCACGGAGAGCATGCGGTCGATGGAGCGCATGCCGACGCGGACGCTGGCATCTTTCGGCAGAGGCGCGGGCATTTCGTTCGTTACGGAAAGATGGAATGATTGCTCGTCGGCTGCAAACTCCAGATGGATGGGCGCTGTGACGGCTCCCTGCAAGAAGAAATTTGCCAGCAGCTCGACGAGGATGTCCTTCAGGAAGATTTCGGCGTATTCGTCTGGCTGAAACGACAGCAGCTCCCATTCCGGCGTCATGGAAAATGCGATCTTCAGACCATGGTCGTTCAGGAGGTCGAGGCAGCTGCGCTTCCCTTGCAGGACGTCCTGTTCAAATTCCATATACAGCGCCTTGACTTCTTTCGGGATGGCGTAGCAGAAATGGATGCGCATATCTTTGTGGCTCGGATCGTAGAAGATATTGATCAGGCAGGTCATGAGCGCCTGGTCGATCAGGTCCGGCACATGGTTGCCGTTGGAAGACATTCCTGGGAGTGCGAACGTGCAGCTTTCCTGGAGCAGACGGCGCAGGTGCTCCGTGTTGTGCTCGTATTTCAGCTGCATCATGTAGACGTCTTTCGTCATCGTGACCTTGCGGCTGTATTCGAGCAGGATGTCCCGGCCGAGCTTCTGCTCCTCCGGCGTTTTCCTAGCGAGAAGTGTCTGTGCGATATGATAGAGGTTCGTCGCTTTCAGATTCTTGTAGGTATGCGTGAAGTCTTGGACGATTTCGTTCTTTTCCGAAACGACACGCTGGCGCTCGGCCATGGAATTCATCATCTGTGCGAAAGCATCATCACCCCAATCAATCTTGCAGGGAATGCGGAGAAATTCGAGCCGCAAGAAGATGGACGCATGATCGCGGCAATCTTCCTGCGTCAGTGCGGACACATCGATGTCATGATACGGGGATTCCTCGGGAATGTCGATCGGAAGGTCTGGATAGAGCGCACTCATCTCGTCGATGCAGAAGTCCACGCGGTATTGCGCTTCGGTCATCCGCATCCCATCTTCATCGCTCACGGCCTCCTCCGGCGCATCGGTGTCGAGGTCGAGCAGTGCGCCTTCGATTGTGCGGATGGTGCGGAGATGACGATAGAGCTCGTCTGCCATCCGGGCTTTGTATTCCTTGAAACGGTCGCCGAACACGACATAGGGCAGCGGATTTGGATCCATCTTCGTGAAGCCTTGCGCATCGTCCTCGCGCAAAGCCTCGCTTGTGCCGAGGACGTATTCCCGCAGGCTGGGTTGCATCTTGCTGAGGCTCCGCACCATGCGCTGTTCCCAGTAGCGTTCATGGGTGGGCACATCCTTGTAGTGGAGCGCGGCGTCAAGGAACAGGTAGAGATGCGGCAAAGAATACGGGAACCGCTTCGCTGCCTGCTCCATTGGCTGGATGCGTCCATGATAGATGCCGTCTTGGATGAGGCGCAGGCATGCCGTCATGTCCTCGTCTGCGATGTGGTCGTACAGGGACGCGAGGCCGAACGTTTCATCTTCTGGCAGCGCTTGATGCATATTCCAGCGAATGGAAAGCGTGCAGTATGCGCCGACGAGCGTGACGAAATCGTCGAGTGCTGCATCATCGTCTTGATGTGTGTCATAAAAGGATGTCAAGACGCGCAGCATCGCAGCGCGATCGGTGCGGGCACGGGAGGCGGGGATGCCATCGGCATCCCCATCTTCCGCCGCGCCATTGTATTGCCAGCTCGGCTCCGTATCGCCGGCAGCGTTTTTCATGGGAAATGCCTTCCCTGCCGTTTCCTGTATCGTCTCGAGTTCCCGGATGGAATTCATGATGTCTTTTGTCATAGCGATGCCTCCGATGCTTTCAACAAACAAATTCGGATCATTCGCCTTGAGATTTCGACTTTGGCATCATGGATTCCTTTTAGGATAGAGCTTCCTTTTTCATCACCCCCTTTCGATTTCCACGATTTCAGTCGTGGAACAGGCTGTAAATGCCGCCGATGGCCGCGCCGACGGCGAGCACGGGAGCGGCGGCGACGGCAGCAGCGCCGATGGCCGCCGTCGCTGCGGTGGCCGCCGCTGCGGCCACACCAACGGCACCGGCGGCAGCGGTGCCAGCGGCAAGGCCGGTCGCTGCACCAGCCGCCGCCGTCACGGCACTCGTCGCCGCGCCTGCCGCAGCCGTAGCAGCCGCCGTCCCGGCAGCTCCGATGGTGCCGGCAGCTGTGCCTACCGCGCCAAGAGCAGTGCCGATGATGGGGGCTTCTGCGACGGCCGTGCCAGCAGTGCCGAGGACACCGAATGCAGCCGCGCCGGCTTCGGTGCTCCCGATGATGCCTGCCGCTGCGCCCGTGCCGTAGCTGATGGCGCCGGCCTTGGCCGTGTCGATGACGAAGGATTCGGCCGCTTCGCCGACCGTCTTGTTGCCCTTGGCGACCTGGACGAGGTTGTCGCCAATGCTGAAGCCTGCCCCGGACTTCGCGCCGACGGAAGCAGCTCTCATGCCAGCGGCATGCGCGGCTTTCGCGACTTGCAAGCCTTCGTAGGCTTTGGGGACGAGGACGGCGTTCTTGCTGCCCGTGATCTTCGACTCGAGCTGCATGGCCTCGGCCCATCCCTTGGCTTCTGCCTCCGTGACGTGGCCTTTGACGACTTTCACGCCGCATTTTGCGCCCTCGGCCTTGATCGCGGCGAAATTCGGATTGTCAGCATCGACAACAACCGTCTGGCCACGGTACTTGTTGAAGTCGATCTGTTTGGGCTTGTAGCCGATCTTCATCTGCTTCAGCGTTGTCTCGCCGTTCGCTTTCGTGTGGAGCAGATCGGCGGGGCCGTTGTTGTTGAGCACCTGCGTGCTCCGGCCGACGGCGTTGGATTCAAAGGCTTCCATGCTCTCGCCGACAAAGCCCTTGAAGCCCTTCGCGCCGCCGCGCATCGTGTTGAGCCCTGCGAGCTCGTCTGCCGCCTGCTGCGCGGCGCGGATGGTCTTTGAAGCGCGGTTCAGCGCGCGCCCGGAAACCTGCATTGCTGTGAAATCTGCCATCATCGGGTTCATCATCTGGTTGTTGTTCGTCGTCATAAGGCATGCTCCTCTCATTTGTCTGCGGTTGTTTTCGGTTCTGTAGATATGATAGCATCCGGACGCGCGCCTTTTTGCAAAAACACCTGCAAGCGTCAGCGCAGGTGTGCCAGGCGATGCTTCATTTCTTCTTTCTTGCCCTCGGCAAAGCTCTGCGCCTCGGCGAGGTAGCCGGAGACGCGGCGCAGATGGCGGACATGGTGGCTGCCGCAGTGCGGGCACGTATCTGTCAGGCGGCCGGTGTAGCCGCAGTCGGCACAGTAATCGAGAGGGAAGTTCATGCCGATGTAGTTGCACTGGCAGCGGTAGGCCTCCTCGATGACCTCCTGCACAGCTGCCACGTTCTTGTTCGGCATTTCCTTCGCTTCGATATACGTGATCGAGCCGCCGTTCGCGAGCGCGTGGAACGGGCCTTCGAGCTCCGCCTTTGTCATGTAGTCGACAGGCACGTCCACGGGGACGTGGAAGGAATTGCTGTAAAAGCCCTTTTCCGCGATGGCACTGCCGCGGCCGAGGTGCTCCCGGTCGTACATCGCAAAGCGGCCCGTCACGCCTTCCGCTGCCGATGCGAGCAGGGAGAAGTTCAGCCCCGTGTCCTCGATTGCACGGTCGGTGAAAGCGCGCATGTATTTGACGATGCCCAGAGCCTCCTCGAAATGCGCGCGCAGCGCTTCCTCCGTGTCGAGCGGTTCGCCCGTCAGCACGCGCATGGCATCCCAGAGACCGATGAAGCCAATGGAGAGCGTGCCGTTTTTCAGGACTTTTTCCGTGCTGCCCGTTTCCGCGCCGAGCGCGAAGCCCTTGCGGATGCACATCCAGCTGGCGGCATCGTCGAGACCAGCGAGCGTTGCGAAGCGATGCAGCAGCAGTCCTTTCGCGTCCTCCAGATTCTCGTCGAGCTGATGATAAAACGCCTCCATGCTGCCATTTGCGGCGTACGCCATCTGCACGAGGTTCATCGTCACGCAGGCGACATTCCCGCGGCCGAAGCCACCTGTGCGCCCGTTGACATTCGACGCGACACGCGTGCGGCAGCCCATGATGCCGATCGTTTCTGGGTCGAACGGTGAATTGCTCTCGCTGTCGCAGTTGAAATACGTCGGGATCATGCGGCGTGCCGTGACGGCGAGCGCCCGCTCGTAGAGGTCGTGGTTCGGCGCTGAGGGACGGAGGTTCTTCTCCAGCTGGAGCTTGAAGACGAGATTCGGGAAAATGAACGGCGAGCCGTCCTCCTGTCCGAGGTCGAAGGCGTCGAGCATCGCGAATGCCACGCGGCGCGCAGGCTCGCTCGTATCGATGCCGAAATTGAACGTCACATATGCCTTTTCGCAGCCCTTGCGCGCCTGCGTGTTGAGGTCGAGGTAGAGCTCGCGGAAGAGCGCGACGAGCTCGTCCGGCGACTCGTCTGCGAGATACGCCGCCGCCTCGCTGTCGAACTGGAGGAAGCCGATGCCGCCGGACTGGTCGTTTGTCAGCGCCGTGATGCCGCGAAACAGCGCGCGGAGCATGTGCGCGAACGTGCGTGACGCCGTCCCGACAAGGTCGCGCACATGGACGCCGAGGCAGTTGTAGACGACATCATAGAACTCGAGATCGTGGATGTGGATGGTGCATTCCTCGTGCTTCTTTGCAAAACGCGCGGGGATGGCATGGAGGATCGCGTCTTTCTTTCGCTGCTGTCCCCAGTCGACGATGACGCCCGAAGCGTTCGAGGTACGGTTGGCGAGGTCTTTTTTCTGCATATCCGTCATGATGATTCCTCCATTCAGTTCCTTGTGATAAAAGCGGCAGGCGGTCTCAGGCGGCCGCCCCGATGTCGATGGGGACGAGTACGCCGTTTTCCACGCGGTAGAAATGCTGGTTGGCAGAGCCGACATACTGCAAATCCGCCTGGCGGAGCGCGGCGACGAAGTGTCCCGTCTTCAGATAGGAGAGGTACGGCAAGAGGTCCTGCGGGACACGTTCCATCTCCCAGCCCGTATAGAGGCAGATGTCGAAGCCCTCTCTTTGCAGTGCTCGCAAGAGCTGCCGCAGGGCCGGCAGCTGTTCGAGCGGCTCACCGCCAGAGATCGTGATGTGTCGGTTGCGGCAGCGCCGCTTCGCCTCTGCGACGATGTCGGAGACGGAGAGGAATGTTCCGACACCGTGTGCGTGCGTCTTTGCGTTGTGGCAGCCGGGGCAGCTGCGGCTGCATCCCTGCAAGAACAAGACCGTGCGGACCATCGGCCCGTCGTCAAAGCTTCCAGCGAGCCAGCCGGCAATTTCCAGGACGAAATCGTTCAGTGCATCCATGAGAATCCGCCTCCTTGATAAATTCGTGATGTTCGGTTGCTTTCCTTTTGTGATTCCATGATAGCACCGCCAAATCCTGATTCTTGCAGAAACCCTTGCAAGGTGCGTCAGGCAATCTTTTCATCGTCCCGATGAAAGACACGCTGGGCGAACGCATGGATTTCCTTGCGGATCAACGCGCGAGGTGACATGCCATCAAAAGATTTCGATGGCTTTTCAAGAAATGCTTCGTATTTCTCACACCAGATGGTACGAGCTTCCTCGGTCAGTCGACAGGACCTCGAAGTCTTTTCAAACTGCTCTGGTGTGAGTGTTCCATAGTTCAGGAGCTTCAGCACGAAGCGGTCGATGACGCTGGGGCGGTATGGCTCCATCAGGTCATAGACGAGGCTGTCTCGGCGGTCGCTATCGGTATGGAAGCATCCGATGCGGCTGTCGAGGCCGCTGCCGAGAATTGCGATGCGGATATCGCGCTCAAGGAACGCATAGCCGTAGTTCAACAGTGCATTGACTGGCTCCCGTGCCGGATGCTGCTGGCGCCCCTTCCATGTAAACTTGTTTCCAAGAATTTCTGAAAAGGCAGAGAAATAGACGCGCGCGGCCGTTCCCTCGACGCCGCGCAACGCATCTTCATCGGATGCATGTGCGGCTGACGTGAGGAGAGCTTTTAGCTTCTTGGCTTGCGTAGCAAGCGTCTCTGATTTCCTGCGGCTGGCGTACGCCTGCAGGAGCGCCCGCTGATGTGTAATTTTCTGTGAGACGATGTCGTGTACGAATGCTTGTCGCCGCGGTTCATCGCGAAAGGCCTCCTGCTGTGCCAGCTGGTGATCCAAGCGCAGGAACTCCGCGCCGCACGTCCCGAGGAGCTCGCCGCGTCCATTGACATAAAAGACAGGGATTTCACGCTCCATCAGGGAGAACAAGAGCGGCGTCGTCAGATGCGCGGATTTCGTCGCAATGACAGAATGCACTTCATAGAGCGGGACGCTCGCTACCTTTTCCTCCCCGCGGAGCAAGATCAGGCGCTCGTGATCTTTCTGGACATGGACATCCTGCGACAACAGATAGATGACGCACATGATGGACTCCTTTCTGCCAGTTCAGGCAACAATGCAAACGGGAGAACTTTCTTTCGGTGCTCCGATCTGGAACGAGCGGGATGCGCACGTATGACAGAGCGGCGTCAGGAAAACGGATGCTTTCTCCGAAGGTGCGACAATCGCGCTCATGCGGGTGCAGAGTTCTGGAAAAGATACCGAATCCTCCTCGACGCAGAAGACGCTATACTGCAAGCGCCGTCCGACGCCTTCCAGATATTTCGCTGCCTTTGAGCGGATTTTGTCTTCGGGAATGTCGTAGCACACGAGAATCTTCATCTGGATCGCCTCCTCATGAAATCAGTATACGATGAAGGCACGCGAAAACTTGCAGAAAGAGTTGCAAGCAGCAACGGGAAAATGATATACTGGGAGCAGAAAGATTTTTTCGTTTTTACCCCGAAAAACAGGGGAGGTTGCAACAAAAAATCGTGGACACGATGAGCCCTTGGAAATCAATGGGTGACATGATGTTTTCGGAGATTTTGAAAACACGGTGTCCACGAAAAATGCCCCCATTTCGAGGAAAAAACGGGAAGGTTGTGAAAATCTCTGTCTGAGCCCAGTAATTACGCGGGCCGCGAGAGACAGAGTCGCGCGTATAGCATTGCCGCTTGCGGCATTGAAACATCCATTGCATTATCATACATCTTTGTAGCCATCAAAGTCGCGCGTATAGCATTGCCGCTTGCGGCATTGAAACAACGTTCCATCTTTTCGCAGGCTTCATCTGCTTGTTGTCGCGCGTATAGCATTGCCGCTTGCGGCATTGAAACCGGTCAACGAACGTTCTTAAATGAAACAGATGGGCGTCGCGCGTATAGCATTGCCGCTTGCGGCATTGAAACGATTGTTCGTTTCGACCGTAAAGCGCGTCTTCGCCATGTCGCGCGTATAGCATTGCCGCTTGCGGCATTGAAACCTGCATATTTGATGGATATGTGCTCCGAGGATGAGTCGCGCGTATAGCATTGCCGCTTGCGGCATTGAAACTCTTCGATTCTGCGTTGTAGTCCGCGCAGCGATCGAGTCGCGCGTATAGCATTGCCGCTTGCGGCATTGAAACATTCATCTTCAATCTTTTCCCACCCTTCTTCTTTCTGTCGCGCGTATAGCATTGCCGCTTGCGGCATTGAAACTTCATCATGTTGAAGCATGATGTCTTTCTTTTCTTTCGTCGCGCGTATAGCATTGCCGCTTGCGGCATTGAAACAAGTTGCCTTTGGACATGGTGAACCCAAGTATGAAGTCGCGCGTATAGCATTGCCGCTTGCGGCATTGAAACAACAAGGATGGACCATAAGTATTGAAGAATTTGAAGTGTCGCGCGTATAGCATTGCCGCTTGCGGCATTGAAACTCGAATATCTCCTGCGGTTGCATCCGTATCCTTTAGTCGCGCGTATAGCATTGCCGCTTGCGGCATTGAAACCTGTCAAAATAGCTTGTCATGATAAAGTCCTCCTTAGAGTCGCGCGTATAGCATTGCCGCTTGCGGCATCAGAAAAGGCCGTCGAACGTTTTTTTTGTTCGGCGGCCTTTTGTCGTGCCTGGTTTTCAGTTTTTTTGCGGTTTCCGCTCTTCTGCACGCTGGCGGACTTCTGTGGCGGTCGGGAGCGGGCGATGGGTGGTGAAGGTCTTTTTGTCTTTTTCGATGTCCATCATGCGGACGTCTTTCGTGCTCCATTCTGGATGCTGCTTGGCAAAATCGTAGTCCATGAGGGCGATGAGCTCTTGGCGGAGGGCTGCGTATGCGGCTCGGCCTTTGGCGGAGAGATGGTCATCGCGGTATTTCTCGAACGCGCGTGTGTAGATTTCTGGCGATGCTTCCTGCTCGCCGTGCTCCCATTGTCCATCTGCGGTGAAAAGCGTCGTATTTTTTTCTGCGTCGATGAGCCGCAGATGCTCCATGCGGATGGAGATGCTGCCGAGGCCGATGGATTTTCCTTGCCCGATCTTGTACCGGAGGCGGGGATTTTCTTTTTCGAGCGCAAAGACGGAGAGCAGCGCGCCGAGCTCGACGCGGCTCAGGCGCTCGAAGCGGATGCGTCCGGTAAAGACCGCGCCAGCTTTGATGGGCTCAATCTTGTGCTTGCTCATGTTGTCGGCTTCCGTCTTGTGATCTTCGGATTCCCAGCTTTGCTTTGGCTGATGCCAGTAGAGCTTGTAGCCGCGGATTTTTGCGTTTTTGTCGCTCCAGAGTGCGAGGCGCTTTGGATTTTTCTGTTCGAGGTAGAGCTGGAATGACGTCGGTTTCGGCGAGCCGAGCGTCTTGGAAAATGCTGCTGGCTCGAAGGAAATCTCCGTGCCGGGCTTCACCGTGGCATCTTCAAAGGCGACGCGGCCGCTCCAGAGTTCCTTGCGGCCGAAGATGGCATCCGCAAAATCGATGTCGTCGCTCTGCAACTTTTCCGGGATGTGTGTGTTGCCGATGCTGTACGGATAGGGGATGCGGTAGTTGCGCTGGAAGCCGAAATGGCAGATGGTTCCATTTTTGGCGATGTAGAAGCAGGGCATGACGTACTGGATGTCGTCCTGCTGCGTGAAGGCTTTGGCGTCATCTCCCTGCAGGGCGCGCGCAGCCGTCGTATAGCTGCTCTTCTGTTTGCCCTTGTTAATCCAGTTTTCTGGCAGATTGAAGAGATCGACGCCGCGTCGCGTCGTATCTGCCTGATAGCTTTCAACGACCTCGGGAGCCACAGAAATCCGCATCGGTGCAGAAAAATCTGGGATTTCGTGGATGGTATAATGCGTCTTGCTGTTCATCGGGCCGCTGTCGCATCGGACGCCTCCAGCGGGATCGTCCCAGATGACGGCGGCTGCGCGCTTCCCCACGGATTCGTCGAGCACAGTGGAGAAATTTGTAGGAACCATCCACCAAGCGCCGTCGTCCGTCTGGATGAGGAATCCTGCCTCGGCTTTGGAATGCAGTTTGCCATCCTTCCCGACGGCAGAGATTTCATCGGTATAGGCCATCCCAAAAGGCTTGAGTTCGGGCAGGCTGCGCTTGACTGCCATCGAGCGGAAATAGAGCGTCTTGTCGTTGAAATCCGCGTCGTCCTTGTTCCCGCGCATGGCGCCGCAGGTGAGGATCTTGACAAGATTTTTCGTCATGCCGCGGAGCGTGCTGCCGGGGATGCGCGGCGCACCGGTTGGGGAAAAGAATTTCTCGCTGTTGCCGATGCCGATGAAGAGGGGCGTTTCGGCTTTGAGTTCGATGTCGAGGTACCCTGTGAGCCGTTCGTCGTTTTCGTTCGTTCCCTTTGGTTGGACGTGCGCGATGTAGTTCGCCTTTCGTTCTTCGTCGGTGGCGGCAGGCTTGATTTCTGCGTGGAGCATTTCGTCAGGCAGCGGGACGAAGTTGTAGGCCGCAGTTGCGTATGCTTGTTCTTCCATCAGGAACGCCCCTTTCTTTCCTCGTCCGCGTCGGCTGGCACGATGGCGGCATAGCGGAAATCGACATAGCCGGCCTGCGCCGTCTTCGGGTGGACACCGATGTAGCTGCGCATGACGAGTCCGTAGTATTTCGCAGTCTCAGACGCAGTGGGGAGTATCATCGAGAGCTTGCGGTCGCGATCTATGAGCTTCATCCAACCAGCACCGACGTCGGAGCTGCTGCGCTCGCCCCAGAGACGGGAGAGGCTGTCTACATAGCTCGTGCTGTCACCATCGGTGTCAATGAGGCAGCGCCCGACGAGCTGGCCGTCCTGCTGCTGCATCCAGAGCTCGCGCTCGACGTTGAAGATTCGGCATTCGAGCAGGAGCTTCGGCCGGAGCGTGACACCTGCGGGCAGGAAGAGCGCGCTGCCCTCCACGCGCGCGCATGTCACCTGATGCACCTGCCAGAAAATAGCGGTCGCGTTCGAGAGCCCGGCCTGCTGCAGGGCGGAGGAGAGGCCGTCCTGCGTGGCGGGGACGGAGATGTCCTGCCGCTCGGTCTTGCAGGTCTCGATGTGCAATGGCTGCGTTGCGAGTTTCATGTCAAAGATGGCATTCATGCGAGTCCCTCCTTTATCCCTTCCGTCTCTGCCGTCGTTTCCTCTTTGCGGCAGAGTGCATCGACATAGCCCTGCCAGCGGGCAGCCACGTCTTTGGAAACGGGCGTAATGCTGCCGTCTTCGTTGCGCTGGAGGGTGACGGGCGTGCCGTGGTCGTAGATGGTGGCAGAGACGCCGTCCACGGTGCCGCGCCCGATGCCGACTTCGCCGCCGATGGCGATGCGGCCGAGCCAGAGGTCTTTGAGGAGCAGCAGCACGAGGCCGGCGCGCTCGGGATGTGCGGCTGCATTCTCCACGCCAAAGCGGAGATGCAGGACGGGGTTCCCAAGTTCCATCTGCCAGATCGGTTTCGTTGTAAAGAGAGAGCCGTCAATCGTGCCATTCGTGAAGCGATCGATGCGGTTGCGCGTCTGCTTCGCGTCTTCGACACCGTCTTTCAGCGTGGCTTCTTCGACGTAGAAGAAGCTCTTGCGCTTTTCGGCGCATTTCTGTTCGAGGCGCTGCGTGTCCGGCCCCATGATGGCTTCGAGCGGTTCGATGCCGAGCTGGAGCGATGCGAGGAGCTTCTGCGCATGATGCCGCAGGACGCCTTTGAGCGACGAGCCGGGGATGAGGTAGTCGGCGTCGTTCCCTTTGCGCACGCGCTTCATGACGGCCACGATGGTCGGTGCGTCTTCGCCGGTGGGAGCATCTTCCTGCGGCTGTTCTTCTTTCGGGACGTCGTAGTCGCGGACGATGAGAGAGCTCCGGATCGCGAACCATGCATCGACTTCAAAATCGCGGGCTGCAGGCGCTGCTGCTTCCAGCGGGGCCAGGACCTCTGGATGGAGCGGCAGCTGGCGGTCGACGCGCAGGTAGCGCTGGACGTCTTCTTTTTCAGAGAAGTCGTACGGCAGGATGGAAAGATTTTCGATGCGGACGCGGCCGAGCCCTTTCGCCGTCCCCGCGCCGAGGTGGAAGCCACTCGCGAGGTGATGGTAGAGCGCGGCAAGCAGGGCGTCGATTTCTTCTGCGTGCGCTTCGTGGAGGCCGCGCAGCGTGATTTCGGCGGAAAACGAGCCGCAAGCTCCGGAGGCAACGGCTTCGTAGTCGTAACGATGATGCTCGATGGCGGTTCCCGTCCAGGCGTCGATGCTGACGCCGTCGCGCTGCTCGATGCTGACGTGATCCGTGAGGATGACGTCGTCGAGGAAGATGGCACTCTGGAGGCCGTAATCATATGCGCCGGCTTTTGTTTTCTGCGTGCCGAAGAGCAGCTCTGCGGCCGCAGGATTCTCGCGCATGCTGTAGGCACGCAGGACGCCGGCAAGCGACGTCCCAGGAATCAAAGGCTGGCCGTCTGCGTTGCGCAGAATCTCGATGTCGCGCGAAGCGTCGTCGCTGCCATGTCCCGATCCGATGAGGAGCGGCGACAGGAGGCGCAGTTTGCCAGACAGCAGGATCTTCTTTGTGATGCTCTCGCTTTTCATGCCGGTTCCCCTTCTTTCTTTCCCGCGCTCTTCCGTGCATAGCGGAAGAACCAGTGCCAGTATTCTGTGAAGAAGCGTTCGTCGTTCTTCCATGTGCCAACGTCAATGCCGAGGTCTTCGGCGGCCTCCGAGAAGTTCGTGCCGAACACAGTTTCCGTGTCGATGGAAGCATATGGCATCTTGGCGAGGGCGCTGTCCAAAAGGAGCTCTTTGAGGCTGCACGTTCCTATGCGGATGCTCTGAAGGCGCTTGGCAAATGGGCCATCCGGCGCTTTTTCGATGTCGGCGGCAAGGTCGCTGTGGAACACGAGGAGGCTCTTCCGTCCCAAGCCCAAGAGGGCGTCGAGGCGTGCAAAGAAATGTGTCGTGCCGTCTTCCGTCCCGCTATTTTTGAGCGCTTCGCCTGCATCTCTGGCGGCCAGCAGGCGAATCTGTTCGGCATAGCGTGTCTTTAGGATGGAGGCAGCTTTCTGGCGGACGGTGGCATTTTCGATGGTGCGGCGCGCGGGCTGGCTGCTGTCTGCGCTATCGTCCGCGGCGCTCCCGATCGTGAATGTCCCGTCTGGCCAGATGTACAGCTGGCCGAAGCCCTCCGCGCAGCGCGCGCCGATGCCGTGGTGCGCGAGGTGCTGGAGTGCCTGCGCATCTTTTTCATCCCAAGCACCGTCTTTTTCGATGACAAACGTGCTGCCTGCTGCGAGCGCGAGGCTGCGCGGACGGCGCAGGCCCCAGACGCCGACGAAGCTGTCAATGGCCTCCGTGCGGGCGAAGATGCTGCGGCTGCCGGTTGCGATGTGAAAAGCTTTCGTTTGCCGCGCGACATTCATGGCGTCCGCGACGTGCTGGAGGCTCTGCGCGGCATCGGAGGACTCTGCAAGGGTGTCCGTGATGAGCGGTGTCGCGAGGCAGAGCGTGACGGGGCCGTCCGGCACGGTAGGCGCGGGAAGGGGATCTGGTGCCGAGAGCGCGAGCACAGCGCTGCCATACTGCGTCGTGCGGGAGCGGCCGAGGCGCACATCATAGGTACCGTCGCCGCCGAGACCTGCGCAGAGTGCTTCAAGGTCGCTGCGTGTGCCATAGATCGCGCCTTCGAATGTTTCTCCGGCATCGATGGACTCATAGCTGTAGATGCCGCCTTCGTGGCTGCTGCCTGCGAGGCGTTCCGCGCCCGGAGCGACATTCTTTTTCGGTTTCTGCAAGCCACTGCGGCTCATGTGGAAACGGATGCTGCGATGGGGGAAGGCGGGGACGAGCTCTTTTTTTTCTTCGCGCACGACCGCATAGCCGCGCATGGATTTGAATCCTGCACGCGGAGCCTCATGGACGAGGTCGATGATGTCGTTCCCGTCTTTCTGCCGCTGGAGCGAGGCGGGGACGGGGAGCGCGGCACGTCCGTCGCGCACAATGGTGGCATCGACGAAACGCAGCGACTGAAAGAAGAGATGCAGGAACGAAGCATCGTCTTGCGCTGCGGTGCCAAGTTCCTGCTGCTCGATGTAGCGCGCGGCGAGGATGCCGCGCAGGACGGTGCCAGGGATGTGGTCTTGCGTCACGGTCAGCACGTTTGCACCTCCGGTCGTTGCGAGCAGGAGCGGAGAGGTCGTGCGGAGCGTGAGCGTGATTTTTTCCAGAACTTCCATATCAGCACGTTCCTTTCTTCAGCGCTGCCTCGACGAGCAGCGCCGTCGCATCGCGGTCATCCTGTTCGAGGCGGCAGTCGATGCGGCCGAATCCGCGCGTCCGCTTGAGGCCGGCATGCGAGAGATTTCGGAGCGCCAGCGCGACCATCTTCCAGTCGCGCATGGTGCCGTGCTCGATGACGATCGTCCCTGCAAAGGTGCAGCCGGCTTCGAGAACGCGCATGTTATGCAGGGAAGTGTCCGCCGCGATGCCGGTCTCGGGATCGATGCGCGTCTGATAGCGGAGGGACGTATAGGAGGCGAGGATGTCATGCGGCTGGAACAGGCTCGGATACCGGCGTTCAAGATACGCCCAGTCCTGTTCCATCGCTTCGGCATCCTGAAGCGCGAGGTCACGCAGGATGAGCTGCGCTTGGGAGGATTCTGCGGCTTCTTTCGTTTCCTGCGACATACCATGGTGGAACAGCGCGTCCCAACTATCTTTCTGCAGGAGTTCTGGGAATGCGCGCTCGGCCATCTCGGCGACTTCGATGCCGCTTTCATAGAGCAGTCCCTTCAGCCGCTTGGCGGGGAAGACGGGCAGTCCGTACGCATCATAGACGATGTCGGCATCGACATTGACATCCGCCTGCCCCGAGCCGAGATGCATCGGCGTCAGCGCCTCGATGACGAGGCGGAAGCCTTCGTCCAGCCGGAGAGACTTGAGGTCACGCACAGGGGCTTTGCGATGGGCGCGGTCGGGTGGCAGCTGTGCGGCGGGGACGTCTTTGGCAGGACCGCTCCCCGGCTGCGCTGGTGTTTTCGGCTTTTTCTTGTAGGTGATCGGGGTCTTGCCCGGATGCTTCGCTTTCTTCTTCATGCGTTTTCTGCCTCCTCTGGCACATCGTCCATGAGTTCGATGGCATCGACATAGGGCGTCCGGTGCTCTTCATCCCAGAACGATGCAGCATAGGCCTTCCATGCGGGGAGCTGAGGCAAGCGGGCAGGCGCGTGCGTGCGTCCGCGACGCACTTCGAGGTACGCGAGCTGCGCATGGAACTGCGTCTGTGCATGGCGTCCGTGCGCGAGGACGCTGCGGAGCTCCTTCGCCTTGTTCGTCGGCAGGCTCGTCCGCATCTCTTCGATGCCGCGGAAGAGGTTCGCGAGTGCATGCGGGTCGTCTTCCGTGGCATCGACGCAGTACGGCCCGAAATGGAGACGGTAGTCCGGCCCCATCGTCGTCCCGTATTCCTGCGCACGCAGCTCTTCGAGCGTCGGCGCCTGCTCGCCATGCAGGATGGCAAAATCGAGCCAGCACGCGCGCGGATCGCCTGCGGGGAGATTGCGCATCTTTTTCTTTGCCGCGCCGCAGAGCTGTTCAGCCATCTGGTAGCCGCGGAAGAAGGGATACGCTGTCTTCAGGATGGCGATGCCTGCGCAGGTATTGATGCCGTCGGCTTTCATGTGCTGCATGATGGTGTCTGCCGAGCGCAGCGCGATCTTTGCCGCGCAGACGAATGTCATGTCATCGCCGCCGAGCACGATCGGCCGGATGGGGAGCAGGCTGTCGCCATCTTCATTCTGATGACAGGTATCGAGGTAGCTGTCGCGTCCGGTCTCGCGTTTCTGGACGAGTTCTTTGGTAAGTGCCGCAAATGCTGTGATGGTCGTCTGGCGCACGCGGAGCGAGAGATTCTTGTACTCTGTCAGTGTCTTGCAATCCTGGAACTGCCGTCCCATGTTGTTGCCGTCGATATGGACGATGGCGATGTCGTTCTCCGTTTCCCGCTGGCCGAGCTTTTCAAACTCCTGCGGGAACGCATAGCCCGCGAGGAAGGTCTCCCGCTCTTCCTCTGGCAGGACGGAGCGCAGCTTTTCGAGCAGCTCGTCTTCGGCGAGCGCCGTCTGGCCGAGCCTCCTGCGGTCGGCACGCAGCTTCATCTCGACTTCCCAGGAATAGAAGCGCTGATCTTCCGCATCCCAGGCCGCTGCCGTGCCGTCGTTTTCAGGACAGCAGAGCGTCAGACCCGTATAGGGCAGCGTCACGACGGGCGCGATGGTATTCTGCTGCTCCTTCAGCATGCGGACGAGGACGGCGTAGTCATCCGCATCGTCCTCGTTGCCGTCTCTTGCCATCGTCCCATCAGCTGCGAGGCGCAGGCGGCCGATGGCAGCGCCCGTCCGGAGACCGGGCGCTTTTGTCAGGAGCGCTTTCGTGAACTGCGTGACGACGGCGCGCGCCTGCGCCTGGTCGTTTTCCTCGTCTCCGCTCCGCTTCACGAGCACGAGCGCCTTGCCGCCGCCGAAAAAGCCGATGCGGCAGGCGGTTTCCTGCGCTTCCCAGTCCGGAGCCTCGACCTCGCGCCACGTCGCGGCATCGACCTCGCCAGTACCATAGACGTCTTGCAACGCTTTGACAAGCACATCATCGAACACGCGGTCGACGAGGCAGGACGCCCCGATGTTCGTCTTGAGGCGGTTTCCAGAAAAGATGTATCGCTGGATGGACCGCGTATCAAAGAGGATTCCTAAAAATTCCATATGCTATCCCCCATTCTTTCATTCTGCTTCCTGAGCTTCGGCTTCCTGCCGAAAGCGACGCAGATGCACGAGCATCTGCTGGATCATTGATTGGATCTCTTCTGCATCATAGGTTTTTTCCGGGTTGGCATGGTTCATCTGGTTTCGTGCAAATCGGAGTTCGGAATATGCCCGCAGACACGTCATCGCATCTTCGATGGAATATGCCGTTTCAATCTCATTCTTGAGAAACATCTCTTGAAAATTGGCATCCTCGCTCTGGAGCTTTTTCTCCTGTGTCTGGAGCGGCGGCAGCGCGTGGATGGCTTGCTGGACCCATTGCTGTGACTTTGGTGGCAACGGATGAAAAGCCGGCATGAGATTCACGTGGTAAATTTCATGGAGGCGGTTCTTGTCTACGCCAGTCAATCCCTTCGGGAACGCTCGGAAATCCAAACTGCGCAAGAACTGCCGCCATTCTCCTTCCACTTTTCGCGGATGCGTCAGAAGGCGCAAGAGCTTGTAGATGGCAGGAAAGTCGGTTTCCAAAACATACGCTTCAACAAAACGATAGCCTCGTTTTTCCATCCAGGAGAGCATGCGAGGAAAATCATCGAGTGCCCGCGAGATTTCTGGACAGATGCTTCGGAGCGCATCTGCCGTTGCTTTCCGCGTCTGCATTCCCTTTTCCCATGCGGATATATGGTCACGGATGGCGCTTGCCGCCGGGCTGAGCGCATTCTTGTAGGATTCTGATTTATAAAGCGAAAGCAGCACCTTTTCCCACGTACCGAGGATTTTGGAACTCTGCTCCTTGCAGAAGCTCTGGACTGCATCCTGCGTCGTATAGACGATGCCATGATCCGAAAAATACGAAGGAAGCCATTCCGTGCAGAGCGTGAGTGCCTGCTGCCAGAAACCTTTTTTCGTACACCATGCGATGATGTTGATGTCATCTGCATCTTCCTTCAGGACGTCCGCATATTCCTCTCGGATGGTATCAAGCATAAATCGGAAGAGACGTTCCTGCAGATGGCTCCCGCTGCCGCGTTCGATGCTGTCGATTTCCTCCTGGAAAGCATCAATCCATTGTCCGAGACTTTGGAGCTCCTGGCGGATGCGTCCGACCTGGCAGACCTTGATGGCATCCGAAAACGCATGCATGGCACGGAGCAGATAGTGAAGTTCCAGCGTCTGTTCATTTTCTGACAGGTTCTCGAAATATGCTTCAATCGCCTTGACGCTGCCATAATGGACGAATTCGTGTGCGCCTGTGATGAGCATCGTCATGCGCTGGATTTCTGTCGCATCGTCAATGTGTCCTTGATGCTGTGCGACATTGAGATTCGCATAAAAGACGCGGCCAATCGTAATGCGATGACGGATGCTGAGCGTCGTCAGAAGCTGCATGACTGCAAGCATCATCATCGAGGCGTGGCGCGGGCCTCCCGTCATATCGGCATATACGCAGAGGTCGTCTTCGACATGATCCATATATGTCTGGATGGACTTTGCGATGTCTGCGACCTCGAGGATGCAGCTGTTCATCGAGCCGTTTTCATTGTATGCGATTTCCTGGCAGATGTTCCGGATATCGTGAAGCAGTGGTTCATACTGCTCGATATGCTCATAAAAGACTTCGAGCGGTGTCTTGGGCTCCGGATACCCGTCAATCGCTTTCTTGGCTTCCTCGCTCGTGATGAGAAAGACTTGGTCGAGCGTCTGCGGAGGCGAACCGCTTGCGAGTTCTCGTACGAGATAGCAGACGGCTGTTTCATTTGTCTGCCAGCATGCGATTTTCTCGCCATTTGGAATGGTGAAGATGTTCGGCGTCTTGAGCTGTCCTGCTTTGTTCGCACTAACGAATGCAATCAGGATGTTTTTCATGAGGCATCACTTCCTCTCTCAGCACAGGAGGCATAGGCGCGGAAGCGGACAAACTGAAAAATCGATACCTTGCGCGCTGTACCATCTGGCGCGTTTTCTTCGCGTGCGATGCGTTCGCTGCACGCCGCGAGCGCAGGGATGCCGGCACTTTGCAGACACTCGATGAGGGCGCACGCATATGTCGGCTCCCCTTGTACGAGGACGGCGGCCGGATGCCTTGCGATGAGGGCGTCAACATTCTGCGCGGCGAGCGCAGCTACTTCGTCCGTTCCCCAAGAAGGCGGGATATTCGGGAATGGCACATCCACGATGTCGCCATAGGCTTCAGCGGCGCGCCGCTGTGCTTCGCCCCAACGGGCTGACGGATGATTCGTATGATTGATGAATGTCATGCAGATCCCTCCTCCCCTTCTACGGGATGCAGGCGGTGAAGCTCCTCCAGCCGATCGATAAATTTCGTCAGGAATGCCTTCAAGGATTCGGCATCTTGGAACAGGCTTTCCCCCGTCTCCTTGACGTGGCCTTCTATGTTCCGTTCCTGTTTGAGCTGGGTATAATTCTGCGCGATCTCACACCATTCCTGCTCGGAAAGGCATGTAGAAATCAGCTCTGGATGCTTCTTTTGGAATTGGAGCAATGGATAGCCGGTGTTGATGGCGAAGTCTTCCTTCAGCCAATGGATGGCGGCTTCGTTATTCGCTTGTTCCAAAATTTTTTCTGGAAGCTCATTCCAGTTTTGAAAATAGAATCCGGGGAAATGTTCTTTCCGCATGGCGTCTAGTTTCTGCAAGAACTCTGTGCGCGTAAGATTTCCGTTCCGGAACAATTTGATGAGCTTCTGCTGATTGCAGAGATTGTGCAGCCTTCCCCGTTCTTTCTTCAAATCGATTTCCCCTAGCGGCTGGAGGTCGAGCTCCTGCTTCACGTCTTTCAGATTCAGATAGTGATTCAAGAAGAAGAACGGAAATCGCAGATCCTTGAAATTGTCTTTCTTCATTTTTTTGACGTGATTTTCAAGCGATTTCGTCATGCGGAGAAATTTCGCAACGCGGATGACATACGACGGCATCATCTCCGTGAGAATCAGGACTGCCTGCTGCAGATAGCTGTGATCGATGCACCAGCGGACAGATTCGAGCGGATTGTCATGAAAATCGAGCAAGCGGGCATAATCCTTTTGAAGGCGTTGTTCGAGCTGGAACATCAATTTGTCATTGACCTGCTCCGCATGCGAAGGTATCCCCGCGCGTGCATCCTGCCAAGCACCATACTTTCCCGAGAACTCGTCGAGCGCTTCTTTGAGATTTTTGACGATGTCGAGGAACTTCTTTGGATGGCAGAGCTTGATCTCATTGGAGAAGTTATGCATCTCGCGGAGGAGTTTCTGGAGCTCCGGCGATGTCTCACGATGTGCGAAATACTGCTCGATGCCATCAACGGAGCCGAAGCGCGCAAATTCCTCCGCACCGGCAATGAGGTCGAGTGTGTGGTAGATGTCATCGACCTCTTCGACAAAGCTCGGAACACCCTTTGCCCGGACGTAATTGGAATAGAGCACCTTGCCGATTTCGACGCCGCTGTACTGCAGAAGGCGCAGGATGTTCAGCATCAGCATGTTGGCATGGCGCATTCCGCCGCTCATATCGACGTGCAGCACGACATGGTCGCCAGCCGCCTGCGCCGTGGAAATGCAGCCGAGCACGCGATGCGCGATGTCGGCCGCCAGTTCCATGGATCTCGGGACATCGGCATCTTCGTCGTACGAAATGACCTGGCAGGACGCTGGAGCAACATGGAACATTTCCATACGATGCGTGAAATATTCGAGATGCGTCATTTTTTGTGGCGTTCCATTTTCATTTCGCACCGCATCGCTGCCCTGCACAAATCTTTCGCGCACCATCTTCGAAGCGACGAGGAAGAGTTTTTCCATCTGCTGGATGGGTTCTCCTTCCCACGACAGCCCGAGGAGATAGCGGACGGAGGATTCATTCGTCGTCCGTGTCTCTGCTTGTTCTTCCGCCAGCCGCCCCTCGCCGGGGATTGGCGGGAGATTGCGATACAGCGTCCGCGCCACTTCGCCTGTCTCCCGATCTGTCTTCACGTCGCTCAAGAAGAGCAGCATCATGTGTTTCGTCATGCCATATTCCTTCCCACCATCTCGACAGCGCCTTTTGTTTTCCATCGCTCACATTTCATTGTACAAGAAAATTTCGATATTTCTTGCGAAAATCCCTGCAAACACTCCAAAATCCTTGTCATGCGTTTCTCGCAAGTGCTATACTTTTGTTGAAATCCAAAGAATCAGGGAGGCGGCAATCGATGGGAGAAAAAAAGAAGAAAGATTGGAATGTGCAGTTTTTCAGCGATTACGACACCGTTCGTCGTTATTTGCGGCCCATTTCGTATGGATGCTTTGCACCGCGCGATATTGCAAAGCTGCTCGGCAGCCATGCAAGCAGCTATTCGCATACCATCCAGCACCTGCGGGAGTGCCTGCCCGACGGGAGCCTGATGGATATCGATGAACTGCTCAGTGCCAAGGAACAGCGCGTGCAGATTCTCGGCGACAGCTATCGGACGTCGAGTACGCCCTTTGCTGAAACGTACTACCTTCGCACGCTTTCGGAAAACGAAATTTACTTCTACCTGCATCTGCCACGCTTCCTGTCTCTCGAAGAACTCACGCCGACCGACCGGCAGAGCGCAAAGATCCGGGGCCGTATCAACGGCAGAGCGCCAGGGAGAAGCAGCCAGAAAAAAGAAACAGCTTCGGACGAGACATCGGCCGACTTTGATGCTGTCAGCTGGATTCCGACGTATCAGCTTCATCTTCCGCCAGAGGAAAAAGATCCAGGCACCCGCGCCCAGATGGCAGACGATGCCAAACAGCCCTATTGGGACAAGCCGAATGGATTTGATACGCGCTCAATCCAAGGATACCTCGAAGAGCTCGTGCGGCGGGGATACCTCTGCCATACGGGAAAGAAAGGAAAGCCAAGCTATCAGGTGACGGAAGACGTCCTTGCGGGCCTCTCAACGGCAGAACTTGCGACGTTGCGCTTTGCCGTTGATTTCTATCGCGAAATCTCGCCACTCCAAGTGCCGGGCTATTTCCTCTCCTCCCAGCTCGGATGGCGGACTGGCCAGCCGGAGATCGAGCGTCCCTTCCAGATCGTCGGTGGAGACCCGCGGCGCATCATCGACGATGACATCATCTATAAAGTCTTGCAAGCCATCGAGCTGGATGAAGAAATCGAATTTCTCTACCGTGAACCGACCTGGCGGGAAAGCCGCGATGCGAAGAAGACGGCCGATCAGGCAAGCGAAGCCCAGGAATGGGACAAAGAATATTTCTATTGGAAAAGAAAATATCCAGGCCTGGCAGAAATCTTCCGGCGCGATCATCCGCGTCCAGAAGTTGACGAGCACTATCGCCATGCGTTCCCCGCCGCCATCACCATCGATGACCTCGCCGGAGGGCGCCAGCAGCTCATCGACGTTCACGGGAATGCCTATCGTCTCGAAGACATCCGGAACGTGCGGCCGCATACCCGCAACGATGCACCGCCTCTGAAAGCGCGGAAGCCATCCGAGCGCAAGCTCGAATTTCTCCTGCATGCACGGGATGACGCGCACGAAGAAGCTCTCTGCCGGTCGGTGCAGCATCATCTCGGGGATGTGACCGTCACCCGCGAAGCGGATCACATCCTCCACTGCACGATGCGCTGCGGCAACGACCTCTTGCGCCAGCTGCCGCTCCTGCGCCAATACCTTCCCTTCATCGAAATCCTTGCAACGGATCCAAATGCGCGCGACTTGCGGCGCCGCATGAAAGACAGCATCGAGGAGGCGCTCGCCCATTATGAAGAAGGATGAACTGAAAGAACGCTATGACGAACTCATGCACCCGATGGAAAACCGGGTCTTTGCAGCGCTCGCGCGTATCGTCCAAGAGCTCGCAGACGGCGAAGATCTCACGCGTAAGGAGCTCCTGCACCGCCTGCCGTATCATGCAGGCGAGACGGCCGCCAATCAGGAGCAGGCGCTCCATTTCATCAATACAGCATTCTGCTTCGATGATGCGCTCACAGCAGACGACTGGGAGGACACAGCTTTTCTCCCGACTGCGAATCAGATCCCGTTTCCGTGGCGGCTTTCCTTTGTGGAAAAACGCTGGCTGCGGACGCTCGTCCTGTCACCAGATGCCAGCTTCCTGCTGCCAGAGGATCTGCGAGAAAAACTGAAGGATGCGCTGAAGGATGTCCCGCCGCTGGATCTCTCCTTTGTCCGGCGGTCGCAGCTCGCAGGCGACGATCTCACGAGTCCTGAAACCCTTGCCGTGCTCCAGGCCGTCTTTGCCTGCGTACGGAAGAAATATACGCTTCTGCTCCCCACGAAGGAGCAGCTCGCGCCCCTGCGCATCCGCTACAACTTCCGCACGAACCGTTACAGTCTCATCGCTCTCCCCATCGGGGAAAAAGAAGCATCCCCGATCCGTCTTCATGTCAAGGATCTCATCGGGGCAAAACTCGGTCTGCCGCGCAAAGAAAAAGACATCATCGAAACCGAAGATGTCTATCAGAAATACCTTGATGATCACCGTGTGACGATACGCCTGCGCCTTGAAGACAACCGCAACGCCCGCGAGCGTTGCTATGCGCTGTTCGCTTCGTTTGACAAAACGTCTATCTATCTTGAAAAAGAGAATGCCTACCGCATCGACCTATCCTATTATGACTTCGACCATGAGGACATCCTTTCCCGCCTACTCTCCCTCGGCCCCGTCGTTACTGTCCTGCCGCAGGAAGGAAACGAGGAAGCAAAACGCCTGCGTCACGACATCGTAAAGGCTTTGCGCGAAGCTCTGCCGTACTATCAAGAATAGAAAGGAGTGCCGAACTATGAATCAGTTGGAACTTCGCCCCGGAAAATTCACTTACAGCCCAGAGGATGACAGCCTCCGGCAAACACTTCCCATCATAAATATCTTTATCGACGGTGCAGATTTCATCAAGCAGGTACGAGAGTGGACGTATGATGAGACCCTCAGTCCGCTCGAACCCAAAATGCTGTATGAGATGCTACACCATGAATGGAAAAACAAGGACAAAGTCTTCATCGGCGGGTGTTCCTGCGGACAGGCGATGTGTAATCCGCTCTACGCGCACATCGAAGAGAAAAAATATACCATCATCTGGAGCGACATTACCCATCCTGTGGATGAACCAGAGAGAGCATATACCCAGCGACTCAAGATGAATCCAATCATCTTTGACAAAGAAGCTTATTTCGCAGAGTTAGCCAAGATGAAAGATTGGCTGATCGAAAACATATACTGAAATGCCTCCGCAAGAAGGCTGCGCCATATACAAAAGACCGCCGGACAAACGTTCGACGGTCTTTTTCTTATGCCGCAAGCGGCATGGCTATACGCGCGACTTGCGGAGCGTTTGTGGTAACAAGCGCTATCGCCGTAGTTTCAATGCCGCAAGCGGCAATGCTATACGCGCGACCGGCGGTTCCTGGATTGCATACTTTAACTTCTTAGTGTTTCAATGCCGCAAGCGGCAATGCTATACGCGCGACTCCGCAGTATTGACCACTTGGTCATTTTGGAAACGGGTTTCAATGCCGCAAGCGGCAATGCTATACGCGCGACGCCAAAGGCGAGGAATTGATCCTTGTCAAGCTCATGTGTTTCAATGCCGCAAGCGGCAATGCTATACGCGCGACTCTGTCTCTCGCGGCCCGCATAATTGCTGGGCTCATACAGAGATTTTCACAACCTTCCCGTTTTTCCTCGAAATAGGTGCATTTTTCGAGGACACCGTGTTTTCAAAATCGCCGAAAACATCATGTTATCCCTTGATTTCCAAGGGCTTATCGTGTCCACGATTTTTTGTTGCAACCTCCCCCGTTTTTCGGGACAAAAACGAAAAAATTATTTCTAGCCCTAGTATAGCATCTATCCGCATCCGTGGCAAGAAATTCGTTGCTTGCAGGAGATTTTGCAGGTCTGGCGTTTGCGTCATGGTATCCTGAATGCATCAAGATTCATCTGCATCCGAAGAGAGGGGTGTGTCGTATGGAAGCAACGACTGCATACCAGATTCATTTTGCCAGAGACACGAGGGGAAGGGCTCTGCCGTATAGCTGGCATCACCTCGTGCGCCGTTATCCGAAACTGGCAGCCGTCCAGGGAGATTCTCCTGTGCTCTCGCTTCTGGCGGAGGTGTTCCCGGAGGGCCTGCCGAAGCAGGTCATCTTCAGCAACCGCAGCTATGCCGCCGAGCGCGGCACGATGAAGCGCATCGGCATTCGCCCCGTCGTCTATCAGGACGCAGACGATCCGCTGTTCCGGCTGCTCGGCCCGGAGAAAACGCTGCTCCTTCTGGGGCAGCCCATGGGCAAGAGCTTTTTGCTCCATGCGGTGCAGGTCGTCGAAAACGCCGAGGCGCTGCCGGAGGAAATGACGGCAATCATCATCCGCCGCAAGCAGGAGGACATCGCCTGGAACGCGCTTGACGGCCTGCTGGAAAAAATCCCTTCGCTCGCAGATGACATCCGCAGACAGGTGGCCGACTGGATGGCGTATCCCGTCTGGGAGCGGGACATCGAGCTGCGCCTCATGGCGGGCTGCCGCTTTGTCCATTGGCGCGTCGAACGCTTTTCCTCCCGTCAGGGAACGTGGCAGCTGGTTTTCACGGTAACAGCCGAAAGCCAGGAAGCGTTTGAGCAGGCATACCGAAACTTCCGCCAGGATGCGTCGGCAGCATCGCTGCAGGTGTCGAAGCATCCGTGGATGTTCCAGTTTATCGGACCGGAAGAACTGCGGAAACGCCGGAGTGCGACGCCGATTCCGCTCGGCCGCGCGTACGTCGCACGGGAGCTTTCCTTCGCAGACGACCGCCGCATCCAGCGCGCCTACAGCGTACCGTTCCCTGAGCCGTACATCGCCGAACTCCCCGTCTCGCTCCCGGACAGCTGGCAGAGGGATGCCGATGCTTGTGCGGACAATGAGGAGGTCGAGGACGTCCTGCGTGGCAAAGGGCTCCCCGAACAGGGCTTCCTCATGCGCTCGACGGCAACGCTCACACTGATGAACCGCCTGATCTATGAAGCACAACGCTTCGAGGAAGGCAACTGCGCTTCGCTGAATCTCGCACAGGTGCTCTTTGATGCGAAGAACGCGCGCCTCCCGCAGCGTCATGCGGCCATCACGTCATGGCAGAACGAGGACATCGCGAAAAATGAAAACCAGCGGGCAGCGGTGCAGAAGATGCTCGATGCGCCCGATCTCTGCCTCATCCAAGGGCCTCCGGGCACGGGAAAGACGACGGTCATCGCCGAAAGCATCTATCAGTCTGTGCATCATGGCGAACGCGTCCTGCTTTCCTCGCAGTCAAATGATGCCGTCGATAACGCGCTCGACCGTCTCCCGCTGACGCCGGACATCCGTCCGCTGCGCATCCAGAACGAACAGCGCAGCCATGACGAGGGTGCTTTGACGCTCTGCACGGAAGATCACGTCCTGCACCGCTTCTATCAGTCTCTCGCCAAAGGGGTGAAATCCAGCTGCCTCCAGCCCTGGCAGGCACAGGACGAAGAGCTCGCGGCAGCTCGGCAGGCGCTCCGAGACTGGAAGCTCCACACGTCGAACCTCGCGCCCCTGCGCCAGCGGGAACAGAAACTCCATGACGAAGAACACGCAGCAGAAGAACGGCTCAGAGCATGCCAGCAGCATCTCGCAGACGCGAGAGAGGAACAGGCGCTCTGCCGCGCCGAAGCTCGAAACCGCAACCTCTTGCAGGCCGCGTGTTCCTCCGAACGCTATGTGTCTTTTTCTCTGAGCCTCCGGCAGATGCGCACGATTCTCCCTCTTTTGAACCGCATTCTGGCCGAGGGTGCCGCGCAAGGCATCCTGTTTCTGAAAGGGCGCCGTGAAATCCCAGAAGCATCTCTCCATCGGGAACTGGACGCGCCTGCTGTCTTTCTCTGGAATTTCCACACGCTCCGCGGCATCGCCGCGCGTGCCCGGGAAGCAGCGAGCGGTCCGTCAGCAGATGCGCGCCTCCCGGAACTGGAACAGAAGCGGGCACAGCTGCTCGCAAACGTGCCGGATCCTTCGGACAGCGCCGCAGTGTCTGCCTGGCAGTCCGCCTTCTTCGCGGTCAGCCGCGAATTCCAGCAGGCGGAAGCGTCGGGGCAGTTTGTCCTGCGCGAAGACGAACGTTCCTTGCTTTCCGAATCTCTCGCTGCTGCGGCTCATGAGGATGTCCGACACTTTTCCGCCGTGCTGGATGCTTTTCTGCCGCAGGCGGAAGCCGCATGGGACGAAATCGTGCAGCAGCTGTGCCAGAACATCCCTGCGGAGCCGGAGCTCGCGCCGCTCCAGCGCGACGTCCAAGCTGCGGAAAATGGCCTGGCTTCTCTCCATGCGGAACACATGAGCGTGCAGACGCGCATCCAGCAGGAGGCGCAGGCACTCGAAGCGCTCGGAACAAAAGAAGCCATCGAAGCGCGCTGCCGCAAAGCGCAGGCTGCCATCGACGAAGTGAAAAGCATCCGTACTATCTGGGAGCCCATCCTCTGGGAATACCATCGGATGCTGCTTGACAAGACGACAGCCCAGCAGGACAGCGAGGCAGGAGCCTCCGATTATCTCCAGATTTACAAGGACAGCTGCAATGTCGTCGGCGCGACCTGCACAGCGAATCAGCAGGCCGGCGACCAGCTCGGCCTGTACGATGTCGCCATCATCGACGAGGTCAGCAAGGCCACGCCGATCGAGCTCCTGATCCCCATGCGCCGCGCGCGCCGTTCCGTCCTCGTCGGCGATCACCGCCAGCTGCCGCCGCAGTTCCGCCATCATGAAAACGAGCCGGTCTTTGACGAAGCAGCGGACGGCGAAGACACCACAGCCCCCAAGGCGTCGTATGAGAAATTCCGCCGCATGGTCGGACATTCCATTTTCAAAGACGCTTTCACCTGCGCAGATGCGTCCATCAAGCACTCCCTGCTCACGCAGTACCGCATGCACCCGGACATCATGGATGTCGTCAACGTCTTTTACGACCATCGCCTGACGTGCGGCTTCCCGCGCGAGGTCGCCGACCAGCGCATGGATGCAGGGCTCACCGTCTTCGGCGAAGACCACAGCGCCTTTGTCACGCCGCAGCACCATGCCTGCTGGATCGATTCCGGACGGCTGCCGGACGGCACGCGCGTCTTTGAAGACCCTCTGCCAGAGGGAATCGGGAACTCTGCGAAGAACACGATGGAGCAGATCGAGATTGTCGAACTCGTGAAAAAGCTGGCGGCCGCCTGCCGACTGGCAAAGACGAAGAAGACGCTCGGCATCATCTGCTTTTATCGCCAGCAGGTCCGCGAAATCAAGAAGCGCCTGCGCGACATTCGGAAGGCTGGAACTTGCGACCTCTCCTATCTGTCATACACCGTCAATACCGTCGACCGCTTCCAGGGGCAGGAGCGCAACATCATCATCTGCAGCCTGACGCGAAGCAAGCCGAATCCTGAAAAGATCAGCACGTTCGTCAAGGCATTCGAGCGCATCAACGTCGCCTTTTCCCGTGCGCAGCAGCTCCTCTTCATCGTCGGCGCAGCAGAGACGTATCGAGAGATTGCCGTCCCTCTGCCGCGCCTCGATGCAGAAGGCACGATCACGACGAAGGTCTATGGCAGCATCCTGCAGCACCTGGAAGAACAGGGATGCGTCTTTCCGTCCTCGCGCCTCATCGGACGACGTGCGCTCGAACAGCTCCAGAAAGAACTCCAGACTCGGAAAGGAAGGTTGTCCGAATGAAACTTGCTGATATCGAAGCATCCTGCCCTGTCGCAGCGTACACCGCGCACATCTCCCACCACCGGGAGCGCCGTCCGAATGCCATCGAATGGGCCATCCTGCATGCGCTGGACGTCGCCCGCTCGCATCCGGAATATGCAGCGCTCCCCGTCGCGCAAATCTTTTCCACGTTCTTCGGATTTCCCGAAAATCCAAGCGATCTCGACGTCTTGCTGAAGCCGCTCTTCACCCATCTGTTCAGTGATGACGTCATCGCCTCGCCGCTCTGGAACGACCAGGCTTCCCTCGAAATGTTCCACATGCAGGACTTCCAGCTGACGGAGAAGGGCCTCCAGTTCCTTCGCGACGGAAGGCTCCCCGTCGAACCCACGGAATCCTCTGTCCGCGTCCTCTGCGACATCGAGAAGCAGACACTGCTGCCCGATCTGGCTGCCTATCCGGCAGAACCGCGCGGCCTCGCGCTCGCGGATGCAACAGAGGCACAGCAGACGCCGTTTCCCGTCCGAGCCGTCCAGGAACAGATCGAGCGCCGCCGCAAGAAGCGGCAGCGGGGTGCCTGGGCCTGGCTCACACCGCAGACGAAGGTGGACGGCATCCGTTCCGATCTGCCGCCAGAGATTCATTGGCGCACCGTCACGCGGGAGCTCGCCCTCACGCCGGAGCTCGGCGCCACGCTCCAAGGCGTCACGGACGAGCGCATCGTGCAGGCGGCACTTCAGCGTCTCGACTTTGGCGACGCGGGAGGCCGGGCGCTCCCGCAGCTCACGCCAGACGACGTTTCCCGAATCCGCGCGCTTCATCCGCTGCACGAAGCCGAGCCCTATCTGCGCACGGCCCTCGCAGAGCATCCGGATTGGTGCCTGCTCCCCTTCGGGCAGGCCGCGCTCCTGCCGGAGGGGAAAGATGCGCCGCGCCTCGCCGTCCTGCTCGATGCCCCCGCACTCGCCATCACCGTCAATCCGAAAGCGCGCCGCATCCGTATGGAGCTCCCCGCTCCGATGCCGCAGGCAGGTGCCTTTCTCGAAAGTAACGCACGTGCATTTCATGCCGGCATCCTTCCCGTCCATGCGGGGGATTTCCAGCGTGAGCTCCCCGTGCTCTATGAGCCCGCGGCCGCATTCGACTTCCCCTCCTGGGCAAAGCAGACAGCGGCTGCGTATGCGGCACAGGACATCCGTGCCTTGCTGCTGCTCGCCGCCTCCTGCCAGATGACGACGCTCCATACGATGAGCAACGGCATCCTTGCGGCTCTGCCGAAGGAAACGCAGGATGCCGCCAAGGTACGCTTGCAAAAAGCCATCCATGATGTTTATGGGTTCCAGAAAAGAAAGGGGAATGTCGCATGAGCCGTTCTTACCGTGCAGAAATCCGTCTGCAGAAAGCCCTCCGGGAAAAACTCTTCCGCCAGCGCGTCCGCGCAAAGACGGGACAATTTTTGGAACGCTATCAGCGCATCTATGCTTCCCTCTGCGCACAGGGCACCAGCGATCTCCTGCCCGAGGAAATGAAGCGCTTGCGCCGTGATCTCGACGCCATCGCAGCGCGGCTCGATGATGATCCCGTCGAAGCGCGCGACATTTCCATGTCCGTTGGCGGCTATATCCACAACCTGTCATCGCTCGCACGCGCCGCACAGGAAGCCTTTGCCCAGAAAGAAGCCGAGCGCCGCGCGGCCCTCCAGCGCGAACGGGCTGCCGCAGACGCCGCACGCCAAAAAGTCTTCTTTGATGCGCTTGCCACGATGCATCCCATCACGGCGCATTTCGCCGCACAGGAAATCGATACCCTGCGGCAAGAAATCGCAGCTGGGACGATTGGCGACAGCGACATTGCTGCACGCGTCGAGGCCATCCGCCAGCACGCCGAAACGCAAGTTGCTGCCTGGAAGGAGACGACGTGCGCCGAGCATCAGGCGGAAGCCGTCGCCGCACAGGTGCAGGACATCGAAGATACCATGCCAATGCAGGAGAATGCAAAGACCGCCGAACTCCGCGAAAAGCTCCGCACCATCCGTGAAAAAGCAGCGCAGGCGAAGACGCACACGGACGACCTCCAGCAGGAACTTCAGGCAGCGGAGGAAGAAGCCGATGCGATTGCCGTTTCAGAAGACCTGCGCCGTGCCTGTGCAGAAAGCGTCGTGCAGGAACTTCAGGCGCTCGGTTTTGACGTCGGCTGCCAGTTGCGCGACGGCATCGTCGAAATCTATGCGCAGAAGCCTTCGGGCAAGCGCGCATTCTTCCAGCTCGCAAAGAACGGAAAGGTCCAGTATACGTTTGACCAGTATCAGGGCAACGAATGTCTGAAAGACATCGAAGTCGTGACGACGAAGCTCGACCAGTGCTATGGCGTCCATTTCTCGGATGAGCGCACGCTTTGGGAGAACCCCGACCGGCTCTCTGCCGATGCCTATGATGTGACGAACTCGAATACCATGGGGAGGAATTGATCATGACGGACAGGAACAACATCAGCAGCAGAAATCCCATCGAACCGCTCTGGCTCGAACGCTTTGGCCGCGAATGCGGATTCCGCTCGGCCATCCTGCTCTCTGGCAACACGCTCGACTTCGTCGGTGCCGATGGGAAAGAGAACGTCGCCGGCGCCGTCCGGCGAAAGCTCCAAGAGAAAGGCTATGACCGCATCCTCCGCTGGGATCCAATCTCCGGCTACGATGAAGCATCGAGGCAGCTCCGCCATGGCATGACGCCGCCGCAGATGGCCGCAGGGGGCACGCCGTATCTGGCGCAGCCGCCTGCGGGCGTCAGCCCGTTTGCAGATGCAGCCCCCGCCGATCTTCCTCGTCCCGTCAGCATCGAGGATTTCTTTGCCGAGCTCCCCGCGCAGCTGGATGTTGAAGGACGCCGGACGGCCATCCTCATCGACTTCTCCGACTACCTCTTCGGAAATCCGAACAGTCTCAGCGAAAAAGAGCGGGTCATGCTCGCCCGCCTCGGCAAGTCCGTCCTCTCTGCCAGGAATTACGTCCTCGGCGATACAGCGCTCGAAGACGTCCGCAATATCATCGTCTTCCTCCTGCACGACCGTGCGGCCATGCCGCCGATGGCCTACCTCCATCATCCGCTCTTTGCCGCCATCTCTGTCCCGCTGCCGACGCGCACGGAGCGCGAGCGCTTTGTCACGGCGCATCAGGACCTCTTTCTGCTCGACCAGCCGGTCGGCGCTGATCCGCGCACGAAGGCGGACTTCATCGATGCGCTTGATGGCTGCACGCTCCTCGATATCGCGCAGATGATCAAGGCATCGCGCCAGCAGCAGGATGCCAGCCTGACATGCTCCAAGCTCGTCAGCCTCTACAAATATGGCGAAAAGACGAGCCCGTGGAAAGAGCTCGACGTCGGAAAGCTCCGCACGCTTGATGCCAGCCTCCGCGAGCGCGTCAAAGGGCAGGATCAGGCCATCCAGAAAATCCACGACGTCATCACGAGCGCTTTCACCGGCATGTCCGGCCTCCTGTACTCCACAAAACAATCCAAGCCGAAAGGCACGCTCTTCTTCGTCGGACCGACCGGCGTCGGCAAGACCGAGCTTGCGAAAGCCATCGCGAAATTCATCTTCGGCGACGAAGACGCCTGCATCCGCTTCGATATGAGCGAGTACCAGCAGGAGCACAGCGACCAGCGCCTCATCGGCGCGCCTCCGGGATATACGGGCTACGAGGCAGGCGGCCAGCTCACGAACGCCGTGCGCGAAAAGCCGTTCTGCGTGCTGCTGTTCGACGAGATCGAGAAAGCACATCCCTCCATCCTCGACAAGTTCCTCCAGATTCTCGAAGACGGACGGCTGACCGACAGCAAAGGAGAGACCGTCTCGTTCTCGGAAACGTTCATCATCTTCACGTCTAATCTCGGAGCTGCTGGCGCACCCTTTGAGAAAAGCCAGGAAGATGTGCGCAGGTATTTCATCGAGACCGTGCAGGAAAAGTTCAATGCGCCAAAACCAGACGGCCTCGGACGGCCGGAGCTCCTGAACCGCATCGGCGACAACATCGTCCCGTTCAACTTCATCAAGGACGATGCTGTCTACAAGAGCATCCTCGCATCAAAGTTCCAGAAAAACATCCAGAAAAAAGTCCGGGAACTCTATGACGCAACGATTGACTTCGAGCAGCCAGACCTCGCTTATACACTCCTGCTGCAGCGTGCCGACCGGACACAGGGCGGGCGCGGTGCGCTCAACTGCCTCGACACGCAGATCGTAAAGCCGCTCGGCAACTACATCTTCGAGTTCTACGAGAGCCTCCAGGGACGGAAGATCACCATCAAGGTACATCCGCAGAGCGGCATGTTCTACTTCGAATGAAAAAAGGAGGGCGCTCCATGACGCTCATGAACCTCGCATCCATCCGACTCCGGACGCGCGCCGAAGGCCCGGGGATCCGCATCGCCATCTGGTTCCAGGGCTGTCGGCGCGCCTGCCCCGGCTGCTGCAATCCTGAAATGCAGCCGTTGACGGCCTGCCACCTCGTCCCGCTCGACGCACTCACAAAGCGTCTCGAAAAAGAGATTGAATCATCGCCGGACATCGAAGGCATCTCCCTCATCGGTGGCGAGCCCGTCCTCCAGCCCGCAGGAGCTGCCGGGCTCGCGCGCTGGGCGAAAACGCGCGGGAAAACCGTCCTGCTCTTCACCGGATTCCTCTATGAAGAACTGCGCGCCCTGCCGGATGAGGATGTGCAGGAGCTTCTTTCGCACACCGACCTCCTCGTCGATGGCCCGTTCCTGCAAGAGCAGCCAGACACGCGCCGCTCCTTCATCGGCTCCAAAAATCAGCGTCTCTGGCGGCTCACGGATGCCTACCCGGAAGGCATCGAATATCAAGGGGCGAACCACGCCATGGAACTCCGCATCAAAGATCACACCATCGAAGTCAACGGCTGGCCCTTCGACGCAGCAACGTCTTACGAGCCTGTCTGAAAGCGCAGATCGACATACGAAAAAAGACCGTGCAGCAGCAAAATTGCTGACTGCAACGGTCTCTTTATGATGCCGCAAGCGGCAATGCTATACGCGCGACGATCATCAACGTGAATTGCAAATGGCAATCCTTTACGTTTCAATGCCGCAAGCGGCAATGCTATACGCGCGACTCCAACGGCAATTCTTCCAGAAGAAGCAATGACTCGTTTCAATGCCGCAAGCGGCAATGCTATACGCGCGACTTCGTGATGAAAAAGTAGAAGCATTGGTTCTTTCATCGTTTCAATGCCGCAAGCGGCAATGCTATACGCGCGACCTCAGTTTATGCTTCTTCCAGTTACTAAAACTAATGAGTTTCAATGCCGCAAGCGGCAATGCTATACGCGCGACTCCGGAACGTATTACGGGTCAGGTGAATTCTCTGTCTGGTTTCAATGCCGCAAGCGGCAATGCTATACGCGCGACTTCAGTATTTTAATTTTAGTAAGGAGTGTTTCATCGTTTCAATGCCGCAAGCGGCAATGCTATACGCGCGACTAAGAAGTTCCAAAAAAAAAGAAAGCGGATGTAGAGGTTTCAATGCCGCAAGCGGCAATGCTATACGCGCGACCTGTTCATTTTGATACGAACAAAGAACAAAACAAAAGTTTCAATGCCGCAAGCGGCAATGCTATACGCGCGACTCGTCAAATTGGCAGTCCATCCGGATTGCTTGGAGGTTTCAATGCCGCAAGCGGCAATGCTATACGCGCGACATGGAAACGTTTGATTACATGTCTGAATACAAGGTCAGTTTCAATGCCGCAAGCGGCAATGCTATACGCGCGACTTCATATAATGAATTGAAAGGAGAGATCCAAAAAGTTTCAATGCCGCAAGCGGCAATGCTATACGCGCGACCAATTGCATATCATACTCGCCCCAAGACTTATGGCGTTTCAATGCCGCAAGCGGCAATGCTATACGCGCGACTCTGTCTCTCGCAGCCCGCGAATTTACTGGGCCCAGACAGAGATTTTCACAACCTTCCCGTTTTCCCATCGAAAAGAGGCTATTTTTCGTGGACACCGTGTTTTCAAAATCTCCGAAAACATCATGTCAGCCCTTGATTTTCAATGGCTCATCGTGTCCACGATTTTTGTTGCAACCTCCCCCGTTTTTCGGGGCAAAAACGAAAAAATTATTTCTAGCCCTAGTATAGCATCCATCCGCACCCGTGGCAAGAAATTCGTTGCTTGCAGGAGATTTTGCACGTTTCTCAGATGCGAGGTGGTATCTTTATTACATCAAGTTCACCTGTGGAAACGAAAGGACGTGTGTGTAAATGGGTATTTTCGATATGTTGATGGGCGGCGGTTCTTTCGGTGGTTTTGGTGGAGGCTTCGGCGGCAGCAGCCATCGCGCACCGAGCGTCTTTCCGCACCATGACCCCCTCGGGGATGCTGTGAACGAAGTCGTGACCGAGACGATCAAAGATGTGCTGAATCCCGAGCGAAAGGAACGTCGCCGCCAGACGGAGCGCTGCAACGACGAGGCGCAGGAAGCGCTCGACGAGGCGAACGAGCTCCGCTCGCACGACATTGCCCGCTTGCAGGCCAAAACGGAAGACTTGGGACAGCAGCTGCAGCAGCAGGCGGAGACGCTCGCGGAGCTGAAGAAGCGCATCGGCCGCAGTGTCGAACAGGAAATTACGCCACAGATCCATCGCTTCCAGGCGTTCGACATCCAGCAGCGCGTCGGCTGTGCACCGGACATGGCGTCCGCTAGCTCGTCTCCCGCGCTGCCTTCCTTTGGCTCTATGACGAGCAGCGTCATCGGCGGTTTCGGCGGCCTCGGGGGCGGTCTGTCCCTTCTGGGCCTCCTGCATGACGATACGCAGGGAGACCTCGACATCGCACAGGAGAACCGCTACAAGGCGCGCGAATACCTGGCCAAGGTGCGCAAGGCGGTCGCGGAGATGAAGACGCAGGCCGATGCCATAGCGGCCACGCTCGCCTCGATGCAGAGCGAGGAGCAGACGCTCCGCGAGCTCTATCGCCGCTTGCAGCGCCACATGGCAGCGCTCTCTGAGGCGCAGCGCCAGAAGACGTTCACGCAGGAAGAAGCTGACGCCTGGCAGACTATCTGCGACATCTCCGTGCTGATCCGCGATTCCCTGCGTGTGCAGATCTGCAAGTCCGACGGCTCCACGGCTGCTGCCTATGACCGCTATCTCGCGCAGCTGGAGCGCATTCTCGCCGAGGTGCCCGAGCAGCCCTCGATGCATCATCCGCTCCACCTGCGCATTCCGCTCGTCTATTATTGAAGGGAGGCATCCTCATGAAAGACAATTCTCGCAATCCGACAAAAGAATGGTTTGCCCGCATCTTCGGCGTCCTGCCGCCAAGCGCTGCGGAGCTGACGGCACACGCCGAGGCAGATGCAGCGGCGGAGCTTGCCTGCGCGCGCGCCGAAGCCGTCCAGCGAGTGCAGGCGGCTGAGCTCCGAGGGCGTGCCGAGCAACAGGCCGCCGTGCGGCAGATGGGGCTCGATGCCCTGGATGCCGCCATCTGGCAGGGAAATCCGAAGGCCGCACGGCAGGCACTCGACCTCTTGGAACGCGAATACGACCGTTGATTTGAGCCAAAACCTCTATGTTCATTTTGAAAGGAGACTTCACGATGCCAGTTCCAGCAGCTATCGCACCCATGATTCTTACAAATGTGATCCCAGCCCTTGCCCCCCTGGCAAAAGAAATCGTCACGGGCTATACGAACTACCTCGGCAAGCGCGAAGAGGAGCGCACGAAGCGCACCGCCATCGAAGGTGAAACGCAGTGCCGCGTCGCAGCCATCGAAACGAGCGGCAAGCTCCTGCAGAGCCAGATTGAGGGGGACACGGCGCTTGAAATGCAGCGATGTCAGGACGTGGGCAGTCTCCTGCACCGTCCGGAGGTCGTTGGAAATCCGCAGATGCTCTCGCAGACACTCGATACATTGCTCACAATGCAACAGGCACAGTATGCACAGAGCCGCGATCGTTCCGACAAGATTCTCGGCAGGTGGGGATGATGGGAGGGAATGCACCATGGAAAAGAAAATAACAACGATTCCCGTGCTCGCACTGGGCAAGAGCGCGACCCGTGTAGCACAAAACTTGAACGCCCAGCTGGGAGAGCAGCTGGATCTGTACACGATGACCGAGCCGCTCGATGATGTGCCACAAATCCTCTTTCCTCATGAACAGCCATATCGGTTCCTGATTTACAACCGTGCAGAGGTCGCGACCGACGTCGTGAAAAAGTTTGGAACGGCTGCGAAAATTGGCGGAAGGGTGCTCGGCCTCGAAATCGCGGCCTGCCATGAAGTGGTGCGTTCTTCTTGGCAGATGGGAACGGATGTACTGATTCGGTCGGATAGCGAAGATGTTTGCCAAAAAGTTGCAGCACCGCTGCTGCGCATGGCATTGCCGCAGAAAGATTTCTTGGGGATTGACATCGCGGACGTCTTTTCCCTGTTCCATGGTACGGACTGTGCACGCGTCAGCATGGCTGCATCGACAGGCGAACGCGCAAGCGTGACTGCCATCGCAGAAGCCATGCGGCATCTCGGCTGGCCGCCATCTTCTCTGCGAGGCATCCTCCTGCGCATTACAGGAAGTGAAGATCATATTACGATGACGGAAACTGAGAAACTTATGGACGTCATCACGGACAAAATCGCAGAAGATGGAAATATGATGTGGGGAGCCAGTATCGATCCTGCTCTTGGCGATACTGTCCAGGTCACCGTCATCGCGACGCGTGGCTGGAGACAGGAGAGCAAGGATGCGTGCGACTGGCTCAGCCAGCTGGTGGAGGTGACGTTCCATGACAACGATGAATGATAGGCAAGCGTTCCGACAAACTCTCTGGCATGAGATGCAGAACGCCGTGCCTCGCATGGTGCAGAAACATCAGGAAGAATCCGCAAAGCGAGCGGACATCCAGCGCCATGTCGAGGATTGCCAAGCAGCCATTGAGCAACGCCGTCAGGAATATGCAGCGCAGATGGAACAGGCGAGCGAAGCCTCCCGCGCTCTGCATCAGAAGCAGCAAGCAGACCTCCAAACGGCTCTCGCCAGCGGAAGTCCTGACGCATTCTCCGCTGCGCTTGCAGCTTTTGTAAACGAAAGACAGACATGAAAACGCCGCCACCCTTGCAGAGATTGTCTGCTTGGATGGCGGTTTTCTCATGCTCTATTCGATATAGATGACCAGATTCTCCTCGTTATCAAGGAATGTAAGCTGGCCACCGTTCATGCAATCTGCAACAGAACATCCCATGGTTTCGGCTGCCCATGAACAGTCCGAAAAGTCTACGTCGCAGAACGGGGCTTCGTCCACAGCGATGCTGTAGATGTCGCTCCAGAAAATCAAGCGCTCGAAGAGCCAGTCGCGGATTTCCTGGCCTGTGATGTAGTGATCGATCAGTTCTCTGTTGGCAGATTTCTTGATGCGCATGTACACGCCATGATACATGGTCACTTCATGTCCGAGATACATGCATCGGTCGATTTTCTCGATGCGGAAATCCAAAAAGTCATCGGCTTTGAAGGGGAACTTCTCGTCGTTCTCTGTGAGAAGAACAACTTTCCGGAACGATGGCGCGTCGCCGTCCTTGTACTGGAAGATGTAGCTTTCTCGCTCGAATGACCGGCTGAGGCCGAACTTGCGCAACCGCTCCCGGCAAAAGGCGTCTTGCTCTTCCTCAGACTTGCCGTAGAACTCCTCCCAGTCTTTTTCCGTCATCCCGCCGACAACGGCCTTTTCCTGAAGCTCGTTTTCTCGCATGATGCTCGCCCTCTTTCTGTTCGCTGGTTCCTTTCTGATTCCATCGTAACATGGCGCGGTGAGGAAGACAAGCGTCTGAAAGCTATTGCAGGACGGCTTTCTGGAAAGAGCAGGATTTTTGCCGTTTCTCGTGGAATGAAAGCAAAAACTTTCCACGAAGGGGGCATGGATCATGAGGAGGACGACAACAGCCCTGCGGCTTCGCCAGCTACGCAAGGCGAAGCACATGTCACAGCAAAACGTGGCGGATTTCCTCGGCATCACGCGGACGGCCTACAACAAGTACGAAAACGGCGTCACCCAGCCGACGCGCCAAGCCATGAAGCTCGCAAAGCTTTTCGGTGTCAGCACGGACTTCATTCTCGGTGTTGAAAATAGAAAGTCGTCAGAAATGTCGATGGAAGAGATGCTGCGTAAATATCTCGCACTCGATCCAAACGACAGGAAAGCCATTCATGCCCTGGTGGAGGAACTCTACCAGAAGCATTTTAATGATGGCTCTTCGCATACGGCTGCCACTTCAGCGGATGAATCTCGATACCGGATTCTTTGAGCCAGTTATAGATAGTCGGCCGGCTGCAACCCGCGATGCGCATGAGCTCGGAGACGGAACGAATCTCCCTGCGCTGATATTTTTCGACAAGTTCCTTCCAATTATACGGCTTTGCTTTCTGGTGCCGTCCGCGATAGACGCCTTTCGCTTTCGCGACGGCGATGCCTTCCTTCTGGCGCTCGAGCATGATCTTCCGCTCGAACGTCGCGATGGCGGCGAAGAGCGTCATCGCAAGCTCGCCTGCCGGTGTCGTTGTGTCGAAGTTTTCCTTGAGCGAAACGACCTGCACCTTTTTGTCTCGGAGCTTTTGCACAATGTCGAGTAAATCTTTCGTACTGCGCGCGAGACGCGAAAACTCTGAGACATAGATCGTGTCTCCTTCGCGGGCGAAGTCGATCATCTTCTGGAGCTCCGGTCGTTCCGTATTTTTGCCGGACAGCTTGTCGAGAAACATTCTCTCGACATTCGCTTTTTCTTGCAGTTCGATGATCTGTCGTTCTTCATGCTGTTCGACCGTCGAAACACGGACATAACCAATCCGCATCGTTATCTGCCTCCAAAATGTAAGGTAAAGTCTAAATCAATGCTTCTATTTTATCAATCAAATATTATTTTACACTTTGAGCGATGAAAAAGCACGCTCGGATTTTTATTCATTTAGAGCGTGCCTTATTTTTATATTCCCACGTCTTGACTTTATATAATTTCGCTTATATAATCTTGATTATAATAATCAGGATTATATAAGTGAAGGTGACTTGTATGTTTGTCGGACGGAAAAAGGAACTCGACTTTCTGAATGAACGCTATCAATCTGCAAAAGCAGAGCTCATTGTTTTGTATGGACGCCGCCGCATTGGCAAAACGGAACTCCTGCACCAATTCGCCAAAGACAAGCAGGCGGTTTTCTATGCCTGCAACGAATGCACAGAT
>Ga0256404_1002518_pt1 | contig 40366 bp, 32 predicted proteins | sample RumenRJG_01DNA_FD_185990 | JGI IMG/M metagenome (GOLD analysis project Ga0256404, IMG submission 185990) | Bovine rumen microbial communities from Lethbridge, Alberta, Canada - RJG_01 | ecosystem: Host-associated > Mammals > Digestive system > Stomach > Rumen | place: Canada: Alberta | collected...
AATCTTTGATATCAGTTGTCATTACGCTTATAATATTTCCATTACTATCATATTCGTATTCTGTACAACTTCCATCATCATGAATCACAAATATAACGCGACCATTTTCATCATATTCATATTCTTCAGCATTAGCATTTATAGGATACAAAAATATAAAAGCCAACTGAATAAACACATAAGAAACTAAAATTAATATATTTTTATTGTTATTCATTATTTCCTCTTATTTTATCAGTCAAAAATATTAATATGGTTTTATCTACATAATATTGATAAATATATAATCGTAATAAACAAAAAAGCACCTTGGTAATAAATATATTACCAAGGCAGATGACATTATATAATAATTATATAAAGAAAGCAAATGAATTAATCGATGATTTCTTCGGCGACCTGACGCTTTGTGAGGCCGGTATTCATAGCTTCGCGGATGATGTATTCGTGAGCTTCTTTCTCAGACATACCACGCTCGACTAGAACGATCTTGGCACGACTCACAACCTTAAGCTCTTCCATCTTCTCTTCGAGGGTACGAACTTTTCTGTTAAGCGTCTTGACCCTCTTATTGAGAGCGAGAAGTAGTCTCACACTTCTACCTAGGTCGCCCTTCTTGAGAGGCTTCGGTATAGTGATCACACCATAGCTTATCAAGTGATCCATAACATCACCGTGTATCTCATTTGGTACTGCAAGGATGACCCCGGCGCTATGCTTATCTACGACATCCATTACGAAGTCTGTGCCCATGCCGTCGGTGAGCGGAGCATTTATCAAGATTATATCGTACTCTCTGACAAGCAGTTCGCGGCGTGCAGCTGATGCGCTCTTACGCTTCTCAATCACGCTGAACATGTTGAGCGGAAGGGACTTCTCAGCAAGTATATTAAATTGTTCAGACGACGATACGATGAGTACCGAGTATCTATCTGAAGTTCTACTGCTCATAAATCTCTGCAGCCTTTCTAACCATTACAAATAATTATCGATTTATCTCTATTACATATACTTATCGATGATCGACGCAGGAAGTATATCTTTAATAAAGTCGCTACTTTCTGCATACTTAATAGCTTCCTTGCGGGACTTAGGAAGAAGTACGCTGTCTTCATCCATTTCCTTTGGAAGTTCGAGATTATTCTCTATACCGTATAGACCTGCGTAAATGAGTAACGCATACGCAAGGTACGGATTACTAAGGGCGTCTGGTGAACGAAGTTCAACCCTAGGCTGCTTTTCTTTATCATTTATGTACATGAGCTCTGAACCGCCTACATTTGACCAGTTAACCTTAGTAGGAGCTGTTCCCGTACCGAATCGGTTATAGGACGAATCTGTTGGGTTCAGGAATATAGTTATATCCTTAATCTTCTCGAGAATACCAGCCGCCGCATAGCGAACCACATCCTCGCCCTTCTGATTCTTAGCGAAAATGTTGATGTGGTAGCCATTTCCAGGCTTATCAGAAAGTGGCATTGGCGAGAAGTCAGCATAAAGGCCGTTACGATCCGCCACGGTTGCAACTACCATCTTAAATGTCGTTATCTGGTCAGCTGCTTTAAGCGGCTTGCCGTAGTGGAAGTCAATCTCATTTTGTCCTGGACCTCGCTCATGGTGAGATCTCTCTGGTGTTAGACCCATTTCTTCTATAGTAAGACATATCTCGCGGCGGATGTTCTCCCCGCGGTCAAGAGGAGCTATATCCATATAGCCCGCCTCGTCGTATGGAATCTTGGTCGGATTCGCTTCGTCATCGGTCTTGAAGAGATAGAACTCCATCTCGGAGCCAAATCTAAACTCGATTCCAGCATCCTCTGCGGCCTTCACGGCATTTTTAAGGATGTTGCGAGTATCTGCCTCAAATGGGGTGCCATCCGCTTTACATACATCGCAGAACATACGAAGAACTCTTCCTGAATCTGGTCTCCACGGAAGAACTGACAGGGTATCTGGATCTGGCTTCAGGTATAGGATACCTTCATCGCAGCCTTCGAAGCCCCTGATAGACTTAGCATTTATCATGATTCCATCTCTGAATGCCTTCGGAATCTCACGCGGCATAACCGATATGTTCTTCTGAACACCGTAGGCATCGCGAAATGCAAGTCGAATAAACTTCGCATCTTCCTCCTCTATGTATTCCATTATTTCCTTCTCTGAATATGTCATACGTATTCTCCTATAATTACTTCATGTAGAAGTCTGGTCTATGTTTCCTCATTTTACTGTATAGAAGCTTTATGTTTATGCAATCTACATAAGAAGCTTATACTTTATTTCTTCTATATATTATATGTCCAAGATTACACTATCTATCTTGATACCGCAAGAGAACTCTCGATAAACTTACGAAATATAGGATGTGGTCTGTTAGGACGTGACTTGAACTCAGGATGGAACTGTACGCCGAGGAAGAAATCATTTTCGGGTACTTCTACTGTCTCAACGAGTTCTCCATCTGGCGACTGTCCTGAGATCACAAGGCCTGCCTTTGTCAGAACCCCTCTATATTCGTTGTTAAACTCGTATCTATGTCTATGTCTCTCGGAAATGGATAACTTGCCATAACACTTCTCCATAAGTGTACCTGGCGTAATCTCGCATGGGTAGCTTCCAAGTCTTAGAGTTCCGCCCTTATCGACGCTGTCTGACTGGCCCGGCATGAAGTCTATAACCTTGATGTCTGTAGCATCGTGGAACTCGCCTGAACAAGCGTCCGTGAGACCAGCTACATTTCGAGCATACTCAATTACCGCAATCTGCATACCAAGACAAATGCCGAAGTAAGGAATATTGTGTGTACGAGCATAATTTGCAGAGAGTATCATTCCCTCGATTCCTCTGTCGCCGAAGCCACCTGGAACTATGATTCCGTTGAGGTTACTTAACTTCTCTTCATAGTTTGATTCATTTAGTTCTTCTGAATCTATCCACTCTATCTTTACGTCTGTTCCAAAACCGTAACCTGCATGACGAAGTGCCTCTGCAACTGAGAGATACGCATCATGCAGCTGTACGTACTTTCCGACGAGACCTATAGTAATCTCCCTATCCATAGTCTCGATGCTTGTTACCATTTCTTTCCATTCTTTAAGATTTGGAGCAGCGCTTCTTATGCTGAGTTCGCGGCAGACTACATTTGCAAGCCCAGCTTCTTCGAGCATGAGTGGAGCTTCGTATAGACTTGGCAGTGTTCTATTCTCGATAACACAGTCTTCTTTTACGTTACAGAACAGCGAAATCTTCTTGAATATCGAGTCTTCCAGAGGCTCGTCGCATCTAAGAACTATAATGTCAGGGCGCACTCCCATACCCTGAAGTTCCTTTACTGAATGCTGTGTTGGCTTGGTCTTATGCTCATCCGAGCCGCGAAGAAATGGAACTAATGTCACGTGAATAAAAAGGGAGTTCTCTTTGCCGACCTCGAGGGATATCTGTCTTACTGCCTCGATAAATGGCTGCGACTCGATATCACCAATGGTACCGCCTATCTCAGTGATGACAACATCAGCGTCTGTCTCCTTACCTACTCTATATACAAACTCTTTTATCTCATTTGTAATATGAGGAATTACCTGAACTGTTGAGCCAAGGTATTCACCTCTTCTTTCCTTATTAAGAACGTTCCAATATACCTTTCCGGAGGTAAGGTTCGAGTACTTGTTCAGATTCTCGTCAATGAATCTCTCATAGTGACCGAGGTCAAGATCTGTCTCAGCGCCGTCTTCTGTAACATATACTTCGCCGTGCTGATAAGGACTCATCGTGCCTGGATCTACATTTATATAAGGATCCAGCTTCTGTGCAGCAACCTTAAGACCTCTAGCCTTAAGCAGACGTCCGAGAGACGCGGCCGTAATTCCCTTTCCTAATCCTGATACAACTCCACCTGTAACAAATATAAACTTTGCCATTTCCATCATCCTCCGTGATTGTTTCTATGAAATCCAAAAAAAAGAGGCACTTCGAGTAGTGAACACTCGAAGCGCCATTGCTTCCAAATAAAAATATTCGATTGAAATTATTGAAATATTTCTTATTCTACTGAAATATTTCTTATTCTACTGAAAAACTTCTTAATCTATTGAAATCAATTAAAAAGTAATCTTTCAATTAATTTTATAAACAATAATAAGTATATTACTTTATAATAAAAAGTCAATATAAAGTTACTTATATTTATCAAAAAAGATACTTTTATTATTCAAAATTATAAAGTTTCTTCTATTTTTATTTTCCTTTTCTGTTTTCTTTTTCTATTTTTATTTTCTTTTTCTATTTTCTTTTTTTTAATTTTTCTTTTTTATCTTCTTCTATTTTATATTTTCTTTTAATAATTTAAAAGTTTCATGTAATTTATATTCTAGCGTTTAATTCGGCTATATCGTCTATATTCAAACGTTTAGTTCGGCTATATCGTCTATTTTGAATGAGCAGTCACCCGTTTTGCTCAATTTATCAAGAAATATTCTTATATTATGAAGGTTTTAAAGAGAGTTTCGGCTATATATGGATTTTTGTAAGCAGAGTCACCCGTCATATCAATATTCACGGGTGACTACGTTCTAAACAAAAGCCATATAGCCGAAATTGCCTCTTCAAATGCTTTTTTAAGCTACAAATTTGGGCAGTTAGAAATGTTTAACGGGTGACTCCACAAGAAAATCACAGCATATAGCCGACTTACATATAATTCCTGGTGATTCATAGCCTGCTAGCAAATTGCTTTTTCTTTCGAGATATCATGGATTGCTTCTCATTTTGCCTACAGCTTGCTTTTTCTTTCCGGATACCACGGCTCGCTTCTCGCTTGCCTACAACTTGCTTATTCTTTCCGAATATCATGGCCCGCTTCTCGCTTGCCTACAGCTTGATTTTTCTTTGTAGATATCACGGTTCGCTTCTCGCTTGCCTACAGCTTGATTTTTCTTTCCGGATATCACGGCTCGCTTTTGTTGTCGAAATTCAGAATTGCCAAGGAATACTATTCCTTGGCAACTCCTTTAGGAATTATGCTATGTCAAAACAACAAGGTAACTTCATGTTGTTTATAACCAATTGACTACTCTGCACCTTGCATTTAACCAATTGACTACTCTACATCTTGCTTTCAACCAATTGACTACTCTACATCTTGCTAGGCACCTTTCTTTACTCTACATCCTGCAGGGCGTCGTAGTTTTCTTCACCTGTACGGATCTTTACTACTCTACTTACCGGATAAACGAAAATCTTTCCATCGCCGATCTTACCTGTATAAAGCGTCTTCTTTGCTGTTTCGATGACGCTATCTACAGGAATCTTGCTTACTACTACCTCAAGCTTAATCTTTGGAAGGAGGGTTACATCCATTTCAACTCCACGATACTTCTCGCCAGTTCCTTTCTGGATACCGCAACCACTTACCTGAGTTACTGTGATACCTGTTACACCGAGGTTGTTGAGAGCCTTCTTGATCTTGTCGTATCTTGAGAGTTTTGTGATAATTACTACCTTATTAATACCTGTATCTGATACGATTCCGGCCTTTGCCATATCTGCTGCTGCATTTACAACTGGAACTGAAGCATTCTTCTGAGCTTCACTAGCTGAGTCGTACTCATCATTTCCAACGCTTGTGTTCTCATTTTCTACCATCATTGCTGATGACATATCTACGATACTGAAACCTGAGTAAGCTGAAGCAAGTCCATGCTCTGTTGAGTCGAGACCTTCAAGCTCTTCCTCTTCTGAAACCCTGAGTCCGAAGATTGCCTTGATTACGCCGAAGACGATTATCATCATTACTACTGTCCAAGCAGCTACAGCTGCAAAGCCGAGTAACTGAAGTCCTAATAGGTGGAAACCACCACCGTAGAAGAGACCTGTCATTGTATCATTTCCAGGAGCGGCTGTTGTTGCGAAGAGGCCAACAGCGATTGTTCCCCAGATACCATTCATCATGTGAACTGCTACTGCACCAACAGGATCATCGATATGAAGCTTGAAATCAAGAAGCCATACGCCAAATACTACCAGGAGGCCTGAAACTGCGCCGATTATAATTGCGCCAAATGCATCTGTTACATCACAAGGAGCTGTGATTGCTACAAGACCAGCGAGTGAAGCGTTGAGACACATTGATACATCTGGCTTGCCATACTTAACCCATGTGAAGATCATACATACTACTGTTGCGATTGATGGTGCGATTGTTGTTGTAACGAATACTGATGCGAGCTGTTCTTTTGTTGTACAAGCTGCGCCGTTGAATCCGTACCATCCAAGCCAGAGGATGAATACTCCGAGTGCACCGATTACGATGTTGTGGCCTGGAAATGCATTTACCTTAGTTACCTTTCCATTTTCGTCCTTCTCGAACTTACCGATACGAGCTCCAACCATCTTTGCTCCGACGAGAGCTGAGATACCGCCGACCATGTGAATTGCTGTTGAACCTGCGAAGTCATGGAAGCCAAGCTGTGATAACCAGCCGCCGCCCCAGATCCAGTGTGCTTCTACTGGATATACAAGAGCTGAGATAACTCCTGAGTATACGCAGTAGCTGAGGAACTTTGTTCTCTCTGCCATAGCACCACTTACGATTGTTGCTGTAGTTGCACAGAACACAAGGTTAAATACGAAGTTCGACCAATCGAAGTTCTGATAATTTGTGAAGATATCGAATCCCGGCTTTCCGATGAATCCCAGAAGATCTTCACCAAGTAATAAGCTGAAACCAATTGCTATGAAGACTACGCATCCGATACAGAAGTCCATCAAGTTCTTCATAATGATATTTCCTGCATTCTTCGCTCTGGTGAAACCTGTCTCAACCATCGCAAACCCTGCCTGCATCCAGAATACCAGCGCGGCGCCAATAAGGAACCATACTGCAAATATTTCGCCATTCACGGCATTTAAAATCTCATCTGTCATTTCTTACATCCTCCTTTTTATCAAGAGTTCCTCCCCTTGATAATTTTTCCTAGAGCTATAAACTCTAAGTAACAAAAGGCGCCCCAAGCTAGTTAAACTAACCCAGAACGCCCTTGTTCATAAAATTATTATATTGTCGCGCGCTTTATAACACCCAGGAATCCAATCCCTGGATAGAAGAAAAGGCGCCTTAGAGTTCATTCTCTAAGACGCCATTGCCTTTATGTTTTTGTATTATACTCATGATTTTTCATTTGTCAATACAGTTTTTATATTTTTTTTGAATGGTTTTTGAATTATTTAGAATGATTTTTATTTTTTTAGAATGATATTGGGAAGAAATTAGAAAAAATCAGAAGTAATTAGAATATATAATACAAAAAGTGCTGACCTTCTCGAATTCGTCAAAATTGAGCAAATCGAAGGGGTCAGCAAATTTTAATATATAGACATTTTATACAGCATGGCTTTAATGTCCTCATTTTTCTATTCGTTTCCTATAAATGATTTTGTTGTTATGTAGCATATAAATATGTTGTTTGAATATTGTTGTAAAGAGTGCTATATTAGTAAATCGTTATGGATAGTAAAGAAAAAGAAATAAATGAGAATGAAATAAATAAAAATAAGATTTTCAGCAATGTGATATTCGTCACTATCGGTGCGATGATTTCCTGCCTCCTATGGGGAAGCGCGTATCCGATGATCAAGCTAGGCTACAGAGAGTTTCAGATCAGCTCAGATATGATGGCTTCGCAGATCCTCTTTGCTGGAATAAGATTTACTCTGGCAGGGATTCTAGCTATCTTGCTGGGATGTATCATTCAGCGAAAGGTACTGATTCCGAAGAAAAGCAGTATGCCTATGATCATGAAACTCTCGCTCTTTCAGACGACGCTCCAGTATTTCTTCTTCTACGTAGGACTGGCGCATACGACGGGGGTTAGAGCATCGATCATTCAGGGAACAAATGTCTTCGTCGTACTTGTTGTGGCGGGGCTTATATTTAAACAAGAAAAGATTTCATTTGCGAAAGCATTCGGATGTATTGCAGGATTTGTCGGCGTAGTGCTGGTAAGTGTAACTGACGGCGGCGTTGGTTCCGGAAATGTCATACTCGGTGACTTGTTCATCTTCCTCAGCACGGTTGCGTATGCATCTTCCTCTGTTCTACTGAAGGAATACACGAAGAAAGAGGATCCTGTGATTCTGAGCGGCTACCAATTTATCGTCGGTGGTCTCTGCATGACGATGGTCGGGCTACTGATGGGCGGACGCCTGGAGACTGTGACGACGCGAGGAGTTATCGACCTTATATATCTCGCATTTGTGTCGGCCGTAGCATACTCGCTGTGGGGCATACTCATGAAGCATAACCCTGTATCGAGAATCTCAGTTTTCGGATTTTTGACGCCGATTTTCGGAGTTATTACATCCATCATCCTGCTGAACGAAGGAGCAAGCTTCGGCGTCATACATCTCGCTGCGCTAATCCTCGTATGCACAGGAATCTTCATCGTTAACAAAGCAAACAAATAGGTTTACATAAAAATGAGTCACTTTTTACGTCCGACGTAGAGGTGACTCAAAAATGAGTCAGCTTCTACGTCGGACGTGAAAGTGACTCATTTTAACTCATTGGTATATTAAGATATTAAATTAAGGGATATGGTTGAATGAAGGAATCTGTTAAGGTTTTAAAAAGGAATCCAAGTATTGAGCTGCTTCGTATTCTCATGATGATGCAGATTATATTTTTGCACGTTGCTGATTATGGTGATTACAGCGACGTGGCTCAGCAAATAGAAGGCAAGGTGGAGCTCACCTACTGGGTCATATGGCTGATGTGCAGATGCCCTGTCTTTATGTTCGTTATAATCACTGGATATTTTATGAGCACGAGGAAGGAGCTCTTCAGCCGCGACAGAATAATCAGATGCTACCTGCCAATGCTCTTCTACTCTATCAGCATTCCACTAGCATACATGATCATCAAGAAGGAGCTGCTTCCGACCGATTCCATAGCGAAAGCATTTATCCCATTTCTATCAAGAACTTGGTACTTCATGACGCTGTACCTGCTGATACTGCTTATATCGCCATTTCTGAATCGAATGGTCGACGGGCTCACAAGAAAGCAGTTTCTGTATCTCATAGGAATCTGCTTCTTCATGTTCTCAATCTGGCAGCCAATCAGCATGATTGAACCTTTCGAGGGAATCATCGGAATACAAAAAATTCTTTTCACCCAGGGCGGAAAGAGTCTGTATGACTTTATCTACATGTATCTTCTCGGCGCGTACATGAGAAGATATCACATTTTTAAGAAGCATGAAAATGAATCTGACAGCATATGGGATAAACCAGCGATTTACCTGGTAGCATTCCTGCTGCTCGGTCTCTTTAACGTGCTTCTGGTTTACCTGTATCCTGATGAGCAGATTGAAACAGTCGTAGGATTTAACGACAACCCTATCGCTGTTCTGCAGTGTATGGTCCTCTTCAGAACCTTTGAAAAGATCGACCTCCGTCATCACGTGAAGCTCGGAAATGTGATCAACACCATCAGCGCTGGCAACCTCGGAATCTACATGATCCACGAGCATCCGATAATCAGAGACTTCATCTGGAACGACGTCTTCCCTATCGGATACACGGGATTCTATAAGCAGAGATTCTACATTCTCTACGTGCTGATCATCATTATCATTATCTACTGCGCATGCTGGATAATCGAGTTTATGAGAAAAATGCTATTTAAGGCTCTTACTCCTAAGAAAGATAGTTGATTTTAGCGCTAAGATTTTAAAAAAGATTAACGAATTACCACTCTTGTAAATCGTACTTTTTGCCTTTTGTATCGCGTATATCGATATTCTTAGGCTGAGTTTTTAGTTCAAGCACACAGCACTGCGCTTCATTTTTTGCTAATGAATTATCTGAGCTTCCAACTACATCGATTAAGACTTTAAGTGTTGAACCATCCATACCAATATCTATAATCTTAACAATCTTTTTCGCTTTTGAACCTAGTGTGATTCTGTAAAAATATGGAGAATCAAGCTGTTCAAGCATGTCGATATAGTATCCTGCTTTTGCATTATAAATGGTGTTATCATCGTTATGAATTACATAATCATAACTACCCACAGTACCTTTATCTGGTAAAGAGCCATTTTGCTCTTTTAGAGAAATGCTTTTATCTAAAGCGTAGTCTCCGCTCCCTCCTGATGAGCAACCAGTCAATGCACTTAATGCAAGAGCACAAAGCATAAGCACACACATTGCTCTTTTAATCTGCACGTTTCCAATTCTTTTGATATGTACCTTACTTATTCTTTTGAAATGTCCACTACTTATTCCTTTAGAAAATCTTCTAGAAATCCCTTTCATATAAAATTACCTCGTCTTCTCTTTTTATCAATTTGATAATATCATATTATATAAATGATAATATGTCAATAATCTTTTTATTATTTTGATAATATCTGCCGATGAAACTATTCTTTATACCTTTTCTCTTTTATATCTTTTATATCCTTCTATTTTAGGTTGATATTAAATCTTCTTGGATTTCTGGCTTATTTACTTGTGTCCTCAGCTTATTTACTTGTTCCTTCGGCTTATTTGCTGCGCTCTCGGCTTCTTTGCTGTGTCCTCAGCTTATTTACTTGTTCCTTCGGCTTCTTTGCTTGTTCCCTCAGCTTATTTACTTGTTCCCTCAGCTTATTTGCTTGTTCCCTCAGCTTCATTGCTGCGCCCTCGGATTCTTTGCTGCGCCCTCGGCTTATACGATAATTCTTCAGAAGGAGTCACCCGTTTGCCTTAATTTTTGACTCTTTTCTCCGTGTTATGTCAACTAATTTAGAAATTCTCGGCATATACGTTGAATTTAAAAAAGGAGTCACCCGTTAATTCTGAAACTACGGGTGACCACACTCCTTCACTTATCCATATAGCCGAAATGTTTTATCATCAGCTGTTTAAAAGACCAATTACGGCCAGCTAAATGTCTTAAACGGGTGACTACAACTATAATTCTATCCATATAGCCGAAATGTATTTCATCAGCAATTTATAAACCAAAATGAGCAGTCAAATGGTAAGTCAAATGAAAGGTCAATTGTTCAATCATATGGAAAATCAATTGTTCTGGCTTATTGTCAGGCTTATGTACTGTAAAAGGAATAGTTTATAGGTTGGTGTAGCCCATCAGGTCGCGGTCGACTTCACGAGCTGCATTTCGGCCCTCTGCTATTGCCCAGACTACAAGTGACTGTCCGCGGTGCATATCGCCCGCAGTATATATCTTGGCAGTTGCTTTTGTAGTAGCTGTGTCTGTATTTGCAGTTGCTGTGTTTATACTATCGGCAGTTACCTTTGTAGTAGCTGTGTCTATATTTGCAGTTGCTGTGTTTACACTATCGGCAGTTGCTTTTGTAGTAGCTGTGTCTATATTTGCAGTTGCTATGTTTATACTATCGGCAGTTGCTTTTGTAGTAGCTGTGTCTATATTTGTGGCTGTTGCGTCTGTGTTTGTGGTAGATGTAGTGGTAGCGACAGTGTTTGTGGTGGTGGCTGCGTTAGCGGATGAAAATGCGGCATATGAGCCGGGAGCTGTCTTGACATTTGTTCTTGCGTCAAGCTCTACTCCAAAACCATCCGTTACGTATCTCTCACTACCAAGAAAGCCTGCTGCTATGAGAACTAGCTGTGCAGGGACTGTCTTCTCTGAACCTTCGACTGGGACCATCATCATGCGTCCGGTTTTTTCATCTTTTTTTGATTCAAGTGATACTAGGACAACTTCCTTAAGATGCTTCTCCTTCTTGCCAGAGGAGATGAACTCCTTAACGGTTGTCTGATATACACGTGGATCTGAGCCAAACTTGTAAATGGCTTCTTCCTGGCCGTAGTCTGTCTTAAGGACGCGAGGCCACTCTGGCCACGGATTTGTGGCAAGTCGCTCTGTTGGTGGGCATGGCATCATTTCAAGCTGAGTTACTGACTTTGCGCCAAGTCTGATGCAAGTTCCGACGCAATCATTTCCGGTATCACCACCACCGATTACGATAACGTCCTTATCTTTAACCTGATTTTCTATATCTTTCACACCAGCAGAACTCTTATCAAAATTATTATCAAGTAGCGTCTTGGTTACTGAGCCAAGGAAATCTACTGCAAAGTAGATACCTTCAGTATCTCTACCTGGGGCATTTATATCACGAGGATGTGACGCTCCGCAGCAAAGTACAATGGCATCATATTCCTTTCTTAATTCTTCTGCAGATATACTTCCAACCACATTTCCGGATGTATTCGTAGATGTTGCGCCGCAGACGTTTACATTTGTGCGGAACTCGATGCCAGCTTCTTCCATGAGCTTAACGCGTCTATCGATAACCGACTTGTCGAGCTTCATATTTGGGATGCCGTAGCGAAGAAGGCCACCTACGCGGTCACTTCTCTCGAAGACTGTTACGTTATGGCCGCGGCTGTTGAGAAGCTGCGCCGCAGCAAGGCCTGAAGGACCGCTACCGACTACAGCAATCTTCTTGCCTGTTCTGATCTTCGGAGTGAGCTCCTTCACGAGTCCCTCACTGAAAGCATACTCAATGATGGCTTTCTCATTTTCCTTTGTCGATACAGCTTCCTGATGATAGCCACAGGTGCAGGCCTTCTCGCAAAGCGCAGGGCACACCCTTGACGTAAACTCAGGGAAGCTGTGCGTGATGGATAGGCGTCTATATGCGAGGTCAAGATTTCCACCCTCGACTAATTCATTTAACTCAGGAACAAGGTTGTGCAGAGGACAGCCCGAAGCCATCCCAGCGATCATCATTCCTGCCTGGCAAAATGGCACGCCACAGTTCATACACCTCGCAGCCTGCTTCTGCTGCTCTTCCTTAGAAAGTCTGCCGTGAAACTCTTGGAAGTTGCAGATTCTCTCCTGCTCAGGTACAACAGGAGCATCCACTCTATCGTATTCTAAAAAACCTTTAATATTTCCCATACATTCACCTACCCTACAAGTTTTGTGAAGGCTTCGATCTGAGCCTGTTCGTGATCCATGCCCTGCTCTTCGAACTGAGCTGTGAAATGAAGCATTTCCTTATAATCTTCTGGAATGATTTTCTTGAAGCTTCCTACATATTCATCAAAATTATCAAGGATTCGCTGTCCCTTCTCGGAACCAGTGTAAGCGACGTGCTTCTCGATCAGCTCACGAAGCTTCTCCTTATCATTCTTCGACTCTAGTTTCTCCATAAGAACAAGCTGCTTGTTCAAGTTCTTATACAGAGTATTCTCCTCATCCAGTACATAAGCGACACCGCCGCTCATACCAGCCGCAAAGTTCTTACCTGTAGGACCAAGTATAACTGCGCAACCGCCTGTCATATATTCGCATCCATGCTCGCCCACTCCCTCGACAACAGCAGTTGCACCAGAGTTTCTAACACAGAATCTCTCGCCTGCAACACCAGCGATATACGCCTCACCAGAAGTAGCACCGTAGAGAGCGACATTTCCGATAATTATATTCTCTTCAGCGTTGTAGCCCGCATTTTCAGGCTCACGCACGATGAGCTTACCGCCTGAAAGACCCTTGCCGAAGTAGTCGTTGCTGTCGCCCACAAGATTCAAAGTAAGACCTGATGGGATAAATGCGCCGAAGCTCTGTCCGCCTGCACCAGTACAGTTTATGACAAATGAATCTGGTGCCAGCTCTTCCTTAAAGTTACGTGTGATCTCGGCGCCCAGAAGTGTACCAAAGGCGCGGTCAGTATTGGAAAGCTTGATATCCAGAACCTGGGAGGCAGACTTTTTATCTGCTGACTTTTTACCTGCTGTCTTACCAAAGATTTTCTGGATAAGAACCTTCTCGTCCTTTGTCTCCTCAAGCTTAAAATCATAAGCCTTCTCTCCGTGGAAAGTCTGAAGACTTCTATCAACCCCCGACATATCAGCGAGGATCTTGCTAAGATCAATCTCAGCCTCAGCAGCTGTAAGATTATCCTTAACCTTCAGAAGATCTGTTCTACCGACAAGCTCTGAGACTTTTCTAACTCCAAGCTTTGCCATATATTCACGAAGCTGTCTTGCGATAAAACGCATAAAGTTTTCAACGTACTCTGGCTTACCCTTGAAGCGCTTTCTAAGCTCAGGATTCTGAGTAGCAACGCCCATAGGACAAGTATCATTTTGACAAACTCTCATCATAACGCAGCCCATTGTAACCAGAGGAGCTGTTGCAAATCCGTACTCTTCCGCTCCAAGGATTGCAGCGATAGCAACGTCGCGGCCACTCATAAGCTTACCGTCAGTCTCGATAACTACCTGGTCACGAAGTCCATTTAAGAGCAAAGTCTGATGAGTCTCGGCAAGACCCATTTCCCAAGGAAGACCAGCATTATGTATGGAGCTTAGTGGAGCCGCTCCAGTTCCGCCATCATAACCTGAGACAAGGATTACCTGAGCACCTGCCTTGGCAACACCTGCCGCAATCGTACCTACACCAGCTTCTGATACAAGCTTTACAGAGATTCTGGCCTGCTTGTTAGCGCATTTGAGGTCGTAGATCAGCTGAGCCAGATCCTCGATAGAGTAAATGTCATGATGTGGTGGAGGTGATATAAGACTAACACCTGGTGTTGAATGACGAGTCTTAGCTACCCATGGGTAAACCTTCTTACCAGGAAGATGTCCACCCTCACCTGGCTTTGCGCCCTGCGCCATCTTAATCTGAATCTCCTTAGCGCTAACAAGGTACTTGCTGGTAACACCAAATCTACCACTAGCAACCTGCTTTATAGCGCTGCTTCTATCATTTTCGGTTCCAGCAGAAGCGATACGCTCATCGCTCTCTCCACCTTCACCGCTGTTAGACTTACCATGTATATGATTCATAGCTATTGCAAGAGTCTGATGAGCTTCCTCAGAGATAGAACCATAAGACATAGCTCCTGTCTTAAATCTCATCATGATAGACTCTTCACTCTCAACCTCATCAAGAGGAACTCCCTGCTCAGGGAAGTTGAAGTCCATAAGGCTTCTGAGGTAGCCTGTCTTCTCATCATCTACCATATTGGTATACTCTTTGAACTTCTCGTAGTCGCCCTCTCTAGTAGAAAGCTGCAGCATATGTATAGTCTGTGGATTATATCTGTGATTCTCGCCCTGCGCACGGAACTTGTGTCTGCCCATAGCTGTAAGCTCAAGATCAACAGGAAGTCCAAGTGGATCAAACGCCTTGCTATGCTGAGAGTCAACTGCCTTCTCGATATCACTAAGTGTAATACCGCCAACACGGCTGACCGTACCAGTAAAGTAATCCTCGATAACTTCAGAAGAAATACCGATTGCTTCAAACATTTTGCTGCCTTGATAAGACTTGATGGTTGATATACCCATTTTCGAAGCTATCTTAACGATACCGCTGAGTATTGCTTTGTCGTAATCCTCAACAGCTGCGTAGTAATCCTTCTCCAGAAGTCCATCCTCGATAAGCTCGCCGATAGTTGAATGGGCAAGATAAGGATTAACTGCTGAGGCACCGTATCCAAGAAGAGTTGCGAAATGATGAACCTCGCGAGGCTCTCCTGACTCAAGGATGAGGGACATTGCGGTACATTTTCTAGTATCTACAAGATGCTTATGTACAGCAGCTACTGCAAGAAGAGATGGAATAGCCACATGGTTCTCATCTACTCCTCTATCCGAAAGAATAAGTATACTTGCACCCTGACGATAAGCCTTATCTACCTCAACGAAGAGATGAGACAGAACACGCTTCATCGGAGTATTCTTATAATATAGTATCGATACTGTAGCAGCCTTGATGCCATCCTTATCAAGATGCTTGATCTTCATCATATCAAGATCTGTAAGTATCGGATTATGTATCTTCAGAACATGACAGTTCTCTGGATTCTCCTGGAGGAGATTACCATTTTTACCAACATATACGCTGCGTGATGTAACAATCTTCTCACGTTCAGCATCTATAGGAGGGTTAGTAACCTGCGCAAATCTTTGCTTGAAGTAGTAGAACAGAGGTTGATGCTCAGCAGAGAGGGCTGCGATAGGTGTATCGATGCCCATAGAACCAATCTGTTCAGTTCCGTTAAGCGCCATACTGAGAATACCTTCATGATAGTTCTCATAGGTATAGCCAAATGCCTTCTGAAGCTTCTGTCTCTCTTCGCCCGAAACTTCAGGAACCTTCTCATTTGGAATCTTAATACTCTTCAGCTCAACCAGACTCATATCCAGCCACTCGCCAAATGGATTCCTGTGAGCATACTTCTCTTTAATCTCCTGATCTGTGTAGACCTTACCCTCTCTTGTATCTACAAGAAGCATCTTACCTGGGTAGAGTCTGTCCTTCTTAATGATATGACTCTCATCGAGAGGAAGTACACCTACCTCCGATGCAAGGATAAGACGATTGTCATCCATGATCACGTAACGGGAAGGTCTGAGTCCATTTCTATCAAGGATAGCACCCATAACGTCACCATCCGAGAAGACGATAGATGCAGGGCCGTCCCAAGGCTCCATCATAGTTGCATAGTACTGATAGAAGTCTCTCTCCTCCTGAGTAAGTGTCTCATTATGCGCCCAAGGTTCTGGTATAAGAACGCTGGCAGCAAGTGGAAGGTCCATGCCACTCATCATCAGGAACTCCAGTGTATTATCAAGCATTGCGGAATCAGAACCGCTGGAAGATATAACTGGAAGAACCTTTGTCATATCTTCGTCGCTAAATGTATCTGTATGCATTGTCTCTTCACGAGCAAGCATCTTATCAGCATTTCCCTTAATGGTATTGATCTCACCGTTATGAACCATAAGACGGTTAGGATGAGCTCGGTTCCAGCTAGGGTTTGTATTAGTTGAGAATCTGGAATGAACCATTGCGATAGCTGACTCATAATCCTCATCCTGAAGATCAAGGAAAAATGTTCTAAGCTGCCCTACCAGGAACATGCCCTTATAAACTATAGTTCTGCAAGAAAGTGAAGGAACATAGGTGCTTACGCTGCACTGCTCGAACTCACGTCTTATAATATAAAGCTTACGGTCGAACTCAAGATCTGTAAGTCCCTCTGGTCTATCGATAAATACCTGCTTGATATCTGGCATACATTCTCTTGCCTTACTACCAAGAACATTAGGGCTGATGCTGACCTGTCTCCAACCAAGAAGTGCAAGACCATTCTTCTTAACTATAGTCTCAAATGTTCTCTTAGACTGTCTTCTCTCCAGGTCATCTTGCGAGAAGAAAAACATACCAACACCGTAGCTTCTCTCATCTCCGAGTGTGACATTCTTCTCAGCCATTACCTTCTTAAAGAACTTATGAGGAATCTGAGTGAGGATACCAACTCCATCACCAGTTTTCCCTTCTGCATCCTTACCTGCTCTATGTTCAAGATTCTCTACGATGCTAAGTGCATCAGCCACAAGTGCGTGACTGCGTACACCGTCCATTTGAACAACTGCACCGATACCACAGTTATCATGCTCAAATGAAGCATCATATAGTCCCTTTCTTCTTAATTCTTCAAGTGCCGTATTCATAACCTATATCCTCCTGGAATATATTATCTATTCTTTGTACTAAGTACTTATTTGCTACTAAGTATTATTTCTAAGTATTTATTCACTACTAAGTATTTATTCAAACTGGATAATCATTTGAGAAACATGCTGTGCATAGTGGCAAGTCTCCAACCATGGTCTTAAAATCCTCTATTCTGAGATACTGCAGTGAATCTGCTCCAACTCTCTCACGAACCTCTTCACTAGAGTGCTCCGACGCTATCAACTGACTTGATGTAGGAACATCTGTGCCGTAGTAGCATGGATATAAAAATGGTGGCGAGCTTATCCTTACATGTACTTCCTTAGCTCCCGCCTCGCGTAACATTTCGATAAGCTGCTTCATAGTTGTGCCTCTGACTATAGAGTCATCGATGATCACAATTCGCTTTCCTTCGACCACATGTCTCAGAACGCTCAGCTTCATATGAACCGCCGTTCGTCTCTCTTCATCGGTAGGCTTTATAAAGCTTCGGCCTATGTAGCTGTTCTTATGAAAGGCAAGTGCAAATGGAATACCTGACTCTAGTGAGTATCCCTCTGCCGCCGCAAGTCCAGAATCAGGAACACCTACTACTATATCTGCATCAACTGCTGACTCTCTGGCAAGAGCTCGCCCCGCCTTAACTCTGGCATCGTGAATCTCTATTCCATCCATCACAGAATCATTTCTGGCGAAGTATATATATTCGAAGATACAATGTGCTCTGGTCTTGGTACATAGACTCGAATCGCTACTAACTCCATCCTTCGTGATGGTAATGATCTCACCCGGCTCCACATCTCTTATAATCTCACCGCCTACTGATCTTATGGCAGCACTTTCGGATGCGAGTATATAAGTATTCTTTTTCCTTCCAAGCATAAGAGGCTTGATTCCGAAAGGATCTCTTACTCCTACCATCTTTCGAGGACTCATTACGATAACTGCGTATCCACCTCTGAGCTTCGAAGCCGCTTTCTTAATAGCCTCCTCAATAGTGGCTGACTCAACTCTCTCACCTATAATCTCGTAGGCAAGAACCTCAGTATCTGAAGTCGTATAATGAGCAAGTCCGCGGTACATCTGCTTCGTCTTAAGGTCAGATGCATTTACGATATTTCCGTTATGAACAAGTGCCAGACTACCCTTTATATAATTCATAGCTATAGGCTGAGCATTCTCTCTGGTACTTCCTCCCGTAGTTGAATACCTCACATGACCTACACCAATATCTCCATGAAGACTTTCTAGATCCTCAGCGTCAAAGACCTCATTTACGAGTCCCATATCTTTCTTAAGTCTAAGATTTCCCATAGGTCCCGTAGTATCTGATACTGCAATACCTGCCGCTTCCTGTCCGCGGTGCTGAAGCGCGATGAGTCCATAATATATGTCGTGAGATACATTCTCACCAGACAGAGAATACTCACCGAACACACCACACTCTTCATGTATCTTATCGTCGGAGATAAATGAATTATTCATTTCGAAATGTCCTTTCAAGCAAAAAAGCGCCTTAGGATACCTCATTCAAAGTATCCTAAAGCGCCGTTGCTTTTTATTATTTGTTATGAAATTATTATTGATTTATTTTTTAAACAATTGTCAGTATATCACTTTATAATCAAAAGTCAATAGCGAATATCACTTTATTTGTAAAACCTGTTGTGAATATCATTATATATGTAAAACTACTCTGTACCAGAAAACAGATCAGTGTAATCATAATATACTATATCAACGATGCTTCCATCCATAGCATTTACATATACCGTCATTCCTACAGCCCCTTCAACCTTAGCACTATAGTTGAAGCTCCACACAGGAATATTCATAAATTTATCAAAATTCTCTGACTCACTGTATGAATAGTACATTAAGTTCATATTATTTAGATAATATTCCTTCGAGTCATTCATTTTAGAAAAATCAACTTGTTCTTCTAGTCCAGCCTTTAAGCTTTCTTTTATCTTATCGAACTCCAGCAAGTTCACATTTTCTATCACATCAACTATTTCTACTGCTATGCAAAGATCTAAGCCATAAAAACCGTTACTTGTATATTTGATCATCCCATTATTAGCATTTGCATCAAAGGCCGTATCATCTTTAGCCTCCTCTGGTTTTTTAATGTCAATATATACAGCATAACCATCCGCAGTCAGAGTCGCATTATCTACCATATCATTAATAACACTTGAACTAAGTAGATCATAATCTTGTAACTCTGACCCTACATGACTTGACAGGTGTTCACGCCAAAGACTTCTCTGACTAGCTAGAAGTTTATAATCTATTGTAAGTCCCTTAAAATCGCCAGTCTTAAGCGTACTTAGATAATCTACATTTGAAAAAATAAGTGCAGAAGGACCAGGATCAAAGGTAGAACCATTTAAATTAGAATATATATCAACTGGAGAAGTATAGAACAAAAGCCCCGTATCAGAAGATATCGAAATGTAGTCCCAAGGGTCACGAGTAACAGATACTTTCTCACCTAAGAGAAGCTTATCACTTAATAAATCTGAAGCTCTTTTCTCAATATCTTCAATATTTTCTTCACATTGATTATCAGGAACAACTTCATTTCCTACATGATCAAGTGTACCACTTACTATAGAAGTCTGATAATCTCCATCTGGAAAATATTCCTTAATACTCTTTGGCTCAATATATATATATCTATAATCCGTGAGATAATCATATGCCAGAAGCATGACAAATCTCTTTCCTTCATAATCTCCTTCATACATATGAATATAGAGGTCTTCATCATCTTTCCAGTTATATATTGTAGTATCGGATGAATCTATAACAGTTCCATCGAAGGGATCAGTATATATATAAACAAGACCTACTTCCTTCGCCTTCTTTGCAGCTTCATGCATTGCGCAAATATACCTATACTTATACATCAGTGGTATATAATCGTATGCATTTTTATACTGTATATTATCGACTTTTTCAGCAGTATCCCCAAAGAAGTTCTTAACAATCTTTTCTTCATCCGCTTTTCCATCACCAATTTTCTGCATATTATAAGCATTTAGATGATCCTGAGTCGGAATCTGAGCATATCCACTTCCCGAAAAATCTCTATTATCTATGGTAAAATCTTCATTAAATGTTATGTTAGCGCCAAATATATCATGAAGAGTCTTATCATCTCCCTTAGATATAACTATGCTATCGGTCGCAGTACTAGTTGTATCTTCCGCTTCAGCAGTATCACTATCGCCTTGTACCGTTCCATAGTCTTCTACAATCATCTCTTTCTCACCACATCCTGAAGTGGTTAAGACAAGAACAGTTGATAATAATATACAAAACAACCTTTTACCATATTTTTTAGTCATACATTCCTCCTGAGTCAAAATTGTTTAGGTGTTATTCTTCATACATTTCAAAGTAATCATAGTAGAATATATCAACCACGCTTCCATCCATTGCATTTATAGATACGGTCATTCCAATTCCCGGCGTCAGTGTAGTACAATCAAAGCTCCAGACAGGGATCATCATATACGTATCACTTTCCTCTGATTCAGAATATGGAAAATATGTCAGTTTCAGATCAAACATTGGAATCTCTTTAGCATCTCCTATCTTGCTAAAATCAGCCTGTTCCTCAAGTCCGTTCCAAAAACTCTCAGATATTTTATCAAACTCCAGAAGCTTAACATTTTCTACAGTATCTACGATTTCCTTGGATAATGTAATATCCAGGCCATAAAAGCCGTTACTTGTATACTTTATTATTCCCGTATTTCCTGATTCAACCTTTACAGTATTAGGATTATCAAGTACATTTAGCCCATCTAGACTAGTATCATTATCACCGATAAAAAATGCATATCCATCTATGTCAGTCTGAGGCGGATCTATATAATCATCAACAACTGTAGAAGACAGAAGATCATAATCCGTATATTTAGAGCCATCATGTGATGCAAGATGTTCTGAGAGTATATTTCTTTGTTCTGAAAGAAGCCTATAATCTGACGCAAATCCCTGAATACCGGCCGCTCTTATAGTACTTATATAATCGACAGTTGAGAAGTTAAGTACAGAATATCCTGGATCAAATCCATCATTATATTGAGCAGTCGCCATATTTACAGCAGAGGCATAAAAAAGTATCCCTGTTCTTGCGCATGCCTCAGAATAATCATATGGAGCCGCGTCCGGATTGTACTTTTCATTCAAATGAAGTACATTATCCAGAAACTTCTGAGCTTCTCCCTTAAGTTCTTCCGGCTCTTTATCACATTTATTATCTAAGCTAAGAGGATTACTTGCTGTATCCGTCGAGCCGCTAACTACTAATGTCTTGAAGTCATAATCAGGAAAATACTCCTTAATACTCTTAGGTTCGATAAATATATATCTAGTACCTGATATATAGTTATAAGCAAGCAGCATAACGAACTTCTTACCCTCATAATCTCCTTCATACATATGAATATAGAGATCCTCGTTATCGAGCCAACCATATAAATCCTGAGTCGAAGAATCAATCATACCGTCATACGCCTGAGTAAGTTGATAATAAGCCCCCTTCTCTTTTGCCAGCACCGAATTATCATAAGCACGCTTTATATAATCATACTTATACATCAGTGTAATATAATCAGTAGCATTTTCATACTTTACAGACTCAAGCTTCTCAGCAGAATCTCCAAAGAAGTTTTTAACAATAGTCTCTTCGTCCGCCTTGCCATCATCTATCTTTTTCATATTATATGCATTCAAATGATTCTGATCCGGAACTTCAAAATAAGCATCCGCATTAATCGTATGACCATCGATAGTTCTATCCTCGGTAAATGATACACCTTCACCGAAAAAGTCTTTTAAGGTTGTATCATCTTCACTTGATACACTCACGCTTTCCATAACGGAACTATCTGTCGGCGATCCATCTGTTGGTGATCCACCTTCTGTATCACCAGCAACTTCTACATCGTCTGTGCCATAATCTTCAACAACTCTTTCATCCTTTCCGCATCCTGCTAACGATAGAAAAAGAAAAGCCGATAAAGCTAGACAGGTTATTTTCTTAATCCTCATATGCCTTCTCCCCATTTAAATACATAACCATATTTTCATATTTATAACATATCTAACACTTGTATCATAAATGTATCACATAAAAAAATACCCTGCGCCATTTGACGCACGAGTATTTTCTGATAGCTGGGAGGTTGTTTTTGATGGCTGGGCGGCTATTAGAAAGTTTGAGCAAGTGGAGTCACCCCTAATATTCATTCAAGCTCTAAGCCTTCAAGATAGAAACTATCCACTGTGGATCTGGAGCAGCCATTTCCTCATTTAGAGACATTTCCTCCATGATTCCCTGAACTGTGGCCCAGAAGCATACTGAAAGAAGTTTTGCATCTCCCTTTCTAAATACGCCTGTCTTCTGTCCCTTCTTAATTATCTCAGCTGTACTATCAATCGTACCTGTTGATAGAGCAATCTTTCTAGCTTCTTCCGGCATACCAACTCTTCTTGCCTGTCCCATAAGCACAAACATGTTAAATACCCAAGGCTCATTCTTAGCATATTCAAAGAGTTGTTTTAGAAAACCTTCAAAGAAAAGTTCTGGTGGAATATCTCTCATCTTTTCCACTGACTGTGTTGCTCCCGCTCCCATTTTAACAAGTTCCAGGAGCAGTTCCTCTTTGGATTCAAAGTAATGGAACAACAGTCCCGTACTCATAGGTACTGCAGCTGCTATATCTGAAATCTTCGTCTCATGGTAGCCCCTCTTAACAAAAAGCGTCAGGGCTGTCATGAGAATAGCCTTTCTTCTTTCTTCCTTCTGTTCTTTTCTGGTCATAATCCGTCCCTCAAATTTTAGATTTTTCTCTTAGTTTATTTTTTGGTTTTATAGATTATCTATTTAGATTTTTTAGTTTTTTCTTAATCAAAATTTATTTAGATATTAATATCCCTCTTCTGGCTCTTAAGAATTCTCTGTATTGCAAACTTCCCACTTGCGGCAGCTACCGGAAGTCCACCTGGAGCATTTGTCCACTGACCTGCAAGATAAAGATTTTTGATTCCTTTAATCTGCCCTTTAAGCTTAATCTGCTTTGCATCAGGTGTTGTAGTGAAACTCATATAACTCCCATGATATGCATGCATATATCTTTCATAAGTAAGAGGTGTCCAAGCATCAAGATAGAGCATATCTCCACGAAGCTCAGGAAATGCATTCTCTATTCTCTTTGTAACCTCAGCCACAAGAGCTTCCTTAAGCTGTTCATACTCTTCCTTGCTAAGGCTCTTCCAGTATTCATAATCCTCATCTGTCTGTGATAGACAAGTCTGAATAACCTGCTTGCCGTCCTTTACCATCACTGGGTCATATCCATAAGCCTTAACATACATTCTGCTCCAAGTTCTCTTACCGATGGTAATAGGATCAATCTCGATAAATATTGTCTCTCCTCTATTAAACTCTGTACTTACCGCATAAGCAACCTGGAATCCACTTACTGCAGGATACTTTTTAGGCTGGTCATACGCTTCTCTAAGTTCCTTAGGCATGTAGCTGTTAGATAGCATTTTGTTAAAAAGAATATGTGTATCTACTGTAGGGATGATGTAATCAGCCTTTACAAATGATCCATCTTCAAACCTTACACCTGTTGCTATCTTTCCTTCGATTTCAATCTTTGATGCGCCCTTATTATAGCATATAGTACCACCAAGTTCCTTAAATCTTTTTTCCATTCTAAGGGACATTTGAAGAGATGCACCCATAGGAATACCACCATTTCCATCTGCCATTGTTGCATAAGAAACAAAGAATGAATATGCTGTATACTCCTTTGGAAGGTAGTCACAAACCATTCTTTGAAGAAGCGGAGACTTGAATCTTCTGCTGTACTCTTCAAGTGAAATCTTTCCATATTCCTTCATAACCTTTGGAAAGTCCTTCATAGATGCTCCCATCTGAATATAATCCTTAACGCCCCACATCTCCATTGGCTTTCCAGCCGGAAATAAACACTGTTTTGAATATTCTACTGCCTGAATAAACTTCTTAACCTCTTCTTCATCTTCTGGTGATGCAGCTATAAGCTCTCTCTCTGTTCTCTGAAGATCATTCCAAAGTGTTACACTCTGTCCATTATATGTTGATACGAAAAATGCATTGATTGGTGCGTACTCTGTTGTATCTGAAAGAGCTCCTGTCTTGCACCATACATCGTACATCTCTGTACCCTTCTTTGTACCTGTAAGCCAATGAATACAGTTATCAATGTGATAACCTTTTCTATTCCAGCCAATGCATTCTCCACCCGGAATTGCATTCTTCTCATATATCTCCACCTCAAATCCGGAAAGCAGCGCATAGATACCTGCTGTAAGTCCTGAGATCCCTCCACCAATTACTACGATCTTCTCTTTATTAGTTCTGTTTGTTGATGTTTTCATAATTAATCCTCCGTCTGTTTTTCATTTTATTTAGTCTTGCTTTTAATTCGTTGAATTTCAGTTTATTGAATCCGCATTCAATGATTATGTGTTCAATATACAGCATGTCAAATCGTTTGTCAAGCATTTTATTGAATTTAAATTCAATATTTTTTTGATAACCTTTAGAAACTTATTTCACGCAAAAAATTGCTGACCCTTTCGATTTGCTCATTTTTGACAAATTCGAGAAGGTCAGCAAATTTATATATACCCTGGATAAGTTTTGATTTTTGTATATGGTGGTTCAAGGGGTTAGTTGAGGTGCATGGTGGTTTCGATGCCGTCAGCGGTTATGAGATACTCACCCTTGAAGGCGTCAACTTCGGCGAAACCTTCGGCGTCTGTTGTGACGTCGCACTCTGTGTTCCACTCTTCTTTCACTAGCTTTTGAAGCATTTTGTAGGATGGCTTGAGCGAGTTATCCAGGCGGATGAAGCCACTTGGTGCCTTTAGCCATGCACCGTCGCGGTAGTCCCATGTAGTGATTGCTTCAACGAGCGGATGCGCAAAGAGGATGCGATACATTTCTTCTATCTCGCGAGCCTGACGCTCCTCACCTTCTGGAGTCGATGGCCACTCGTCCACCTGCCAGTCATTTAGATCCTCGATATATGCTGGCATGATGTCGCCTGATATCAAAGTATTTTCAGTAAAATGAATTGGAAGTCCAAAGCTTGAGAAACGGTCGAGAACTTCCTCGAGCTTCTCCTTGCCCCAGTAACCCTGATGCTGATGGGACTGGATTCCTATAGCACTTATTGGAACGCCAGCATTTAGGCATCCGTCGATAAGGATTTCGTAATTTATTGATGTGTTGAAGTCATTTAGGAGGAGGGTTGCATCAGGATTACACTGATGAGCCTCGTCGAAGACTTTCTTGATGAGACCAACGCGGCCATGCTCGTTGCAGAGGCGAGTGATGGCATTGTCGTACTTATCGAAAATAGGCATGATTACGACTTCATTTATAACATCCCACATATCGATGACGCCCTTGAAGTTTGTAACTTCGCGGTCGATACGCTCGAGCTGCTTCTTCAGAATTGTCTCATTGTCATATTTCATGAGCCAATCTGCACATACTGTATGCCAGCAAAGTGGATGGCCCTTAACCTGGATGTTTCTGCTCTTCATGTACTTAGCAGTTTCCATCAAGGTTTTGGTGTCCGGCTTTCCCTCTTCCTTCTCGAAGTTGCCCCAGTAGAAAGGAAGTGTTCCGTAGTTGAAGATTCCCTGCCAACTCTCAGTGATCTGCTTATGCTCTTCGTCGCCATTTTTGACAAATGGAATAAAGTCAAATGCACCGCATCCAAAAAGGAAGCTATGATTGGTCTGCTTCATATGAACTCTCTTGTTGGCAATAGGTCTACCGTCAACATCCGTAAACCGCACTCTTCCCTTCACTTTTCTATGTGATATATCCATTTCGTAATCTCCTTTAAAATTAGTGATTCACTTGAATATCTTTATGATTCTATTGATCATGATATGTCTAATGTTCACATCTAGAATACTACATTGATGTCGCAAACTATAGAATATTCTAAATATCTTTTGACTATTTTTTGTTTTACTTCATTTCATACATTTTTTTCCACTTTTTTTGTTTTACTTCATTTCATACATTTTTATTTTCCACTTTTTTTATTTTTCTGAGATTCATTGTTTATATATACCGTTTATATATCTTAACAAACCGGAAATTTCTCTCAATTTTTATACTGAGAAGATATTTCCGGTTAATGAAGCATATTTCGGCTATATCTTATTTTCAAAAGAAGGAGTCACCCGTTTGGGGAAAAATGTCATTTATTTTACTGCATTATGTAAACTATACATGAAGATTTCGGCATATACGTATAAAATCAAAGAGGGCTCACCCGTCAAATCCAAATCTACGGGTGACTCCTTCAACTTTTTCCTTTATATAGCCGACTCCACACTTCAATTCATTCAAATTTAAGGAAAAAAAGCCAGTTAAAAATCTTTAACGGGTGACTCCTTCTTCAATTACTTTGATATAGCCGAATCAGCACTATTTGCCCTTTTGATATAGCTGAAATCAAGACTACTATACTTTACTGTAGTATATAAAATTAGCTGGCCTTCTCGAATTCATCATTTTTAAGAAATCGAAAAGGTCAGCTGATTAAGTGAGTTGTTAGGTATCTAGGCCGGAATTGGCATCAATAATTTTTACATTATGAGATTTCAGAAAGTTTAAGAAATCATTTGCATATGGTTGTTCGACAAAGCCAGCGAACTTTGTGACGTATGTCTTGGTTTTGTACTTCGGATGCACTATAACGCTAATATTCTCTAGGTATAAGGAACCATCGACATCGTCCCAGTCAACGTCTAGCTTCAGATTATCTAGATATAATTCTCCATCGAATACTTGAAATGTTACTTCCTGAGTCTCGAAGGAGTTCGGTCCTTTAAACGGTTTCGAAGCCTTCATCAGTATAATAATCATCGGAATCACAGCGATAAAAAGAAGTATCATTGCGATTAAAGCGAGAGGCGTTACCTTTACACCGATGATGAAACTAGTCAATGTAAGAAATGCCCAGATTAATGGCGTTAACAGAATAATCGTGGCACGTTTTCCTTTAAATATTTTTCTAACTTTAACCGTAGTTGTGTACATACTATACTGCTTCTTTTCTTATTTATATATATATTATTGATTTCTAATTTAGATTTCTTGAAGTTTGATTATTTATTCCTAATTCGATTCTCTTGAAGCTTGATTATTTATTCCTAATTCGATTCTCTTGAAGCTTGATTATTTATTCCTAATTCGAATCTCTCGAAGTCTGATTATTGTTTTCTGATTTCAAGCTAGTTAATAAAAAAATTGATAGCTATTCTATTCTGATTATCTTGGATGATTACTATGTCGATTATTCTGCCAGGTAGTCGAGGCATACTCTTGACTTTGTATTTGGGCGAACGACGCCGTCTGCAACTGCAACGTGTGCAGGGTGCACTGCGTATCCCTTCAGGGATGCTTCGTCTTCGAATGATGAATCAAGCATCAGGTCTGCATTTGATGATGAAAGTCCCTGTGTATTTACCTTGATATCGATGAGGCCTGGGATCTGGCCGGCGAGTCCTTCAAGTCCTGCCTTGATTTCTGCCTTTACTTTCTCTTTTTCTTCTGCTGAAAGTTCATCTTTCAGCTGCCATAATATAACATGCTTTACCATTTGTACGTCTCCTTTTTTCGTTATCAGATGATCTATTCTTCTCATCTTCTTTGGTTTTCAGATGATCTATTCTTCTCATCTTCTTTGGTTTTCAGATGATTTATTCACCTCATATTCTTTGATTTTCAGATAATATATTCTTCTCATCTTCTTTGGTTTTCAGATGATTTGTTCCCCTTATCTTTTTGAGGGTAACTGATGATGTGTCATCATGTGTTATTAGTTAGCGGATGAAGTGTGTCATCACGTGTTTTTCGGTTTCTGGGAGGCCGAACTGCTCTTTGCCGAGGGCGATGCTCTTCATGAGGAAGGTCATATTGCGTGCAAGAACACGCATGTTGTAGAGGCCTTCGAGATCCTGCTCAGCTTCGCCTGCTAGTCTGCCGTGAACACTGTTCCAGTACTGGCTGGAGGCAACTGGCATTCCGCTGATTGTGAAGTATTTGTTCAGCTCGTCAAATGTCGCTGATAATCCGCCTCGTCTTGCAACGACTACGCTAGCGCCGACCTTCATAGTCTTATCGAAATGAGTACTGTAGAATAGTCTATCGAGGCAAGCTATAAGAGTTGCATTTGCAGAAGCATAATAAACTGGGGATGCGAGAACGAGACCGTCAGCTGCTTCGAACTTCGGAGCAATCTCATTTACGACGTCGTCGAAGACACATTTACCCTTCTCGCCGCAGCTGTTACAAGCGATGCAACCGCGAACGTCCTTTGTTCCGATCTGCACAACTTCTGCTTCGACGCCTTCCTTCTCGAAAATCTTGACCATCTCATTTACGGCGATTGATGTATTTCCGTTCACACGCGGACTTCCGTTAATTATAAGTACTTTCATGAATTACTACTCCTTTGATTTACGTACTGCTTTAAATCTGCTTCCTAATATAACACAGATTCAAAATGTACGAAACAAAAAATAAGATAAAGAAAAGAAACAAAAATTAAATGAAAGAAAAGACTCAAAAATTTAGATAAAGATAAAGAAAAAGACTTGAGCGGGGAGAGTGCTCAAGTCTTCCTCTGCCTTGCGACAAATGTATTAAAAAGATAATTAAAATATGGCGAATTGATTTGATGATTGGATATTACTACATTTTGGGAAGCCGTATATCATTTCTGTCGCGAATGGATAAAAATTTGCTGTGAATGGGTAAATCGTTATGAATGAGTAAATCGCTGTGAATGGGTAAATCGTTATGAATGGGTAAATCGCTATGAATGGAAACTACTCTCTATCCGAACCCACTTCTTTCATATATTCTGCCCATAAGAGAACATCTATGAAAGCGAAAATAAAAAAGAATATAAGAAAGCCAATATTATTTGCCCCACCCGGATTCTGCGCCACTCGAATTGCAGCCACCGTAGGATATATCTCATCTCCATACTTGTACGCTTTAACTTTTAGGAACGGATTATCGACGGCAACAGAATATGCCGACTCGTAGGAATCATTAATTTGATAACGATATTCCTTGCTTTCATATCTTACAGTTACAAATGTCTTATGACCATTTGATGGTTTTAATAAATCCTCGATTCCATATTCAACTTCTTCGTAATCTGTAACATATACTTCAACTTCTTCATAGCCGGTTGGTTCTATTGACAAAAAAGTCTTCTGTTTAACAAAGTATACGACTAACAATATGAGCGAAATTGCAAAAAAACATATAGCTAGTCTCATCAAAAGCTGTGCTCTTGTAATACTGATCTCATCATTCATCGTAGTGCTATAAAATGTAACCATTAAATATGGTCACACACCCTTTCTATAATCTCACATTTCGTGGTTTTAATAATCGGTTTCGTAGTCTTTTATTAACCTGAGAGTTTTCATATCATAAACATACACGTGTGACTTAGACGTGCCAGCGGATGTTGCGGCCGACGTATCTGATGCAGTCGATGTATTCGCTGCGCTCTTATTTCTGTCTGAGACACGGATATTGATTGTCTTATTATTTATATCATCGTATGACTCATTTGCGGCAGCATCTGAAGATGTGGCCACGCTGGTGCTTGACGAAGAATCATGTTTATACTCGATATATATTTTATATATTTGGTCTGGTGTATAAATGATACTACTATCGAAGCCTGGACATTCCCTAAGAATGTTTAGACGAAGCTCAGCTAGTTCAATATTTCGGTCTAATACCACTGTTATGCCGCTCGCTCTCAACGTCCCTTCAGCAAGATGAGTCTTTACATAGTCATCCACATTCTCAGATGTAACATCATATGGGAGATAATGTTGATAGTCATATGAAGGAAATGCATCTAAATAACCATCATCATCAGAATCATATATAAGATTATAGCTAATCATACTACTTATATCTGAATATAACCCCTCGTCTGGCATCAGATTTTCTTCTGGATCAAGAAGCTCCGAAGAGCTAAAACCAAGACCAGAAATGTATATATCAGTTGCAATCACAAGAGCTTCATCAATTAGATCGTCGGTATACATTTTATTCGATGAAGGAACATAGAAGTAATGATGCGTCTTGCCATCAAGCATATAATTTCCAGACATTGCTTCGCTAAGCGTATTTCCAGATACATATGTATTATTATCATTAATATTTACAAATCCTGTTTCTATCTCATACGAATCGACGCTAGCATCTGGAAGATTATCCTCAAACCAATCGTCAACCTTTGCAGTTAGATTATTATAAAGTGCATCACCCTGTTTTTTACTATAAAGAGAAGGCATACATCCTGTAACAAATGTAAGAATCAGCAGACAAAGTATCGAGAGTTTTGCATATTTATATATTTTGATTCTCTTGTTTAAACTTAGTATCATTTTACTACTAACCTTTCCAAATGAAGCTAATACTGAGCTAGACATCTCTTGCAAGGAGTGTAGCCTTTATTCTTTATATCATTCAAAGTACCTACACACTCCTCTTTGTTATGATCAGCCATATCTTTGACACTTCGGCAGTCCGGCAAATGAACCTTCTTGGTGTTTGTATTCAAGATATATGTTCTCTCCTGATTTGCGAAGTCGGAGGAACTACTACTGCTTTCCTCGGTTGTTTCGGTGGTTGATTCAGTTGCCGCTTGCACATTTGTATCTTCAGCCACTTTGCTTTCACTTGAGGCTTCCTCAGCCACTCTGCTATCACCCGTTGCATAATTGATATCAATTCCCGGCTGAACATTGTAACAGTAAACATTGAAGCAGATTCCTTTTCCACTGTCTTCAACAGACCACGCTTCCATTTGAACGCCCGAAGCTAGGAGATTATCTGCTTCGAAGACTGGTGTCACGCGGTACAGCACATGATTCCCCGAATCTCTCACGTAGTCGAGCACTCTGAGCTCGAAAATCTGCATAGTCTCTTGATTCAGATATCTGGTGCCAGTGATGAGGTTCTTCTCATTTGCATTCTCTCCAGCCAAGCTGTAGGCTATCAGATGCGAGCGGTTATACAGATAATTATCCTCTATAATTTCAGGATACTTCACCGTGTGCCATCCACTAGGCTTCACATTTCCAATCTCGCCGCGTTCCTCTGTCGGCATAAGCTCTGGGCATATATTTGCAAATGCAACGCCACACCTTCCAAGCTTATCTAGGTCACTGTACTCTTCAAATGCAGTAGTCGACTTCTTCTCTTCGTCACTGAAAAGAGGAATATTGTCATTTAATTCAACATATGCATCACCAATATACTCAGGATAGCACACTAAATTATCATCAGAATCAGCCTCTGATTTACCATCAGAATTAGCTCCTTTATATTCATTTGTGTTTACATTTTCAGTAGTTTCTTCTGAGAACTCTTCTGTTGCGTTTTCCTCCGAAGTTTTTTCCTCAATCTTATCAGACTCTGATGTTAATTCCTCAGTCTTATCAGACTCTGATGTTAATTCTTCGGTCGTCTCAGCCTGAGTATCATTTGACTCACTTACTTGTCTCGAAGTATCAGAAAAAGATGTGCAGCCGCTTACTATCAGTAATAAGACTGCACACATGAATATTTGAAGATATTTGTTTACCTTATTGATTTTAGTTATTCTTTTCATCATTTTTCTTGATCTATTATTCGTCTGACTTCTTTACCATCATCAGCGCAACCACCACGAGGATTGCCGATGATATCCATATGGTCCCAAAGCCAAGTCGTCCTGAGATCACGCCACCGATTCCTGCGCCAATTGCAAAGATGAGGATAATTCCGAAGAAATGCAACGCCTTGCGAAGGGACTCTTTCTCCTTCGTCCTGATATACTGCGACAGACTCTCGGTGCCACTTCTGAGATTGCCGATGCACATGGTGCTGGCGTAGCCGTAGCCGTGCACCTTCTTGAAGGTCTGTACTTGCATCGCACAGGAAAATGAAACTAACACATTTGCAACCATGTTGAAGCTGGCGGGCATAAAGCCAACTGCCAGTAGCAGGATAAACTCAATAACGAGTATGATCTGGCGCCAGTGAATCTTAGTGCTATTCTTGAATCTGCTCTCTATTCTTTCGGCGAGGAAGATTCCGGCCGCAAAGGACACAAGCGGGATCATGTAATGCAGCCCTTTGTACCAGTTGCCCTGCATGAAGTTCTGGCTCATTAATACCACATTTCCAGTTTGTGCATTTGCGAAGACGCCATTTCTCATATTGTAAGTGTACGCGTCCTGCAGGCCTCCCGAAAAAGAAAGGAGCGCGCTGAGACGGAAACTCTCTGATTTCTGCATAAATTGTCTCTCATTCGTTCAATATTATGTAAACCCCATCCAATAGATTATAAAATTGAATTCCTGTCTTCATTTTCGGAGCAGCGAGCCGCATCCATTGCTATTGCTACCATCAGCGCCGGCAACTCGTCCGCCGGATTCGTGATATCCAGCACATACGTATCGCCCCACTGGAACAGCTGCTTAGTTATGTGAACCACGAGTCTGGACTGCTCGTACACGTCGTAGTTCCAGCGCATGTAATCACCTTCCAGCCTCCAACCCTTGTAATCGATATTGTACTTAGGCACGAAAAATGATATCTCGCGCTTTATTCTTCCCTGCGAGTATCCATTTATCGATATCTCGAATTCCTTAAGCAGGCGAAAGACTTTCTCCTGAATTATACCAACTTCCTGGCCGCTTGCTTTGTCAAACACACGAATACGGTGACCAATCGAGAAGAAATCCGCCTTCACAAAGTACTTTGGATTGCCCACGCTGTCATATACATCATACGTATCGGTCCAAGAAAAAACCTTCTGCTTGATTAATAATTGTTCCATTTATCCTCCCTGTTATCTTTTATATTTCTTTTCTTTTATAATTCTTTTCTTTTATAATTCTTTTCTTATATATTTCTTTTCTTTTATATTTCATCTCTTAACATTTAATCTGATAATCTTATATCAATACAACGAATAATCATACTTAATTGATAAGAGTATTCTACTCCACTTACTCAGTAATTCCAAATAAAATATGGAGCTAATCATTTTCAGCTCTTTTCAACTCTTTTCAGCTCTTTTACAGCTATAAGAAAATGTTTCGGCTATTCTGCTGTCTTTTCATCTATTTTCGGCTATATGGAAAACTTTGAAGCCGGAGTCACCCGTTCAGGATAAAAATTCTTGATTTTCCCAGAATTATGTAAACTAATATGAGACTTTTCGGCTTATTGGTATAAAAATAGGAAGAAGTCACCCGTCAAACATGAATCTACGGGTGACTGCTTCCTTAAAATGTACGATATAGCCTAAACCTACTTCCACAACTTGCTTTAAAATAGATCATTACATATGCAACGGGTGACTCCTCCCTGATAATAAGCGATATAGCCTAATCTTCTTCTAAACCTTTGCCATTAAATGCATTTGCTTCGACGTATATCATCATTTTATTGTAGATAACAACATATGCGATAAGCATCACTGCACCGGCCAGATAAAGAAATACATTTAAATCTGTGATACAACTAAGCACAGTGAGCAGCACTGAAGCTCCAAATGGGGCAAGCACCAACATAGCATGGTCGCCTTGCCATTTATTCTTAAAAAATTCTATTCGCTCAGCGAGCTTCTTGTTACCCAAAGTTTTCTTACATAATCTATGATCCGTGAAGATTATAAAGATCCCCAAAATCAAACAAACGACTCCAAAATAAATCAATCCATCACTTAATGTCATACCTAACGCTTCTCCTTTCTTCATGATATATATCGTTCATGTATAAAGAGCTTATATTCTTAAGCTCACACAGAAATAATACACAAGATCAGAGACTGAGTGACGTATTCTGTTGTTAACACCATATAATCTGTCGCGAATTGTAAAATGGTAGCTCTACGTGATGGCATAATGATGACTCCCTCACTCGTAGCTCCACTATGATATTAGCATTACAGGTATAACATAAGCGCAACAAACAAAAAACCGCCTCGGCAAAAGCGTGCCAAATGCAGTTTAATTCATTTCAATCCTTCATTCAAAACTTCGTTATATCTCGCATTTGCCTCCAGGCTCTCCTTCTTTGTGCGCCAGCTCTCTATATCAGAACATATAGCTAACATTTCATCCACCACAAGCTCAGGTGTCGCAGGCTTTACCTCCGTCAGATAAACCGTCATCCGGTCCATCGCCTTCGGGCTGCCGAGATTCTTCACTATAGCTTCGCCAAGTTCATCCGGGAAGCCAAGTGTACGGACCGCTCGCATAAGAGCGTCTCGGGAATTGATCCATTTTTGCTTATTATCATCCATAACTATTACCTCGGTGAGCAAATCACAAATATATCACATCCAAAAAATTTCTTCACTATCTTCCTATCCAAGCGAACTTCCTTCAGTATTCATAAACATTATAAACTCAAGAATCATACAAACTGCCATAGAGACCACATTCACTACTAGAGCAACTCTATACGCTGTAGTTGGAACTATTCCAGACTTCTTCAATTGCTTCATATCGTTCAGAGAAAATATAAGGCATATAAGTGCTGGAATCTTCACCACAATATTTATCAGAACAAAGAATAAAAAAGTAAATACTATAAATAGACCGAACTGCCCATCGACACAGTTCTTCCAGAAAATATACGAAAGCAACAAACCAATGTACATGATGCCAATAGAAATCCACTCAGCTATGATTAACTTTTTTTTACTCGTTGATTGATTATTCATATAACATTTTCCATTTCTCTTAATCATAAAGATAAGATGCAAATAGCTATTCATTTATTATACAAGAAATGACGTCCAAAATCACAGAATATTTCAATATAAATACGATTTTTTTGTTTTCTTCTCCTTAATATCTTATGTCAGCTGGAAATCTTTTCCTTTATATACTCTTATTGGATTTCCTCTTTGAAGTCTGGTATGTTCTCTCCAAGCCGAGTTCTTTTGCCCCGCTTTTGTGTCATAGTTAATCTGTGTCAGAACTAATTTCAATTTCTTCATCGCGTCTGTTCTATTCATTTGCTGTGAACGCTGAGCTGTTGATGTGACAACAATCCCTGTTGGAATATGCACCAGTCTTACTCCTGTTTCGACTTTATTAACGTTCTGGCCGCCCTTTCCGCCCGAATGAAATCTTTCAAATCTTATATCATTATCACTTATATCTTGCACTAGTTCTTCAACTTCTGGTATTACGCTTACATCCACAAACCAATTCTTTCTTTTATGATGAGGTCTAAATGGACTCTCACAAATCCACTGTACAGTACCATCTAGTTTAGACAAATCCCGAACCGAGCTGAGCATTATTGATTTATAACATCCTTTTTCTTTGGATGGATTAGCAAACACGAGTTCAATATCTGGATATTCTTTCTGCAGTGAGGCAAATAGAAGCCCCACTGCATTTTCACATTCTACCGGTCCTTGACCGGAACTTATCTGTAATAACATTTATTTTTTCTCCATTCATTTAAAGTTTATTCTTCATTTAATTATCTCCGCCAGCCTTGTAGTTGTAGACTGGCCTAATTATCTTATCGATCTTTACTGTATCTCCGATAACCTTCGCAATATCGTCTATACTTCTATAAGCAAATGGGCTCTCATCCAATGTGTTCTTATTAATGCAAATCGAGTGAATGCCATTCATAGCCTTCTTGAAGTCTGATACCGTATGATGCTCAGCCACTTCAGAACGCTTATAGATTCTGCCAGCTCCATGAGGCGCCGAATAGTTCCAGTCCGGATTTCCGAGACCAGTTCCGAGTATTATGCCATCTCGCATATTAATCGGAATGATGACACGCTCTCCTTCCTTTGCACTAATTGCGCCTTTTCGAAGAATAGGCTTTGCCCTATCAGAATCTCCTGACAGTGCATCTGAGAAATCTACATAGTTATGAATACAGGTAAAGCTGTCCTCCACCTTCCATTTCATCCCCTTAACTATCGACTCAATGATTGCATCCCTGTTGAGACGGGCAAAATCCTGAATTATCTCAATATCACGAAGATAATCTTCCATCAAATGACCCGATAGGCATGTCATTTCATACGAAGCAAATCCCTGCTTCTTAGCCTGCATTTCCTTCTGTCCATTTCGAAGATAATAATCTGCAACCTCCATTCCGAGATGTCTGCTTCCTGAATGAACAACGAGATAGATATTTCCTTCGTCATCCTTATCTACTTCTATGAAATGATTTCCACCGCCGAGAGTTCCAATACTTCGGTTTGCTTTCGAGGCATTAATTCCCTTCACACATTTGAGAAGGGACAGATCAATTATGTCTGCATATTTATGCTCCGTACTTCTGATCCTCGGTCCTACAGGAACATTTTCTCGAATAACACTGTCAAGCTTTTCAAAATGCAGCCCCTTTGTTTTTACCTTTGCGATAGTCATACCGCATCCGATATCAACGCCAACAAGGCTTGGAAGTATTGAATCACCGACAGTCATTGTCAGCCCTATAGTTCCGACCTTGCCAGGATGAACATCAGGCATCACTCTTATAACACTGCCTTCTGAACTTGGATGGTTGCATATCATTTGCAGTTGCTTCCTTGCATAATCTTCAAGAGCGTAAAGCTCATTCTCCACCGTATAAACGATAGCATTCGCATATTTTCCGTATATTGTAATCATAAATTAATTCCTCTTTTCTGTTTTTGTTTCTGTTTTTTTCTGTTTTTTCACACTGCTATTTCACATTATTTTCATGTGATGTTAGAGGCATTAAAAAAACACCTCTGGTGCGACATTTCTGTCACACCAAAAGAGGTGTTAGTTATCCAGATATATACGGTTAAATCTTTATCAACTCACTGACATACCAAGGACAACTAATGCCTCAATGTTACATATTGAATTGTTTTCTCTAATACTTCGCATATTGTCCTCCTTTTCGTCATGGGGTTAATAAGTTACTGAGACACTGGTCTCTTGAAGATTCGTGCTGTCTTCACTTTCCGTAGTATAAACACGATCTGATTTGTTTGTCAATTGATATTTTTTAATTGCGTTAATGATTTGAAATGAGTCACCTTTACGTTCGACGTAAGGGTGACTCATTTCAATCACTTTCCAGCACATTCTAACATTTTTTCTTTGTACTAACATTTAAAATGTTAGTTTGCAATATTTTTGTTAGTTTCATATATATAGCTGAATGATGCTCAAATTATTCTGCTGCATGTTTTATATATAGACTATCTTCTTTAACAACAAACTCAACCGGCTGGTTATTCAGAATATTGTAAAACTTTATATCTTCACATATCTTTCTGATTGGCGCTGTTGTTGTGTGAGTATTATACAATGCATCATTGAAATATTCTGAAAGCGCACAATTCAGTTCATTTATGGCTTCTGTTTTTTCATTATCTTTATGAGTTTTCAGTACACTTTCAGCAATATCAAGAGTTTTATTCTTTAACATTCCACCAGGAATACCAATACCTACTGTTTTAGCCACATCAAAAAGATTCTCATTAACTTCATATAATTTGTTCTTATTTATGCTTTCGTATGCAGCACTATGAATGTCTAACGTATAATTCTCAAATTCCTTAATCAAACCGTCCAAATCATTTTGAATACTACTAATTCTTTTCTCATCCGTGATATCAGCTAGTAATAATTCTATATACTTACTATTTGAATAGATATATAACGAGCACCAAAGCTCTGATAGATAATTAGAAACCATACTAATACATTTCATCATATCTTCTTGCTTCTTTACTGTCTTCATAGAATCAATCTTCTCAGTTATTCTACTAGAAAAGAGCTTGTAGTCCGCAAATGATTCTATCTTAATTCTTTGCAACTCTGTAAGACATGATTGAACCTCAGTTGGATTATTCTGTATATCCGTGATGTATTCAATTAGCTCCTGCAGATACTTAATCTTGGAATCAATCATACTTCTCTTTTCCGTCTCAAGGAAGCTTTCTATACTATTCACAGTACTGCTGATGTCATTAAGATTGCTATTGATTTCATATAGATAATATTGACTGGTTATAAATGAAAGAATTGACATCACCGAACTTACAGCAAGTTCGGATTCAGAAATGTGTTGCCACTCTATCTCGCCAGCATAATCCCCTTTATTGTCACCAACTGCATTGACAATATTTCCACGGAAGAAACCTTTTGTATCCTTAGACTTTTGAAATGTTTGACTAGCTTTTTTGTTATACTTCATTCTAACAAGACCATTAAACGACTCATCCCTGTTAAGGATACCGATGAGCTGTTCAAATGATTCAGCCATTGCTGGGATTTTATCAAGAGGGATTTGAGTAGCAGCATCTAGGATTGAATTATCACTGATATCATCGTCGAAATAGTTTTTGTAATCATCCATGGTAACATCTCCCTTCTCTATAGAGCAAATTATCTCAAATATGACGAAATAATAAAAGAGAGAAGTTGTTAATACACTATATATAAAAAATAAAAAGGTAGTGTCTTAAAACAAAGACACTACCTATATGAATTAAAACCCTGCAGCTAGTAATAAATCTCCAAGACTATAATTCAAGCTATCTAAATCCTTATCTGAATGAGCCACTTCATAATATGGATTTAATACTAATTCGACTTCACGTTGCATTTTTGCAAATAATAAACCGGTATTATATGCATCCACCAATCCATCATGAGCTCTACCTTCTGTACATATATCTGTAGCTATTAAGGCTTCTTCAAGTGAATATATTTTTTTCATCTTCATTTTGTCACTAAACTGCGGTTGACAATCAACCCATCGATCTAAAACAGATTGAAGCTTTGATGAAATATATATACTCTTTTTATCAACTTCACGAATTAACTGATTATTATCAGTATCACTCCAGGATATTCCAACTAATTCACCATCTGGAAGCCATTCTTCAAATCTTCTTAATACAATACTGAGTTTATCGGCATCAGATAAATTATCTTCTGTAATTCCAGTTAGATTAGTAATAAACTTATCAAGTTTTCCATATTCTGGCTTTACATATTTATTGAATGTATCATAGATATTAAAGTCTTGATCAAGTAGTACTGCACCAATTTGAATAATTTCCTGTCCACATCTGAATTCTTTTTTATATCCTTTTGGGACTTTACACATTTCTAAATCAACCACAACATATCTTTTCATTGATTTTACCTCCTCGTCTTAACGCTTTATTAAGTTCGCATAAAACTCAACGGTATCATCTGCACCAGTATCAATTATAGTTTTCGCTTTCTTGCATCCTTCCTTTGCTGAATTTGCTGCTTCTCTAATAGCATCATCGCAATCAACATAAGCATCAGCTACTCTTGTCATACCTTCATCATATACATTTGTTAAATACTCATTTGTATTATATTCTTCCTCAATACTTTCTAGTGCAACATATACGATTGTACCAGCTACAATTCCAGCTACAAATACTACTACGGGTACAATTGCGCCTGAAGCTCCTATTGTAACAAAACCTGCTGTAACTATTTCTGTCGCAACGGTTCCTGTAGCTGCAGATACAGCTCCATTTACAGAGCTTGTAGTAACATTACTCATTGTGGTTGCATCATCATATCCATTAATCTTTGATTCAATTAATGCTATTCCTCCACCAACAGCTGCTCCAACGGCAGAATTACTTGTTACCTTTTTCATAATATTTTTAATTGAAGTACCTAATGCCTTTTCAGCAATTTCTTTTG
>Ga0256404_1002520_pt1 | contig 40355 bp, 30 predicted proteins | sample RumenRJG_01DNA_FD_185990 | JGI IMG/M metagenome (GOLD analysis project Ga0256404, IMG submission 185990) | Bovine rumen microbial communities from Lethbridge, Alberta, Canada - RJG_01 | ecosystem: Host-associated > Mammals > Digestive system > Stomach > Rumen | place: Canada: Alberta | collected...
AACACTAAAAGGTCTGACACAGGCACAGCTTGGCTCAATGGTCAAACTGACCGGAGACCGCATACGTCAGTATGAAAATGATGTAAGAAAGCCAAAGGACGGGAAACTGATGGAAATTGCGGAAGCATTAGAAATCAATCCCACCACACTTTTTGAGCCGGATTACAATAATCCTAATAGTGTTATGCATACGTTTTTTGAATTGGAAGATATTTATGGTATGCGTTTTGAAAAAGTTGGAGATGTATATCAGCTTGTATTTGCCGAAGGTGAAGGCTACACTAATCCAAACTGGATCAAAGATGGAATTGCACAATGGACAAATAAACGCAATGAACTCCAACCGGATATCAACGATTCCGACGAAAAAATTTCTGAAAAAAAAGAAGAATATGCTATATGGAAAGCACGTTATCCTTATTGCTTTGGAGAAAATCTCCAGAAAAACAGTGAACTTATGAACCACTTTTATGCTAATACTGTTTCGCTCTTATCCCAAAACAGAAAAAGTATTTCCACTTTTTCAGAATTCTTTAAATCCATGCTGGCATTGGATTCTGAGAAAGTAGTTTTTAATATTTCCGTTACAAATGTCGAAAATGAACAATCCGCTCTTTTTACAATCAACCTCGACTATATTATGAATGCCTCTATAAACGTGCAACGCGCTTATATTAATTTTCATCAATGCTGGATGGATATGAAAGAAATTGGTATCAATGTACTTGAATACCCTTCACCTTATGAAGGTATCATGCACATTTCCCTTCGTTCTACCTGCCCACAAATTATTACTCTGTTTTCAGAATATGATAAAATGCAAAAAGAAAAGGCATCCCCTTCTTTTGATGAAGATACATACAATGCTGAAATTGAAGATACAATACGCTTATTTAATATACCGATAAAAGAATATGTGTAACAATTGGAGGGTCATATGTGGAAAGAAATATATTCTATTGACTTAAATTTATTAATAGGTGTTGTTGGCGGTATTTTTTCTGGTTTTTTTGTTTCCTACGTATTTCTCATTGAAGCAGAATATAGAAATCAGATTAACCATGTTAAAGAAATATTTACTCCCATATATGGAATTACTGCAACTTATTTAGCATATACACAGTTAAAAAAAACAAAGGGACGTAAGCATGCTAATAAAATCAACGAAATTGATAATGCAGGAAATATCGTAGGAACAAGCAAAATTATAGATTTATTAAATAATTATTGGAATGAACTGTCTTCCTTTTTTATAACCTATGAACCTTGGCAATATAAATTTAAACTAGGCGATATTCTGCTTGAAATAAATGCTATTATTTCTGACGGAAAATACATGATTCGTAATTCTCCAGAAGACTTCGCAGAAATATCAGAAAGATTAAAAACATGTATTGCCCTATTCGAAGAATGTGAACGTAATTACAAAAAAGAAATCCTTATACGCATTTGTACTAGCAAACTTATCCGAATATTTCTCTTGTTGTTCATTTCTATGATAATAGTATTAATAATTGCTGCATAAGGTATAAACACCAACCTTTGATATGCCCCTTGTCAAGTAGACAGGTAGATATTTTGTTTTTTGCTAGCATCAATTATACGAAAGTTTTACAAATACATATAATATCCGAAGTATCCCGAACAACCAGATTATTCCCATTATTCCGACTATTCGGGATACTATCATGTTATTACCATTCCAAAGGTTTTACAATGCTATTAATAAAACCAATTTCACTATCACTTAATCCGTATTTTTTATATAAATCCTCATCTGTCCACTTTTTTGAAAAATCTAATAATGGAACAAATGAAAAAACTAATTTAGACAAATTAACTGCACTTAACGACATTAATATAAGAAATCTTGCAAATTGTGTTTTTAAAAACAGATATGTATTATTTGCCTCTTCATATGAATCATAATTTCCAATCAAAAAATATGAATGAGTGCATACTTCCTTCGGTCCAATCACTTGCATAGATTTAGTTATAACATTAAATTTACCTTCTTTATTTGGTTCTCCTGCATGTTCTGCACTCATTTTGCTAATCATAACCTTATATTTATCAACTGTATCAAATCCTTTTGTAATTTCAGTAGGCTTAATATATGTTATACCATCACTTGCATACAATTTTATCGAATTTTGTTTCGTTTTTTTACTGATTCCACGATAATTTGTTGATAATCCATATGGCATAAGCGGACTAATAATAGAATCTATTGAGGCAAAATCATCTGATTCTAACACTTTGTGTAGAATTGATACTGCATTGTTGTATCTCACAAAGACATGGAATTCATTAAGCGGTCTTACCAATATGTTGGTCTCTCCAGATTTAATATTAGTAACTTCACATTCTCCGTCGTATTTATTATTCCAAAGAAAGTAGCAAACTCCACCACTTATGCTGATCTGCGGAAAACAATCTTTAGCATTAGTATAATCAACAAGCTTAAGTACTTTTCCATCATTTATCATACTATTACGAAATTCATCCAACCCCATTCCTCCAGCGAACCATCTCGACGGAGTAATCATTGAAAGGTAATTTGGTTTTAACTCTTTTCCCTGTTCAACAAAAAGATTATATATCGGTTTCGCTTGTCGGCCTGCCCCACCTGTCTCTAACTGATAAGGCGGATTGCCAACTACAGCATCAAATTTCATGTCTTTTCCTTCTTTCTTCCAATAATTAGCTTTCAACACCTTATCCGTAAACTGCTTAGGCTTATGTTCAAGCATATTAACCAAATCTTTGAAATAATGAGCATTAACTATACCTTTTTTATATCCCATCAAAGTTCTTTTTGTAATAGATTTAGCCATTTCTGTCTTACAGATAACAAATACATTTTCCTTGACTGTATCACTCCACAACTTATCTTCAACCTCAACAGTCAAGTCAACCTCCCTCACATCTTGTTTTCTTCTTCTGTACAAACTGTATGCTACATATAATGGATACAAACCTGTCTTTGAATTTATTTCCAAGATTTTTGCATCTTTTTTGGAGAGTGTTTCTTCAGTAACCTTCCCTCTATCCACAAATCGAGGTTTTTCTATTAAACTGTTATGCTCTGAATCATAAAAATCATATCCACCAAGGCAGTCACTCATATGCATATTAACTACTCTCCACGGTGTTAAAACAGTTTCTTTATCTGGGTTTTTGAAGCAACCAAACAATTCTGCTATCTTTTGTACACGCTCTGTCGGAGATAGTTCATCAGCTAACTTTACCGTATTTCTTATCTTTCTTCCAGCCGCCACAAAAACCTCAGCATCATAATACTTTATAAATGTTCTAAATAATTCCTTTGTAACACCTGTAGGCATAAACTCATCCCACGATGAATCATCTACAAGATCCACTAACTTCTCCATAGTGATATCTTCATCAAAATCAATGTCAGCACCATAAATCAATAACGGAATCCTAATGGATATTCCCCTGAGAATAGAAATTGCACTATTTTTTTGTTTCTTTTTTTCTGCAACTTCTGCTAAACGTGCCTCCTCTTCTGGAGTGCGTTCTCTCTTTGGCTTTTTCTGGATTCGCTCAACTTCTTCATACTCTTCATCTGTAAATCCCTGATGATTAATATCTATATCTTTTGACTTCATAGCAGCTTTTGAAGCACCTACAATTCCTTTCAACTTATTAAACTTTTCAATATCTAATTCATCCAATTTAAGCAATTCATCGTTATATAAATTTACATCATCAAATCCATTCTGCACTGCTCTATCAGCATATGCACGTTTTAACTGCTGCAGTAATCTATTTGTATCATATGATTTCATTTCAGTTCCATCTACGGCAATAACTGGACAATAATTCAAAAATTCACCCAAAATCCGCTTATCGGATTCACTTGTTTTCCCTGCTTTTGTAGATAATGCAACCGATTCCGCAACCATCTTTAAAGTTCTGTCCGGTGCAAAATCAAACACGTAACAACATTGCTTTATCTTACCATTTATATTACACGGAGACTGAACCCTGAATATTGTCTGTAAATAATTTGCGGCTGACGTCGAATACGAACCCGCCAACATAAATACAGCCGTCCATTCCGGGATGGTAACTCCTGTAGTTAATTTGCCACAAGATAAAGTGATAGTGTATCCATCATCTCCTGCATTTTTTATTGCCTTGCGGACTAATTCAAGTGCATTTTTTGACTCCTCATCTTTATCTCCATCCCCTGCTACATTGACAATTTCAAACGCACTACTTCCAAATACTGGATGATTATTCATCATATTCTGAAGAGCCTTAGCTTCCTTTACCCCCGGAACCATCCACAAGGAATGTTTAAACAGCTTCCGATATTCTTCACTGGAATATGGATAACAACTGTCTTTACTTTCTTTCGTTATAAGATTCAAAAAGCTTCTTACATCATCCTCGTGATAGAAGTCTCCAATTACTTTTCCTTCTGGAATTTCTTTTCTCTCACTACGCAAATCTCCTGTCCATGTTCTAAAAAATTCTCTAAAATTAAAAGCCTTATCTTCTAGTTCAACATATCTTTTATCACCTATTATTTTACCAAGGTCATATGTATAAATCTTTAATTCTGGCAATTCATCATACGGATTGGAGTCACCAAAATGTGCTATGTCCCAATCTCTTTTACATCTCTGCTCCATGACATAATCCCATGTATAAATATTATCATCATAATCATTAAGAATATTAAATGGCGTTCCTGACAGAGCCAGAAACTTTGTGTCATACCCCGACTCTTCTTTGACAATATTTTTTATTACATCATTGCCTAAAGCTGTAGTTGTTCCTTCATGTGCTTCATCAACAATGACGAAGTCCCAATTCGTCTCAAATACAGCAGTATTTTTTTCAAATTTACCATTTACTTGTGCAGAGCCACGTAAGTCCTGAATAGAGGCAAAGTAAACAAAATTCTTATGCGTAGACAATAAGTACTCAACTGTACTTCCATTATTTTTAGAACCATATTCATAGTCTTCTCTATTGCTAAAAATCTTTTTAAAATCTTCAAACCATCCTGCATCTACCACCGGTCTGTGAGTAATAATAATGGTCTTCTTAAAACCACATTCCTTAATAACCTGCAATGCTGATAAAGTCTTACCGAATCTCATTTTTGCATTCCATAACATACGATTCCCATTTTTAAACTGCTTTACGGTTTTCTTAATTGCTTCTTCTTGTTCTGGGCGGAACACAATAGGAACAAAATCATTTATAGGCATATTTCCTATGTTAGGTTGATTTTTCTTTACCGCTTCAATTGCTTTCAATGCTGTCTGTAAATCAACACTAAACCATTCTTTACTCGTTGAGCCATGAAGACTTTTCTTCTTAATATTTGAATTTGTTAGCACTCTATGAACATCATAATCTCTAAATGCTTTGACTACAATATTTCCACTACTATCCTTTATCGTCTTAACAGCTAGCTCTGTATGCAATAATTTCGGATCAACTCCTACTGTATTGGTGTATTGTTTAATACGCCTTGTTGCTGCTTGATTTAAATCATGACAATTCGCTGGCAACTCATCAATAGATTTATTCGTTTTTATTGTAGCATCACCAATTTTTACTAATCCCGCATGAGTCTCATCATTAATCTCGAAAATATAAATAAGCTTGTACTCAAAGGAATCTTGAAAAAAAAGTTCCATTTTACTCCACTCCTTTCATCATCGACTTAAAGTTTACTGTTTCTTCTGCTCTCCAATCCCTAATTTTACAATAAGGTGTGTCTGGATTTGCCGTCGTCTTAATATCATCGCAATTCTCTTCTTCATTTGGAACAAGGTAATCAAAAATAGACATTTGATGTTGTTCCTCTCTTGCGGAGCCATACGGAACTGTACATGTCAAACCATCCATCTGCCATAAATTCCATGATACAATATTTGCAATTTTCTTTAATTGCACTAACGTTGGTTCTTTACCAAATTTATATTTCATATTATCAATAAATGTATACAAAATATTTTCTCTAGCTAGTAGCAAATTATCTCCTTGAAATTCATATCCATAAGTACTTTGAACTGCTCTAATTGCCCACTTCATCCACGCATCTTCATCTTCTAAATTTTCATTCACTATACGAAACTTTCGATCAAGTAAACCAATACGTTCTTGAACAGGAATAATTTCGCCCGTAACCGTATCATAACGACTGACGAGATAAGGAGCTTCTCCACATGATATTTCTAATCTTCTTGCATCAATATAATCCTTCCATGTTTTGTTTTTCTCATCAGAAAAAATAATTTTTTCTTTTACTGTAATCCATCCGTTTTCTTTAGACAGGTTAAACACATTTCTTCGTCCAAACCATTGCTCATCAACCAGATTATTCTGCTCGTTACATACCCATGATGGGGTAAATACCTCTGCTTTATCTCTTGTTCTATTATTCTGATGTTCCCTTGCCTTAGTAATTCTAGGTTGAATAATTTTAGTATTTTTTCCTGTAATAAGACCTGCCGTAATCTCCCTATTAGCCTTATACAAATCTCCTAAATGTTCATAATCAGTCGTAGCCCATATGATGTTTTTCTTCATTGTTTTGTCTTTAAGTAGTATCTCCAATACAGATTTTCCATATTTAGCAATACTATCTTCCAATATATCTATTGTATTTTCCACATCAAACCTCCTTCCCGGCGGTTTAATAAATTATATCGTATTATCAGTCCCATAAACCATACATGTATAATCTATTTTTTTGCCTTGAATCTTGCATCTGCTGGTTTTTTCGCATTAGCAGGAATTAACCATGTCTTCCCCTTCTTAATTACACCATCAATTCTTCCACTAGCACATAAAACCCCAATTCTCCTCGATGATATATTCCATTTTTCTGACATTTCTACTGTAGTCAAATATTCCATCTGTATTCTCTCCTTATTTTCCTACAAATATTTACCAATCGGAAATCCTCTTAAAATCTCTCTATCCTCTTCTGACATCATTTGCAAATAATCATTTGCTTCTGCTTTTCTGTTCAATAACGCACATGCACCGCATTTTATTTGTAAATTATCCGTAGACTCTAAAATCTCGTTTAACTCTTGTTTATCTGTATCATCTAGTTCTGCAACACGCTTCTTTATCTGCCATCTATTAATTTTTACATATTCCAATCCGTCATCAACCGTTAATATTTTTTCAACAATATATTGTGCTAAATCCAATAACTTTTTATTTCCATTCTTGTCATATGCCTCTATTAATCCTATTACTGAATAATTCAAAGTATCAAATGTATAGTGATTTATATCAGCATTATCCACCTGATGAACTAGTTCCGCATAATCATACTTATACAAATATGCTAATACATTACCTCTCAACTCACTAAACAGCGGAACTTTGTAAAAATTATTATTTTCTCTTACGTAACCTTGATACTTACTTTCATAAATCCTGTTTGCAAAGACAATTTTTCCTTCTTGTTTGCAAATGATAAACAAATAGACTTTTCCACTAATCCATAAATCATATGTATATAATTGCTGTTCATTAATTAGCAGTTTTCCTCTGTAAATTTCAACCAACCTCAACATTGATTGTATTTCACCTTCCGTCAAATGTTCAAATGATGTTTCAATGACAATATTGGTTTCTATACAAATTGAATTCAAATTAATAATAAAGTTTAAATCATCTTCCAAATCATTATCTAGCTTCGGGTTACTATACGGTAATTTAAAATTACCAATATACAGCTCTTGACTATGCTTCAAATCCAATAAAAAAGCTGCATCATTCGCCAATTCACTAAGTGAACTCTTTTTTTCAAAATTAAATCTTCCTGTATTCCAATTAAGTATTAGATTTTTACTCAATTTAATTATTCGTTCATCATCTGTTCCTGTAATCACCTCATATTTTTTATAAAAAATCTTATCACCTATTCTTATAGGTTGGTTTACCTCCTGTTTAATAAACATCTGAATTCCTTTTTCTATTTCAACAGGATACCATATATCTGATTTTTCATTATTTGCATAAAAGCAAACATCCCCCACAGACACTCTCTGTATAAATTCATATGGAGATGCAGTTCCAAATGCTGTCGCCTGTAATTTATTATACTCGTGTAGTTGTTTAACATTAACAGATTTTGGAACTATTTGTCCCCTGCCCGAACCTTGTTTATGTGATTCAAATATAAACTGCTTACAAATTCTTCTCATTTCCTCTGGTGTTTGTTTCATTTTACATAAAACAACGTTAATCTGCTTTTTATTCTTCTTCTTTTTTGCTTCATCCAAATACATTTTTATCTTTGAAGGAAATAAAATACCATAAAAAATCTCAGCCTTGTTATTTGATAAAAGAACTCTAAAATACAAAACACCTCTGTCATTATAGTAATTTTCTAATACATCCAAATCTATGGGAAACTGTATCCTCTGCTTATTAATTTCCTTTTGTTCAGCATCCCATTTTCCTTTTATTTGAACTGGTATTTTATCATCAAAGGATTTGTTACTAAACTTCACTTCATTAAACACATAAATATATCCATCCCATGATAATTCTTTGTCCATAGAATTAAAACTACTATCCAAATAATCGCTATCAATAATTGGACCTTCTAAAGCTCTAATTGCTCTTTTTTCTATTTTTGTATTTTCGATTTTATTCATTCTTCTAATATCACCTCAATTATATTATATTCACTTATCGGAACAATATCAAGAAAAAAATACTAGAAATCTTTTACCTACCTACTTCAGTTTATTGTCTAATTATCTATAAAAACTGCAAGCATTTTGCAAGCACACAAAACGGGAAGCCTTGATTTATAAGGCTTCCCGCTATTTTCACATCACTCAAACTCAATCGTTCCAGGTGGTTTACTCGTCAAATCATAGAATACTCTATTTACCCCACGAACCTCATTAATAATTCTGCTCATTACTGTCTGCAATACCTCAAATGGAATTTCTGCTGCTTCTGCTGTCATAAAGTCAACTGTGCGGACTGCTCTTACTGCAACAGCATAATCATAAGTTCTTTCATCACCCATTACACCAACTGAACGCATATTTGTAAGTGCTGCAAAATACTGGTTAGGCATCCAAGGTGCCTCTTTGCCATTTGCTTCCTTATAAGCTTTTGCTGCTTTGTCAACCTCTTCTCGGTAAATTGCATCAGCATCCTGTACAATTCGTACCTTTTCTGCTGTTACCTCTCCGATGATTCTGATTCCAAGTCCAGGACCTGGGAATGGCTGACGATATACTAAATAATCAGGTAAGCCAAGTTCAAGACCGGCCTTACGGACTTCGTCTTTAAAAAGATTTCTAAGTGGCTCAATAATGTCTTTGAAATCAACATGCTCTGGAAGTCCTCCAACGTTGTGGTGAGATTTAATTACTGCTGATTCACCACCAAGACCTGATTCCACGATATCAGGATAAATAGTTCCCTGTGCAAGGAAATCAACCTTACCTATCTTCTTAGCTTCCTCTTCAAAAACTCTTATGAATTCTTCACCGATAATTTTACGTTTCTGTTCAGGTTCTGTAACACCTGCAAGCTTCTCATAGTAACGCTCGGCTGCATTTACTCTGACGAAATTAATCTCGAAAGCTCCGCCTTTACCAAATACGCTTTCAACTTCATCTCCCTCGTTTTTACGAAGAAGTCCATGGTCTACGAATACACAGGTAAGCTGTGGTCCTACGGCTTTAGCAAGTAATGCTGCAAGAACCGATGAATCAACACCACCTGATAATGCAAGTAATACCTTACCGTCACCAACTTTTTCCCTTACTTCCTTGATTGCATTTTCAACGAATGAGTCCATTCTCCAAAGTCCCTGGCAGCCACATACATTTCTAACGAAATTGTAAAGCATTTTGCTGCCTTCCTGTGTATGAAGAACTTCAGGATGGAACTGGATTGCATAAAGATTTTTGTCAGGATTTTCTGCTGCTGCAACAGGACAATCTGCTGTATGTGCAGAAATCTTAAAGCCCGGAGCTACATTTGAGATGTAATCAAAATGACTCATCCAGCAAATAGTTTTCTCTTCTACATTTGCAAATAATGGCGAACTCTTATCAACCATTACCTCTGTTTTACCGTATTCACGTACAGGTGCTTTTTCAACTTTACCACCAAGGACATGCTGCATAAGCTGAGCGCCATAGCACAATCCAAGTACAGGAATACCTAATTCAAATAATTCTTTCTTATATGTTGGTGAGTCTGCTTCATAACAACTATTTGGCCCACCTGTTAAAATGATTCCCTTAGGGTTCATTTCTTTGATTTTCTCAAGTTCTGTTCTGTAAGAATAAATCTCACAATATACATTACATTCACGAACACGTCTTGCAACTAATTGGTTGTACTGTCCACCGAAGTCCAGAACAATTATCATCTCTTTTTCCAAGCCCGTTTCCTCCTAAAATATTTTCAAATCAAATTCGTTTTGATATTCTAAAATGTATTTCTAACACTTTATTAAGTATAAGAAAAAAGACAGGCAATGTCAAGCAACATCACCTGTCATAAATATTAAATCTGAATATATCATTTTCTGTATAAAACAGAAACTATATTTTCCGCTGTATAATTTCATACTCTATAATCTTATACTTTATAATTTTATACTTAAATTATTTTATACCTAATTATCTTATACTTCCTCAGCTCTCATCTTTTCTTCCTGCTCTTTCTGGATATCAGGGAATGCTGAAAGCATTGGTTCAAGATTTACGTCATCTTTCTTAATCTTACGCTTTGTATAGTTTCTTGTAATTTTAACAACTGTTCCTGATAATGCCAATACGCCGATTAAGTTAGGAATTGCCATAAGACCGTTGAGTGTATCTGCAATACTCCATGCAAGACTTAAGTTAAGTGTTGCACCAACTACGATGAAGCATACAAATATGATTTTATAGAATACCATTGATTTTGTTCCAAATAAATATTCAATCGCCTTTGTTCCGTAGAATGACCAGCCAAGAACTGTCGAAAATGCAAACAGTAAAATCGCAATTGCTAACAATTTTGCAGCCACATCACCAAACTTCTGTGAAAATGCATATGTAACAAGGGATACACCATTAATTTGTTCAACTTTAACAGAATCTACTACTATGTTACCATTTGAATCTTTAACTGTTTTACCGTTTGAATCCTTTGCTGCATTTCCCTTAATTGACATTATATTTGTATATATGTAATCATCTTCGGTTCTGTCCTCTTTCTTAGAAGCATTTACATAATATGAATTTCCATAGGCCTTCAGTTCAAGATATTCGCCATCTGCAGGTGCCTCTGTATACAATTTAGCATTTCCATTACTATCGACATCGATAACTAATGTACTGTACTCTTTGTCAATAAGTGGAACTTCTTTATCCTCATCAATATGCTCAGCTATGCTGAATGTCTGACTGTCTGTTGTAATATTTGCAAATACTTTTGCCTGTGATTTTGCATCTGAACTACTTGATAATAATACAAATGCTGTTAATGTGCAGACAATTATTGTATCAAAGAATACTTCGAAAATCCCCCACATGCCCTGGATAACAGGCTCTTTAACGTCTGATGATGAATGAACCATTACGGATGAACCAAGACCTGCTTCATTTGAGAATACGCCACGCTTAAATCCCATTGTAGCCGCTCTCTTTATTACATAACCACCGATACCACCGCCTACTGCTGACACATTAAATGCATCTTTGAAAATACTTCCAAATACATATGGTATCTGTCTATAATTTGTAAAGAAAATAACAAGTGCGCCGAGAATGTATGCTAATGCCATAAATGGTACAAGTTTCTCTGTAACTCTGCCTATACGCTTAATTCCACCTAATACAACAAGCGCTGCAATTACCGCAAGAATGATACCCATAACAAGAGTAGGTATTCCGAAGTTACTATGCATCGCATCTGCAATCGAATTAACCTGAGTCATATTACCGATACCAAATGACGCAAGTACACAGAAGATTGCAAATAATACTGCAAGGAATTTAGCAATTTTCTTCATTCCTTTTTTACTTCCAAGACCATCTTCCAGATAGTACATCGCACCACCTGACCATTCGCCATACATATTCTTTCTTCTATAATAGATACCCAGAACATTTTCAGAGAAGTTAGTCATCATTCCGAAAAACGCTGACACCCACATCCAGAATATAGCTCCCGGTCCACCAACTGTAAGTGCTGTGGCAACACCTGCTATATTACCTGTACCTATCGTGGCAGCTAAGGCTGTAGAAAGTGCCTGAAACTGTGAAATTGCCTTCTTATCCTTTGTCTTTGTTACGTGTCTCTTCTTAAATATTGCGAAAAATGTTTCATCGCCAACGATTTTCGCTCTTACTATCTGGAAGAATCCTGTTCTGATACTCATCCAGATACCGGTCGAAATAATCAGAATAAGCATAGGGATACCCCATACCCATTCGTTAACTACGCCATTTATCCTGGCTACCTGATTAACAAATGCATGCATTTTCTTTTTCTCTCCTTAATTTTCATAGATTATATGTGAACTTTATAAAACCACTTCTGACTAAAAACACAATATCCTAATTATACATAAGATATCCTTAATTATGCAAGTAGTTTCTTACATTTTTCTACATAAATCATCAAATTTCAGATTTTATTTCACTCTACATATACAATGCTTCAGATATATTTACTTATCTTCTAAATATTTCTTCAGATATTTACCGGTATATGATTTCTTATTCTTCACAACCTCTTCAGGTGTTCCTTTTGCGATAACTGTTCCACCGTTATCTCCACCCTCAGGTCCTATGTCTATAATATAATCGGCTACTTTAATTACATCTAAATTGTGTTCGATAACCACGACTGTATTTCCGTCATCAGATAATTTTCTTAGAATCTCCACTAATTTATGAACGTCTGCAAAATGAAGTCCTGTTGTAGGCTCATCAAGAATATAGATTGTTTTACCTGTTCCACGTCTGCTAAGTTCTGTAGCTAACTTAACTCGCTGTGCTTCACCACCTGATAATGTAGTTGATGGCTGGCCTAATTTAATATATGAAAGTCCTACGTCATATAATGCCTGAATTTTACGATAAATTGATGGAACATTTTCGAAGAATTTAAGTGCCTCTTCAACTGTCATATCAAGTACATCAAAGATGCTCTTGCCTTTATACTTAACTTCTAAGGTTTCTCTGTTATAACGTTTTCCTCCACACACCTCGCAAGGCACATATACATCAGGTAAGAAATGCATTTCTATCTTAATTATACCATCACCGGAACAAGCCTCACATCTTCCGCCTTTGACATTGAAACTGAATCTGCCTTTCTTGTAGCCTTTCATTTTAGCATCTGATGTGCTTGCAAATAAATCTCTAATCTGGTCAAATACACCTGTATATGTCGCAGGATTAGAACGTGGTGTTCTTCCTATCGGAGACTGGTCAATGTTAATTATCTTGTCTAGCTGCTCCGTACCCTCAATAGTATCATGGTTACCCGGTATAGTTCTTGCTCTGTTGAGTTTCTTAGCCAATGCTTTATAGAGAATCTCATTTACAAGGGAACTCTTTCCGGAACCTGATACACCGGTTACGCATGTCATAATTCCAAGTGGAAAATCTACATTGATATTCTTTAGATTATTCTGTCTTGCACCTTTTACGGTAATCCAGCCCGTAGGCTCTCTTCTGGTGTCTGGAACAGGTATCTTTATACGTCCGCTAAGATATGCTCCTGTAATTGAATTCTCATTCTGCATAATCTCCTCTGCCGTACCCTCTGCGACAACCTGTCCGCCATACTCACCTGCCCCCGGACCTATGTCTACGATATGGTCTGCCGCTAACATAGTATCTTCATCATGTTCTACAACTATTAATGTATTTTCCAAATCTCTCAGGTGTGTAAGTGTATTAATGAGTTTATCGTTATCTCTCTGATGCAGTCCGATACTTGGCTCGTCTAAGATATAAGCAACGCCCACAAGACCTGAACCAATCTGTGTGGCAAGTCTTATTCTCTGCGCCTCACCACCCGACAATGATGCTGTACCACGCGACAATGTCAGATAATCAAGTCCTACGTCCATTAAGAATTTAATTCTTGCTTTGATTTCTTTAAGAATCTCACCGCCTATGAACTTCTGTCTGTCAGTTAATTCCATATCCTCTAAGAATTTATGCAAATCTCTTATAGACATCGATGTTATCTCATGGATATTTTTATCAGAAACAGTTACTGCAAGTGAAGATTTCTTAAGTCGCTGGCCTTTACATTCTTTACAAGGTGTAATCGTCATAAATTCCTCATATTCCTGTTTCAGTGTCTCTGAACCTGTTTCTCTGTATCTTCTCTCTTCATTCTTAATAAGTCCCTCAAATGCCACATCATATATACCCTCACCTCTTTGACCGCGATAATATACTTTCACGCATCTGCCATTTGTTCCATTAATGATTACATCTTTTGCTGTTTCGCTTAACTCCTCAAATGGTGTATCTAACGAAAACTTGTATTCCTTAGCAAGCGCTTCTAAGATTGCATGTGTATAACTGCCTTCTTTGCCACTTGACTGCCAGCCCATTGCCACGATTGCTCCGTCATTTATACTGATTGATTTATCAGGAATCATAAGGTCTACGTTAAATTCCATCTTATAGCCTAATCCATAACATGACGGACACGCACCAAATGGATTATTGAACGAGAAACTTCTTGGCTGTATCTCATCAATACTAATCTCACAATCAGGGCATGAGAAACTCTGGCTGAAATTCATAGGCTCGCCGTCAACCACATCTACAACCATAAGTCCGTCAGCTATATCAAGTACAGTCTCTATAGAATCTGTGAGACGTTTCTCTATCCCCTCTTTGACAACAAGTCGGTCTACAACTATGTCAATATTATGTTTCTTATTCTTCTCAAGCTTAATTTCTTCGCCTAAGTCATACATATCGCCATCAATCTGTACTCTTACATATCCTGCTTTCTTAGCACGTTCTAAAACTTTAACGTGTTCACCCTTACGTCCTCTTACGACTGGTGCTAATAACTGAATCTTCGTTCTCTCAGGCAATGTCATAATCTGGTCTACCATCTGGTCGACCGTCTGCTTTGATATCTCTCTTCCACATTTAGGACAATGTGGTATACCTATTCTTGCATATAATAATCTGAAATAATCATATATTTCCGTAACAGTTCCCACCGTAGAACGTGGATTTCGGTTAGTTGATTTCTGGTCTATCGAAATAGCAGGCGATAATCCCTCTATGCTTTCTACATTAGGTTTCTCCATCTGTCCTAAGAACTGTCTTGCATATGATGACAGCGATTCCATATATCTTCTCTGTCCCTCTGCATAAATCGTATCAAATGCAAGTGTAGATTTACCCGAACCGCTAAGTCCCGTAACTACCACAAATTCATTTCTTGGAATATTCAAATCAATATGCTTAAGATTGTGTTCTGCTGCCCCTTTAATCTTTATAAATTGTCTCCCTGATTTATTTTTATCATTAACTTCTTTCACAATTTACCTCATTTCTATCTGCTGAAATATTTCATATTCGTTTTAATCTGTTCATATTCTTTGAAACTTTTTATCTTTCGAATTACACATATATCTTTAACATTTTCACATTCTTTGAATATCATTACTACATATCTCTTAACTGCTCTTTTAGTTTAATCATCTGGTCACGCAGGTCTGCGGCTGCCTCAAAGTTAAGTTCCGAAGCGGCTTTCTGCATTTCTTTCATAATCTTGTTAATAAGCTTTTCGATTTCTTTCCTGCTCATTGATTCAGGATCTTTTTCTAACTTATCAACCGTCTCAACAGCTTCTTTCGTGATACTTATTCTTTCTCTTACCGCTTTCTTAATGGTTGTCGGCGTGATTCCATGCTCTTCATTATATTTTTGCTGTATACTTCGTCTTCTATTCGTCTCGTCTATGGCAACTCTCATAGAATCAGTTATCTTATCAGCATACATTATAACATGTCCCTCTGAGTTTCTCGCTGCTCGTCCTATCGTCTGGATAAGTGAAGTCTCTGACCTTAAGAAGCCTTCTTTATCAGCATCTAATATTGCTACTAATGTAATCTCAGGTATATCTAATCCCTCTCTTAAAAGGTTGATACCGACTAATACGTCAAATACATCAAGTCGCATATCTCTTATAATCTCTGTTCTCTCTAATGTATCTATATCAGAATGGAGATATTTTACCCTGATTCCGACTTCTTTCATATAGTCTGTCAAATCTTCTGCCATTCGCTTGGTAAGTGTCGTTACTAACACTTTATTCTTCTTCGCAACTTCTTTATTGACCTCACTAATTAAGTCATCTACCTGACCTGCTACCGGCTTAACTGTTACTTCCGGATCTAATAATCCGGTAGGCCTGATAATCTGTTCAGCCCTTAACAGTTCGTGTTCCTCTTCATATACATTCGGTGTAGCTGACACGAATAACATCTGGTCTATCTTACTTTCAAATTCTTCGAAATTAAGCGGTCTGTTATCCTTAGCCGACGGAAGTCTGAAGCCATAATCTACAAGTGTCGTCTTTCTGGACTGGTCGCCCGCATACATTCCCCTTACCTGCGGAATCGTAATATGCGATTCATCTACAATCATAAGGAAATCATCTGGAAAATAATCTAATAATGTATGTGGAGTTGCTCCCGGTTCTAATCCTGCTAAATGTCTTGAATAGTTCTCTATTCCCGAACAAAAGCCTGTCTCCCTCATCATCTCTATATCAAAATTAGTTCTCTCTGCTATTCGTTGTGCCTCTAATAATTTATCCTCACTTTTGAAGTATTCTACGCGCTCTGCTAATTCTTTCTCAATACTTTTAGCTGCAAGTTCAATCTTCTCTTTAGGTACGACATAGTGTGAAGCCGGGAATATGGCGATATGCTCTAACCTGCTCTTAATCTCACCTGTCAGCGTGTCAATCTCTGTTATTCTGTCAATCTCATCTCCAAAGAACTCAACTCTTACTGCATTTTCAGATGATGTTACCGGAAATATCTCCACGACATCGCCACGTACCCTGAATGTTCCTCGCTTGAAGTCCATATCATTTCTCGCATATTGTATATCTACTAATTTCTTTAATACTTCATCTCTGTCCTTAACCATTCCCGGTCTTAATGATAACACCATATTCTGGTAATCTATAGGACTTCCCAAACCATATATACAAGATACACTTGAGATTATTATTACATCTTTTCTCTCTGATAATGCCGCTGTTGCCGAATGTCTTAACTTATCTATCTCTTCATTAATTGATGAATCTTTCTCTATATAAGTATCTGTTGACGGCACATATGCTTCCGGCTGATAATAGTCATAATATGAAACGAAATATTCAACTGCATTTTCCGGGAAAAATTCCTTGAATTCCCCATATAACTGCGCCGCCAAAGTCTTATTATGAGCCAGTACAAGTGTAGGCTTATTAAGCTGCTCGATCACATTTGCCATCGTAAATGTCTTACCTGAACCTGTTACACCAAGCAATGTTTCAAACTGATTGCCCTCTTTAAAACCCTTAACAAGCTCCTTAATCGCCTGCGGCTGGTCCCCTGTCGGTTTATATTCTGATACAAGTTTAAACTTCTTATCCATAATTCTGACCTTTCAAACTTATTTATAAATTAACTTAATTTCACTATAATATATTTTTCAAACATACATTCGTTTCACTATAATATAAATTTTCGAACATACATTCGTTTCACTATAATATAGCACATATTTTTATAAAATGCTACTACTCTTTAATAAAACTCCATAACAAATAAGAGCTTTTATACTTAACAAAATAGGAAAGTGAAAATCTTCTTACTTCATTATGTATAAAAACTCTTTTTAAATTAATCTAATCCTTTTACAACTTCGATTGCCTTTGTAAGCTGTGGGTCATCTGAATGTTTTAATGCCCACACATTTGTAACATCTTCAGGAAGTTTTACTTCGTAATCCGGTTCAATACCTATTCCATGAATGTTACTGTCATCAGGAAGATAATATTTACCAATTGTAAGCTTAATTGCTGTTCCATCACTAAGTCCGAATGTTGACTGCATTATGCCCTTGCCGAATGTCTTGGTTCCGACAAGTTTACCTCTGTCATAACATTTAACTACGCCTGCAAATACCTCTGATGCACTTGCACTGTTCTCATTTACCAGTACGCAAAGTGGCATATCTGTTATAATTCCATCATTCTCTGTGTAATATCTCTCCTGCTCGCCATCTTTAGTCTCACTGTAGAGAAGTAATTTATCTTTTGGCAGGAAGTAATTAAGAATTGCCTGTATACATTCTAATTGTCCACCCAGATTATCTCTAAGGTCTACAATTACTCTTTCCATTCCCTGTGATTTCAAATCATTAATAGCTTCTTCTACCTGCTCTGTAGATGTTCCCGTAAACTGGTCTATAATGATATAGCCAATGTTATCTTCAAGCATTTCATAAGACACCACGTCTATAAGAACTTCTCTTAATTTCATATCGGCATCTATGGTTTCTTCGCCTCTTTTAAGCTGCATCTTGACTTCTTTGCCCTCTTCGCCTTTAATGTCAGCTAATAACTCATCTAAGGTTTCATCAGTAAGAACATTGTCATTTATCGAATATATCGTATCACCGGCTTCTATTCCTGCATCTTTAGCAGGCGAATCATCATACACCTTAGTTACCGTAATTACTTTAGTTTCATTATTCTGTGTAACAGATATTCCGAGTCCCACATATTCACCCTCTGATGACTGTTTAAGTGATTTAACCTCGTCCTTTGTATAATATACGGAATATGGATCATTTAATGATTCTAACATTCCTTTATACATTCCTTCTGTTAGTACATCATCCTCAACATCTTCCATAAAATATTTATCAATATACTGTTTGATAATTGAAGATTTGCTGCTTCCTGTAAGTGCTGATGTACCGACATTATCTGAAATCTTTCCTGACTTAGTAAGTGCACTCTCAATAATATTAGATAATATTATCAGTATAAATACAATGGCAATTCCCCAGATGACACCTGTTATAAGTCCTGCAAAATATGACTTCTTACCACGTTTATTGCCATTATTATCTGAATTATTTCCGCCATTGTAGCCATTATCTCCGGAATAATTATTTCCATTATTATAGCCATTATTTCCTGTGAAATTGTTTCCATTGTTATAACCGTTATTTCCTGTGAAATTGTTTCCACTATTATAACCGTTATTTCCCGTAAAGTTATTGCCACCATATTGGTTACCGGCATTATAATTGCCATTTCCAGCGTAGTTATTTCCATAATAACGATTTGAATTATTTATATCTTCTTTATTTTCATTATCCATTTTATTCTCCATTCCGCTACTATTCTATATAAAACTCTATCAAGTTATATTTATCATAGATTAGCCAACATAATTATGTGGATTAACATATGCAGGTGGCCAGCTTCCGTCATAGGTACCTATTCCGAAATGTAAATGTGGTCCACTCGTCTGTCCTGTCAGACCGACATAACCTATTACCTGTCCTGCTTCAACATAATCTCCACCTGAAACTATATAATATGCCATATGCATATACACGCTTATAAGATTATCACCATGATTTATAACTACCCAGTTTCCTGCTGAACTACTACTTCTTGCCCATGCAACTACACCGCTTGCCGTAGCTACAATAGGTGTTCCGACAGGTGCACCTATGTCGATACCTTTATGGAATTCGCTGCTTGAGGAATTACCAAACGGATCACCACGCAGACCATAATCAGATGTTATTCTTCTTGAACTTGGGCAAGGCCATACAAATGAACCACCACCACTGTTATTGTTATTATTATCTGAGTTGTTATCCGAGTTATTGTTAGTATTGCTTGCATTATTCTGTCTGTTTAACTCTTCCTGTCTGCGTCTCTCTTCCTCTTCTCTCCTCTTTCTTTCCTGCTCTTCTTTAAGCTTACGTTCTGCCTCCTGCATTGCTGCAATGAGCTGTTTCTGATCCTCAATATCAGCTTTCATTGCTTCGGCTTCGCTCTCAGCATCTGATATCTCCTGTTGTGTTGCCGCAAGCTGAACACGCTTAGCTTCAACTAACTTCTCCATAGATTCCTGCTCTGCATTTGCTTCCTCTAAAAGAGTCTGGAGATTATCTTTCTCCGTCTGAAGTGTAGCCTTAGTCTCCTCTATCTGCTTCTTTGTCTCTCGCATCTTATCAAGCATATTTCTATCATATGTAGTTAATTCCGAAATATACTCTGCTTTATTCAGGAAATCTCCAAGACTTCCTGAACCTAACATCATCTCCATATACTGAGTCTGTCCATTTTCATACATAAATCTGATTCTTAACTTCATAGATTCATACTGCGACTGGATGTCCTCTTCCTGGGCTGCAAGTTTGACATTTATTTCTTCAATCTCAGCCTGTTTGGCAGTAGCTTTATCATTCAAATCTACTATCTTAGCTGATACCTCTTCTAACTTGCTGTCCATTGTCTTAATATATTCATTCATATCATTCTTCATGGTCTCAAGCTTGTCTAACGTATCCTGGATATCGTCTAAATCGTTCTCCATATCCTGCTGTTTCTTCTTCTCTTCATCGATACTGGTTGCTTTAAGAGGCTGTGCAAGTCCGATAACCATTGCACTTGCAATGAGTACACACACTAAGCCTAACAATCTTTTCTTCAAATCAAATCATCCTTTCGAGACTTCCACACACTTTCTATCTGTTTACATTTGCAAGTATATCTTCTGATAGGTGCCATATTAATCTTCATTATCAAATATTCTGATACTGCCTTTATACATTCAAATGTTTTCTGATTGTAATCATACTACCTGTAAGACCAATTCCTGCACCTACGATTAATGCCATTGGTAAAATAAATGAGAATATGGTTGCTGAGCTGATAAATGATACCTGACTTGTAAATGTCTGAAACTGTGACATAAGGTACACAATTACCTTCTGGTAAATACCCATAAGTACAATTACAGGAAGTATAGCTCCGATTAAACCGATAATTACACCCTCTACTATAAATGGGGCTTTTACAAACATATCTGTTGCACCGATTAACTTCATAATTCGAATTTCTTCTTTTCTTACTGTAATACCTATCATAACCGTATTACTTATAAGGAAGATACCTACAGCTAACAGAATTATGATTATGGCTACTGATATGTATCCAACCATTTTTGCAAAATCTGTAAGTGTATTAGCAGTTACCGGAGAATCATTAACTTTTCTTACTCCGTCTAATGATTTAAGATAAGATACTAATGCATCCTGCATCGTTAAATCATTCAGATAAATCTCATAATTCGCTGAACTTTTAAGTGGATTATCATCTTTAAAGCCCTCTGCAAGATCTAAATCATCTTTAAAATACTGCTTACTAAAGCTGTCCCACGCTTCATCGGCAGAAGTATATTTTATTCTGGATACTTCTACTCTCTTCTTTATCTTATCGCCTATATCCTTTATCTGGTCTTCTGTTACATCATCATTAAAAAATACTGTAACGCAGACTGAATCCTCAGCCTCTTTAACCATATATTGAAAATTGGCAATAATAGCATAAAATACACCCATAAGAAATATACAGGCTGCTATCGTACCAATTGATGCCAGTGAGAAAAGTTTATTTCTCTTTATATTCTTTATACCTTGTCCGCAATTGTATGCAAATGTACTAACCTTCATAAATGTATTCACCTTTTTTCTCGTCGCTAAGTATTACGCCTTTATGCATTGTAATTACACGTTTATTCATTGCATCAACGATTTCTCTGTTATGTGTTACCACTAATACAGTCGTTCCTCGTTTATTAATCTCCTCTAAGAGCTTCATAATCTCCCATGAGTTTTTAGGATCTAAGTTACCTGTAGGCTCGTCCGCAAGCAATATAGGTGGATTGTTCACAAGCGCTCTTGCGAGTGCTACTCTCTGCTGTTCACCACCTGATAATTCCTTCGGAAATGAACGATATTTCTCAGATAATCCTACTAATGACAACATTGCAGGCACTCTCTTTTTAATAACTTTCTTAGGAGTCTCCACAACTCTCTGTGCAAATGCAATATTATCATATACATTTCTATCTTTAAGCAGTCTGAAGTCCTGGAATACAACACCTATTCCTCTTCTGTGTTCTGCTACTTTTCTCTTCTTTATATTATTCAAAAATCTGCCATTGACATATATTTTTCCACTGGTTGGCTCTAACTCTTTAAGCAATAGTTTGATAAGAGTAGACTTACCCGAACCACTGTTACCAACAATAAAAACAAATTCTCCTTCATCAATCTTTAAACTTATATTTTTAATTGCAGGTGCACCTGTAGAATATGACTTACTAACATCTTCTAATACTATCATACAAGGTTCCTCAACTTTCTAAATCTTTTAAAAAGACCTGCACTCAGGCAAGACTTTTTATTTTGTTTTCCAATCTGTTTATCTATATTTTTCATTCAATCATTCTACAATATTTTATTCTAATAGTCTATATTTTCCATATATTTCATATATTTAACAACCATTAATGCAATCTTAAATGTGATTGCATCATCAAATACTCTTAAGTCAAGATTAGTAGTCTTCTGCAGCTTATCTAATCTGTATACAAGAGTATTTCTGTGGATATATAACTGTCTTGAAGTCTCTGAAACATTCAGGCTATTCTCAAAGAATTTATTAATTGTAGATAATGTTTCCTCGTCGAATTCATCAGGTGATTTGCCATCGAAAATCTCTTTGATAAACATTTTACAAAGAGGCATTGGTAACTGATAAATAAGACGGCCGATTCCTAATCGGTTATATGCAATAACTTTCTTATCGCTATAGAAAATCTTACCAACATCTAAGGCAAGCTTAGCCTCTTTAAATGACTTAGATACTTCCTTAATATCGTTAACTATTGTACCGTATGCGATATTCACTTTAGCCATTGCCTCTGAATTAGACATATCTAACAATGTATTGGCAATCTTATCCATATCTGCATATGTCTGACCTTCTGCCACTTCTTTAACAAGGATAATATTCTTCTCATCAACTGCTGTTATGAAATCTTTAGATTTACCTGAGAATAATCCTCTTATAGTCTCTAAAGCATTAGTATCTTTCTCATGCTTTGTCTCTATAATAAATATAATTCGTTTCACATCTGTTTCTATGTGAAGCTTCTTAGCTCTTGAATAAATATCTACCAAAAGCATATTATCAAGCAAGAGGTTCTTAATAAAGTTATCTTTATCGTAACGCTCTTTATACGCAACTAACAGATTCTGAATCTGAAATGCTGCCATCTTTCCCACCATATACACATCATCTGTACTGCCTTTAGCCAGTAAAATATATTCAAGCTGGTTATCTTCGCTCACTTTAAAAAACTGAAAATCTGAGACAACCTGACTATCTGCCTGAGAATCCACGAAAGCTAATACTGCTGCTTCATTCTCTTCAGCACCATTAAATGTCGATGCCAATACTTTACCTTCTGTGTCCATTACACACATATCAATTCTTGTTATGTTTTTAAGTCCTTCTATTGTATTAAGAAGTATTTGATTTGATATCATTCGCTTCACTCCCATATTTTTTAATCGGATATAGTTATATTAAACTATTTTGACCAAAAAAAAAAGAGGAAATACACATTTTTTATGTATTTCCTCAAAAATTCACATATTATTCATTAATTGAATTATAAATTTTAACTAGTTAGCAATTACCTTCTGTGTATCTTTATCAAAGATATGTAATTTTGATGTATCAATTGCAATCTTGATTGTATCACCAGGTCTTGCTGTTGTACGAGGGTTAACTCTTGCTGTACAGTTGAACTGTTCAATATCGAAGTATAAGAATACTTCAGCACCAAGCATCTCGTATAATCTGATAGTAGCTTCGATTACGCTATCCTGTCTTGCATCGATAAATACTTCTTCATCATGGAAGTCTTCTGGTCTGACACCCATAACAACTGTCTTATCAATGTAGTCACCATCGATAAGTGCTTTAGCTTTAGCTTCCGGAACTTTGATTGAATGAGCACCAAATACTAATAATACATCTGAACCAGACTGTGTAACCTGTGCATCGATGAAGTTCATCTGAGGTGATCCCATGAATCCTGCAACGAATAAGTTACATGGATTATCATATAAGTTCTTAGGTGTATCTACCTGCTGTGCAATACCATCTTTCATAACTACGATTCTTGTACCAAGTGTCATAGCCTCTGTCTGGTCATGTGTAACGTAGATAATTGTTGTCTCAAGTCTCTGATGTAATTTAGAAATCTCAATTCTCATCTGTACTCTTAACTTAGCATCAAGGTTTGATAAAGGCTCGTCCATAAGGAATACCTTAGGGTTACGAACGATAGCACGTCCCATAGCCACACGCTGTCTCTGACCACCTGATAAAGCCTTTGGCTTACGATCAAGTAAGTGTTCAATATCAAGAATTCTTGCTGCTTCATGTACTAATTTGTCAATCTGATCCTTTGGAGTCTTTCTTAATTTAAGACCAAAAGCCATATTGTCATATACTGTCATATGTGGATATAAAGCGTAGTTCTGGAAAACCATTGCGATATCTCTGTCTTTAGGTTCAACATCATTAACAAGTCTGTCGCCTATGTATAATTCTCCACCTGAAATCTCTTCAAGACCTGCGATCATACGAAGTGTTGTAGATTTACCACAACCAGATGGTCCTACGAAGATGATAAATTCTTTATCCTGAATTTCAAGATTGAAGTCTTTAACAGCAACAAAGCCATTAGGATATACTTTACTGATGTTCTTTAATGATAAACTAGCCATTTATAATTCCTCCTAATATTTGAATATTATTATTCGCATTTTCATTACCTACCTATTGTATAACATAATCTCAAAAAAAGCCATTGACTAAAATGCCGAAAAGCCTTTTTGTGTTTTGGTAAATTTGCATAATAGACCTGTCCGTCAATTAGCAATTTTCACATTCAAAGGCATTTTTTTAAGATATTATTACTATTTTCATATATAATGTACAAATAATATACGGATTATAATTCAGACGACATATAACTCACAAGCACGATACGTCATAAATCGAGTGTATAGCACAGACGTAGTGACTTGCTTTAAGTCTTCTAAATATTAAATTAATACATATATAATTCAAAAAAGATAGCGACAAATCTATCACCACGAATATATAATCAGCATTATACACAGAATTACTGCTGTCACGAATACGAAATCAACGATTTTGCCACCATATTCTGATGTATTTGTCTCTATATATTCTCCCGGTTTATAGTTATTTATATCAGGCATCTCGTGTCTGTTTCCGTCAAACGATGACATTATGCAATCTATGTGATATTTTCTATGGCATCTCTTAGCAATAACCATAAGTACAACTACTCCTATTGCAAATGCAATTACTGCACTGAATGCAGTTGAGCTAAGTAAGGATAATTTCTGGCTTAGCGGATAGTCTGCAAATGTCACAGTAGAATCGGCTGAACTGTTAAGACTGTCTGCTAACTCTCTGAATGAACTGTCTTTATTTGCCATTTTGTTAACGTATTTCGTTAGTATATCATAAAGTTTCAACAGCACGACGCTATTTGCATTTACAATAAAATGCATTATCATACTTGAATGCATACTGCCTGTTGCTTCTCTTACAAGCGCAAATACAATTCCCATAAAGAATGCATAGCAGAACTGATTTATATTCATATGAAATAATCCGAATGCCAATGCACTTGCAAGTATGGCTCTCTTTATCGTGCTATTTCTGTAACCACTGTACAAAATTCCTCTGAATATTAATTCCTCCATAATTGCCGGTACAAGTGCCGTTATAAATATATTAAAGAGAAAATTATTATTACTCATTCCGTCTAACTGGCCTGACACTTCATTTTTAGCAAACATCATAGTAAAAACGTTTAAAAAGCTTACTACCGGAATCATACAATATGTTAATATAATAAGCAGAAATGTATTAAGTACACCTATTCTTCTTACCTTTAAGTCTTTCAATGTTTTTCCCTTTGTTACAATGAGATATAGGACAAAAGGAATGGAAATCAATGACTGTCCGATTACAATACTTGAGTAATTCTTAAACCATGAATCAGGAAGTACTGGTATTACAAATAAACAGCCTGCAATATAGAATATGAGCATCCATAGAAAAAATAAATTGGTCTTTCTGGCTCTAGTCATATATCCTCCTTATTTTCGATATATTTATCAATTTAATATTACAAAGTCAGAAACTCCACCTGTTCCCAGTTAGAATTTCTGACTTATTCTTATCTTATATCATATATTTATTATTTTACTGCAATTGCCTCTATCTCTATTAATACATCTTTTGGAAGTCTTGCAACTTCTACACATGAACGTGCAGGGCAGTCTTTTTCAAAATATTTTGCATAAACAGCATTTACTTTAGCAAAATCATCCATCTCTTTAATAAATACCGTTGTCTTTATTACGTTGTCTGCTGATGTTCCTGCTTCTTTTAATAATGCGCAAAGGTTACCGATTGCCTGGTCAGCCTGTGCATCTATTCCCTCTGGAATCTCTCCTGTTGCAGGATTAACAGGTATAATGCCTGATGTATAAACCATTCCATTAACTTCAATTGCCTGTGAATAAGGTCCGATTGCTGCTGGAGCTTTGTCTGTGCTGATTATTTTCTTCATATAAATTACCATGCAGATTTTTCATCTATTATGACCGCTAAATAGTCCGATGTCTGCAATATCCTTTCTCAAATATATTTAGCTTTGATTATTTTATTTTAATACTTTTTTCTCCAATGTCAATAAGTCCCTCTTTATATAAATGACCTACTGCACGTTTAAATGAATTTTTACTCATTCCAAAGTCTCTATTTATTATTTCAGGCGAAACCTTGTCATTGTATGGCAGCACTCCGTCATATTCCCTGATTACTTTTAAAACTTCCTCTGCATCATCATACATCTGCATATAAGCTTTTTTATTAGGACTTAGATTAAGTTTGCCATCTTCTCTGACTTCTGTTACTCTTGCCGAAACTGTCTGTCCAACTTCAATCTTTCCATGCATTTCCTGTTTAGGAATTAATCCGTAAAATTCATTATCAACCGCCACAAATGCACCGATTTCACTATTTATCTCATATATTGTTCCTGTAACCACATCATCTTTCTGATATTTGCCTGCTGTTTTTAAATATCTGTAGACTTTCATGGTTGCTGCTAATCTGTTGCTCTTATCAATATAAAGTGCTACAAGGTATGAATTGCCCGGTTTAACCCTCTCTGTCTGCTCTTTGAATGGAAGAAATAAATCTTTCTCAAGCCCCCAGTCTAAGAATGCACCAATTTTACCTACTTCATTAACTTTAAGAACTGCCATATTTCCCAGATTAATAAGCGGCTGTCTTGTAGTGGCAATTAAACGGTCTGATGAATCTCTGTATATAAATACGTCAAGTGTATCACCCGGTTTTAAATTCTCAGGCACTTGTTTCTTCGGCAATAACACTTTTTCTCTTTCATTTCCACCCAGATAAATACCAAAATCTGTTTTATTCAAATACTTTAATGTCTGTCTTTCTCCTAATCTAAGCATATGGCTTCCTCTTCTTTTCTTATATTATTTCTATTATTCTATAATGTCCTGCTTTTATTTAACTTTATCACAACTTTATACCTATTTACAATATCTGATTATATTTAATTTATATAATGCCAGGGGCAAGAGGTCTAAACCCACCTGAGCTTGCTCATAGGTGGTTGAAAGACTTTGGGTAGAATTGTAGGAGTGCGTAGCACGAAACAATTCGTAGGCATCAAATAACTTTACACTTAATTTTCATTAAATTCTGTTATCGCATATACTTCATTTTCTTCATTTCGAAGTTCTATGACATATCTGTCATCCTCATAAGCTACATAAGGAATTACTTTATTTCCTAATTTAGCTGATTTCTTATATTCAACCCTGAACGATTTTATCTTACTCTTATCCTCGATATATTCTTCCGCAATTTTAACATACCACGCGTTATTCATATGTCTGTTTATATCTAAATGATAATTGTATACAATATGCTCATCTTTTCTTTCATATTCAGATGCCTTTGCGATCTTCTTTTTCGAATAATTCATATCTAGCGGCTCTTCTAACTCATATTTCTCTGTATCAGAATCTTCCACTTTAGTAAGCATCCCCGTATTGACATTCAATAATACCCACATGCTGTCTGCTTCTATTATGTAATCCTTCGGCGAATCAGCCATAGCTATCGTATAATTTCGCTTTCCACACGCCCTGTTAAATGAATATGCCCACGTAGCAACTTCTATATTGTCTCCATTTTTTATCTCGCCTTTTACTTCTACCTGCCATGAACTAAGTATCCACGCTTTATTAGTCTCCTCCTGATGTTCAACTCCCACTCCAAGCATCTCAGATTGAAGATTTGAACAATCCTGAAGATAATCTATTATTTTTCCAAATGATAATTTACAGTCAGCATCTACTTCGCTAAATCGTACTCTGCTTTTAAAATCTGTTCTCATTATTTTACCTCTTTTCAATGCTTTAACAATATATCAAACGTCGCCTTGCGACTTATTCCTCTGCAAAAGCGTGCAATCCGCGCGGAGTTTTTTTATTTAGTAGAAATATCTGAATATTTCTTATTAAAATATTTCCTATTAAATTAAAAAAACTTCACTACAATGTAGTGAAGTAGCTGGCCCACAAGGATTCGAACCTTGAAAATGCTGGAGTCAGAGTCCAGTGCCTTACCATTTGGCGATGGGCCAATGTCTCGCGACAAATGGTATTATACACGATACTCAAATATAATGCAAGCACTTTTTTAAATTTTTTCAAAATTCCTTATTTCGCATTAAATTCTATCTGATTTTCTTAACAAAACCATCATCTGTCTCCGGATTACTTACAAATGTCTGATATTCCATAATTATCTTATCACGCTGCATATCTGATATAGCCTTTTTAACATCAAGAGTTTCAAGACTGCTTTCACTACCGATTAAAGACTTATCCTTATTCATATCTTTAGTGACTGCCAAATCAATCACTCGGTCTGATGACAAAAGCTTATTATCATTAGTGCTATATTTCTGATTTTCTTCATCAGATTTATTTAATGAAGCATCTGAAGATGTATTTTTCGAAGTCTCATTTATCTCATTATTATTTTTCTTTATAACAAGTCCATCGCTATCCTGGCGTACATTCTGATTCATATTAAATGAATTATTATAGCCTTGCAAATATCCGTAATTCATATTTATTGCTGAACTCATTTTAAACACCTCTTGCCTGTACCAGATTTATTTTTAATATATACTATTCAATATATTTCAATTTTTACTAATATATACATTTATATGTATTTTAATTATCGGTACATATACATTTTTTCTTAACCCCAATTTTCACACATTATTTTTCACACCGGTTACCTGTATTCATCACTAAAATTTAATTAAAGGACTATACTTCTATGCTACACACTCGATTTACGACCTATCGTGTGTGTGCATAGACATATAGTCCTTTGAGACATTTTATCCTGACAAATGCACGCTATATATTAATTATTCTGTCACACATTTTATCTATTACGTGTATATCATGTGAAATGAATAACATTGACAATCCAAATTCTTTCTGAAGTGAAAGCAATAATTCAAGTATTTGTGCCTGAATAGTAACATCAAGAGCCGATACAGGTTCATCGGCAATTATGAAGTCTGCTCCACCGATAAGTGCAAGTGCAATACTTACTCTCTGTCTCTGACCTCCACTTAATTCTGCCGGTTTACGTCTGGCAAATTCTTTGCCTAATCCAACTTTAACAAGCATTTCTTCTACAGTTTCTTTGCGTTTTTCACGTTCCATATTGCCTCTTACTTTTAATGGTTCTTCTAATATCCAACCTATTGTCTTAGATGGATTGAGTGAACTGAATGGATCCTGAAATACCATCTGGCTATATGTTGCATTATTAATCACTTCACCTGTATAATGTTTATGAATTCCTAATAAAGTCTTAGAGATTGTGGTTTTACCAAGTCCACTTCTTCCCACAAGTCCTAAAATTTCTCCTTTATGAATCTGGAAATTCAGATTATTAATTACATAATGTTTCTTAGAACCCTCTTTATAGTAAATGCTTAGGTCCTTAACTTCTACAATAGTCTCTTTGCTCTTCTCTTCCGGCTCTTTTTTACCTCTTGGAATTGATGCAATAAGTTTCTTCGTATATTCTTCTTTTGGCTGTAAAAGTACCTGCTTTGTCTCGCCCTCTTCTACTTTTTTGCCTCCATTCATTACGATTATTCTGTCCGCCATATCTGCCACTACATTCAAATCATGTGTAATCATAAGAATTGATATGTTTTTCTCTTTACTTATTTTCTTAAGCAAATCTAATATCTGTTCCTGAGTCTGTACATCTAATGCAGTAGTTGGTTCATCGGCAATTAAAATCTTCGGATTACAGATAGTCGCCATTGCTATCATAACACGCTGTCTCATACCACCCGACAGTTCATGAGGATATTTTCTATAGATTTTCTCAGGTTCAGGCAAATCTACTTTCTCAAACATTTCAATAACCTTATTCTTCATTTCCTTTTTAGAAAGCTTTTCATCAAATGCATCGATATGAAGCTTAATCATCTCCTCAACCTGTTTTCCTACACGCACAACAGGGTTTAGTGATGTCATTGGTTCCTGGAAAATCATTGCTATATCATCTCCCATATAGCTTCTTCTTTCTTTTTTAGTAAGCTCTAACAGATTAGTTCCGTCTAATTCAATCACTCCACCTACCACAGCATTTTTCTTAAGAAGTCCGATTATACTTAATGCTGTCATAGATTTTCCCGAACCAGATTCACCTACTAACGCCAGAATTTCACCTTTATTCAGTTCAAAAGAAAAATTATCTACGATTATGCCATTGCCGATATCATCATTAAATGACACTGTGAGATTTTCAACCTTTAACATACATTTCCTCATTTCTATGCACTATAATCTACTTCAACTTACTTAAGTTCGCTAACACCCTCGCTTATCAATACAAATGACAATATCAATAATATTATCATTAATCCCGGAAAGATTGATGCCCATGGCGCTGAGAATATATAACCTTTCGCCTCTGAAAGCATACGGCCTAAGCTGGCGTTTGGTGGCTGCACACCTATTCCTAAGAAACTCATACTTGATTCTGCTAAAACGGCATTATTAAAGCCTATTGCCACTGATGTAATTATCGTAGGAATTGCATTTGGAAGCATATGAACAAACATAACTCTCAGATTCGATGCCTTCATAAGTCTTGCACTTTTAACATAATCCATATGCTTTAATTTGATAAATTCACTTCTTACAATTCTGGCAAAGCTCGGAATAAATATTATTCCAAGTGAAATAATTATCTTATACTGACCACTTCCTAAGATACTTACAAATATCAATGCAAGCAATATACTTGGAAATGAAGCCAGTGCATCATTTAATCTCATAAGAATCTCGTCAATAATTCCACCATAATAGCCTGTAAATGCACCGATAATTATTCCAAAGAATAATCCTATAGCCACAGTTGCCACAGCTACTATAAATGTAACTTTCATACCCTCTACCGTTCGCACATAAATGTCTCTTCCATAGTTATCCGTTCCCATAATATGCTTAGCCGATGGCGCACTAAACTTCATATTGCCGTCCATTGCATTCGGTGAATATGGCTGATAGAAAAAATTAACAATTATCATCAATAATAAAATAATCATTATAAAAAGTCCTAATTTCAGACTGAAATTCTTCTTAATTTTCATCTTATCTCCATTCCGCAGGCATTTATGCCGGAGGAATCGCGAGCCAAATATCAGATTGGGCTCTGCGATAAACCACTAAATGCGTTGCCTGCAACACATTTAGCTGTGCGAAAAGCAATCGCATCGGCATTGCTCTAATTCTTCACTCTCGGATCAATAATATGATACAAAATATCTACAATACAATTAGTAATAATTACCACAAACGCAATATATACTACAATTGCCTGAACTACCGGATAATCTCTTGTTGATACCGAACTTACAAGAATTGCCGATAATCCCGGCAGGTTAAATACCTGTTCTACCACGATACTTCCTGCCATTATTTCTGCAATAATCATACCTAAAAGAGTAATAGCAGGCATCAGACCATTTCTAAGAACATGGCAGAATAATACTCTGCTTTCTCCTGCTCCCTTACTGTAAGCTGTTCTTACATAGTCTGAGTCCATTTCTCTTATCAGGGAATTTTTAAGAAATTTTACCATCATTGCTATTTTAGGTATTGCTACCGCAAATGCAGCCGGAATTAAATACATAATGAAGCCATTAAAATCATCTCGGTAACTTACATATTTACCCGGTGTAAACCATTTAAGTACAAGTCCGAAAATTATAGTTATCACAATTCCTAAAAAGAATGATGGAATTGCCATTACGGACTGATTGACAATATCAAATACTTTTGACACTTTTCTATGTCCAAATCTTGCCATAAACACACCTAATGGTATAGAAATAACTACTATTATAATAAGTGTAATAACTGCAAGATACATTGTAACAGGCATCTTATCAGAAATTAATTTTGAAACAGGCATCTTATATTTATAAGAAATTCCAAAATCACCTTTGACAAAATCTGTGAGCCAGTTGACATATCTGACTATAACCGGTTTATTTATGCCTAATTCTTCTCTGAGACTTTCGGCACGCTCCTCGCTATATTCTGTTCCAAGCATTGATGTTACGGGGTCACCCGGTACAATCTGAAATAAAAGAAAGGCAATAAATGAAACTAATAATAATGTGCCAACTAACGTTAATGCCTTTTTTACTATATATTTCATATATTGCCTCCTTCTGATTCATTGCAATTTAATTCATTTATCTAAATTAGTTTTACTTAAATATTAACATTAGCATATCTTTGCTACTGCTATATTTTCAAGCTGTCTGTTTCTTTTTACTTAAAACCTAACGACGACATATAATTTAATCCAATTATTATTGAATCAATATCTACAAAGTTTTACTTAAAACTTAATACTGACATATCCTGTACAAATATAGGATAGAATGTAAATCCCTGAAGTTTATTGCTTAATGCAACTAATGTTGGTGGGTCCATGATGTAGATTGCTGCTGCATCGTCAGCTAAAATCTCCTGTAACTGATGATAATATCCAACCTTTTCGTCCTCATTTGTTGTTGCCATAGCTTTTGCAAGTACTTCATCATATTCTGTGTTAGCGTAGTTACAGAAATTCTTGCTGTAATCAGATTTATATCTGAGCATCATATCTGATGGTGCAAGTTTAGCATCAATACCGATAACTGTTGCTTCAAAATCTCTGTTTGTATATACGTCCTCTAACCATGTTGTCCAATCGATAAGCTCGATTTTCGCATCTATTCCGACTTTCTTTAACTGCTCAACGATAACTTCACCTGTACTTACATGGAACTGATAGTTTGATGGAATCTTTATTGTAAATGAGAAGCCATTTTCGTATCCTGCTTCTTTTAATAAAGCTTTTGCTTTCTCAATATCAGTTGTATATTTACCTGATAAATCTTCATAGTATTTACCAAAACCGCTATACAAAGCACTTCCAAGAGCTGTACCTTTTCCACCTGCTACAATTGACATAATCTCTTCTCTGTCAATAGCGTAATACATTGCCTGTCTTACTAATTTATTAGAGAATATTTCATTAGAATTATTCAAATATAATGCCTGAGTAAGATTTGAATTACCATCTACGATATCCATTGTTCCTGATAACTCTGTTGCCTGGCTGTCTGTAAGATATGGATATACATCTATTGAGCCTGCTTTTAAATCAAGGATTACTGAGTCTGTGTTCTGAACAATTCTGAATTCCACGTTATCAATTGTTGGAACACCTGACTGCCAGTAGTCTGCAAATTTTTCTAATTTAATGCTCTCCTGTGGAGTATATGACACAAATTTATATGGGCCTGTACCAATTGGTGCTGTTGCCTGTGAGTCATAATCCTTAGGAATTATTGCAACTGTCATATAACCTATAAATTCTGTATCTGCCTCTGATAACACTACGTCAATTGTAGAATCATCTACAATATTTACACTGTCAATCTTGGCAAATGCACTTACTAATACATCTCCACCTGTTTTACCTGCGTTACGTTCTATAGAATATTTAACGTCCTCAGCAGTAACTGTTTCGCCATTGTGGAATTTCACATTTTCTCTAAGTGTAAATGTATATACCTTTCCATCGTCAGAAACTTTGTAATCACTGGCTACTGCCGGAACTAAATCACCATTTTTATCAGGCTTAACTAAGCCCTCGAATACGTTGTATAAAACTTCTCTAGTTCCTGCCGTCTCTGCTAAATGTGGGTCAAGACTATCCAAATCATTCTGTATTCCTACAACTATTGAATTATTATCCTGAGAGGTTTTCCCGCTTCCTTTGCTACCGCCAAAACATGCTGTAAGTGCAGCGCAAGTCGCAATCGTCAATAAGACTGCTAAAATCTTTTTCTTCATTTTGTCCTCTTTCCGGTATATCCACACATGAGAAATACTCATGTACGTGAATATTTCCTAATGTTTTAGTCTCTTCTAACATTTTTCTTAAATACGTACTTATCACATTGCCTGTATACCGGCTATATGTGTTCCATATCTCCTAATCCTAAAAAAGACTTCTACATTGTATACTTAGTGATAATAAAAATCAAGAGAATTTTTCTTGTTTCTTAAATTGTACAATTTAGAGAAATCAAATTTTGTAGTTGACAAATGCATATTTTCCATTATAATTATATATAGAAACGAGGACGTTCATATGATACGTCCTCGTTTTTTTACTTTCCCTCACATTATACATATAAAAAGGAAGCTTGAACTCCGCACAGTCAAGCTTCTTTTTATATTACAATATTTTCCTGTAATACTCAAACACTTTTTCAGAAGATTCTATGGTTTCTACCAGTTTAAAGCCTAATTTCTTAGCCAGATTTATCGAAGCTATATTTTCGCCATCAATAAATGCAACCATATCTTTCGCCATAAGTTCTTCCCTTGCAAACTCACAGACAGCCTTGCAGGCTTCAAATGCATACCCCTGATGCCAGTACGGTTTACCGATTATATATCCGATTTCTAACTTATTTTCACCATCAACTTCTCTGTTGCTGATACCTGCCCTGCCGATAATCTTATCATTTTCCTTAAGGCATACAACCCATATCCCGTATCCATAGAAATGATACATATTATCAATGTATGCCTTGGTGAATTCCTCTTCTTTATCCCGGCTCTCATATAATGGTTCTATATAATCTGTCATTCCATCATATGAATATATCTCATATAATGCATCTAAATCTTCTAAGCTAATTTCTCTTAAGTATAATCTTTCTGTTTCTAATACTCTTCATGGTTCGCCTACAGTATGTGCATATGCCATTTCGAAAAAACTGCTGTCTACATCTTCAAAACCCTGAAGAATGTAATCTGCGTATTCGCTGTTCTGTTCACCCATACTTGTATTTTCATACATTACACATACCATACCAGCATTTTTAGCAGCTTTCATTCCATTTACGGAATCCTCCACAACTACACATTCCTCTGGTGATACTCCAAGCCTCTTCGCCGCTTCAAGAAATGTATCCGGTGCAGGCTTTGGATGACTAACCGTAAGTCCGCTTACTACTGCATCAAATTTATCTTCAACACCAAGTTTATTAATCGAATAATTAATTCTCTCCATTCCCGATGATGATGCAATCGCAAGTTTTAATCCTGCTCTAGAAAGTCGCTTTATCATATCTGAAGCACCTTTCATGACCGGATAGCCTTCCGTACCATTTATCTCTTTGATAAATTCATCTGACATTTTCATCAATTCGTCATTTGACAGGGTTATGTTATAATCGCGTTTCAAAACTGCCCACATATTGTCTGTTGTACTACCAACAAATTGCATATAGTATTGTTTATCAAACGGAAGTCCTAGTTTCTCCATTAGTCTTCTATGTGCTTCTAAATGAACTGGTTCGCTATCTATAAGCACTCCGTCCATATCAAATATTACTGCTTTTAGCATTTCTCAGGTTCCTCGTATTCAACACCGAATGTATCAACTGTTACTTTTTTCATTACGACATCTTCAAATGGTCTGTCCATATAATCTGTAGCAGTTTCAGCTATAGCATTTACAACATCCATTCCCTCTGTAACTTTACCAAATGCAGCATAATCGCCATCAAGATGTGGTGATGTCTGGTGCATTATAAAGAACTGTGAACCTGCTGAGTTAGGAGACATTGCGCGCGCCATTGAAAGTACACCAGGCTCATGCTTTAATTCATTCACAAAGCCATTTCTTGCAAATTCACCTTTGATTGAATATCCAGGACCACCCATTCCTGTTCCCTCTGGGCAACCTCCCTGTATCATAAAGCCTCTTATTACTCTATGAAATATTAATCCATCATAAAAACCTTTATTAATAAGGCTTACGAAATTCTTAACTGTATTAGGTGCAATTTCAGGATATAACTCTGCTTTTATTATATCTCCGTTTGCCATTTCAAATGTTACTATTGGGTTCTTGTTTTCCATTGTTTTTCTCCATTCCATTCTGATTTACAGAATTATATTATTTAATATCTCTTTTATATAACAGGCTTTGTGTGGCTTATACTATATAAACCATCACAAAGCAGATAAACTTATTTTAAAGACTTCTTCCGCCTCCACCGAAGCTGTGTCCACCACTTCCGCTGCTATGTGAACCTCCATGTGATCCACCGCCGCCACCGCTGCTGCTTTCCGAAGATATTCTTGTCTTTGTAGTAGTAGTATTGATATATCTGTCACTACATATGTGCATTCTAAATTCATTTTTATCCATATAAGTATTGCCTGTTACTGTCATTCTCGCTTTATTAGAATATGACATAAAAGCCACTGCAACACCTGCAACTATAAGTGCTATCATAAGACATGGTATCGGATTTCTTAAAATATAAAAAGGACCATGTTCAACATTTACATATTTTTTATCAAATTCTTCATATGTTCCATCGAACTTCTCCCAGTCATCCATATAATCATAACCATAATCATTATAATTTTCAAGCATTGTGTCAGAAACTGAATCTAAAAACACATCACACACTGTATAGAAATCTGTAAGATTCAGGTCCGAATCGATATATGCATATACATCATCGAGGATATTTTCAATATCATCATCTTCAATAAGTAATATCCCCAAACCCTCTGTTACTATGTATGTATCATTATTTCTCTCATCTAAATCAATCAGAAATAGCACCGCGGATTTATCAAATCTGTCGTCATCTTCATAACCTAAATAATTATTAAGTACACTTTCCTGGGCATATTCTTTACTACTTAATCCTTTGGCATCAGTTGTAGTAGCTATGCCTATGTCTACCTTACATGTATCTGATAATTTCTTACATTTCTCTACGAGTTTGACTTCTTCACCATCAGGAATCAGTTCTGCAGCATCATCCACATATATCTTCTCTGTACTTTTAGCCACTTCATTATTATCTCCACCTGTCGTATCACTACTATTAGTAACTTCATCATTATCTGCTAATACTGTATATCTGTTAACGCTCAAAGTTATCATTATTATTGCTAATACGATAATAGCAAGCAGGCTTCTTATTCTTGTTATACTATGTTTAAAATTATTCTGTACATTTTCCATTATCCTAAGAACCTCCCCATTAGCATTAGTGTTGTAAATACAGTAACGGCTATGCCTCCGAACCAGCCCCATTTTTTCTTCTTAGATATAGGTCTGTCAGCAACAATTTTACCTGTCTGTCCGTTAAGTGCAAACATAAATTTTTTACCCTCATAGGTGTAATTAAGTATCCATACAGGTAATAATGCGTATTTTGCCTGTAGACACTTAAAGCGTGGCTGTTCTCCAATTACATTTACGGTCGCATAACCTTTAATTGTACTTCTTGTAAGATTATGTATATATTCGCGCACACGCTTCTCTATACGTGGTGTCATCTGTTCACTTGTATAATTATATTTCTCAGCATAATATCCTGACAAATATGGCATCTCAAATTTCTCCATCTGGCTATATGTAAAGGGCTCTAATTTATCCATTATATCATCAGGCATCTTCTCTGACGCATCTGCCGGAATTTTATAATAATCCGTTTCAACTTCTCTATCTACAACAAAATGGTCTGTATGAGTATAGTAATAATCACCTTTTGTCTCATGTCTTACCTTAGTACAATTAGCAGTCATTCTCAAATCTGCATTGTAGTCATATAACCAGAATGGTACATATATTCCTGTAATTTTCTCAATCATTGCCTTACTCTTAAGCTGTGTTGGAGTAAGTATTCCTTTTTTAGCCCACATAGAATATATATGCTCGGCTTTCTCCTTGTCTATCTTAAATGGTATAACATATGATGGTAATAACTCACCTGTAAGTCTATCCTCCATCAATGTTGGTCTTCCACAAAAGGTACAAAAAGTCGCTGCTGTATTCTCATCTGTCAATATCTCAGCACCACAGCCCTGACATCTGTATACCTTAAACTCTCCGCTTCTTTGTCCATTATCAGCAGCATTTCCCATATCTGATTCTGCAGTATCACTGTTAAAATCATCTTTATGTACTGACTGGTACAATTTCTGTGCTTCTTCTACTGTTGCTTCATATCCACAGTGAATGCATTCCATTTTCTGTTTTTCACTGTTAAATTCCATAACTGACCCGCATTTAGGACATACATATGAACTTGCTTCCATTTTTCTTATCAGTCCTTTCTTTCCCTATCGCAAATTTATCTAATTAATTTAGTTGTTATTATATTTCTTATCCGAAAACATTATACCAAATCTTCGTTATACGGTCAATTAAGCCTCTTGTTCACATTTTGTTCATATTTTGTTAGTTTTAGTTTAATATAATACACATTGTTTATTAATTATTACCCTTTATAGTATCTAGTATAGAAAAAAGATTTTCTTTTTACATTTTTTCATTTTACTCCCCTTTTGTTTTATATAGAAAAAGTGCTTCGGCACTTTTTTTTCGTAAGTGGATTATTTACAGTTCTAAAAAACTATCACTCAAAACGGCTTGTGTACATATGACAGAATGTCTTGATTGTTTAAATTAACTAGCAACACATTCTGTTCTATAAATCTGATAATAATTAAAGTGCCAAAAATACTGTTTCACATAAGCTTGTACATATATGAAACAATTACTTTTTGACACTTTATACTTCTTAAATGCAACGCACTATTTAATTATAATGATTTCTTTTTAACAATCTGCAATTCATATCCTAAAGCATCAAGTATTCTACTAAATGCTCTTATTGTAGGAATACTTTCTTTACGCTCAATTCTTGATATAACCTGCTGTTTATTTCCTGTTAATGCCGCTAATTCTTTTTGAGTCATTTTTTCTTTTTTTCGTAAAGATATCATTTCTCCTATTAATTTATACTCAGCACGAGATTCATCCCAATTCTTTTTGAATTCAGGATTACTTTCTCTCTTAAGTTCAATTTTCTTTTCTACACTAGTTTGAATAAATGGCATACTCGTCACTCCTCATATAAATTTCTTTCTCAATATCTCGCCTAATTCTTTCGCACGTTTTCGAACAATATTTGCATCTTTCTTTTCAGTTTTGTTCTTCTGTTTCCTACAGGCATGAAGTAAATATATATTTTCTTTATCTGTCATAATATAGAATATGCGATTATGCTTTTGAAAATACACTTCATAAATTTTCTTTTCCCATGGTTTAAAGAAAATTTTATCAAATTCTCCCTTCTCCATATGCTGTAACACCGTATAACCGTCAACTTGCTCTTCTGTTTATAACAAATCAATATATTCATATATTAAATTTCTTCCTGAAGCAGAACAATATGGTCTTATTATCATTTATAAACCTCCCATTCTTTTGTGGTAGTGTCAAGTTTACTACCTTATTTTTTATTAAAAACCTTTATTTTAGGGAGTTTGCAAACAAAAAGAGCATTGACCTCCTTTTTGTGGTATAATATCCGCGACCAAACATCAACTATACAAAGG